>Ga0078972_1001608_pt1 | contig 83117 bp, 102 predicted proteins | sample YelNatPaOPGAMG01_FD_67568 | JGI IMG/M metagenome (GOLD analysis project Ga0078972, IMG submission 67568) | Hot spring thermophilic microbial communities from Obsidian Pool, Yellowstone National Park, USA - OP-RAMG-01 (SPADES assembly) (version 2) | ecosystem: Environmental > Aquatic > Thermal...
GTCGGGGTCGGTGATGTGTAGTGGCAGGCAATAAATTCAAGTGGAACTCGTATGACGACGAGAATCTCGTCTGTGCCTACGACTTCGGTACCCTCACCGCGGGCTCTTAGCGCAAGTGAAATATATTCGATATGGCGTAGTGCTAATCCGAGGTAGGTTTCACATGGGTCCGCCCAGGAAGTATCAAACCATAGACGACATCGGCAAGGCGATGCTCAAGGTCAGGGAAGCGGGTGAGCCGCTGAGTTTCACCAACATGACGACCAACCATGTAGGTCTATACGCCGCTGCCAAGAGGTACTTTGGGGGATGGAAGAATGTCCTCCGTCATATGGGTGTTGAACCAGATGTAGAACCGACAGGAGCGGCAGCATATACATCACGGGCAAAAGTCATTTCTATTCCAGAACACAACAAAGACTATGCGTATTTTCTCGGCCTGTTGCTTGGAGACGGATGCATCTACTATCGTAACATTGACGGGCATCCCAAGAGGTACACGATAAGCCTGAACTCCGTAGACAAGGAACTGGCGGATTCGTTTGCGCGTATTGGTAAGGATATGTTCGGTGTAAAGCCGCGTCAGTGGCTCACAAAGCCCCGCACTAACACGTATGCATGCAAATCTCAATGGGCAGTATCGTTCCTGTCGAAGAACATGTGCGAGTACCTGATAGTCGAGACTAACAAGAAAGACATACCTAAATGGATTGTTGATGGAACGCCGGAGCTGATGGGTGCATTTATCCGAGGCTTCGCTGACGCCGAGGGTAGCGCGCCGTCTGAAAAATTTCTACATATCACGATAGCTCAGATGGACAAGAAGATATTATACGTCATTCAGTTTATGCTCTATAAACTTGGCATTTATAGTCGCATATTATCCGGTGGGGTGAGCGGTTGCTGGTATCTACATATTACATCCCGTCAAGATGTTTCTCGGTACATGGAACTCGTGGGCTTTGGACTGAGAAGGAAAGCTGATAGGATAATGGCTATCCTGAATAATCCACAAGGCTCGCAGAAAATGCTCGATAGCAGAGCCAGAACGGTTAAAAACCGCAGAAAGAACTTCCTTTCAGAACACGTGGACGAGTGGCGGTCACTAGGGTTGGAGGTCTGACCAAGTCCAGAGCATATACAGGAGTGCGAATCCACGATGAGCGTAATCAACTATCGTCGGTCAGTGAATGGCTCGAATGACCAGCTGGGTAGAAGGTATCTCAGCGACAGCCTGACGCCATGGTGGGGAAGTTGGGCAGTTAGTGGTGGAACACTTGGAATATCTTATAATAATCTGCCATCAGAACCTGGCGTTCTTGCAAAAGTAACAAATACAATAAATGCTGGTTCACAAGCCTTATATTTTTCATTCAACAATAATCAGAATCTTAAAAATTATTTGTGTGAGTTCTGGGTAAAAGGTTCTGATATTAGTGGTGGACTGGATGTGTTTGTAAATTCCAAATATGGTGCTTGGGATTATTCTCTTAATCGGATGCGATTATATTTATATGCTCCTGGGACATTTCCAACATTATGGACCAAGGTTAGTGTGGCAATGTCATCACTTATTACTGTGATTCCAGGATTTGCAGATAGTGGGAGATATGATATACTCAGTAGAGTTAAAACTCTCGCATTTTATACATATTCGGCAACAGTTTTTCCATTTACAACTGAACTTGCTGGTGTGAACTTCAGGAGGCTCTAGCCATGACACTTCCTAAATCCATCCAATCGAGAAACGAGGTGGCCTGATGTTCATAGAAGGAATTATCGGAGGCTCGTGGATTGATGACTTCACTTCCAATCGCCTCAGTGAAAAGTGGGTGCCGACGAGAGTAAGTTTGGGTGGTCAGAAAGATGGTCAGTGGATAAGAGAAATCAAAGACTCTAAAATCTATTGGAGACCTACTAATGCTGGAACTGAGACCAGCCGATGGGGTGAAAGCCTCTATCTACCTATAAATGCTGTTGGGGACTTCTCAGCAGAGGTTCAGTGGCGATGGAAAAAAACGGGTATTTATGCTGCTGGAGCATATTTAATTGGATTACAGGTGCAGGGGGTTAGTCTGAACACATATATTAGTGCCCATAGCGCAGGATTTTCAGGTGACCTTTTAATATTGGGCTGTGGGACTGGTTTACCTGGATTTCCTTCAATGATTTATCTATACACAGGAATGCCATACGATGTAACTGCAGTACTTAAACTGGTCAGAAAAAATGGATATTTATTCTCCTATTTCAACAACACATATACAGGCTTCCGTTCTTTCCCTGAACAATTAATCAATGTGATTCTTTCTTTTACGGTTGCCAGCGGCATAGATTATAATCTATCAGTGCAGGAATATCAAGTGGACTGGGTAAAAGTATGGCCGAGAGAGGTCGTCCTTTAGGGGGTGAGTGAGATGCTAGTTTGGACCCAAGCCAAATCCAGAGCATATACAGGAGTGCGAGTCCACGATGAGCGGCTTTTCAATGGAGGACTGAGGATACCTCTAGGCAGTAGGGTGGTATACAACAACATCGGGAATGTGAGCCTATGAAAATTTCTGTTAAGATGCAAGTAAGAAAGCTGAATAATAATAAACAACTTAAATTAAATCATCTTTGGAAAGCCGTTCAGAAGGCTTATAAATGGTGTTTCAGAAGTGTTAAAAAGGAAGGGAGATTAAATACGAGAAACTGGTATTATAGTCGCCTTCGGGCTAGGTTCCCTGAAATTCCATCGCAGGTTGTAGGGTATATCTGTTATAATCTTCCTAAATTATTTCGTATGTGGGGCAAACAGAAAGTTGTAGAATGGAAGGCTCGGATGCCAATAGAATATCCAGAATCACGATATTTAGTAAAAGGCAGAAATATAAATATACCTTTCAGTTCGGGTTTTGGAAATCGTATCAGTATACCACTAAAGGTTGAAACCTATCATGAGAATAGGTTATCTGAAGGTAAATGGAAACAAATTAAGATATACAAGAACAGAGATGGGGAATGGTTTGTTATAATTACAATTGAATCTAAACCTGAGATAATAGAACCTAAAAGAATCCTTGGTGTTGATATTGGTATAAATCATACTGCGGTTGTAACAAATAGGAAAGGGCAATTTCCAATATTTATACATGGAGGTGTTGTAAAAGCTGCAAGAGGAAAGTTTTATGGGAAAAGAAAATATTATCAGAAGAAAAATAAATTAAGTAAACTGAAAGAGATTGGTCAGAGGGAAGCAAACTTTACTAAAGACTATCTACATAAAACCTCCAGAGCAATTGTAAATGTGGCAATAAAAAAGAAAGCAGCAATTGTTATGGAGAATTTAAAAGGGATTCGAGAATGTAAAAAGGCATCCTGGAATGGGCGAGCGTCTCGCAGATATAGAAGGATGCTGAATAGTTGGGCCTTTAGTAGATTACAGAACTATATTCAATATAAGGCACAATTAGCAGGAATCCCAGTATTTTATGTAGATGCAAGATATACTTCTCAGGAATGCCCCAAATGTCATTATATCGAGAAAGGAAATCGTAGTGGTAAATGGTTTCACTGTAAAAAGTGTGGATACCAATCAGACGCAGATAGGGTTGGGGCTATGAATATCGCCGAGAAGATATCTATAACGGATGCAAACCGTGCTATACGCACAGTCTGTGGTGTTGGCGTTTACCGTAACCTCAAGGGGGAATAACGCTGGAACCACAAATACCATCTGGTCCAGAAGTAATAGTTACTCAGGAGCAAGCTCCGAAAAAACCAAAGCCACGCTTGGACCCACGAACTTGGAACCAGAAATACTACGGCGGTGACGATAAAATCGAGCATGGAATAGCAGGAGCAGTGGTCGCCTTCTTCACATACATCCTGATAGAAGGGGAATTAACTAAACTCAAGCTGACTTGGCAGGCGAAAGTCATAATCGGTGTGATTGTCTGCATATCATTGGCCACTGTAGTAATGTATGGCAAGGAGGTGTGGGATTCGGCAGGTAATGGAGTGGCCGATGTGTGGGATATGATTTGCGGTGTTCTGGGTGCAGTGACACTCGGCGTCGTGGCGATACTTTTATATGCATGGCTGAGAATGAGAGCAAATAATGTAAATGAAAGAGCAATTACAGAAGAAATTTAATAGGAATGAAGGAGGTTCATTTTATGGGGCTGAAGAAACCGACAAATGGTGATGTGATAAAAATGGTGGAAGAGATGGACGACGATGAAATCCAGAAGGTACTAGAGGATGAAGGTGTAAAGGAAGTGCTCCGCAAGCGTGGGATTAAAATATGAGCAGCACTTGGGCAAAACTCTGGACTAGAATACCTTTCCCCAAAGAGGACAAACCGCACTTGATGACAGCGTGGATTATTAACACTCAAGAGCAAACCATACTCAGGTTGCAGTTTCTTATGGTTATAACAGTGGTTACGTTCATCACAATTATCGTAACTGGTAAGATTTGGTTGGGGTGGTTTCCGTAATTAAGTAGCAGGAGGGAAAAAATGGCAATTTCAAATTGGTCTGTCATAAGAGAGAGTGAGAATAGAGTTAGCAGGAGATTGGGATTCGAATTGGGGGCAGAGCTCAGTGTAAAATGGACGCCTTACAGCCCACCCGCCTTCCCCAAGATGAACAATCTTACATCTGCGTTGTCGAAGGGACTGCCGAAGATTTCATTTACGAAAACAGGGGACATTTTGACTAAAGGTATAACGTTACCTGCCCCTATTTCTATTTCGGCACTTTCTATGAAAGTAACCTGGACTCCTTTGCAACCCTTCCCAGCGGCGTCTATACCTGAAGTTGCAGAACTTCAGAGGACAATATCTTCTGAAGTCCAAAAAGTAACTGACATGATAACTTCAGTTAGAAACATCGTAGCAACAATGCTGCAAACTAAATTTAGAACGGTTCCCAAACCTGAGATAAACTTTTTGAAGGCAAGTTGGAACATACCAACTGTGGTAGATAATATTATATATAATTTCAATACAGCAAATAGCATATTTGAAAATGTCCAGAAAGCATTGAGTAAGTCTTTAGATACAGTATTTCAAAGCATATCTTCAGCAGGGAGCATAACTACGGCGATAAAAAATGTTTTAGCAAATCTACCTGATAGGGTTAAAAGTATTACTGATAATATTGCTAAAACCATAAATGCAAACGCCAACACATTGGTGACAGATATTGCTAACAATACCAACGCATTGGTCAAGAATCTTACTGATTTCCTTTCAAAGGAAGTGGGACGGTATATCAATGACCTATCTAAAAATGTTGGTGCATTTCTGTCGAGCCTTATGAATGCGATGAGAGATGATATCTCAACGATAATGAACAGTTTGACATCTTTCATTACATCAATAGGAGATGCCGTAAAACTTGATTTTACAGCCATAGGGGACTGGTTTATAAATACAATATCGGGCCTCCAGAAGAATATTACGGATAATGTGATGGGCATTGGAAACCAGATATCGGAGCAGGCAAAGGCATCAATCGCTGACCTACAAAACAAATTGACAGCTCTTAAGAATGAACTTGTCAAGAACCTGGAGGACAAAGTAAAGTTTGTTCAGGAACAAGTTGATAAGGCTTTAAATGATGCAAAGAAAGAAATGATGGCCATTGTAGATTCCACGAAGGAGGAGCTGAACAAAGCCCTTATACAAACAAAGTCTGAGTTGAAACAGAGCGTAAATAATGTAATTGCTGAAGTCGAAGGGATTCGCAAGGAGGTCCAAGCCAATGCAGAAAATGTTGCCCAAATCAAGTCCCAAATAATGGCAACAGCAGAAACCATAAAGCGACAAACGGAAACTATTAGCAAGGCGACAGATGATATCATAAGAATAAGGGACCAACTTCAGGACCTCCAAAGGCAAGTGTCTATAATTCAACAGAAACCTAGTTCAACACCGTCAGAAACGCCGAAGAAATCTATATTCCCATTCTTCGGAATAATGAACGGAGATAGTTTATCAGAAGCATTGGAAACTATGGCTAAAACTACATCTGAAAAGAGTAAGAAGGTGTATGGAGATTTCGCCATCAGTTAGGAGGAATAAAAAATGCAAACAGTATCAGGAGTTTTGGGGCAAACACAGCTGCAACAAATTCAGACAGAGCGTGCGTTGTTGGTGAAAAGGCAGAACGAGATTGAAAAAATGCAAGAAAATCTGACAGCGAACATCTACCTTCTCGGTAGAATTGTTACTTCCTGTGATGATTGGATTAAGGGTTTCAAGTCGTATCAGAAAGAAATCTCAAGATATGGGGAGAGGATTAAGAATCTTAAATTAGTAGATGCACATACTGTAGCCGAAAAAGCATGGAGTAAGGCTGCTGGGGATGTGAAGGACATATTTTTGATGGCTCTTTCCCAGACTTCGGATGCTATAAAGAACCAGACAATTGAATTTTCTAATATAAAACTTAAGGCACAGAAACTGATTCAAGAATATAAAGATGGACTGGATGCCTTAAAGAAGCACTCTGAAGTTATATACAATCGCATAAATTTGCTGAACAGTCAGGAGAAAGAATTAAGAAAGAAGGGGGTTATCGCTCAGAGTGATAAGACGGTCCAAGAGGCTAGCGACGCCCTCAGCGGAAACGCCTAAATATGATTTCTGAATGAGGGGAGGGCTATTTCCTTCTCTCTCCCCTCATTCTGTTGTAAAAAAAATGAGGGGCTCCTATGGTCGAGTGGAAGACTGTAGGCATATTTGGGGCTAAAACCCTTTTTGGGTTCGTTCTGGGGATAGGAATAAATAGAGGTTTGACCTACATAACGAATAAATGGAGAGAGAAAAATGGTCTCCCACCAGTTGGTCCAAATAATAATTCCGTTCCTGCTCTTGAAAGTTCGGGGATTGTTATAGGAATATTACAGCACAATTCGCCCATTGCACCTATTCTCATAGGGCTTTCTTCTGGTAAAATTTTTGATGAATATTATCCAATCGTTAAAGGTATATTGTCTTCTGATGAACCTCCTAAAATAAATGAAGGAACCCCTCCTGATAATTGGGATGTTCATGAAATCGAGATTAAACCTGGTAATATCTTTCTTCATTCAAAAGAATATCAAATAGACCAGCTCAGTAAAATCTTATCTTCATTGGTAACAGAGAAAACATATAATCGGAAAATAAATCAATGGATTCCTGCTGGGTATAAGCATCCTCTTGTAATATACTGGGCAAAGAAGATAGTTCAGGATGCAAATGTGCGTGGGGACGATACCATAGCTGTTGCAAATGCCATTACTACATGGGTTAGGCAGCACGTCCCATATTCTTTTGACCCGCAGAGTCCCCGCATGGATGAAGATTATTTCTGGCATCCCGCTAGGATTTTGGAAACTCTTGATTCAAATACTGGAAAGACGTTGCCCTTCGATTGTGATTGTCATTCCATACTGACTGCATCTATGTTGATGTCATTAGGGTACATTCCTGTATTTATGCTATTTGCACAGGCACAACCAAACTTTTATAATCATATTATTACATCAGTAGTATTATCTCCTAAATACCTTACAGTACCAACATATCCTTATTATCCACTGGAAACTACAGCCCCGTTAAAACCATTAGATTATATGCCTAAATATTTGAATCGTATAACTCTTGAAATAGTACCAGGAACGGTCAAGAATAGATATGGGTGAAACAGATGTTGGCAAATACTCATAGAAGAATAATGAAGATGGCAACAGAATATATGATGATTCCTTCATCTGTTTCAAAGCAATTGATTGAAGATGTAGTTCTTCCTGATGAATTGGACAAAGGAATGGACCGTATACTGAAGCATATTTTTGTACATTTGGCAGTAGGCGAATTTGGAGAAGCATTGAACGCCATCGAAGAAAACTTGAAGGATACAGTAAACCCAATTCGGGGGATTGCCTTCGCTTCTCATTATTTACAAGATATCTGTTCCCCTTTCCATACATCAATTTATACAATTTATCGCCAGGGTTACCATAATACTGTAGAGAAACAAATAGATAGGCATTTTGAAGAATGGAAACCAGCATTCTCACCGCACCCCATAGAATTTACGAACTTACATGAAACTGTGGTGCGTTTGTGCAAAGAATCCGAACTTCTGGCTAATGAATTTGTCTTGGCATTCATGAAATTTGAGCTTCTGAGTAAAGAATATCCCTGGGACTTAATGATTAAAACATTTTTCAGAACGATAGATGTACAAATTGGATTTCTACAGTTTGTCGAAAAAGATGGATTCTTGAAGAAAGTAATTTTCCCGTCTTGACGGGGGGCCCCCTAAATTTTTCCGTCTGTATGATAATCCCATGTTCACTTCTGTTTCACCCAATTTTTTATTATGCATAAATCCATGATGTTGTGCATCACTCATACCATTTTAGGGGAGTGATTGAGAGAAATACTGTAGGATTAAAAATTTCATTTTAGAAATTTACAGAAATTGGAAAATAGTAAAAAAAATAAAAAGGACGATTTAAAAAAAATAAAGTGTTTAACAGGAAAATAGAAAAAAAGGAAGAAACTGTTTACTCTTCCTCTTCAGCGTGTTTCTTTCCCTTCTTTCCTGCCGTTATCGGCTTCTTGCCCCTTGTGGGCTTTATCTTCTTCTGCGTCGGCTTCGCCTTACCAGCTTTCTTTTTTGCCATATTTGGTCCTCCTTTCTTTGGGCAATTGCCCGACAGGGGTTGATGGGAATTGAACCCAAAAAACCCCACGGAATAAATATAAAATACAGGACTCTTATTTGTAAAGAGTCAAAACCCAGGAGTTCAAACTTATTGTGTACGTTCTTCTGGCCTCCATCTCTTCTATTCGTTTAATTTCAGCAAGTTTGGCATCTACTAGGGCTTGACTTTCTGGTATTAATGTATCGGTATCCTTGAAATAATACAATGCCCCAGTAAATGTCTTGGCTCGTTGTTCGGGAGTCAGCTTATCGTAGTCCTCTTTTCGGATAGACCTAGATGGCAAATTGAGGCTATCATCTGCTTTTATGACCTTAACCTCGCCCTTCGGAGTTTCATACAGGTTTTCGGGTGGGACGGGTTTAGCAGGGTCTTGTATAAAGATAGAAATACCCCGCTTATTCAGGGATTGCCTATCGGCTTCCGACATTTTATCTGCTGTCTCCTTTTTGATGACGATGCCCTTCACCCGCTTACCATCCACTTCGATAAGTATCCAGTTCTTCACAAATTCGAGGCGTCTGATATCAGGAAGGGATTCCCAATGCGCCATGTCAAACACAGATTTTACTCCGCCCATTTTTCTGCCTCCTTAATTGAAAGATGGATGACGGCATTTAGGTAGCAAAGGAACACTGGAGGCGAACCTTAAAGGAACGAGACTGACCGATTCCGATGGCTATTCCCCTGCCATCATCCATCTTTGATTTCAGGCCTTCTTCGGTTCCTGGCTCTTCGGTTCTAGGCTGAAGGATGCCTGCTCGACCTCTGCTATCATCTTGTATAGGTCTTTGTATTCCTTCAGGCGTTCTTTCGGGTCTGCCAGTTGCTCGATGGCGTTTACAGCACCGTAAATGGTGTATCCCAACGCCATTCTCTTGAAGGCCAGAATGTCCCTCGCCCCCATCTGCTTTGCCATGGCGAAGGTTTCCTTCAATTCGGTCGTCGTGTCCTTTGCACCCTGTGGTCTTTCCTTCTCTTTCTCTTCCTTCTGGTGGTTCTTCACCTTGTGCTTTTCCTTCATACTATTTCCTCCTTCTGTCTTGCCTTGTTTAGGCTTCGTTCAATTGATTGTCAGTGGCAGTTTTAGACTGCTTATCCTCAGACTGCTTGTCCTCAATTTCTCTGGCGATATCTGCATCCGTCTTATCCTCTTCAGGGTTGGGATGCGCCAAGACTAGAAGCCCATCAGAGGTTATTTTGCGATTAAAATACACCTCAAGGTTTGTCTCGGAGATATCCGAGCCGCACAGCGCACATACCGCCTTGTAAGCCAAGACCTTCTTAAAAAGCCTGGTCTTCTTTTTAATGAGTTTGGGTGCCTTCGTTCCATGTGCATACATCTTTTTAATGGTCGTGATTTTTCTGCCGATAAATCTCTTGAGCCACTCTCCTATTATACAGACATCTGCAGAGTTCTTTTTCTTGTAGTGTTTAACTACGTCTGCCAGAAATAGTGCTGGCTCTCCCACAGGTCTTATGACCTTTACTGCCCCGCAATTGGGGCAGAAGTTTATTTCCTTCTCCAAATATTTCGCCATAGCCATTTTCCTTCCTCCTGATATTTGTCCTAAATATTTCGTCCCTTTCTTTTCTCCAGAAAAATCATACCCCGCTCGTGATTTATTATCTGATGCCGTATTAAATTGGCAATGAATTTAGATTTAGGTGGGAAACCAACAGTAAAAGGAATAGATTTACGCCCCTCTTTCCTTCTTTCTTCTCGTATGGTACCTTTCCTGTACCATGACAGTAAGATAGCCACTTTAGAATACTTGGAATATTGTTTTTTAGCAATCTGAATTATCTTGTCCGATTTCATCCGTGCCAGATTCATGATGAGATTATATTTCTTACTGCCTCTTGGGATTTTAGGAAGAGGCGTGCCAGCCATGCTCATTCTTTTACCCTGATTTTGGTACGATAGGATTTTCTTCCAATAATAAATTCTCTGTTTTGGTCCTGGCAATTTTTTATACATACTACACCACCCCTGTTTCATATATCCTAATTATTTATCCTCTGTTGGTTTTATTATTATCCATTTACCTTGGCTGTCTTTAGATATTAAACCGTACTTTAAACCCTTCCTGAATAGGTCTTTATCGTTTATGAAGCCATTAATTTTATATCCTTCTGGTGTTTTTTCTCCCATGTATTCTTTTATGCGGTCCCACAGCGCTTTTCCTTCCTTTGTAAGCGTTGGGCCCTGTTTCTTTTTCAACCACCAGTTCGGCTTCCATCTAGGAATATGAATATTGAGTCTTGGGTTTATTGTGCAATTCCGAATCTTACTGTTGAGTGATAAGTTCATCCTGAATAGTGGTTCTTCTTCCACCCAATTTTCAATTATATGTTTCCTGCATCCTTTGGGCTTCTTGAAGAATATACATGGTCGGCATTGCTCATCAGGAAAAGACATAGTCTCACCGTTGGCCAGAACGAACTTGAAGGCCCTCCTCTGCCTAATGCGTTTAATTGGTTGGAAACCCGATGGCTTCATTTTCTGCTTTCCTGCACATTCATGCTGTTTTTTCGAATGTTTTTTTATACCTACTATATTTTTTATATGTTCGCTCCACAATGGCCGACTTGAGTATATATAGTTTATGATTGCTATTTTTTACCCTGCCCAAAATGCCTTTGTTAAAAAAAATATATAGGAAAACAGGTGGTTTTATTCCAACAGTACCCATCCATGAGTTGGCACTTTTTTAATAAATCTGCGTTTTAGTGCTTCACTGAATATTTCATAAGGAATACCAGTAAATTTCCACCCACCCGCCGAGTGAGCAGAGACCTTCTTAACATAGTCACCCCGTCGTTTGTATATATACTGGTATATTTCTTTATCTGTCATTTTTGATGCAGGTTTAGGTGCTAAAGCCTCAGGAAATTTAGGTTTAGGAGTGCCATGTTTTCTGGGTTTAAGTTTAATTATCGTGGCGATTTTTAGGAAAACAGGTAAATCCTCCCAAAATACTATCTTTCCTGTTTTATCAAAACATTGTATGAAACTAACAGCCTCGTCCTCATAATTTCCTATTTGACACCATCCTCCCTTTCCTGCATATTGTTTAATCATTCTTGCTCTAACCGAATCAGGTATATAATCTCCTCGAGACATTGCCTTTCCTTCGGATTCAGTTATTCGTGGGAAGGTATCTTCAACAAATTTTTCCCACTTTATTGGGGAAACAGGTGGTTTTTTGGCTATTCTGAGGTTGAATGACCTAATATACCAACCTTCTGGTGTCTTTATAAGCATATTTTTCTTTGCTAAATATATGAAAGAAAAGAAATTCATTCCAGTAGGTTTGATAAGTTTATATGCCTTATGCTTTGCAGAATATTCTCCTATTCCTGCTCTTGTAAAATCAAGAAGGAATGGCATATAGTTCTCCTTTTTATCTTCTTTAACTTTCAGGTATTCTTGTAAAGAAATTTTTAATACCTTCAATTTTCGCTTTACAGCTTTTTTCATTTTTTTATAAATGGTGCTCACCTTTCCGTTTCTGATGGCCAATTTATTTTCTCTTATTAGTATTTTCATCAACCTCACCTCTTTCAGGTATCCTAACAAAACAATTCACATCATACTGACATTGAAAATACATATTTCCCTTGCTATCAATAAAAACAGCCCATTGTTGTTGGCGCTGAAGTTGTAAATCCTGCGGAGGATGCATTGAAGATAAGCATTGCACAATTTCTGGTTCATCTTCATTCATGATTTACCACCTTTTTCCAGTCAGATGATTTGAATTTCCTATTACAAGAACTGCATTGTAAATCATACGGTTCATCTACTGCATCATAAAGCACTAAAGAACCCTTACACATAGGACATGAAGGAAGGTCATCAGGTTTTTCGTCTTTTTCCATGCCTTCCGTCTGATTTTTTTCTATCAAATTTTCAGCATGTTTTTTCATTATTTTTGCTAGGGCATCAATACAGGATAAAATAGGTTGCCCCTTATTTGCAACTCCTGTAATTGTCTTTGGGCAATGAACAAATTCTAAAGACTGAATAAATTCTTCTATTGATATTCCTGCTCGGAGACCATGAGAGATGGATATGGCTAATGCCCCAAGCATTGTTTGTGTGCATCCTCCAGATTTGCCGAAATGGACAAATAACTCGAAGGGTTTACTGTTGAGATTATTTATCGTGATATAGCATGTTCCACATCCTGTTATTACTTTATATGTGGTCCCGCTTAAATTATCTGGTCTTTTCTGGACTGATATTTCATTGCCGTTTACTGGTTGCTCTTCATTCATTTTTTAAACTCTCCTGAATAATTTGGATTTGATGTCCGACAGCTTAGCCGTGATTTCTACCATGTAGTAGATGAGATAACACAAGCCGATGCCGAGCAGCAGCATCAGGAGGAACCTGAGCGCACCCAGGACATCGCTCTGCCAGTCGCCACCACCGCCACCGTCATCGTTTATCCCAATACCTTCCTGCTCGTTACGTTTCTGCTTAAGGATGTCCATATCCATTCCTCCTCTCCTGCCAGTGCCTCTGCTTGCTGTTTTTTTGCTTTAACCTTTCTTTGTACCATCTGGGTAGAATTAAGCCATAGGACTGTATCTTTATCTTTAAAATATCATCAAACTTTACAGTGCAATTCCTATCCGAATGTAATTCAAATGTCTTATTTATAGAATTTATAGTTATCAGATGACCTTTCCGTATTTTACCTGATTTAGTAATTATCTTAACCCAACTTCCGATATATCGAAGGTATAGGGGTGTTTTTAGCCTTTTTCTTACATCTGTAGATTTCTTTAGGTCCTCCTTCTGTTTAATATCTTCTTTTGATATGTGTAAAGGGAGGGATTTATGCATTACTTTAGGCCGTTTAGGGGAGTGCTTTGATACCATATACTGTAATTCTCCTTTATTTTATAATGTATCAGCCACGCTTCCATATGATGCCGAGATTATGCCCTTTTTTGTGCCCTTTAATATCCTCTTATCTTCGCCACCCTTTTGGCCTTCGACTGAATACTCGTTTAATTTCACCACAGACGGGGCATTTAAATTCACGGATTATACAGTGAAAAACAAATCTACTTATACATTCTTGTTCCCTCTGTTTCCCACATTTTTCACATTTCATTATCCGCATTGAAACCCCCTTCCTAATCGCCCTTCAGTGTACGCTTCACAAATAAGTATGTGCCTCGCAATTCCGAGAAACATTCGTACCTGTAGATTTCCATATTGATTGTATTCGCAATGTCAACTGAGGAAACTTCAAGAAAGTTCTCAAAATCGTCATTGATAGAATTTTGCAGAATTCTTTTTCTCTTGATTAGAATCCAAGCATCCTTCGTCTCGGAAAACCTGTCTAGTCGATATATCCGCATATCAACTTTATTCGCTTTGCTGGTTTCCTTTATTTCCAATATTGTCGGAAGCACCGATGGCTCTATCAGACATTCTTTGTTTTTCATACCCTCAGACATATATTTCACCTCCAATTCTCTGGACATATATTTTTCCGTAACATACTGTTTTCCTATTTCTCGTTAAGTTTTTGTCGGTTGCTTAACTCTTTCCAAGATACCCAATTTTCTTGCGTTTTTTATGCTTTCTGCGAAGAGAACGCATCTTTTTTCGGTTTCTCACAATCTCCTGCAATTCCTTAAGGGTTTTGGCCTTTTGTAACACCCTTCTTATTGTAATATATGAAACTTTGTTCCCCAGCTCTTTCGCTATTCTTCTCCATCCGAACCCCTGTTTCCGTAATCGCCATGCCTTATTAATATCGAATTTCTTTTCTGGTCTGCCTATTGGAACACCTGCTTTTTTACATAATTCCAACCTTTCTTTTGTTGCTTCAGATTTCATTTCTCTCTCAAATTGGGCAAATACAGCTATCATTCCGAACATGGCTCGTCCCGAAGCGGTTGTAGTATCTACATTTTCTGTATAGGATATGAAATCTATATTCTTTTCTCTGAAATATTCCAATGAATTGACCAATTGAGACATTGTCCTGGCGAACCTATCAAATTTATGAACCAACACTGTATTTATTTTATTCATTCTAATATATTTCATCATCTTATCAAATTCAGGGCGACTCTTTAATTTGCCAGATATACCTTCATCTACAAATACTTTTACAATCTTAAAATTTCTCTCCTTACAGAATCGTTTAAGTTCTTTAATTTGTTGATATGCTGTTTGTTTTTTCGTGGATACCCTTGTATATATGCCGACTTTAACTATCCTCTCTGTCATATTCGGCCATCCATAGTTTATATTTTATAAGAACTGTTCTAACAGTTCCATAGCTGACATTTCCAACATCTTCAGCTATTTTTCTCAAACTCCATTCAGGGTGTTCTTTAAAGGTATCAACAATCTTTTTTTCCACATCTTCAGGAATCTCAGGTCTCCCCCGACTCATGATTTACCTCCTACAGCAGGCGTAACATCTTCCACATACACTGCAACGTTCTAATATCCTGCAATGTTTATGACATTCAGGACAAATAAATTTTTTCACAACTGTGGCCCTTTGCGTTTTCATGATGGGCGTATTTCTGAAATCTTTATTTATATCATTAGGCTTTGCTAGCAACATCTGTTGTTGCATTTATTTCACCTCTTGCTGAGGGTTAGATTCTTCCTGTTTTTCCTTTATTAAAATCAATGCTGAATTATCTGAAAATCTACCTGCTACAGTTATTTGATACCTATCGCCATATTTCTGTTGGATTTTCAGAGCAAACATATAGGCCGAGTTGTCCACTTCCTGATTGTCCTCCAAGTTTCTCACCTTCCCTTACTCCCATCAGCTTGAGGAGATGACATACCAGGAGGTACCCTTTTCTTTTTTTCTACCCAGTGTTTTGCAATTTCCATATTTTCAAAGATATATATTACTGCATCCTTCGGGGCCGGCCCTAGCGGAATTATTTGCCGGTCTTCAGGGTCATCTATTATTATCAGCTCTCCTTTCTTAATTTCCAACCGATGTCTCCATTCTGCCATCAGAATATCCCCTTTAATTTATTCTGTTTGAGCCAATTTTTCAATTTTTTTGAATCGACTTTCCAGGTTTCCTTTTTTATATCCCAATATGCTACAAGGGCATTTCTGAGATAGATACATTCTCCGTACCCGAAATCATTTCTACCAGGTCCTTTATCAAGGCCGAAGCAATAATTACTTTCACTACAGCATCCCTTATACTTTGTGCATATAAGCAATATGCTCCGGCCTGGAGAGTTCAAGCGATTTCTTTTGAGCCTTTGTGCCTGTTTCTTGCTTCTTTCTTCAGTCCATTTAAAGATTACATGAGAATTTGAAGTGATGTTCTTCCAGTAATCATGCTCTACATCTGTTTTTCCGCATTTAGAACAAATATAATTTATCATCCTGTTCACCTCATTCGAAATATTTTATGCCCTTTACACTTCCTGTTTTCCTATATTCTTTGTATGCTTTGAAATATAAAATCAGGTAACGCCACCAACCACCTGTTCTATAAATTCTTCGTGGCGTAGTATAGACATATATTTCTCTAAAAAATCTTACAGTCTTGCCTCTCTTCCTGAATCTTCTACTTAAATCTGCATCTTCTATCATATTCATATCTATTCTAAATGGAACTTCCAGAAGGTCCGTGCGATAACCTACATAATTATTTCCAATTATTGATGACTGATTACACTTATCTAGAAACCTTGAAAATAGCGACAACAGATGATAGTTAAATTTATCCAGAAGATTTCCATCCTTCACATAATTACTACCACTAATTATATTAGACCTAGATTCTTTCAGCAATCTAATCGCCTTTTCCATATACCATTCAGGTATGCGTATGTCTGCGTCAAAACCAGCAATGATAGAACTTTCCGCTACAGATATTCCAATATTTCGTGCTAAAGCAGGTCCATGTGTAATAGTCTGTTTAATCCATTCTACCCCATCTATCTTCTGCTGTGTTCCTGCAACTACACAAATAATTCTTTTTGGTTTCAATGTTTGATTCTGAAGGTCGTAAACTACTTCGGAAAGATGTGGTTCGTCCTTTGCAACGATTACTGCATCGTATTCTTCGCTATTCATTTTTATACCCCATCCTGTAGAAAACTTTGTGATTTCCCACCATGTTTAGTATGTCTGACACGAATTTTAATTTTTATTGTTTTATCTTCTTCCACCCCTGATATTAGGCATTCCCCCTTGGATAATTTTTTTAATCGTTCCTTCAAATCAGAAGTTACATTTTCAATTGAATCATAAATAGATTGAACATCTCTGGGATTAGTTACTTTAAGATAAATTTGTACTGAAGGTTGAGATAGGACATCTTTATTGATTTTAGATGGTCGCTGAGTAACTACAATTAAACATAGCCCAAATTTTCTGCCTTCTGCTGCGATATCTTTTAATATTTCACTAGACATTTCATTTTTCTGTTGCGGGGAATAGATATGTGCTTCTTCAACGACAAGAACAAATGGGGGAATCTTTCCACTTTTTCTGGCATGGAATAGCATTTTTAAAACTGCTGAAACTATTGTGATTTGCATTCTTTTATTCAACATCTTAAGGTCTATAATGCTCACACATCCTCTTTTTATTAAATCTGTAGGTTTAGTATAATTAGGTGAGAATAGATTTAAAGATTTAACCTCCCTTAAAAGCCCCAGTATGGAATATTTGGCCGACGTTTTAATCCTACAGACTTTTTTCATTATATCTTTTATTCTGTATTTTTTATTTCTTAATCTGAAAATTATTCTATGCAGATGCTCTTTATTGGCATCTTTAAGTTTTCCTGGATATAGATTTTGTATATCCTCCACAGATAATTTAGACTCAGATAAGGAGAATTTAATATCATCTTTTCCGTTTAAAGAAAATATCTTAACCTGAGAGGCAAAGCTCCGTGGTCCTACGCCGAATTTATCGAACAATTCTATTCTGGTATCATCATTAGGTAATATGAGGCTTCTGTATTCCCCATGAGTATCTATGACCAATACAGGAATTCTTGATTTGGCTAATTCCTCGATTAATACCCCGACTAAATAGGATTTGCCCTGTCCAGTCTTGGATACTACTGCGACATGACTCTCAAAAAAGTTGTTCATATTGATGCAGTATTTGGTTCCGTCCTCCAGCAATCCAATATAGCCTTGCATCAACCAGCGCACCCCGTCCATGGGTTCATTTCTTATCGAATTTAGATATACAGTATTTAACAATTCTTTTGGCTATATTAATCCCTGTCCCCATCTCGAACCCTTCAAATCCTGGTGATGTATTCACCTCGATTACAATGTTTGCCTTTCTATCCTTACTCGACAGGATATCTACTCCTGCAATATCTGCCCCTACAGCATTCGCAGCTTTAAGAGCAATTTCTTTTTGCTCTGCTGTTAATTTATATGCCTTTGGTTCGCCACCCTGATGAATATTGGCTTTAAATCTGCCTTTTGCTGCAATTCGCTGATATGCACCAATAATTTTCCCCCCAATTAAGATTGTTCTGATGTCCCTTCCACGGCCATTTACAGTGGCAAATTTAACAAATTCCTGCAGATGAACTCGCTCTCCTGTTTCCCATACAGTTTCAACGACATCAGGTATTGCTTTGGGAGTGATTCTGCTAATTCCCGTCCCACCTGATTCGGTCATTAGTTTTACCAGAATCGTCTTTTTATTTCCCAACATTTTAGCAGATGCTTCAAAGGATTCCGTATTTCCTGGTGAGGAATAAAAAGTTTTGGGTATAGGAACTTTTGCCTTCTGAAGTTTTTGTAAAGTTTCATATTTATCAGAACATGATAAAATGGCCTCAGGAGTATTTATTACAGGAATGTCCAATATTTGAAACTGTCTGAGAAGAGTTATTGGGAATCCGCATTCATTTGAGCCTAATCTGGCGATAATCCCGTTCAATCGTTTAATATGAAGTTCGCTCGACTGTTTAAATATTTTAACTTTATCATTATCGAGATACAATGAAATCTCTGGATGCTTTATTATTGTAAAAGTATGACCTGTTTTGCGTATTTCATCCATCAATCGGATTGTCGAATAATAGGATTCACTTTTGCTGACGATACCTATATTCATTTTGGCGCCTCCTGTAAAGTTCTTTTGTTGACCTTTTTCATTTCTTTGGATTTTTTAGCAGGATTGAATTTAATAATTTTCAGTTGATATATGTGTTGTTCCGTTTTTACTGCTATCAATTTCCCTCTTTTAATATTATCTTTCAGATATTTCTTAAAGGATTTCCATGCAGGTTCCTTAATCCGGCCTTTCTTTTTACCCAGGGTATACACCCAAGGTTTCTTCCTAATATATTCCCTCAGTCTTTTTATTTTAAGTTTTTCATCTGTCGGTATTGGAACTATCAGATGCCTTCCCTTTTCCCTAGTATCTTTAACCAGAAAAACATCTTGCCATTTAAAGGACGAGCGTGAAAACTCAGGCAATCTTGAAACCATACGGGCGATATTTTTAAATATTGACAGATAATCCTTTGGTCTTTTAAACGATACTACATAACCATTCCATAACGCCTTTTTACTGTCGGCAATGACTCCGTCTCTGCTTTTATCCTCAGATAACCGCATTTTAGTTGCCGCTGATAGACGCCTCTCAATATCCCTCAATGGCTCCATCTTACCTCACCTTATCATCTCACTGAATTAAAAAAAGAAGGAGAGACAGGAAATTGTTTAATATCCATAAACACTGTCCCATCCACTCTCGATACCAGCACGGTATGCTTCCCGTCTCTGCTGGGCACACGGTCGCAATAATGCCCAATGCCTCCATACCAAATTAGTTGGAGGTCCTCAGCCCCCGTCCCATCCACTCTCGATACCAGCAGCTCTTTCTTCATGGTTTCTTCCTCCTGAGTATCCTCTCCATCAACTGTCTTATTTCTACTATCAGTTTCGGCTCTCGCACGAATGTGTGCTCAGGATATTTTTCAATCCACCATTCGGCTATGTCGTACACAGATGCACGCTCTCCACTCTCAAGATACAATTCTGCCATCATTTTCACATCCTTTTTTATCCTCTCCCGCCCCGCTCAACTTATTTTTCCCTTCTTATTCCTTACTGTCGAAATTCTACGCACCCTTTCTGAATAACCTCAAATTTTATTATGTATAGAGCCATGGTTCTACACATCACTCATACCATTTTAGGGGAGTGATTCTATTTTTTGATGTAGTCATCTTTTTTTAAACGATTAGTCCTCACAGACATCTATATCACTATACTTGCCACTGAAAACCTTGCGTATTTTCTGAACCATGGAATCCGGCAATATATCATATTCTTTTCCTGTCATTCCCCATGCGAACATATCAGGTGAACAATAAGGTAATGGTAAATGCATGGGCTTTTCTATGTGCATAGGCAATCTCAGAAGGCGTGGAGGTTTGCCTTCTTTAAGTGCCTCATATGTAAAACCATTCAGCTGAAGTAATATCAATCTTTTATTACCAATCATCTGGATATGATTCTTTGTGAGAAGCCGAGACAGTTTAATCAAATTCATGGGAATAATTCCCTTTTGATAGCATATTCGAAGATAACTCAGATATTTCTTTTTCTCTTTATCTTCTAACAGCACACTCAAAGGATAAGATAACTGCCTTAATGCCATACTGATATGAGATATCCATTGATAGTCGTTATTTCGATTCCAGTCTAATGTCATAGAATTTTTACGAGTTCTCAGCCATTGATATTGCATATTGTCTTTGATGGCTTCCATCTTCCTCTCAGTAATAGGTATGTCGGAAACCGCAGTGCTAAATAATTCTTCAGTCAAACGAAGAAGGTCGTCATCCGAGAATTTACCTTTAACAGGTTTGTATTCATTAAGAACCTCTAAAGCATGTTCCAGAAACATAGGTCTTACTTTAGATTTCATTGTTATCTCGCCTTTGGTTGTCCCAATTAATTTTTTACCTGTAATTTCTATATAGTTATGGGCCTCCAACCAAGTCAGAGTGGCATTGAATAATTCCTCTAATTTATCCTCATGCATATCTGATGATTTACTACTAAATGTTTTCTTATACCATTTCTTCAGGGCACCTATCATTTGTGTTTGCATATTGATTTGCACATTCAGAATATCGTCCAATTTATTCAAAATTGTTCCTTTACAGATATTTTTCTTCATCATTTCGGCCTTTGCCAGATTGATAACTTCGTGGTCGCAAATATATTTAACATATCCAGTAGTGTAATAAGGCAATCTTCCAACTCGTCCTGATGCTTGTGTTATTTTTTGAATCGGTAATACATCCTTTTGGAAAGTTTCTTGGTTGAAATAAGAAACATCCAGAATAAGGCTTTGGCACGGAAGATTTACACCAGCTAACATTGTAGGTGTGCATACCAGAATCCTAAATTTTCTGTCTCTAAAATCCTTCTCAATCCTTTCCCTTTCATATGATTTTAAATCTGCATGATGCAATCGGGCTATGTTTGGATATAAATTATTCAGATTATTGACAACTTTATAAGTATCACCGATAGAAAGAAACATAACCAGTAATTCACCTTTGTTGTTAAGCATTTTCGGAATTAGACGCATTAAAGCAGGAACTCGTTGAAATCGTGGATAAGAATAAATTTCTGAGTCTACGATTACCTTTATGGGAGAAAAATCGCTCGTCAGCACATGAACTTTAGGGACAAATTGCTCTATATAAGATTTCAAATCATCAGGATTGTCAAAGGTGGCCGAAAGACCTATAAATTGAATTGGCTGGTTGGTTTCTTTCTTATATAATAGAAATCTAGTAATACAACCGTCTAAATCCGCACCTCTGGAGTGGTCTCCGAGTTCGTGAATTTCATCAACAACAAGCAGATTAACCTTGTCCAAAAAGGAATAAATTTCAGGCTTTCTCGACATGACATCGAGCATCTCATAGGAACATACTACGATATCAGCCTTTAAGAGTTTTTTGTTTCTTTCAATACCATGCCCTAGATTTACATCAGAAGTCATCTCAATCGTCGTCATCCATGTAAATCTTTTCCTCAGGGTATCAACCTTTTCTTTTGCTAATGCTTTTAGAGGCTCCAGAATTAATATCTTGCCCTTCCGATTCTTTTCAATCCTTCTCTGAATCGCTAATTCCATTATTAGCGTCTTGCCCGTTCCTGTTTTAGAAAGGACGAGTAGATTGGATTTACTGTTCTTTTTTAGCAATTTATATGCCTCGGCCTGAATCGGATTGAAGGATGGAACAGACCAAATCTTGCGATATCGCAAAGGAACAGGCATACAATATTTGCACCATTTGGCCTTAACTTCAGGATGACATACATTACAGACCATAGAATCTACCTCAGGTCGGTCTCTAAACTCATTACAGACAAAAAAGGTATTCTACGGTCTCCTATCAAAACTAGCCTTTTCGAAAAATTAGGTAAATTCTCTTCATCAACCTTCTTCCCCAACCAGGAGGGGTCCCCATACAGGATGATTGTTAGTTTCCCCTCTTTCTTTTCTGTGCTGGATTGTTTTAAAACAATCACCGCACTTCTGTAGAGTGGGATTGCTATCGCAATCCTTCTTTTATGAAGTTTCTTGGCAACTTTTACAATTTCTTTCCCACACTTCAGCCCATATTCTCTCATTTCCTTCTCTAAATTCTGTAAAATCTTCTCTTCTTGTTTCTTCTCCATTTTCAGCCCTCCCTTACGGTCACTCTCAATCACATCAGCTTTTACGAATAAATAATAAATAAGAGGGTGTCCTTACCAGGACACCCACCCTCAGTGTCTACGAATTTTTAACCAGTCCTCCACCATATCAAGGCGGAGGACCTCCACATCCGCTTCGCTGACTGACTGGAGGACCTCTCCCTCCGCCAGTCTTTTCTTCAGGCGGACCACATAGGCCCGCCTGTACGTCCTCACCATCCCTCGGTTGAACGGGACACCGAGGGATTTGGCAGTCCCCTCATGGCCGATGAAGCTGACCGCTCCATTGGCCACCGCCTGTCGTACCTCCGCCAAGGTGGACGGAGATACCAGGACAGAATAGCCCCCACTCGACGGAAACGGGAGCACCGTCGAGTTTAAAATGACCACATCCTCATCCATCATCTCTATTCCTCCTTCTGGGCCTCATGAGCCCGATGGCACAGGGGAGCCATGACGCTCCCAGCCCCGCATTTACGGGGATACTGCACCTTTTTCCATCCCAGGATTCGCCCAGGGGCGATAAATCGCCCCCACCCGAATTGAACGGGTGGGGAGGGAAAAAACTCAGTCCACCCCCTCCGCCGTAGGGAGTGGGTGGCGGGCCAACAGGAGTGTGCCAGGTTCCAGCCACTCCAGCCGGAGGGGGCGGTGCTCATTGCTGAGCACCTCTACCTCTGTTGTCCTCTTCCCCCCTGAGAAGAGGACCTCCCGCTCGGGGACTATGATGCCCCGAGCCTCCTCGCCCTCGAGCCACTGGGCAATAAAATGCCCGCCGACCACATAGTGGTTGAAAAGTATCTTTGGCCCCCAGAGGGCGGCCTCTCCGTTCAGCCGCCGGTGGAACTCGGCGGCCTCCATGGGGGCTACTGGCACTACCTCTAGATGTCCCTGTTGCTCCGCTTTCGCTGTTGGGCAGAGCAACGACCGTGCCAACCCAGCCACACGAGAAGGGCCGTAGGGGACCACTTTGCCCAGCAGAATCCATCCGCCCCAGGCGGAGTGATATCCTGGTGCGAATGTTTGCCAGATAGCTCCGTCATTGTGGAGATATTCCTCCCCGTGCTGACGGAACCTCAGTTTTCCTTCTTCTGTTAGGATTCCCACGAATCGTGGGTTATATTTGCCCGTGCCATAGCGCAGGTACGAGGGACAGTCCCAGTCCGCTCCACCGCCACGGGTGGATATTAGCCGTCCGCCGACTATTGTTCCTTTGGGGAGGGGCACCTCTCCCAAGGGGGCCAATTTCTGGCCCCCCCATTCGGTTTCACGAACCATGATGGGGAGTGAAACCCCATCAAACACTATTTCTGTCCCATTCTCTTCCATCACCATCATTTTTTCATTCCTCCTTCTGGGCCTCATGAGCCCGATGGCACAGGGGAGCCATGACGCTCCCAGCCCCGCATGATTACGGGGACTATGCCTACGACATTCCGACCATTTACTCTACCCACTCTGCTCGTCGTGAGCGTCTGAACGGGCAGAAGTTGGGCCGGAACCAGGGAGCTGTGGCGGCACCTCTACTGCCTACATACAGCACGCACGGTATTCGCCCACCACACTTCTTACAGCGCCAAGCCTCTAGGCTTTTATCCCTCATGAGTTTCCCTCCAAATTTTTTAACCACTGTACCTACACCTACCCTCCATTCCGTTGAAATAAAATAAGAGGGCGAGTGCAACTCGCCCTCACCACTCACTCACCACTCTTCTACCACTCTTCTAGGGTGTCCTCACCAGGACACCCCTCCTCAGAGTAAAACTCTGAGGGGGGGCTCTCTGGTGGCCCCCTGGTCCCATTACTGCCCACCCACTCACGGGTGAGCGGACAGTACTTACACCTCAGGACGACGGAGTATTCTCCGTCGCCCAACGCACTCGTTTCCTCTTCCCAGCGGTGATGCTTCATACTCGTTTCCTCCGATATTTTCTAACATTAAGCATGCTGTAAATTTTTTTAACATTTAGCATGGCCTTTGTTAGAATTATATAACGTATGGAAATAGGAGATATATATACTTTTTTGTTAAAAAAATCGTCATTTTCAGATTATTAAAACCTCAGCCTTTATCTAAAGTTATGTTATTACAAACAAGAAAAAATTCCTCTATTCCTTACTGTCGAAATTTCATACACCCTTTCTGAATAACCTCAAATTTTATTATGCATAGAGCCATGGTTCTATACATCACTCATACCATTTTAGGGGAGTGATGTTAAGAAGATTCATCTTATTTAAAAACTTCTGTCTATTTAAAACTATCTAAAGTCGTTACAGACAAAAAATTTTTAAATTCTGACCTCTCGAAATTATAGATAATATATTGGTAAAACCGCTGAGTCTTTCCACTGACAGTGTATCGAGTTTTAATTTTTAAAAATTTATTTCTATGCCCAGCATATAATCGTTTCACCATGGGATGATAATCATACGACAGAATATATTTACCATCTATATTTTTTAGAATCTCTGCTAAATCTATATGGTCCTTTTTAGAAAAAGTGCAAACATAGGCTTCGTTACTGCCATAATATGGGGGGTCTAGGTAGAATAGAGCATCAGAATGGTCATACTTCTTTATCAATTCCCTAAAGTCAAGATGCTCGACAGTTACTTTTTTAAACCTCTGATAAATCTTTTCCCATTCTATCTCTCTAAAATTTTCTGTCGAATAATGATGATTTTTAATTCCATATCCGAATGTCCCCTTCGTCTGGTGATAAAATCCCCCAAATGCGTTCTTAATTATATAATAAAACTGAAATGCCCTCTTGGCTGGATTTTTTGACCTTCGCTTCTTAAATTCCTCGAATAGTTCCCTGCTTTTGATAAAGTCTTTTCCATAATCATAGAATTGCTGTATTTTCTTTTTGCTCTTGATTACCCTAAACAGATTTACTAACTCTGAATTAATATCATTATATATTTCGATTCGACTGGGGGCTTTCTAAATAGCACCCAAGCAGCTCCACCAAAGACCTCTATATATGTAGTATGTGTGGGCATCAGAGATATTATTTTATTAGCAATTAATTGTTTCCCTCCTACCCATCGCAAAAAACTATCCAATCTAACACCCCTGGAAATTGAACCTTTAAAAGTGTTCCGGCTTAATAATAAACATTGATGGCATTGATGGAAGTGAGAGATATATATACTTTTTTATTAAGAAATATAGAAAAACAGAAGGACATAAAAAAGGGAGTGCAGCATAATGCTATACTGCACTCCTACTACAAAAGGGGGGAAAGGGTTTCATATTCAGCAATGATTTCATTTCCTTTTGCTATCTTTTAATAGAAACAGTCTTTGTTTAAGTCCTTCGCCATCGGTGCATACATATGTAGACTCAGAATCAAAATGTAGAGTCTTTCTTTCACCTGACGGAGTGGTATAATTGATTTCGACCAGTTTGCCTATTTCGGATACATAACTGGGTATGTCATAATTAAAACTTTCATTTGGGGGAGGATTTGGCTCATCTGAGTCATCAATACCTACATCCAATACCTTGCATGTGCCACCTATATAATACAGATTTCTTTCAGGATGCTTAAGAAGATGCATCTTATTCTTATTCCATCTATGAATATAATTTACATCAACATTTTCAGGAATAATATTATATTTGTCCTTAAGATTTGCTTTAATTCCGCCTCTGCGTGACCATTTGGAAGTGAAATAAACCAAATGATTTATTTCCCCCAGATATTTCATACTTGAAGGGATATCTGAGACCTCTAAAACAATTTCTCTGCTAACTGGCAATTGTTGAAACGTATGCCAAGCAGCAATGGCTTTTGCCCGTGGCGAATCATCGCTTGCTGGATGCCTCCCCAAAGTCGGAGGTTGTGGACCGAAAGGATATACAGCATTTATTTTGGGATGCCTCTTAATATATCTGTATACTAGAGGGTGAAACTCCTTTTTTATTTCTTTTAATGTATACTGATTACTTATCTCTTTTATTTCGTCTTGAAGTTCGAACAGAGACCTTTTGAATTTAAGGAGTTTCTTAAGGCGTCTGAGTTCTTTTATTTCTCGTGTTCTTCTTTTAGAGAGTAAAATTTTACTCAGAATATCTTTCAATTCTTTGATTTTAATTCTGGATTCTGTAATGCGGCTGTCTGCAGTTGCTGAAGATATCATCTTTCGTGATTTTCGTTGCTTCAGATATTTAATATAGTTCTGTAAAAATTTAATTTCTTTTTTCAGTATTTCCATCATTTGGGACCACCTCCTCGCTCAATCCATTCAGTATAGGTATCCATGACCATTCCATCAATCACCTGAGATATCACATAGGATTTCTTGTTCAATTTCTCCCGCACACGCTGCTCGATGATTCCTTGATTCACTACGTAAGGTATATAAATTTTTGTTTGTTCTGTTTTCTCTAATCTTATCAATCTCCCTATTCTCTGTTTCACCCATGTTGAGTTCCAAGGAAGGTCGTACAGAATCCCTATATTGACATATGGGAAATTCAGTCCAAACTTTCCGACATCTGTCATCACAAGAATATTATATCGTTTGCTCGTCCTGAATTTTTCAATATATTTGCCCCGCTCACGGGAAGGAGGAGATTTACCTGTCATCACCATACATGGCCTATGGAGTTCAATTTGAATTCTATCAGCAATGATATTAGCCATCGGTTCGTATTCAGTGAATATTATTATTTTATCCCTTATATCTGTCTCTTCTTTTATTATTTTTAGCGTCATATCTAACTTTGGCGACAGGTGCCTCACTTTAAAGAACTTATATGCTGCTTGTGCCATTTCACTATTGCTAAATTTTTTGCTTAACAGGATAGGATGGTCGCAATAGCGATGAACTATTTTCAGATAGCCTAACAATCCTCCCATGCCAGCAATCTTTTTTCTTCTTTCACGCAGTTTTCTCAATTCCTCTTCAACATCTTCAGTAATTTTCAAACTCTTTTCTGTTATTTTTTGCTCAACGAGTGCCAGTTCTTCTTCTAACTTTTCAATAGCACTAACAATCGAATTATAATCCTCCAATACTTGACCAGAAAATTCTATTGGCCTTTCTATAATCAACGGCTTTGGCATATCTGGTCGAACTTTACGCATCGTCGTCCGATACATGATAGTTTTAGATAGATAATTATGCAAAGATGATAACGCCTGTTCTATTTTATATCTGGTCTTATAGGCCATATATTGCTGCTTGAAACTTTCATAGGTTCCAAATATTTTAGTCCCCAGCCATTTTTCTATTGTATGTATCTCTTTCATAGACCGTTCTAAAGGTTCTCCAGAGAGGCCCATCTTGTATTCTGCAGGAACTGCCATCAATCGTTTAGTTCTTTCAGTTCCCATATTCTTTATATTTGTGCATTCATCTGCAACTATCAATAAACGATTCTTTTCTGCCATTTTATAGAACGCTTCATCCTTTGCCTGTTCATAGTTGGCGATAAAGAAGCGCTTTTTGCTTCCCCATTGTCTTGCCCTTGCAGCTGGAGTCCCATCAATCCATTGAATATTCCTGCTGAAAAACTTATCTCCAAAGAATCTTTTAATTTGCTCTTCCCAGACATATTTAACTGCTATATTAGCAAATATTACAGCTTTATCTATTTTTCCATATTTAAACAATCTTAACGCATGTAACAATGTTACAAGTGTTTTACCTGTTCCGATATCCATCGCTAGGAGTGCATTATGCCGTGTCTTTAGGAATTGCAAGGCCTCTTTCTGATGGGGATATAGTTCTCCTTTAAATTTAGGCACTGAAATTTTTTCTTGTTTCCAGGCGTTCAACTTAAGAATCAATGTCTCAAAAACAGAATATCCATATTCTTCACGCCAAGATGTGGTTGAATGCAGCCAGAAGGAACTTAAAATATTTGCTTTATACCATCCAGTTCTATCTATTTCTTCAAAAGAAGAAAGCACCTGAGGATTATATGTCCAATATTTAATATACAGGTCGCTTCCAAGAGGCACGACCTCCAATATATCTCTGCAACCTCTCAGTCTACCCTCATGCATTTTTTTGATACTTACTGCTTCTAATGAATAATTCCTTATATAACATATTTCTCCCTCATAGAACCATTCCCCTGCCCCCTTTTCAATTTCATGAAATTTCTGTAGTGCCTTCACTTTTTCTTTCTTGAGCCGTTTCTTGAGATATACAGGTAGATACTTTTTCTTCAATTTAGCAAGTTGTTTCTTCCAGAATATATCAAAAGATGGCCCCCCATAAGGTTTAAATATAAAGTCTCCATCTGGCTCTTTCCCTACTTGTTTCCACCTTCTAATTTTAACCAGGAATTGACCTTCTTTTATTTGTTTTAATAAATCATCCCCAACAGAATCATCATCCGATGGATACAATTTAAAATTACCAATCAGAGTTGGCTCTTCCCCAACTATTTGGAAATTCTCCTGATTGGCTATAATATAGAAGGATACTGGCGGTTCAGGTTTAGGAACGATGGTTTCTTGCTTGATTTCCTTCGGCTGAATCTCGCCTGTTGGTGACACCCGACTTTCTTCGGCCCCTCCTTCTTTTACCACATCTTTACTTATCTCAGGAGGTGGAATCTTCAAATCAGTATATAATTTATTTACAGAATACATTATTGTATCCTCCTTACCTGATTCTACAATTTTGTACCAGTATTTATTTGCCCTATCAAATTGAAAACCATTTTTCCTCAGGAACGGGATTACATTATTTTGAAAAATATTCCATTCAGCAGACGACATTCTTGGGGTTTTTATCACTATACGGACCAGCTTATAAATTGATACAGGGTTTTGAAGGCTCATCTAAATCACCTTTTTTGTTATCCTTTCTGGTAATTCATGATATTTAACAGGATGCTCCTTTTGCCATGCCTCGAACAATTCAGGATGCCGTGCTTTAAAAAATCTCCATTGGGCCTTCGAGCGGATGGGGTTCCCTCTGGCTTTTTTACATCCCATCAGCTCTATAAGTTCATCCATATGTTCCCGTTCTTCATCTCGAATGTGCCTCAGGATTCTCTTTTCTTTATTGGAATCGGCCTTTGAAATCATATCTGCATAATCACCAATGGCCCATCCTTCACCTTCAACTGCTTCTTTATAATCTTCATAAGTTAAGGGATTATTTTTAGGAACTTCAGTCTTTCTTCTTGCTCCTAAAACCCCTTCAATTATCCCATCAGCTATTTCACCCATTTTTCCTGAATAGAGATGTTTCTCGTTCAATTCAATAAGAACTGGTCTCCCTCCTTGTTTATGCGCCGTTATTTGAATCCAATTCCATCTCGCTGCTGGAGTAATTAAAACCCTAAATCCTCGGAGATTCAGAGCCGTCTTTATGTTACTTACTAACTTGCAATCCGTTACTTCTGGAACTTTAAGAATTACTACATCATAATGTTGCCATTTCTCTTCACGGCTTCCCTTCTCAGGATAACTATGAATGTCCAAAACTACATCCCCAATTTTTACTGATTTCCTTAAATCTACATACCATTGAGTTTCATCTGCATGTGGGCGATTCAGGTCTATGATTGTTCTATCAATATCTCCCACCATTATTTTTACTGGGTTGTGATGGTTTGCCATTTCTTTAATTTTACTCTCGGCCTTCTTCAGAATTGGATACAGTTTCTCCTTATAAATATACCACTGAACAGCATATAATGGCAATGCCAGGAATGCCCCGACAGCTCCCGCAATACCGCCTATTACGATATCCTGAACTGTAAACGGATTTACAACATATCCAGATTTCTCCAATCTTTTTAATTTGAGATAAATGGCATTAGCCAATGGTTCAGCAGCAAAATCCATTAGATGAGTTCCCTTAACGAAATGGGGATATGCGTGTGGAACAGTTAATAGCACGGAATTTTCCCTTCTCTGAAGAACTTGTTTGTATGCTAATTTAACTGCCACATTCCTTGGATATCCAGCATCTATATACCATCCCGTCCAAAATCGTATATCTTTCTTCTGTTTAGGCGTTAATTTGGGATTTTGATAGCGAACAAAGTGTTTGAATATGGATTTATGTTTCCTGAAGAAGTTACGCATCTTAACTGGCATTTGGTCCCATTTGAGTTTACAGTACAATTTAATCATCTTATTACGACCAGTTGGCCTAAACCTTACTTTCGGACCAAACAGTTGTTTTGATAGCAAACTCAATTCTGGGTAAGAAACATCGCCTTTATCTATCTCCATCTCAAGAAAATCAGTAAATGCCAATTTCCTCTCCTCTTCTGTGAGAACATTCCAAATATCCCGAAGATTTATCACTGCAGGATTTCGTATATCTATCATGTTCAGTCTCCTCTTTGATTTACTCAGCGCAACCTTCATGCCTTCTTTGAATCCCTCTCTGTAGGATTTTGAAGTATCCTCATAATAGAGTTTTTTACCATAAGTCTTTTCAGATAAATATCGAAGGAAATGATTTATCCAATGGTTGACTGATGTTTTACTTATACGAATGGGATATTTCTTTTCTTTCAGCAAGCATCCAATAATTTTACCATCAGAGAAACCTTCCGCAAATAGAGAAGCAGGTGTTCTTAAAGTTGTCATTGTTTGAGGCATAGCAGATGCCATAGTTTTCAATCTTTCAAATATTTCTCGTTGTTTTGTCTCCTTCTCCTTCATCTGAATACCTTTAATTATTTTTTTGATTCGTTCAAATTGGACTTGTTCTACCACTGAAATTGGAATCTTTTTCCTAATTCGTCTGACGACATCTAGATAGAATCGTTCAACACCTTCAGGAACCGAAGGATATTTTCTGCGATAAAGTTTTTTAGGCAATCGTGTATTCTCTCGTTGAATAGATAAAACTGGTGTTATATCTTCCCAAAATTCTTTGCCTGGCGAGGGTTTATAAATAATCCATTCCTCTGATACTTGCCACTTTTTAAGCCATTCCATTCGTAAACCAGCTGTCTTTTTATATTTATATCCCTTTCTTTTCAGGAGTCTCAAATATTTATTACGGACAGATTTATCTTTGAACACCAGTGCTATGAATGGATGCCCATCATGGCCTGAACAACTACCTGTTGTGGCTAAATCGGGATTCTTGTTTATGGTTTCTATATTTGATATTATACTCTGGTCTATATAATCTCCCCAATATTCTTTTTTGGGATATTTCTGATAAATTAATTTCGAATCTTTTATCAAGTTATCAGTGTATTCCTTTATATCTTTTAAATTAATCTTTGCAGGATTGCTTGGAGGCATCCATTTCCGCAACTCTGGAATCTTTTCCTTACAAAACATTGACAGGTATATCTTTGCTCGTCGGACATATTCGCTCGTTCTTAAAATGTCTTGACCTAGAGTTGATTCTGGAGTTACAACTGCCCCCCTTTTCCGTTCAACATCTCTTTTAATCCCTTCCAGCTTTTTCAATGTCCTCAAACCTTCTTTCCCGTAAAGAAAACCCCATGCCTGTTCACATGAATCAAACCATGAGATGGATTCCCAAAACTTTTTAGGTTCCTTAACACAGTAAACTTTAATTCCTAACGATTCTGCCATTTTACAGTTCTTTTCTTCGTCATCATAAAATTCAACGATATCATATTCCTTCATCAGTTGTCTTAATTTTTTTTCTTTATAGATTTCACTCTTAATATAGCGTTCTTCTGGTTCCCTTAAAATATGTAAACCGTCAGGAAATCCATGAATGTCGAGCCATTTTGCCATACCTGGTCGCATACTTGCAAATCTTCCAGTCAAATAAATTATATAATATTTCTTGGATTTGCTCTGAAGATACTCTGCTGCATTGGGATAGGGTTCATCCCATTCCTGTAACTGATTAGACATAAAAATATCCCAATTAATTTTTTCTGGGCCACCCGCATATTTTAGTCGTTTGGAAACGTCAGCAATCGTAAAATCAAGGTCCACAACGATTGCTTTGGGCTGCGTTCCCCCATTGGACTTTGTATGATGAAGTGGCATCAGAATCAACCCCTATTTCAACCTGGATTCCATAGATTTGAGCCATTTCCTCACAAGAAAGACCAGATTAGCATGATGCTTATGCCCTATATCTTCCAGATGTAATTGTATATATTCCAAAGCGTCTTCTGCCTCCTTAAATGACTCGATTTTTTCAGGATTTTCCTTTAGCCATTCCCTGAATAGTTGCTTAAAAACTCGCTCTTTTTCAGCATATGATTTTACCATTGCATACCTCCTTACTGCATGTAGAGATTCACATTCCTCAGGAAGGGTTTATCGAAATAGGAAATATCAGCAAGTTTCTTACGCATCTCAGCTGTCATTGGTTTAAATCCTAGCCTCCTATACTGAGATATTTCCATAGGAGATGCTATTACCCCTATCATTTCTAGCCCTTTTATTTCCGATAGACCAATCAGGATAGTTTTAAGTATTTTTCTAGCTCTTTTCTTTTCCTTTTTACCCATAGCAGAGCGTAATATTTCTTTCAATTTGTATTCCTTCATGTAATCCTCGAACATGATTTGTTTCTTCTGGAACTCATCCCGTATTAACTTTATTGCTTTTTGAGATTCTGCCTTTGTCATTTCGCCCGTAATTACCTTCTTTTGAATTTGACCTATTTTTTCTTTCAGCCCTTTTTGCATTTTAGACAATTCATCAGGCCTAATTTTCGGTTTTTTTGCCAGTCGTGATAATTCTTTCCGATATTTGGCTTCCTCACCTTCAGGTAGAGGATGCACTGTTTCCCATATTATTTCTTTCTTTATGAACGGGCCTGGCCGTTCCTTCGCCATTTGATATTCAGTACCCCATACAACTAATGCCTTACCTGAAACGTCATAATCTACTGTAACCCTCATGTTCATCCTACTGATGCTTATAGAATCACGAAAAACCTTCGGTTTCTCTTCAGGTTTCTCTTCTTTGCTTTCTTTAGGCATGATTTTCCGAGGGATTAGTTTCTTGCCAGTCTTAATCTCTATCGCACGAAGCATTTGGCTGAGAGACATCCTTGAAATTGGTTTAACCCCTTTGTGCAATTTAGAATAAGGCAGTTTGGTATTCTTCTTCATACCCAATTCTTTAAACTTCCTCTGAACTTTCTTGTAAGTCTTAACCGTTTCTTTCAACACTTCAGAAAGTTTTCCAATAGGAACATCCCTGTAAGGCAAAGAAGTTCCAGGGATTAAATCTCTTTCAAAGTTCACCTTATATCTTCTGAATGATTTAATTAATTTATTGACTTCAGACATTTTTTCATTAAGATACCTAGCATACTTACGGCTAAACTTTACAGGAATCCCCTCTTCCATCCCCTCCTTTAAATAGTATCTTAATTGGTACACAGTCATTCCTAATACTTTCTTTTTCGTCCCCTTTGACAGCTTAATTTCTCTGATTCGTTTGGCCCATTGGAACCCTTCTGGTTTCTTCTTTACAGTCTTTGGCTTCTTCTCTTCTACCCTTTTAATTAGTTGAGTTCCTGTTAATAGTCTAAATGCTTCTATCATTTCAGAGAAACTCATCTTGTTAAGGGGTTTTTTCTTCATAGAAGGGCCATATCTTAACATATCTGTTGTTTTAATTTTCCTCTTCGCAAACTCTTTCATTATACTGCGATATACTTTTTCAGCCTCACTAAAAGAAATCATTTTCTGATGTATGCTCAATTCCCTATATTGCTTCCCTGTTATCGGGTCAATATCCACTACAGGATTTATTTGAATCTTCATAAATTCTTTATCCAATAGAGCGACCCTCGATAAAGTTGATTTTACGAATTTCCTATATCTGGGAGAATATCTTATATCCTCGGATATTTCTGTATCATGCATTTGAAGTTGTTCTGTTGTCATGTCCAATATAGAATTTCGTGTCTTCTTATTATAAAGGTACATCTGATTCAATCTTAAAGGTAATTGGAGCATTGATGGACGATTAGATATTTTAGAACTATATTTAGCATCAAATAAGATTCTTTCTTTAGTTAAACTGCTTGTAATATTCCGATGGAGGGGTTCTGAAAAGTTGGAAAGAATCGCATTCAATACTGCAATTCTTTTTTCAAGAGGCAACTTTCTTTTCCATCTCAGTATTCCATCTTTTATTGTAATCATCTTCAGTAAATCAAGTGGTTCTTGTCTCATCGCCCAATACATTTCTTTGTGAATATCAGGAATTGATTTCCTCCATTCCTTATACTTTTTAGCCTGCATCCATCCTTCATAAACCTTATCGGATAATACAGAAGGCATTCTTTGTCCGACTTTAATTTTCTTTCGTCTTAAATACTTTCTGAGCCTAGCAGAACTTTTCTTATCAAAATCCTCGTAGTCGAAGATTCCAAGTTCCATCAGTTCGGCGTATATCTTCATTTGATGGATTGTATCAATATGCAGAGGAGGCTTTTGATGCTCTATCTTACCATACCTATCTGCATTCTTTTTTACAATATTGAATATGCTTTGAACTGTTCGATATTTGCCCGTAACAATATCATAGGGAGACATCTTCCGCATGGTCTTTATATGGATATAATTAGTATTCAGATAATTTAAATCATTCCGTAGTTCATTCACCAGAATGCTATAATATGGTTTAGTAGACCATTTCATATATTGAGCTGAATAATAATTTATATGGCGTTTCAGTTTATCAAGAACTATTTTTCGATTCTTGGCAATTCTCGATAAAAGTTGGATTCTGAGGCGAACCTTATCTTCGACAGAAATTTTACTTGCTAGCATCTTAAATTTCCGTTTGACTTTCTGGGTCTCTATTTCCATCTTCTTTTCAGCAAGTTTCCTGGCCTTCGGCCCCATCTCTTTGAGTTCCTTCTTTGAATAGATTTTTTTAGTGTGAATGTCTAAAATTTCTAACTGTTTCTCATTCAATTTGCGATATGTTGCAGGAAACGTCTTTTTAAACCATAATCTGCGAATATGAATTACACGGCCCTTCTTTTTAGATTTTGCTGGAATCCGAGCAATCCGCTGAGCAAAATAATTATCGTCAGTTTCTCCTATACAGGCCAATGATTCAAAAGATTCTTCAATTTCTGATGGGGTATTTCCCTTGATTGGCCTAGTTCTTCCATACAGCCAACAATAAGGTGGGAAATCAGTAGATTGCGTCTTTTGTTCTTCAGAAAAATGCAACCAGGGGCATTTGCTGCATTTAAGCCCCCGTTGCAGCATTGACCTACCAAACATATTGCGTTCATTTTCGTTTAACTGTTCCTCGATTTTTCTCCTTCTCGTTAGATAATCTTCTTTAGATTCTCTTTCCTGCGGAGTTAAATCTCTTTCTGAAATCGGTATCAACTTTCCCTCTTTAGGTAGATATATTTGTGCTTCAGGTTGTACCATCGGAATCCCTCTGTTCCTTTGCCTTACAGCTGTTCTAAATCCTTCAATCCAGAAACCCTTTTCCACATAGGCCGTCCCCTGTTTTCAACGGCCTTGAATTTCGAGAGCAAATATTCTCTTCCTGTTGTTCCATAAAACTCTGGTATCTGTTCAAGACGAATGTCCTTACTGTTCACCCCCTTATCGGGGCGGTCCCTAACGAATTTGAGACCAGCCCTGATGCTAAATGGTTTCAATTTACGATATTCAGGTGGAAGTGGTATAGGTTTCAATCTTCCATCTGAGCTCACCTTAAATGCATTCCAATACTCCCTTCCAGGAGCTGTTTCTAAATATGTTACTTCAACCACATATCTGGGTTTTACATAGAGTTTGCCACCTATCTGCTTGACCTTATCTTTCTCCAGTTTTTTCCTCATTTTAGCCTTCCACTCGTCCGTCCCACCAGACATTTTTCCAATCTCAATGATTCGCCCCTTCTTATCCATCAGACCTAGATACAATGAGCCGAACATTCCCCTCGGCCACATCTTCCCAGTGGTATCTATTGCAAGAATGACAGCATCAATATTTTGCCAGGTTTTGACCTTGACTATCCGATACAACGGCCCTTTCTGCTCAGTTATGACAAGCCCTTCGAAATTTCTGGAGAGAACCCAATCTCGCCATATTTCCTGAATTTCCTTTATTCCGCCAATTTTATATGGTATCACCCTGATAGTCATGAGACTCTCCCCAAACAAGGGGCAGATTTCTTAAGGGGAAAGAGGGATGAACCTCAAAAAATCTGCCCCACAAATAATAGTCAGCTATATCTCCAAATCGTCCTCTTCGGGCTTCTTCTCTTCTGGCTTCTTCTCTTCTATCTTTTCCTCAGACTTCTTCTCTTCTGGCTTCTTCTCTTCTATCTTTTCCTCAGACTTCTTCTCTTCTGGCTTCTTTTCCTCTATCTTTTCCTCAGATTTCTTCTCTTCCTCTGAACTTTTCTTCTCCTTTATCTTCTTTTCTGCACTCTTCTTTTTACTAATCCTTATTTCAGACTTTTCTTCATGCTTCTTCTTTTTGGTTTTCTGTTTTTGACCATTCGTTCTTCGATATATCGCCAAACAGATAAATTGAATAAACAAGGTTAATCCCCCTGTTGAAGCGTACTGGTAGGCCTGGTCATAAGTCCATCCGTTAAATGCAGCAATCCCACCAATTACCGCACCAATGGCTACTGTAGTAAAGGCTTTGGAATTGTCGAAGGGTTCGACTTTAGTATGCTTCGCATATCCAATCAGCGATGTTATCGCACCCATCAGCACGCCTATGGTTATACCCCAAAGTATCTCCAGTATTTCCATAATCTACCTCCGTCTTTATGGACTTCCAAACAGTTCTTTTAATTTTGCCAGCCTGTCCTTATATGGCACTTTTGGGAAATATCGTTTACCATCAATCTGATAAATATCAAATGCCCAGAATTGCATATATTTCGACCAGGCATTCCAATCATCCGATGTCAATATTGAATTTGAAGTCCCAGGTATTCTTGGGGGGAATGGGAGCATCTTACCCTTGTCCATCCCAAAGGCCTCACCAAACAGTATTACTTCTTTATATCCTTTCTTCATACAGAACTCTTCGAACTCGGTTGTTATAGGATTCTGGATGTATAAATGTGAGCCATGATTTGCCATGAGTGTTTTCGTTTTGATGCCAGTCATTTTCTTGTGCGTTTTAACATCTTCGCCCACCAGACCTATTCCGCTCTTTTTGAAATGTAGGCATTCCAACTCGCCATCAGCTTTAACTGATACTATAATTCCCTTTTTACCTCGATAGAATTTCAAAGCCTCATCATACAGAAGGTCGGGCCAATTCCCTCGATAGTTCTTCCACAGATGGGCTAATTTTTGGTCAGGATGTTCCATCGGTTTCGTATATATGCGTATAGGTCTTTTTCTGGGCAATTTAAATTCCCTTTTTAATTCAACAGTTTTTTCTGCCAATTCAGGATAACGCAATAAAATTAACTCCTTTACATCATCCTGTATTTTATCTAATGTAGTTTCCCCCTTCAGGAGTTCCTTTCTAAATTGTTTTACGGCTTTATTGACCTCTGATGGTGAATATCCCGTTTTTATATGTATTTTCTTAAGCAGTTTATCTTCCTTCTCAACCTTCTTTCGTCTCAGCCTTTTCTTTTGAATCTTTCCAGGATGGGCCACAAGTTGGACTATCCAGTGATAGGCATCATCAAAGGTAACGAATGTGTCTTTAGCAAACAATTTACTATCTCTGAATACACTAACTTTGATGGCGGTACGATACACATAGAAATTTTCCAATACAGATATTTTTATATGCCAAGGTGACTTCTTCAATCTAATTACAGATACTGCCCTCAATGCATTCACTCGGCCCCAGAGATATTCAAATTTATTGTACGATTCCTTAAACGCATATTTTGTTCTGATTTTCCATCCTTTGAAATGTTTTTTCAGGCGATTTACAAATTTCTTTATCTCTGTCTCAATTTCACCACGATGATAGTGAGGTTTAGGATGCCTTACTGGCGGAGCAAATTCCTCCGCTTTTTTTTCTTGACCTAACCCAAACGGCAGAAAATCGTCAATCATTTTCATATATTCGTTCAAACGCCTTTCGACCTTTACAGGATGTGAATCAATGACCTTAAATTTCATCACATTTTCGGGTTTTACTGGAATCGCTACTTTCCCTGTATGAGTTTTACCACCAGGTGAAACGTGCTGGCTAAAGAAGAATCGAATCATCCTTCTTTTAGCGTTCACCGAATAATCCACCGAAATCTTACCAGGAGGTGCTCTTTTAATCGTCTTGGATACTGTCAATCCTTCCACTTTCTCGGCCACGGGGAAAATTATTTCATCACGGACCTCTTCATAACTGCCCATCGGCTTATTATCGGGACGTTTGAACCATACCTGCCAACTCTTTCCTGTAAACATGGGTAGGGAATATAGGCCCATCTTCAGCAATTCACGGCATATCTGAACAATCATCGGGCGTGATTCTACTTCTGTCCTTCCAGCGCCGATATCTATATCAAATATACCTATTTTCAAGTCTTTACCTGTATGGGTAGGCTCGAAAAACAATGTACAGAAGCCCCGATTCATCACCGCTGTACCGCACCCTTTGAATTTACCGATTGATTTGATGGATTCTCCCTTTTCCCATCCAGTCCAATCTCCCATCCATTCCTTAATGTCTTTCTCGGATTTCAGCATTATGCCCTTCATAAAGCGTGGGAAACAGTTTCGTTTGGGTATCAGAACTTGGCATCCGCTTTTTGAAAAGTTTATGGGGCAGATATTATGGAACATCGTTTTCCTCAGCATGAAGGGCAGCACTTTCTTGGCAAATGCCAGTCTGCGATTCTGGGCCAGGAGTGCTTTCTCTTTCCCCACTACCCGTTCACAGGTTTTAGTAAGGTCTGTAACCCAAAGTTTGGACATGTTCTCACTCAGGTGGTACAGTAAGCGTTATAGACGCCTTGTAGATGTCGCCAAGTTTTTTCAGGAGAACAATCTCCTCTTTGCCCAGAGTCTCTCGACTTTGCAAAGCATTGATTAAGATTGAGAGTTCCAGGTCATTCAACTCTACTTCTGCCATAAACTACCTCCTGTTTTTCCTCCTATTCCCAAATCGGCTTCCGCTTTATCTTTTCTGGTGCTTTAATCTTACGAGGAATCTTCATCGTCAAGGTCGGTCTGAATTTTGCAACAACCAATTTAACCAACACTGTAAATCTTTTTCTCAGCGAATCAATATAGGCAGTAACTATTCCACCGTGCGATATCACACCTCTCCTGAATACGATGGTAACCATGCCAATCTGGTCGGTCTTTACCAAATATTTCGCCAATCTGTAAAGACGGAACAAAGTTGATGGCTCATCGCTGGTAATCTCATAGACATCACTGATAAGATATTGTTCCTCAGAATCCTTCGGGAAATAGGCTTCAATCTTAACAATTTTATTTACTCCCAGATTTGTTTCTTCAAGGGATACTTTGCGTTCTTTCCCCGTATCAGGGTCTACTTGATAATATACAATATTTTCTGGGCGAACTAATTTTCCTTTTTCAGTTGCGTATGCCCACGTCCATTTAACGGGCTCATATGTCTCAGGGTCAACTGCAATTCTATGAACACGATTACCTGTAATCCTTGAGCGTGGAATAATCTCAAGGATATTCTTTGGGGTTATCTTCTGTAAACGCCCTCCAATAATAGTCCCCTTTTTATATTGAAGATTGATTATTCTGCTTCGTTGATTATCACGGATTCTAGACTGATGTTCAATCCAATCATTAATCATGGATGCTGCATCTTCCCTATTGAAACCTTTTCCTTTCAATATAACTTCAGCAAATGCCTTGAACTTATCTAAAGGAGTTCGTCGACCTTTATATTTCCGGTAAAAATCCTCCCAAATCAGTTCAACCAATTCGTAACGCTCCCCATTGTACAGCATTTTACTCACTTCCTAGGGTGCATTCCCCCAAACCGCTATCAGGAATCTTTACAGATTATAATCCCTTGAGTATAATATCAACGAGCGACCTCTCTTTTTTCGCTATCTATTTTACAGATTTGGGAGTAAATATCCTACCCCTGAGCCATTGTCGCCACCTGCGAGTAAGGAGGCGATATAAGTAAGGGTCAGATGTAACTTTCCTCACTGTTTCGCTCCCTGCTCTAACGGGGAGTGGTTGTCTCTTCTTTGATTCACAGAGGTCCACGTACTCGATGAGGGCCTCAAAGGGGTCTGTAGCTCCCGACCAGTCCTTCCATCGTGGGTCAAGAACTACATAACCCCCACACTTAACCGTCATGGTCGCAATCTTATCTTTCTTACTCAGTGGATTTGCCAAAGGCATCGGTGGTGTTGGAAATCTCAAAGAATTTCGTATATCAGAAGGCAATGCCTTCCATGATTTGTTCGCCAGTGCTCGAAGTTGTGCATCTGAATACCTGCTTGAATATGGAATTGTTCTGAGCACTTGAAGCCTTCGCATCGCCTCCATCCCATTCCACAGCCATTCTCGGAGTTCAATACCGTTACTCCTGAGCCTTCCACTACGAATGTAATACTGAATCTTCGAGTGAATACCGGAGGTAATAGGTATGTCCTCCCAGCTCTTTCCGGCATAAACCATCCTATCAATGATGTTCACTCCAGCCCGTTTCATGAGCTCTTTTCTTTCGTTCTTGGTCAGGTAGTTCCAGGCATCAGCATCCATGAAGCCCGCCAGGGTGGCAGTCCCAATGCGTAGTTCCTCCTCTGGGGTGATGCCGTTGCTCTTCACTCCCCCTCTGGGCCAAGCATGACCTTTTGCCCTTCTTCCCTCCGCAGGCATAGGATAACCAAACACCGACACAGTAGAGTAGGGTTGGCGTGGAGTATGCAACCCATAGGTCTTCCTGAAAGACTTTTCAAACGTGCAGGCAAACAACTCGTGCTTTCTTTGGTCCGCCAATGGGAACCACCTGAACGCTTGTGCATGACCAATCTCATGTGGCAGAATCGAATACAATAAAACCTTTTTCATATCATCTGCGGTCAGCCAATCATTCTTACCATACTGATAGAACGTCCCACCCCTCAGCTTTTTCATCGGGACTGAGAATATTTTAATCACCTTCTTACTCCTGACGTATTGCCCCAACGTGCCTCTTTGATAGCGTCCTGGTGAAGTAAATATAATATCGGGAATCCAATGCTCGGGTCGAAACAGTTTCAAAACATCCCTAACTTCTTGCTCTGTCACTGGATAGCCATGCGTAGCGTACCTGGGTGTCTCGAACTTTATCGTAGTAGGATTTAGAATTCTACTCACTTTTTCCATTCCTTTTTCCATCGTTTCATACATTTTCAGCGCTCGCTCTCGCCCTTTACTGGGTGGTTGTTTTTGGGCTAGGGCTTTTCCTGCTTTAATAGCTGCTTCAGTCTGACCTATGATAGTGATTGGAAGACCAGTCTGTTTCTCAATGCCCCTTGCTGCTTTAACAATTTCTAAAACTTGATTCTTGACGAATTCAGGATTCTTTTTTAATTGGGGCAACAGCTTTGTGGCCATCGCCATATACTTATCCTTCTCTTCTTTAGGAATCTTCGCCCATTCTTCTGCAGCCACACCAGCAAGTTGCTTTGCCAGCGGAATAACAGACCCAAATTGATTTTCTCTCATGCCTGTTAGTTTATACCACAAATTGTCGAAGCGTTTAAGACGGGCCAGTTCCTGCCTGCTGAGTGGTTTAAGATAGTAACGAACCCTTGCATTTTCAACAAGAGGTTCAACTGTATATTTCTCTTTAAATTCTGTCCATGCTTTCCGCATGGCATAAGCAGGTGAATACCTTTTGCTATATTTCTTGTACAATGAGATAAACTGTGGTGTCATTCTTATTCGAGCCTTCAGACGATTCTCAGGTGTATCCTCTAATAGTTCAGCTTGAACCCGTGTGCCCACTTTGCACCGACCAGCACGGAACTTCCCCTTTGGGCATCCTACAATCAATCGTGTAACTACTTTCCTGCCCTTCATTATCTTTTTAACTCGGAAAGAATCCCTATCAAAATTTTTGACAGGTTCAATGTCGGCCCAAATGTATCGCCCACGCTTGGTCGTATAATATCTCAGTCTCCTCGGAATTTCTTGCCCCGACGGATTTTCCATATTTATCGCCCCATTTATCTGTGTCCTATAACCTTTATATCCTGCCCAAAGAATAAAATCACTTTGAATATCTGTCGGAAGTTCTTCCCATTTCATTTCTCTATGCTTAAATTTCAATTCAGTTGATGGAGTAACCATGACTTTTTCGGGATAAGCCGATTTCAGCATCTCATCAACATAGATGCCTCCATATTTGTCCCAGATTTTTGATATATCCTCCATCTTATTTTCTTTAGCATCAAATTTATTTGCAAAGAAGAAAACTGTATTAATCATAGGTTTAACAATATTTCTATCTTTACTAGCATAAATAAAAGCAATCTTCGGCTTTCCAGGTCCCTTGGCTATACCTAATGTTTTTCTCAGATGAGCGACATTACCATAGATAGGAATTTTTCCAACAATATCTGCAGTAATATTATCCATCATTCGTTCACGGTCATAGGGATTCATCTTCTTCAGACAAATATTAAACTCTTCCTCTGATTTAATCAGTTCACTCATCGGGTTTGAAACAACACCTTTTTCTGCCAGATGTTTAATAATTTTATAATGCTTCAGTTCATCTTTGGCCATCTGTTCAAACAATTTAGATTCAATTGGAAACTGCCGACGAATAGCATCCGCAACTTCAAGATATTCTTCTGACGCTTCTAATTCCCCCTTCATCAAGGATTTAGCATCATCAGGGTTGGATTCTGATGGCTCATCAGGGTTGGATTCTGATGGCACCTGAAGATTATCCTTATGTACTCGGAAAACTTTCCCATCATCTGTCTTAACCCTAAAATAATTATTGCTATCTGGCCCCATCATAATTGTACCCTCACGCAATTTACCAGCTGTACAAAAAACTACACGAACTCCAGGTCTGAATTGGGGAAGTTCTATGTTTTCCAAAACTTCTGGGTTCTCGTATAAATATTCCACAAACAGACCAATCATTGCGGGACTAAATTCTGGATATATGTCTTTCAATCGTTTGCCTACAGCACGCTTTGAAACTTCTTCCTTGAAAGTCCTAAAATCATCAACAATTTCTGAAAATCTATTTTTAAAAAAACGTTTAAAAAATTCTATACTGGTAGGTTTGGGGTTATCCTGTGGAACACATTTAAGATGGGCAGTTGCAGAACCTACCTTAACTTTTAGCAAATTTGTAACAGCTCTCCCACAATATACACAGTATATTGGCATTTTTCCTATACCTCCCTGTTCCGCAACTTTATCAGATAGGATGTTTCCCGAAGGAATTCTGAAGGTTTCATATGCTTAACCTCCATGGGGCCATCCCCAGCCCCTCTATCCCCTTGGCGAAAGCCTTGGGGAATACTTTTCTGATTATGTTGTATGCTGCATTCAGGTCTGCATTGATTGTTCGCCCGTCTGAAGCCCTAAAGAGTCCCCGTTCGATGCGCTGGCCTAAATACTTTTTATGGTGCTTAATAGGCTCAAGGTCCAGAAAACTGCACTTACTTGTATAGTCCTCCTCAGTATCTATTGTCGCTATTCCGTGCTCCTCCGCCTTATACCGAATCTGGTTGCGAAGTATATCAAATGGTATAAACACGAAGCTCTGGTTGTTGCGCTTACCAAGATTGGCTTCCTGCTTCCATCCCTTATTACAGCCCATTACAATGGTATCTATGTGCCTCTTCACACACCAGTTTATGAAGGCTCGGCTAGTCTTGTGGAAGAAATCCTTTAACTTACGCTTTCTCTTGAGACTGAGTTTCTTCTGATAATAACTTGCCTTGATGCCTTGAAGGTCGTATACGCTCTTCAGTCGGGCCAGCTCCTTATTGTAATATTGGTTCCAGCTCTTCACAACCCCGCCCTTGACCACAATCGGCTTTTTACCGATGTTGGTCCCGACAGTTACGAGATTGTTCACCCCGAAGTCAATGCCTGCGATTCGCTTCGGCTTCTTCGGAGGCTCTGGAACCTCTTTTTCATAGATGATTTCGAGCTGATATCCTATGCCCTGTGGCACTATTCTGGCTCCTCCTAATTTTACTCCTTCTGATAACCTTGTTTTCACCCCCTTCAATCTAATCTTCTGAGGCAGTTTAACCTTATTGTTTTTCAATCTGACCTGAATATTGCTGAATATTAGTGGAAACTCACCATCTTTCTCCTTGTACCCTGGTAATTTAGGGCGCCCTCTGAACTTTTCAGGATGTTTTTTCCATTCTTTGATAGACTGGAAAAACGCCTTCCAATTGCTATCTAGTGCCCTTAAGATTTGTTGTGCTGTACCGTATGGAAGTATCTTAAAGTAGTTCGTTGTTTTTAATTGTTGCCAGAGGTCGTAGTATCTTACCCAAATACCCTTCTTGATGAATTTCTGACGAACAATATAATTAGCATCATTATACAGGTTTTTGGCGATATGGCATAGGCGTGATAATCTATCACTGGGGCGGATGTAAACACTTTCTACACGCTTTACACGCATTGCTGTCACCATATTACCACAGGGTACGGATAGGTACGACTTTGCACAAGTTCACACGCACACCTCTGATATGACTATTGGCATATTCACGATTATCCAGTCTTGTCCCAATTTTCTCACCTCACCTATTCTCCTCCCACAAAAGGGGTGAATCATAATTGGTGCAATTCATACCCTAATAGGTTTTCCCAATATTTAAATCTTTCGGCCAAACCTACAGATATAGCATCCAACCCAAAAAGGATAATCTTCAGTATCGTCATCCAAGAAAATCGGCATAAATTCAGATGGGATAGGAATTCTACATTTATTGCATTCGGTTGTCAGATAAGGTTTCCGCTCAATGTTCAATCGGGCTAAAAGTTTGATTGGAACCTTCCAAACTGGAATTTTTTTAGGATAGACAATATCGCCTGTAAGAATTATATTATCATGTGGAATCTTTGTGATTATCCGCTTTCTCTGACGTTTCTTTCCCCCAATTTCCCTAATTAAATGCCCTTGACTGGTATCGCCAAAACTAACAGCCGTTATATCAAATGGCCTATCAACGCCTCGCAACGATTTGGGTACATCACAACAGTTAAGAATATAATGCCATAGAGCGACTCTTACCCCCCTCCAACCTGTTAGTGCCTCCAAACCATCAATGCTGAAGAATATCGAAAAGTGGATTCCTTTGCCCCCTGAATGATACATAAGATGTGGAATATTTTTCTCATTCAGAAATTTTTGAATCCGTTTACCCCAGAATCTTTGATTTGCCCATTTCTCAAAGTCCATCTCAATCATAATTTCATTCTGAAGGACGGTTCGGTAATCCACCAAACCGTATTTAAAAAAAGGGTACCACAGAAGTTTTACCCATTTACCAGGAGTTACATCTTTGGGGCCACGATTCCGTGCTACCCAGATATCGCCAGGGGAGAAATGTTGCAATCTCAAAAGCCATTTCTGTTGGTAATACAATTCACCGCACCGTTCCCCTAAAATGGCTTGAGTGATGTCTAAATCCATGGGTTTTTAGACAAAAAAGGTATAAACATTCCTCCCCTTTCCTGAAACTAAAAGAATTACCCTTCTTTAGCCAAAATTTCAGCAAAGGCATACTTTTCAAACACTTTGCCGACCTTTATGTCGACTGTATCGCCCTTCTTCGCCCCTTTGACAAATATTACAAATCCTGCTTTGGTCTTTACGATTCCATCGCCCTTTGCTCCAATGGCCACAACAGACATCTTCCGTATCACATCTCCAGGTTCGGGTATTGCTTTCTCTTCCATAACTTCACCTCCTACAAGAAACTCGCAAGGTCCATCTGAGCCGTTTTACCGTCTCCGATTAAGGTCCTTATCCGCTTCTTATCAAATTTGAAACAGGAAGATACATAATCCATTATCATGCTCGAATACCATTCATAATCTATCTCTGATTTATCTTTAATCCAATCTATCGGTGTCATAAATGCTATTGGTTTTACTGTTGGTTTATATACCTTTTTACTTATATCCATCCCAGGAAGAGGCTTTTTAGTTACAACGAAATCCAGCCTAACCGAGCCTTTTATCTTTCCAATTAATTCTTCAAGTGCCACAGCCCTTTTATAATATATACCAGATGTATCCTTATAAGATTCAGGAGAACCTACCGTTTGAATCAATACCAAGTCCTTAATATCAACTTCATCTGAATGAACTTTCGGGATTGCCCTCGATAACAGCCGATGAATGGCCGAGGTTACTTTCATTGCTGAAGTTCCCTCATCTTCCCATTGCAAATTTTCTTTAACAGTTTCCAATATAATTTTTTTCAATGTATCTTCTGCTATATTTGGCTTATCCTTGGCAGTAAAATTAGCACCTTTCAATTCTACCTTTGCTTTCCCAGTTTTCCTATCTATTTTTATTTTAATGTAATTCTTGTGCATAGAGATTATCATAGCAGGAGTAATGTCCACTTCAAAAGAAAAATCCTTATAATTCAGTTTTTTTCTCCATCGCCGATTGCATTCTTCAATCACTTTTAGAACCTTTTTCTGAGGGGTTATGACAAATCCTTTCTTCTTCGGTCCTGCATCAAACAATTTATCCAAACCATCAGACAGAGATTCCACCAATCCTTTTACCTTATATGCTGATTTATAGCACGCAGCATATATTCCATCAGTATCGCCATAAATAGTGCGTATTCTGTTCTTTTGATACATTTTATAAATATCTGATAAAATATCTTGTCCTTTAGTAGTTATCAAACTGCCTGACGCTATATTAAATTGCCGACAGGCCCATTTATTTGCTAATACAATTCCATGCGTCCCAGCATTTCGGAGTGCTTTTAAAGAGTCATACATATGCTGCATTACTTCACTTTCTTTTCTTCGTTTTCTGACTTCTCCAATCATTCTCAATAGACCGCCCATTGGTCTTGCTATCAGACCTCTCTCTTTGTCAATTTTGATTCCCACTCTGAAACCCTCTTTTCCGAGGGCTGTTTTAACCTTTTTGACTTTTACATATTCCATACTGGATTTATCCATTTCCCATAGCATTATCCAATCATCTGGTTTTTCATCAACTCTTGCGAATCTCACCTTATCCGAGCAGGCATTGCTAGATATCAATAGATTAGGATACATCCCTGCAACATCAGCCTCAACCACACCATACCATAATACAAACTGGCTCCCTAATTCTTGAGGTTTGATGGGGAGACCGCCAACAGTTAAATGATTCACCACCAATCTTGGAAGAGTCACCCAGTTAGGCATTTCGACTCCATATCGGACGACCTTCTTAAGGTCCCCTTTAATTTCTGAACGCCTACAAACTTTTTCGATTTCTTCCTTGGTCAATTGTACTTTATCAGGAAAGAGCCTAATTAATTCCTGAGCCGTATGTAATGGACTAACTGATGGTTGAAATATCACTCTCTCTTGATAGGCCCTAATCATCGTCATATAATCCCAAAGTTGAATATTTCCTGAAGTTGTTAGGTATTCAAAGGGATAATTTGAAACAAAAGCCATCGGTAGACCCTGCTGCAACATAATAATACTCAAGCATATCTGTTCCATTACATCATCACGATTATATTTAAGCGTCTTATTGTCCATTCTGAGTTCATTAGACCTTAAATATATTCTCCCTTTAATTTTAAAACCCAATACTGGAGCCAATTTCTTCAAGGTGAAGTTTGGAGTATCTAAATATCTGAGGAATTTTTGAGACGCAGGGTATGTATCGAAACAGGTGGGATAGAAAAATACCGCCCGTTCCTCTTTTGCAAATTGTTGATTGAATTGCCTGTGGTCATAAGTGTACTTTTCTAAAAATTCCTCGAAATCATCATATATTTCCCCATTAGGAACCAGAGCCTTGTGTTCTACATAATATTTAACTCTATCAAACACTTCTGGATTATCATATTCATAAATATTATGCCCTGATATAATATGAGAACCCATCACAAGTTTAATGAACTTATGCAAATTGATTACTTCTTCAGTTTTCGACTTCGCTATAAGTTGATTTATTCGTAAGAGACCTTTGTTATATCTGCTCAATAATTTATTTGCATCAGGGATTTCCTCAATCTCAAAAGAAAACTCCTCATTCTTCAGATTTTTATGTGATTTTATTTTGACCTCAAACTGATAATATCCTATGATTGAAATTATTTCTGAAAATTTCTCAATATCGTAAACCAACACCTTCAGAGTTTTTGTATGCCCTTTTGTATCGTAAATCCATAAATCCTTGTCTACAGCTAAATCACATAGAACCCGAAGGACATATTTAATATCAAATTCAAAGACATTCAGCCCTTCCTCAAATAATTTCTGTGCAACTTCTGGAGTGGAAGCAGGATGGTCAAGCCACACCTTAAATATTTTCCTTTTCTTTCCTGAATCACACCACGATTTATATTGCATTTCTTCACTCACTTTTTTTATTCGCTCACCAGTTCTAACCATTCGTCGGTCGCCCATGCAAAGAAGATAGGGCTGATGGAAATCGGATATTTTAGAAGGTTCCGACGAATCATAAAACAAATATTTGTTCGACAGATTAATCAACATGTTTTCCCTCCCCTGGCTATGCCCTGAATTTTCCGTGAAGCAATTCTGACGCCTTTTTTTGGATAACTGGCCCTATTCCATCTACATCATTACACCAGGATGCATGATTTTTGATAACATTCATTACACTTCCATATGTCTTCAGCAATCGTCTTGATTTAACTTCATCTATACCTGAAAAGCCACAAATAAAATTTATTTTATCATTCTTTTTACCACGAACCCCCGAAGGGCGATTAAATCCTGGTTCAAGTTTTTTCTTATATATTTTTTCTGCATAATAAAGAATTACTGATAATGTAGAATTTTCATTCCCCATCTTCTGGTAAGTCCTAATCACCCAAATATCTTTATTCATTGTACGCAACATTTTCTCAATTACAGTTTGTGTCTTCAGGTCTACCTTATTATCGCATTCGGATATTAGGCAAGGAATACAGTTATTTTTCTTGCTCCATTCAATTAATCTAGCAATCTGGTCAAACAATTGTTTCGTATTTCTATCCTGAATAAATTGATAATCGGGTTTACGCTCGACCATCCACCACTTATATCTATAATCCCCTACAGGTAATTTCGTCAATTTAATCGGCACATGCTTTTCTAATTCTTCAGGGATGCCCGACCTTTGCTCTTGAAGGTCACAGAAAATTTTTCCTCGGTTTGACAACACTGCGTATCACCCCTCCACTTTTTTCAAACTGCTTCTTGTATTCCTCAACCAACTCCAGGTCATATGCAAAAAAACTGCAATCGCCACAAACTATTCCTGAAGTCAATATAGTATGTTTCCAGAATATTCTGATAGGTTGAAAAAATAACAGATTACCGCAATGCGGACACGGCATATCTGTTAGATGACTAACAAATTTCTCCTGCTCCTCGTATTCCTCCTCGCCCATTTCTACGAGGTCTTCAGGAATGTTCTTCTTCTTAAACATTAGTTACTTCCTCCAGCAGTAATTCGAAAACTCGCAGTATGCACATGGATATTTCTCAGGATTCTGACCTTCTCTCTTGGGAATCTTTTTCTTCTCGACGGCTTTCTGAATCTCTTCAAAGTATTTAATTCCCATTTTATATTTTTTAGAATCGGCAGGTATTTGAAACAATGCTACATCGTTGTTCCATAAAGATTTCTGATACCATTTCCCATTCCAAAATTCTCTAGCCCAATCCCTGCTGAAATATTGGAGAAATCCGAAGGGGCACATATCCTTCCCTACATATTTCTGAATCTCCCCGATATAAAATTGTAATTGCATTTCATCATCTAATTTGGGTATTCCAGTTACTCCATCCTTGCTATATTCGTATGACCTGTTACTTATAGTCTTAAAATCTATAACAAATATTTGCCCTATTTTCATGTGAAACAGTTTAGCCATTCTAGAAGTCCTTATGAGGCCGACATAATCAGGGCGAAATGATATATTGCCATTCCTAGTTGCTGCATGGCATTCTTCATTCAAGAAAAATCCCGCACGGGACCATATTCGTCCAAAATATGGATGCAGAAGAGTTCCCATATCCATTATTCTCTCGCCTGGGAAATTTCGTTCATCAGTTTTAATACCTATCCACCGATAAAACACCTTTCGTTTACAAGAGAACAATTCTGAAGGGTAGTTAGATAACTTATCATCTTGCATTACTTGTTTGCCGTATGCCCTCTTTTCAACAAATTCCCAGATATCATCTCTCAAAAGGAATCTGACGCCATTCGCCTCCTGAAATTGTAATTTCATTTATATCCCCCGATTCAAATAGTGCTTTCCACCTGCCTTTGCAATAGCCCCAGTAAATGCATTTCTTGTCAAAAATACTTCTGAAAAATGGCATTCATTACAGTAAAGAATCTCCGCCCCATTCTCCCCCATTCTTGTCTTCAATGCAGTAAAACATTTAGGGCATATTTCTTTGGTTTCTATTCTGACATGCCTTATGAGCAAATATTGATGCCTGAATGTCTTTTTACAGTTACATTGCCACTTTGCCATTTATTCATCCCCCATTTTCAGAAGTAAATTCTACTAATGGTTCATCAATCTGAGCAATATAGGTTGTCCCATTCTTCAAGACCAGAAGACCGTCATTAAGTAATTGTACTGTAACTTCCATGTCCTGCATATTAAATTTACAGAGAGGGCATCTACAATTGGGCGTCCCAATTCTGGTCCCATTCTTGGTTGCTCGGTCCCATGCTTGGTCTTCAGTTTCACCCTTTCTTGGAATTACCAAATCATGCTCTTTCTCAACATGATTCTGTAACTCTTCCAGAGTGCCGAATGTGCTCGTCTCGTCAAGTTTCCGCTTTTCAAACAAACAGTATTTACATCCAAATTTTTTTATATCTGTCATTTTTTACCACCTCTAACTATTTCAGCAGGGTAAGTTCCAACTGGTTTAGGCTGTATGCAATCCTTACAATTCCCACTACATCTGACATCCTTTTCCAAATATTTACAATAGCGGTATTCCTGAATTTCATTCGCAATATTAATTATATTCTGTAACATTTCTTCTCTTCTATCCTCCGTCAATCTCCTCACCTCCTGATGCGAGATTTAAATTTACGGATATTATAATTAATTCGACCAAACAGCGTTTGTTCTCCCCATCCAACTTTTTTAGAAATCAGAGGGAAATACTTTTCATACAGTTCAATGCCTATAAAATTGCGTTGAAGATGTTTCGCCATTCGTAGGGTTGTTCCTGTTCCACAATAGGGGTCTAGTACTACATCGTATTTGTAAGTATAGAGAAGAATCACCCTTCTAGCCAATTCTGCTGGGAACGGGGCACAATGCTTTTCTTTGGATGCTGATGACGATTTTATTTCCCATACAGGATTGAGAATCCATTTTTCACATCCCTGTTTAAGTTTAGAATTTTCAATTCTTTTCTGAGGCATTTTAGAATAGTCCCGAACTCCAGGCTTTTGAAGAACTATAACATATTCCACAGTATTAGCAATACAAATACCCCAAGGGCGAGGATATGAACAGGTAATTTTATGTTGATTCCCTTTGTTCCAGTATATCATATCTCTAAATCTAAACCCTATTTTCTTACAGCGTAAATATATTTCGACATGATTGGCCCACATCCCCACATGTTTAGAGGGCATATCGCTTGTATTGATAATTAAACGACCTCCTGGTACGAGAACCCTATAACACTCTTTCCAAACCTCCGCTAAATAATCATTAAAAATCTTTTCCCCTTTTTCCAGTTTAGAAACTTCGCCCTTTTCCCACCAGGACGATTCTATCCCTATACTTTCATACAGTTCTTTCCACATATCGGCCCCATAATAAGGCGGACTGGTAAATACCAAATGAACGAAATTATCTGGAATGAACTTCATTACTTTATTCGCATTCCCCAGCATCAATGTCCCATGGATTTCTCGCATTTTTTCACTTCCAGATTTACGACAATCCCTTTTATTTCCAATTGCCTTATAAGGTAATTCAATTCTGAAGAATTGCCATCTTTTCCAATTATATTATCAATAAATTCGTTAAGACCAGACTTATCATTTATATCCACTTTTTCAACCACTCCATGAGACTTATCTGGCATTAATCTAATCGTTATATTACACACTCTGTCGTCTATCTTTTGACCAATTTTTTCTTCTGCTTTACTCAATTTATACTCCGCCTGTGCAAGTCTTTGTTGAGCATCATCTTTTGTTTTCTCTGTACATCTAAATTTAAATAATAGTCGCTTCAATTCGCTCTTAATTTCTGGATAGCGTAAAATAAGGTCATTGATGATTTCTTCAAAACTTTCATCAGGTTCTGCTGCTATATCTTTTCTGACCATAAAATTTCCCTCTCGTAGAACCGTAAAATCCTCTGTTTTCGATGGAACTATGATGAAAAGTTTTTTTGAATAAACTTTAGCCCACTGATTCTAATATGCTATATCTGGATAAAACCTTATTAATTGTAAAACCTTCAGATAAAAAATATAAGGGGAGTGTTTCACTCCCCTTCAGGAAGTCTACTCCTCCTCTTCCTTGCGGAGACCAGCAAACTTCTTGCCCTTCTTGGCCTTCTTGCCCTTCTTGGCCTTCTTGCCCTTCTTGGCCTTCTTGCCCTTCTTGGCCAAGGCCCTTCGAAGGGCAGCTGCCAAAGCCTTTTTCCGCTCTCCCGACTTCTTTCCCAGAGATGTGTAGCCCTTCAGCTTCATCTTCTTGGCCATCTCTCTGAGCTCCTCGGCCCTTGGGTGTTTCCTCACCCTCTTCGCAGTTCCCTTGGGGATGTCTATCCCTTGGGACGCTGCAAAGCCCTGCGTCCACGGGCGAACGTATTTGCCATCAGTAACGATGACATAGCCCTTCGCCTTCGCAGCAGCAAGGAACTCACCCGACTTCACCTTTACGTGCCGCCTGGGGTCTGGCCCCTGGGCCACGATGCCCCTGCGGTTTTTTACACCCGCTCGGTAGATAAGAGCAGGTATTCCCTTGCTCTTACCACTCTTACCGACGACCATAACCAGTCGGTTCGCTTTCACCAGCTCAAGCAGCTCGGCCCTATCCTTCACAGCCCTGAGGGGCTGTGCCTTCTTCTTCTTCACCAACATACCATCTCCCAGGTCGAGGACCGTTTTTAGTCCTCTAACCTTCGCAGTACCTATCTGCACCAAGAGTATATAAACCTTTCGCCTTTTTTTCCTGAAAAAGCGTCATTTTTGCATAACGAACAGGTCAATAGTAATATTAATCATTATTCTCCAGATTTAAGTATTTTAATTTGCTTTCTCGCCCCCGTCCCCAGTATTTTAATCATTCCCGATTCTTTCAGGTCATGAATAACCTTCCGTGCCTGTCTTTCACTAATTTTACAATCTTTAACAATATCTTTTACTACTATTCCCATTCTGATTAAAGAATCTTTAGGATACCGAGCCAGAATATCGCCATACGACTTGTTTTCATCTTTCTCCAGCACTTTACCTATTTGTTCCAGAAAGACACATTTGTTTACAACATATCTTCTGATGTATTTTTTCGCCCAGTCAAGCACGCACGGATGATATTCTAAACTCTGATGCTTCAGTTTGTACCCTTTCCCGCTCAGAAGTCGTTTATCTTCAACAGAACGGACGGTATGAATCAAGGCCCCAACAGTTAACAATTGGATGCTGTTCAATCCATCTCTTGGGTTTGGAGAATAATTCAGTTTCCGTTTAGTGGTCTCTCTTACAAATTCATTCCTACAGAAAGAAGTTGCCTCCTCCCACAAGTCTTTCGGCGGTGTATTTACGCACTTAAAATGAGTATTCCAGAAAACTCTATTATTGGTATACAAATATTGTTTATGATTCGGTTTGGCATCACGCTTTACAACTAGCATCTGTTCCCGTTCTCCGAGCTCAGGAATCCAAGGAACTATGACGAACCTATTGAGATATCCAGATAACCATAATTTGTTCACAAGTTTCTTATCCTGTCTAGGAATTGGCCTTGTCCCCGCCCAAAATGTTCCTTTACACCAGTAACTCATCAATCCTAAATCTGAGTCGAAGGTGACTCCTTGCATTCTCAATTTCTTTTCATCTCTGGCAGATATTTTGGCCCCAACCATACTGACCATTGCGACCTTTCCTCTCCCACTCTCTAAAACATTCAGCATATAATTAAGCATTTCAGAAGAATCTTCCCCCAAAAAATCAAGCAATTCATCAGCCACCCATAAATCTGCATACTTCATCAATGGCAGCACAAGTTTTGTACAAAGATTGCCATTTTTACCAGTAACTTGATTGATGGACCCTCTTAATATCGGTCTTTTAATATCACCAGTAAGATTTATAAAATGCACCCTGTCGTATGTTCGATATGCTCGATTTAGTTCCCTCCCGCCACAGCATTCCCACGAAAAATCTTCGAGTATAGTGGACTTGTAATAACTGTTTTCCCAATACAACAGAACATGGCGTCGTGCCCTGATTCGTGGATTATCTGAGTAAGCCCTTCGCCTCAAGCACGTCATCAGATAACTTATTTCCAATTCTGGAAATGCCAATTTTCCAATTCTCCCATAATGTTCTTCTCCTAACTTTTCAGCATAATCAACGGGGTCATCAATGAAAATCGTCTGTCGCCCCAGAGGATTTTCCTCATCGTAATTATTAATGTTAAATTTCTTTTCTGATGACATATTTTACACCTGTTACTTTATTATAAAAATGGGCGAGTTATCACCATGACGGAACAATATAACTTTGCCCTTATTTAAATGTTCCTACCTAACCTACAGACTTTCATTGCAAAAATTTCGACTTAACTTACAGATTTCCACTATAAACTTTCCGACCTAACCTACAGACTTTCATTGCAAAATTTAGAGTATTCTGATTTGTTCACTTTCAGTCAATCAAGTCCTTATTCTGGTAAAGACGGTTTCCAGTCAGTCAAGTCCTTATTCTGGTAAGACTATTTTCAGTCAATCAATTCATTATTCTGGTAAAAACGTTTTCCAGTCAAGCAAGTCATCGGTCTTAATCCCATACAGGAAGATTGGTGTCTCTACCAGACATCCTCATTCATACAGTTTACAAAGTTAAAAAGTCGGGACAGCAGAATTCCGTTCCATCGATTCAATAGCAGTTCACGATTTTGCATCTGAAACCGTGCTAATGATTGTCAGGCTTTTTCTGAGGGAAGAAATTTTTTTCCTTTTTCTGGGGGCATGATTTTTTCCGATTGCTGTATTGGAGATATGCCAAAAAAGCACTTTCCGGCAACTCGTCTTTAAATACTCTTTTGCATTTTCATCAGCCGACCGACCGAGTTGACGGCATTCTGATTCCCGAATGGATTATCAAAGATTTATTCTGCGTAGATGATTTATATTCTGGTAACCGTGCTAATAAATAGCATGCTATATCTGATAAAGAAAAAAAAGATGGAGGCGCTGGAGATGTGCATTTTTTTGCTTTACTGGTGCAATTTGGAGGGCCGAGGGGGGGTATTTATTTAACACTATATATATACTTTTCGCCTAGGTTCTACAGAAATTTTTCAATTTTTTGGTCACAGATAGGCATCCTAATCAGATAAGTGCCGAAAAATGGTATTTAAAGACTTTCGCTTTTGTTCGCCCCTCGGACATGACTGCTTTATTTTTTATTCTAATATATAAACCTTTCGCTAACTACACAGAACATTAAAGTGCCTTTTTTCGGACATGCTATTTTTGGACATCAGAGGTTATAGGTCGTCGGTGACCTATCCAGAAAACTAGAAAAAATTTTTTTATCGGAACTTCTATCGGAACTCTTTAGACCGATTTTTTTTGCATTATCTGAGACAAAAAAATATCAAAAAACTCAAAAAATGAGTTCCGATAGGAATCTGGATATTGAGAGTATTTAACTATCGGAACTCGGAGGCCCCCCCCGCCCTTTTCCTTTCTCCGTTTTTACTATAAAGTTTATCGCAATTTATAGCAAATTTTATGGTAGAATTCTTATGTTAAAAAACACGAAAAAACACGATTCGACAGAAAAAAGGTATAATCCTCGTTGGGATAATTTCTCCTAGAAATTTTTTATTTCTGAGGGCGTGCTAATATGTGTCATGGCAAACATTAGCACGGTCTAACTGCTCTTGTAGAGAAATTCTGATTATATTACTTACTGAAATGAAATAGAAAATTTTCACTTTTGGATACAACTGAATCATTTTTGATATTTCTGGTATTTTTTTAACAAAAACAAAGGGCCGACGTGGATGCAAACTTCGGTAACTCCGAGGGATTGGCTACGGTTCATTCCGCTGATAGCCACGGCCACAATTTCTTCTGATGGCAATATCCTTTTTGGGATGTATAGAGCCATGGTTCTACACATCACTCATACCATTTTAGGGGAATGAATATCAGGCATCCTCTTTGTCAATACGCATCCAGTTATCAAGTGAAGATTGGGGATGCTTTAAACTCAGTATGCCTTTTTGTAGAATGAACTTCTTTAGTGAGCGGATATCAGCAAACCATTTCGATTTGAATTTTGGTTGATGAAGGAAGGAAGCTGGATGAAGCAGAGGGAATATATAAAGCCATCCCATCCTTATGGACTTCCCAGAAATTTTAGTGATGTTGATGTTGCCACCAAGAAAATACTGTGTGGCATGATTGCCTAAAGTTATAAGAAGGCTGGGCTTCATTCGCCGTATCTGTTTTTGGAGCAACCTGCCACAAAGCGATTTTTCTCTATCAGTCGGGGGCCGATTCTTCCCGTCGGGAGTTACAGGTCGGCATTTGACCAGATTAGTTATGAAGTAATCTTTCTTATCTATGCCCAGAAAATTGATTGCCTTATTAAGTTGTTTGCCAGCCCGCCCAACAAAAGGCTGACCCTTTTTTTCTTCTTCTTCGCCAGGTGCCTCACCGATGAAGATTATTTTTGGATTGGTTGAACCTCGGCCCATTATCACCTGACGATGTGCATACAACGGGCATTTTTTACAGTTCATCCAATTTTTCCTTCCTATGGCAATTTTCATCAGCAATAGATTAAAAAAATTTCTACACATCTGAAAAAAGTTAAAAAAAAGAGAAGAAGGAACACGATTCGACAGAAAAATTTCTATAAATTTTTTTATTTTTTTATTTCTGAGAGATAGCTCCACCATATGTCCTCAGATCCCAAACGCTTGTCCCCCATGAACGCATTGAAGTCATCCACTATTTTCCTGCCTATCTCACGGTACGTGTCCAATACTTCACCATAAAATTCGTCAGAGTCCCCAACGAGGACTATCCTGTCACCAGCCCAGCGCCCTGCCCATGGATTTGAAATAAACTTTTTCTTCTTCTTGTCCCAAGGCAGGAGTCCGCTGGGGTCGGGGAACTTCTTTGCGAGAAGCCAGGGTAATACCCTGCAGACGTCTCCAGCACAAATTTCCCACAGTTTGACAATACCAAACTCCAGTTCCGTAGGGTCAATATATTCTTTCTTACTGGTATTCACGATTATCCAGTTTTGTCCCATTTTTTCACCTCACCTATTCTCCCCCACAAAGGGGTGAATCATGATTGGTGCACCTAATATATAAAGATTGTGCTGCTCGAAGACAGCTCATTTGAAACTTTCCACCCTCCCTGTCATTCTTATTTTCTGGCGGTAGAATCTAATTGCATAATAATCCCTGTACAATACTCCTATGTCCGCTCCTATCCACAGCGAAATAACTATCGCCGAATATATTGGGGGAATAAACACTATTATGCCCAAGGCTATTAATCCTGTTAGCGTTATATCTATTGGTAAATACCACCATCCCAACTTTTCAAGTAATATGCTACAGCCTGGCACCATCTCAGTCGCACTCTTTTTACTAACTACCCAATACAGAGTATATGCATCACCACACCCTTGGAAAATCATTAATAGAAGATATAATATCAGTATTTCTAACATTCATCACATCTCCTTTTTACCACGACGCATAGTCTGTGATATCTTCCTCTTTCTTGCATTTTCTGCATCTCACGACCATTTTGACACCGACGCCAGTCTGTATCTTTTTCATCTTGACGCCGTGTTGTCTGTGTTCTTGGCAAAACCGACGGTATTGTTCCTGTTCTCTCGCATTCATGTTCATCTCAACCACCTCTCCGTTTCTTTTACTTTGGGCAATTCCTGTTACTTCTTGGGCTTCCAACAAGAGCATACAGCGAAATCAGAAACACTATCACAATGCTGAACACCACAATTTTTACAACAGTGGTCCCCTTCCCACTTCTTTAGTTTGGCTTCGAGTTCAGCTATACGGGCCTCATATCTCAACTTGTCAGCGTAGTAATGGGCCTCTGTGTATGTCGTAGGGTGTGATTCGAGGTCTCTGACCTTCTCTTCGAGTTCCTTGACCTTCTGCTCAGCCTTCTGCCACGCATCCCCAAACTCGTTGATGCGCTTGTCCTTCTCAATGACCTTCTGCTCAAGTTCCTCGACCTTCTTCTCAAGGTCAGAAATTACTCTATTCTCATGTATTTCTATATGCTTTAAGTGGCATTCATGCTCATGCTCGCAGTGCCAGCAATCGGCACATCCTCGCATGTATGCGACCTGCCTATCTCTGAGCTGGACCTTTTGTTCGAGTTCTTCGACCTTCTGTTCATAATATTTTATATCCATGTTTGCTTTATTGAAATATTTTCCCTTGCACCATCCCATTGGAACAGGCAGTCCCTCACAGGTCTTGAACCCTGTACAATACAGACACAATTTTCTATCAAATTCTTGCTTCTTCTCAGTCATTTCTTCACCTCTTCTTTCATCTCGATTCCTCCTCCTTAAGAACTTTCTTCGCTGCTTCCACACCCACCAGAAAGACAGTCGTTGCTAGGGCCTCTCCAAGCGCCTCCATATCATGGACTGAGACACTCCCTCCGATTGACTCCGCTATGTCCTCAAGCTCACCGAGGTTGGCGAGTATCTCATTGCAGATGCGTTTCCTGAGTTTCTCTATCTTTTCGTTGGACACGTTCTGTACCTTAAGATAGAAGTTCACTCCTAGTATGGCCAGTTCGTACAAAAACGATGCCGCTCTCTCTTCTCCACTCTTCTTCATCTTACCATCTCCCTTTTCTTTTCTTTCATCCGAACCACTCACCCAGATTCTTCTTGCACGGACCACAACTTGCACAATAGGATACAGTTCTCTCGGCCACGAATTGGCCCACAACCATAACATGTATCTCGATGAGCTTGCCCCCGCAGACCACACATTTGGCTCTGATGGGGCGTATCTGTACTATCATCGGGTCGTCGCTACGGACTTCCATCCATTTCCTTCCAGGCTTGATATCCCATTCCATTGTCACCACTTCCTGTAAATTACGGAATTATGCACTTGTAATTCGTGAGCGACCGACACACTGGAGGCCCGATGCATAGGCCCCGCTCATTCCTGCACCAGCACTTCTTGGTGGGGCCTTGAGCGTTCCTTCCCTGACCCGTGGACACGTCTTTAGTTGGACTGTTGTGAATTTCAATTTATCCTCCTTCCCTCTCTTCTTTCTGAGTTTCTCTATGCTCCTGTCCTTACCACCCTCGTTAATAGTTTTATACTCATCTTAATCACAAGAGCACTTCTTTCCGATTTTAGGCCAATCGCATCCCTCCGACTGAAATCCGCACTCGAAACATATCCAATGACCTGTTGGGCATTTATCCATTTTCTTTCCGCACCTCGGACACTTGTCTTGCTTCTTGGTCATCTCAATCACCTTCGTCATCCCCCGTAATCTGCTCCATACATGCTCTCAAACTCTTTTCCCTTGCACCATCCCATTGGAACAGGCAGTCCCTCACAGGTCTTGAACCCTGTACAATACAGACACAATTTATCAAATTCCTGCCTCCTGTCAGTCATTTCAATCACCCCACTGAGTAGTTGTCTTGGGTTCTCGGGTCCACCGGATTGTGGATGCAGTGGTCACAATAGCCTATTTTTATCGCATTCCAGCATTTCTTTCCGCATGGCCCCACAGGCCACTCACCACCAGCTAGTTCTCCAATTATTCCACTCTTCTCCATCTTACCTCATCTCCCCCCCAGTACGGAGGACTGGTCACGTACGGAGGACTGGTCACGACGCACTGGACGCTCTCCGATGGCAGTGTCCTGAGGACATCAATCACATGCCCGACCTTGTATTTCCACATGTTCAGACCTGCCTTGGACTCCATTGCCTTTGAAGTGCTTATTCTTCTTCCAGCAATCTACCATATTTTATGCTCGCACACGAATCCACACGTTTCACTCTGGGTGCTGTTTTGTAAGTGGTATCCTTGAGATATCTGGGCCATTCCACCTTTTCACCCTTCATGAGCTGTTCTACGGTGTATATTTGTATCTTCGGGTAGGTCTTTTCTTCCAGACCTGGCGGTTTGTATCGTCCAGCAGATGATGCCTCCTCTTTCATGGGTTTGGTCGGTGGCTCAAGGGTGATTAGTACGCCTATCGCTGCTTTCTCTCTATCGACCACTCTCGCCAAATCACGGACATCCTTGGCGCTGACATGCCCCGATTTGACACTATAAACTATGGCTTCCGTCTTACCAGGAACCTCGAAGTATCTTCTTCCATCCAGTCCCCTGTCAGCCCCCTTCTTCAGCTTCCCATGTGGTCTGGCGCCGTCCAGTCCGAGGGCCCATAACTGGAACTGATATCTGGCCTCAGAGTCGCTGGATTCGGCCAGTCGACGAGCATCCTCCACGGTGACAGGTTCGCCTATGACCTTGTAGACGGCATTCGGACATGAATCCTTCAGTCTCGACTTGATAACATTGATGGCGAGGGCCGTGATGTCTATGCCTATCCATTTCCTGCCGAGACGCTGGGCCACGGCTATGGTTGTGCCGCACCCGCAGAATGGGTCCAGCACGACATCACCCTCATTGGAGGACGCCTTGATGATGCGTTCCAGCAGGGCCTCAGGTTTCTGAGTGGGATAACCGAGGCGTTCCTTCGCCATGTTGTTTATCGTTGGTATATCCCATACATCATCCATTTTTTTCAGTTCGCCCTTTAGCATCTGCGATTTCGCTGGCACCATCTGAGGCACGAATTTCATGGTTTTTGATTTTGAATACATAAATATAGTATCGTGCTTGGCACTCCACTGCCGAGGTGAACTACCGCCAAGCCCATAGTGCCACACAATTTCATTCCTGAAGTTCTCTGGGCCGAATATAGCATCCATCACGATTTTAATATAGTGGCCTGCTGTCTGGTCGCAGTGCAGATAGATGCTCCCTGTCGGCTTAAGCACCCGCTTCATCTCGACCAACCTGCTCGCCATCATAACGAGATAGGCGAACATGTTACTGAAGCCGAGTATCTTCTCCAGGCCGACCATGGTATCGGCGACCTTACCGCCGAGGGCCTTGAGGAATACGAGGAGCTCAGCCACATCGTCGTTCCAGGTCCACGTATCGTCGAATCCTTTTATCTGAGAGGCTGCACCTCTACCGTCGGGTTCCCTGAATATGATGTTGTATACCCTGTTACTATTAAATGGAGGGTCCAAATATATCAGGTCCACGCTCTCATCCTTGATGTATCTCTCCCCGTTCAGGTCTCTGCCCCTCAGTATATCGAGGCAGTCTCCATAATACAGAACTCCATCACGTGCATTTTCGGTCATCTTAATCACCATCTTCTCTTTATGCTTACTGCCATCCCGACAGGTATCTCATCGACCATCTCAATCACCTTTTGGGCCAATGACAGCCCTCCGATTGAACCTTTATCCTGTTTTCTCCTCTATTTTAATTACATTCTGTTTATTGATTTTTACTGTGCCATCCATTCTTTTTACGATAATCCAGAGGCCATTTTCTTCGACTAATCCTCTGATGGTTCTCACTCCTCCCCCTTCATTGTAAGTAACTGTAGACTCATTACTTCTTTCCATCACCCTCACTCCTTTTCCAAAAGTTTTTCGATTTTCTCCAGAGTAAGCCCTTTCTTTTTAACAAACCATTTCCAATGATTCTTTGGTTTTGTACTATATCCTGCATAGGGTAGATGAGCGTCGGATGGTTTAGGGCAATGCACATAACCCCAATCCTCAAGATTTCTGAGTATTTTATTTATTCTTGCATCAATATCTGGTTTATTATATTTCCAAGCAACCCTCTCTTTTATCCTGTCGTCCGAAATTAATGCAATATATGACATAGGTCTTACAGATAATATCTTATATATATAAAGATATAGGGCTGGCGGTAATATCATTTATATCACCCCTTTTTGAAGTCTGCTCGTTTCACTAATTCATGCAAGGAATCAGACAACAGCGGTAAACTGCATTGCCCATATTTAATGGACCATAATCTGCATTCTTTTTCAACACATTGATAATTTATTATGGGACAAAACCAACCAGGTTTATTTTCCTTGATTATTTTCGTCTTTAAAGTCCCCCCATTATTTTCCATCTCTGAAGCCCCCCAATCATTCATCCTTGAAGTATTTTAAGAACATCCTATATTCGATTTGGTCATCCAGTGCTTGCTCATTCCAGCCTGTTTTTTTCATAATATCCTGAACAAATTCTCTACGATGGGATGTTGTATTATGATGCTCAATTAATTTCTTTTTACTTTCAAACTGTTTACCGCAAGTGCATTGGAACATATCTGTATCCTCATTCTTATAGTAATATCCTTTTTCGATACATATACAGTTTCTATGTAATTCCTTTGCGATTCTCATCGTCGTTGCCGTTCCAGCAAAAGGGTCTAGAACCCAATCCCCTTCATCAGATGACGCCAATAAACATCGTCTTACTTGTTCATAGTTTTTCTGTGTTGGGTGTTTCCCAACATTCATGCGGGTATCTACAGGAATAATCCAATAGTTGTGCATCTGTTTGCCTCTTGGAGAATCTGGAGGGCCATGATATTTTTTCATTCTGTGGTATGCAAAATAATATTTTTCATAAGGTCTTGCCCAAATCATTTCCTCTGTAGCAGCAGCAAATCGCACGCCTTTTAAATTTGGTACAGCATTCGGCTTTATTATGACAATATTATTGATATGACTGTAGCCCAATTTCTCCATTGCCATTCTTATTGTCCATAGGTTGAAATTCCAGAAGCCACAAATCCAAATTGTTCCATCTTTAGCGATTAGTGGTTTCACCAGCTTAAGCCAACGATAATTGAAATCATAAACTTTCCGCCAATCTGCTTCATCATCCCAACTTCCTTTAAACAATCTGATGCCTTTTCGCTTCATTAGACCTTCAGGTCTGGCGAGAATCCCTTTGCCACTGCTAACAAAATAAGGTGGGTCTGCAAATACAGTTCGAAATTTATGTTTCCATTTTTCTTGTTTATCTTTCAGTATTTCAAAAGTATTCCCAAAATATATATGCAGTTTCAACATTATTTCTGCCCTCCCTATTTCTTTTCTTCGGGCGGGATATACTCAATTCTTGCTGCTGCACATTTCGTGCATTCCTTTCTCCCTAGAGGTACTACTTCGCCACACTGTCTGCATTTGGGGAGGGTTAAGAACTTCTCCATTTGCTTCAGAATCTCTACATGGTTTATACAGAATTTTTCTCCTTCCATGGATATTCTGTCGCATCCTGGCCAATTGCATTTTTCAGTCATCGTATTACCCCTGTCGCATTATTGATTGTTCCAATGGGCATAACCCAAATGATTTGATGCAATTCTTACAGCTTCCATATCGTTTTTTCAATTCACAATTCTTTCGTATCAGCCGATGCTCTTCTTTTATGATGTTTTTAGCATTGGGTTGTTGTTTGAGTGAAAGAGTTCCACCCAGCCTTCGTATCCGAAGTTTAACTCCACGCTCAAGTTCGAATGGGCTGAGGCCCTTTTCAAGGCTTCTTCGGATATTCATTCTTGCTTTCTGACGGAATCTTCTTTCTTTCTCTTGTTGTGCGTGGAAATCTCGCCATTTAACTGCCTCATTTTCATAACCTTTACGATATCCAGTAGATTTTATTTTATCGAGGATTCTCTGTTCATATATGGGTTCCTCCCATTCATTTTTGCATTCACTGTTTTCGCAAATGAAGACCACTAAATAGTATGGCACATCAGATTGTGGCTCTTCTTTTACATAGAATTTTGCCTTTGTCTGACCACATTTTGGGCATACTCTGAAACAGTGTTCCATGTTTATTCCTCACAGTCGTAGTACTCTACAGCTCAATATCATGGCGTTACACACAGGACAGCTCGGCCTACGAGCTCCTCGGTGAATAGCTGCCTTCGTCTCAATCAATAAATCTCAGAAGAATCCTTTGGCCTTGTGCTTCTTGGATTTCTCTGAATGTTTTATCGTGCTGTCCGCCTTACTCTCTTTTGTGCCCTTCAGTTTTTTAGATGGATGCCTTATCTCAAATTCCATCTGAATTATTTTTGATTTCTTCTTTTTGGGTTTGGCATGGTGTATCTTCTTTATAGGCGGGACTCGCTCATCCATCCGCTCATCCTTTTCTGTTTGATGCTTGGATGAGTCAGTTGCTTTGGATGATGAGCCAGTTGGTTTCTCCTTCCGAGGAAAAGGAGATGTACAGCCCTTTTCTTTATCGAACATGCATCTGACGATACCCTTCTTGGGTATGAATTGAAAATGGTTCGTCTTTCTGCATCCAATGTTCGATTTTAGGCATCCGCTTGGTTTCAAGCTGTATTGCCTAAATTCGGCAAGTCGTTCCTCAGATATGCTCCTCTTACCCTTTGCCTTTTCCGTTTCCATGTTCAGACCTCCTAGTCGAGAAATCTCCTTCTATCAGACTTTTTCTTTTTTATTTCTGAAATTTTAGATTTGGGGGGAAATCCGAGCCGTGCTTTTAACCATAAAACCTGAAATACTGATGCTCCTTTAGGAATATCTGTTCGCCCAAATAAAGGTCGTCCTCTCAATTTTACTGGAGTAAAGAAGAATTTGTTTCCTGTCCTTCCGAGGCATAGAACAACATCGAATCTGTATGCGTTATGTTTCTCCCCTTCGGGTTTTAGACCTACGCTAGAATATAGATTTCTTAAGTCCTTATCCTTTTCAAATTCATATAGTTCGCCTGCAGATGATGTTGCTACTATGTTACAATTTATTCCTCTGGTAACTACATCCATGAAATCTGTATTATGTAGTTTTTTGATGATAGACCAGTCTTTCCATCCGTCTAATCGAGCCTGTTCGTCCTTTTTAGACTGAATCAGCCTTCGACGGAGTTCAATATAAAAATCGCCAGTGGCCTTCGTGAAAACTTGTTTGATATAATATGATTGAGCCATATCCCACAGTTGACCGAGATGTTCGAGTAGAAGAAAATCTTTACTTTTAATTCTTTTACGGATATGCCTGAAAATTTTCCGAACATCTTTCCAACTTCTGGCGAGGAAATAATGAGTCCTTTTTCTCACATCATCTGAAAATTCTTGTATGACTCTTTTCATTCCAGCATCGGGGTCAATTACCCAAAGTTCAGATTCTGGATGGTCTCGCAAAAGTGCCAAGACATTCCAAGTTTTTCCCACACCAGGTTCTCCGTAGATGAGAACACGGTCACGAATACTGCTAAAGTCTACCTCTTCGACTACCATAATTTATCCGTCTCCTGTTTCCTTCTCCCATGTTTATTGAAAAAAATTATAGTGCAATGACTCTGTCGCCATTCACCTTAATCTTCTTTTCCTTTTCCCAAATTTCAAGACAGTTGCATATTTCATCTGGGGAAACTCCCTTCTTCTTTGCGAATCTTTTCAGAGATTTCTTTGTTGCTTTCCCATCTTTTATTAGTTTCAGGAGTTGCTTTTGTCCGGCCTTTGAAAGAGTTTTAGTGGTTTTCTTTTCAGATTCGTCTATTTCTTTTTCGATAGCGTCCATTTGGGCGTTAAATTCTTTATCTGCTTCGGCAAAGACTTTATCATAAGGAGTTATAAATCCATAATTTTCACCCACTGAAATGTAGGGATTGCGTAATTTCTTTTTATTTATTTCATTGGAGCCTAATCCGAATATAAGCAGCTTTAAAGAGCCGAGCCCCTCACGCAATTTCGTGAGCATTTTTTCTTGATCAGAAATTTTCTTGAAATGGTCTATAAATTTGATATATTTGACTCCATAAAGATCTGCTAAAATTTCAGGATTTCTTATAGTCATTGTAACCCTTGATTCTGGCCTATCTAAATCTGATATAATAAGACGAACATTACAAATTCTATTTCCTTCAGGGTCTTGGTCGAATAGGGGTTTGGGAGAAGACAGCTTGTTATCTCCTTCCCAGTCCACTGTTCGGACATTATTTACCTGACCTGCGATGCAATAAAAGCCTTTATCAGTAATGGCACTCGGAGGTTTTACGAAGTTGCGCAAGTCAAGAGATGTTAAAGTCCCCTCTTTATGGGTGATATATTCAAGAGTCTCAGATAAATTGATAAGGTTTCTTATTCTGGTGGCCTTCATCTTTACAGGAGAAAATCTCTTTGGTTTTATCTGTAATGGCTTCTCGAAGAATATCCGCTTTACATCTGATTCGGTTAGAATATAAGCCATATGATTGCCCCTTTTTGTGGTGATATAATCCAACCAGAATCCTTCAATCCATTCCGAACCAATTTTTTCCCTGGAGTGCATCTGAATGATATGGTTCAATGCCTCTCGTGTGCTCAGACATTGGCCAGACTTCTTAAGTTTGGCCACTTCCTTGTCCACATCAGAAACCAATTCCTTTGCCCTATCATATAGTTCTGCTACATTTCTGGTGTCATCGTTTTCCAAACTTATCCCTCCATTTAGATATCTGTGATAATAAAAAGGTCTTAATCTATTTGTTTAAAAGACGGCTGAGTTCTTCCTTGGCGATTAGCCACTGATTATTTGTGGATAATTTGACAGCTTTAAGTTTGCCTTTAGAAATCCATCTTCGGATAGTTCTTTCTGAAAATCCAGTGGCCTTCGCTAATTCGGAAACTTTGATAAAATCCGTGGTCATGAAAAATCCGCCGATAATGGCTAATGCACCTATGCCATATATAAATATTCTCCTCAAAATTAGGAGCATAGACAGAATAAGTCGGATTTACAAATTATGAATTTTTTAACACATTCTGGTATCCATAGGACACCTCGGACACTATGTGCCACCTTGTGCCACCTTGTGCCACCTGGGACACTCTTTTCTGAAGGTGTAACAATATACTATATATAGGGCATGTTTGTATATATATGATGGATTAAGAGAAGGATTGCCGGAAAGCATTATGGCAATCCTCCAAAGGTGATTCCCATGAAGTTTATCATAAATGGAACTGATATGAAGAAGAAGAAAGTTGGAGGGAACAAGTATGGTTATCTGTATCTTCCTAAAGAGTGGATAGGAAGTATGGTAACTGTAATCAAACATGAAACCAATGAGGTTTCCAATCCTCAGAAATCAAAAAAATTTCAAAAAATGAAGCTGTTTGCTATCAAAAAATTGGAGCGGGAGGGATATGAAATTTCTGATACATCTATAAATATCGAAGGCAGAATTAAACATCCTCTTCTGATAGGCACCAAAGGAAGTCGTATGGTCGTTGTTTCTGCATCTCCTAATAAAATAATTAAATCAGGGGAGATAGATAAGGATTTGTCCTCTGCAGCAAACGTCGTTTATATGGTAATAAATGACGATGCTAGATTTTCAGATAAGGCTATGTCAAAGATTAAAAAACTTGCGAATGTTAAGGTCTGGAGGTGCCCTCGATGAACTGGATTAAGCAGATGAAAGCTGAGAATCGTGAACTTAAAAGGCAACTCAGAGAGTTAAAGAAGGAACAGCTCTCGGTTAAGGAATCGAAGGAATACACAGAACTTCATCATAAATATAAAAATTTGCTGAAGGCAAATAAGGAATATGAAGGGATAATTGAACGCTTTTCTGAAGAGAATAATATGCTTCGTGAGGAGTCATTATACGCTCAAAGAACTCTGGGGGACGCCATTGAGAAAGAGAAAAAGAAAATCAGAAGGATGCTTAAAATTATTAAAATACTGAATAAATGGTTGGGCGAGATGCCTAATGCTGTATTGGAGAAGTTTAAAGATTCTGACGACTACCCAGTGTTTATTGAATTTTATGAACGTCATGTTCTGAAGAAGGAGGAGGTTTGAAGATGAAGAAGGAAGAAGAGATGGGATTACCTGAAGACCCTGAGTATCAAGAACCATCTGAAGAAAGTGGGCTTTATGGTAAACTACAATCTGAAGAAAAGAAAGCGACCAAAAAGTATAAGCACATTTCCAGGAAAGAACTCAGGAATATTGTCTATGGGTATTTTAATGAAGGATATCTGAAGAAGCCCCGCCATATTTGGAAAAAGCTGAAGGGCAAATATAAGGTTGATGGAGAAAAAATAGAACTGGGTGATATTTTGGCCCTTAAGAAGACATACCAGGATGAAGAACCAGAGGTGTTTGAAAAAGAGGAGACCGTTCCAGCCTATACAACGCCAACCGATAAGGAAAAGGAGATGCTTTGGCAGCTGTATGATGATGCTAAAAAGAAGGGCGATGAAAAACTTATGCAAAGGATTCAGGATAGAATCCTTGGCAGAGAACCGAAAGAAAAGACATGGGAAGAGAGACTTTTAGAAACTGCATTGAGAAATTTGGAAGGTGGGGGTAGGAATAGCCTAGACGAGTTTCAAATGAAGATGCAGCAATCTATGCTGAATTTCATGGATTTCCAGAATAAAGCCATGGAACAAATCGCTAAATCAAGAGGTAGTGGGCTATCTGGAGACCCGAATGTTGCCTTGGCACAGGTTGTTACCCCAACTCTTGAAAAGGGGTTTGAAGAAATTAATCAAACAGTGCGAGAAGTCGGTGGGCTTAAGCCGAAAAAGAAATTGACCCCAGAGGATGAACAAAAAGTCCAAGCTGCACAGAAGGTGCTTGAGCAATTCGATAAAATAAATAAACAATTTATTAGATGCAGTGAATGTGGTTATGTAATTCCGAGGATTGCTGCCCAATGCCCACGCTGCGGTTCTATTTTCGAGCCATCAGATGAGGAGCGTGCATTAGCAGAAGCAGAACAGAAAAAAAAGGGGAAACCGTCCGTTGAACCCTTAACACCTGTAGAATTGGAAAAAATCGCTAGAGGGGAGCAAGTTAGAAAAAATGCTCAGAAGGTGGAAATTGATATGTCCAAACCTAAAAGTAAATTCCCAGAAGGGATGGAATGGCTGGAAGGATATTTCAATCCTGAAGATGGGACACTGTATCGGCTAAAATATAAGATTGAATGCGGTCATGATGCCAAGATGTCAATATCAGGTGTATGGTCATGGCTTGACCCTGCGAAGGACGAACCAAAGAAACTCCTGTTTGCAGCTACAAAGGGGATAGATTATCTTCTTGAGGCTGCCAAGCCATATATTGACCAATTTGAACAGAAGGAACTTTATGAATTTTTCAACACACCTGAGGCCAAGGCTTGGATGATTACTGCATTTAACCAAGTAAAGGAATTGGCCAAGGCCGATAATATTGTCTTGACAGAGGATGATATAAAGAAGTTCGAGGATAAAATTAAGCCTTATTTGAAAAATATGGGACTGTGTGGTTTATGCGGGGCTTCCCTTCCATTTTCTGAGTTGGATGCCCATTTCAAAGAATGCCAGAAAGAACAGCTGAGAAAAATCGAGAATGAAGTTAAAAAGGCCAGTAAAGGATAGTGAAGGAATTTCAGTAGATAGGTGATTTCTGTGCCGAGAAAGAACAAATTCAAGACAGTCTCTGACGAAACCTGGAAAGTGTCCGAGGAAGAAAGCAGACGGGCCTTCAAGGGAAAACCACCGAAGGTGGACTACTGGATAACCTTTAGGATGCCCTGGATGACAAAGGAAGGCTGGGAGAACTATATAAGGCGTCTGAACAAGGTCGAGTACAGGGACGGTCGTATAAAAAGACAAAGGTGATGCAGATGGAAATGTTTGAAATCAAACAAAGAGCACCTGTAGATAGAAAAGCGTTTTCAACAGTGACCTTGATAAAGATGGCAGTAGGATTTATTATCTTTTGGCAATGCCTGATGATGATATTGTGGGTTTCATTTCCATCTTTAGACTGGGTTTTATTGCGTTTTTCTTTGTCGAATGCTGATGCGATAACAATTTTTGCTTTAATATTATCCTTTTATGGTTACTGGAGATTCGAGAAATCCTCAGAGAGCGAAGATATGATTTTCCTACAACAATTTGTATTAACCTTGAAGGAGGCAGGATTGACTCCACAGATGATTAAAATAATAGTGAAGGGCATGTATGGTAAGAGGATTGAACGAATCAAGGAACGGCTTGAAAGCGGGAAATGTACTGAGGAAGAAATAATGGAGGCACTGAAATGAATGATGCAGGGTTTGGCGGGAAAGGTGTGAATAAAATAATACTGATAGAATGTTCATGTGGCACTCTAAATACTGATGATCATTTTACCTGCATTAAATGCGGAAACCAGATGGATAAATGTGAAAGGACAACATGGATTAAGGTTCCAGATGAGGTTTCACCACAAGATAAGAAAGAACTGTTGATATTTCTTCATAAAAAATTATTGTCGTGCAATAAAGTTGCAAGAGCAATATACAGAAAGGTTCTTACGGAAAGCATAGATTTTCTTGACGAATTGCCAGAAGAGGCTAAAAAGTATTCGGTTCAAGCGTATGTAGATTTCCTGAGAGAAGCGAAAAAGAAGAGACAAATAGAACGACTGGGGGTTGAACAAGAATGAAGGTCTGTAAGAGATGTGGGAAGCCATTGAATCAATGCTTTTGTTATACTGATGTTGGTTTGGATGCGATTTTAGAGCAGTGGAAGAAAGAAAAAGCCAAAGGGAATGTTGGGGAAAGGGTTACAGAAGAGGATATAAGGGAACAATTAAAACAAAAACCACCCAGGACAAAGAGTGACCTTGAACATTTGCTTGATTTTATGGGCCTTGATGAGAATGCTCGAAGGCAAATAGTGGCAAAGGCCAAAAAGTCTTTGCTGAAGTCGGCTAAAAGAACTGCACATGACCTGATAGATGAACTAATACCTAATGCAGAAGATTTGGTTATTGAAGCCGATTACGAAGTAGAATGTCCAGTATGTGGTAAAATGGTTAAAGATTTGGAAAACCACGAGTGCCGTCCAAAGTCGTGATGTTGTACATCACTCATACCATTTTAGGGGAACGGTTTAGTGTATTGCTGTGTAGTCATTTTTGAGGATATTTTTAAAAAATAAATTTCAGTGATGTGAGAGGTTTTTAAAAATTCTATTCACGCCTGTTTATGTGTTCTCCTTCTGTTGATTCGTTTTGTAATTGCTTTAACTCTATCAAAATCTTTCTTTGCTTGAATTAATTTCTTTTTCAGTTCTAGTCTTACCATTGATTCGAGATAATCATCTGGTAAATTTTCAATCAGATTGGAAAGTAGTTGGGCGATAGGGATGCCCAGTTCTATCCGTGCTTTGGCGAGAATATCATATGCCTTGGGACTAATTCCCACAGCCATGTAAGTCTTCTCTCTACCCTTCTTGTTTTTCTCCGCATTCTTTTTGTTTTCCTGGTAATTTTTCATGTCTTGACCTCCTATTTTCACCGATTTTCCAAATCGGTTTTTAACTCATTTTAACCTATTAAATTGGGTTCTATATAAATCTTTCTCTAGGGGTATCAGCGAAATCCCTATATAACTCATATGAATTCTACAGGAAATTTCTTCGCTTAAAATGGGTTTAATAGCAGAAAAGAAAGGTTTAAATAGTAGTGGCGGGATATATATATGAGAGGATGTACCGTAACATGAAAAATAGTTAGTATAGTGCTAGTATAGTTAGTATAGTATATGTAAGCAATCCTGTAACTAACGGAGACCACATCGGTAGATGCTGATTGTGGTCAAGGGCGGGATTGTGAAAAGCTGAAAAGTTGAAAAGTATTCCCCAAGGCTTTCGCCAAGGGGATAGAGGGGCTGGGGGTGGCCCCATGGAGGTTAAGCATATGAAACCTTCAGAATTCCTTCGGGAAACATCCTGCGGTGGGTAGTTCATATAGACAGATAAGACACCTGCTACGGTAACTTAAAAACCAGGAGGGAGATACAAGGTGAGGGTACACATAATTAACCCCTCAGGCGAACCGGAGTCAGAGTCTTCCCTCAGCAATCCCGAAAATATACGGAGGGCCTCTCTTCTGAAGTGGGCCAAGCGTCAAGGGCTCAATTCTCAACAGGCCGAGGATTTTGTGGACTATTATGAAAATCCGAGGGGATGGTTTGGGGAACCAGAAAGAGCCAGAACAAGCCATCTAATGGAGTGGGCCAGACGCAAGAATTTGGAGGTTGATGAGAAGGAACTGACGATGGCTATCGAAAACGCCTGGTTTGGTGAATCAGGAGGTCGTAGAATGGGTGCTCTGAAGAAATGGGCAAAGCGACATGGATTGAGTGATGCAGATGCGGAAGAATTTGCAGAGTATGTTGAGAATGCCTGGTACGGTGACCCTGAGAGCCACCGCAAGGCAGCCATAAAAGGCTGGAGATTGAGGCGGACAGAGGAAAACCCAATATTCCCCATTCTGCCGAAACTCGGTGTCCCAGCGGAGTACCAGGAAGCCCTAGGCATATCTGAGGTTAGGAAAGATTGGCCTCACGCTGGTGGAATATTGCTGGGATTGGCGGACACATCATTCTACAGTGGCATTTCCGAGATGGCCACGGGAAACGAATGGTGGGGGACCGTAATCGGTGCAGGATTGGGCCTAGGCACTTCAGAGGTTATCCGAAGGTGGTATCCTGCTGAAGATTGGAGGGATGGTCTGGCGAGGGGCCAGAGGATAGGCACTCTGGGTATTACTCTTTTCCGTATTGTGGCAGGCGGAATCAGGGCGATGACCAAGCCTGCGGAGGCCACGGCATCAGGGCCTATGGGAAGCGGACTTGACGATGTAATTGAAAAGATAAAGCAGGGTAAGATTATAGAAGCCGTCAAGATACCCATGATGACAGGTCTCCGTTATGATGACATCGGCTCGATGGGTAAGTTCCTTAACCTGTCGTGGGATGCGCCTCATATGCCTCGGTTGATGTTCTGGAGGAGGAAAGAAGCCACCCCAACCCCAACTGGACAGGAGTATCACCCGTCGCAGATGGGCCAAGAGGAGTATCCTGCAATAACCCAGCAGGATGTAGCCAAACAGACAAGGCAGGTGGCAATCAGCGCCCAAGACACATACAAGGGCAAGCCCTATGAGACTAGGGACTTTGCAATCAGTGCCGGCGAAGGGCTAGGTGTATCATAGAATTCATTTTCCGCTAGTATATAGTGAAGAGTGGTGATTTTTAGTGTATTTCAGTAACAAAGTGAGAAGGTAAGGTGAAAAAAACATGGCAGGAGATACACAGGCTTTGCAGGTTGCCCCTGGGGTTGAAATCGAGTTGGTGAACTTCACCCCTGAGGAGAACAAGAGGTTCGACCTCGACTACCCCAAGGTAACCGCAGTATATGACCAGAACAGTGTGAGAGCAGACCAGAAGCACATAATTGCTGACTGGTTTGATGAGACCATAGAGACCTATCGTCTGCTGGCACAGGCGTGCAAGCACGACATTCAGCCATCGGCTGGAATGTTCCAAGGCCAGAGGGCAACAACGGGCTTTGGCTTCAGGATGATTAGGCCTGATGACATTGTGCCGACGGCACAGGGCAGGACCTTCGATGCTACTGTCGCAGGTCTTACGGCCAACAGCTGGTACGGCCTATACCACAACGGTGCAATCGGCGCTGCATACAACGCCACGGCGCTGTACCTCCGAAAGGAACTAGGTATCGGCATGGTTGGAACGCAGGAGATGGGGGCCGACTCCATCATAGAGGAAACCCAGTTTGAAATCAATGGGAAGCCCTTGCCTGTGTTCAACTGTGAGAGGCAGTTTGTTGGTTCTGGGTGGAGGGTGTTCAGGTTCCCACAGGTTGAATACTTCAAGCCCGCCATCCAATACAGGTCTCAGGCGAAGTTCGCAGCGGCGGACGGTGCTACGAAGCATGTCCCTGTTGGACTTACCTTTGTGACCTCGGACTACGACAGGAACACAACGCCGACGCAGCCAAGCACGACGGCCCCGTAGGATAGCTGATGGAATAGGGGGATAAAAAATGGCATCTAATGTGCATGTTAAAGATGTGCCACGACTGGTTCAAAGAACCTTGCCTGATGCTGCCCCTTTCAACAGCTATCCCGTCATACTCGCAATAACGGACGGGGTGTTGACTGCTGGGTCCACTACAATGACAACTGCTGGTGGTGGTATAGCAGCAAATCATGCTGGAAGCCGACTCATCATATCAACTGGGCCAAACCGAGGTGTCTATACTATCTCTTCTGTGACCGATGGGAATACCATGGACCTGAATGCGGCTGCTAGAGTTTCCCAGACTGGCGTAGTGTGTGTCTGCGGAGGCATCTATCATACAGCAGGAGGGTTCAAGATTCGCAGTTTTCTAGCAGATATAGGTACAAAGTTTCATGTGTATATGGTGGCTCAGTTCAGGGGGACGGCAATTCTACAGGTCCTAGATGAATCAACAAATGCTGAAGCAGCTACAACCACCAACCTCAAGACGAAAGTGATGGCTGGAACAGCAGTAGTGTCCCAACCATGGGGTAAGTAGGCAAGTCTTGAACTTCTGTCTTTTTTTCTTTTTTATTTTTTAGTTTATTTTATATATTTCAGGAGGTTAATCACATGATAGTACACATTCGTGAAGGGGAGGACATTCCTAAAGATGCTAAAATAATTATGGCAATTCCTGGTAAGGGTGTCTATGTTGATATTTCTGATGAGATTAAATATCAACCTGTAGTGGATGCTGCTAAAAAGCAGGATGAGTTAGTGGAGGGTGAGAAAGAAAACAGTAAGAAGGGCAAAAAGCGAAGGTAGGAGTATCAAATTTCAATAGGTCAAATCTGTAGTATTAAGGTGTATAAAAAGTGTTAGAGTATACAGAAATATTATAATTCTAATCATGGCATGGGCTTCGGCCCTCCAGGATAGACAGATAGGAGGTCTGTAAATGGTTCAGAGTTTCATGAATGCTCTGTTGGAAAGAAAACATAATGTCGGGATGCAATTTGCGAGCGGCTGGGTATTTGGGCAAGTAGTCAATTATGAAGATGTCCCAGTTCCTTTTGATAGGTATAGCCCAGTTCCAGCAAATAGTGGGTTGGCTACCATAGCTGGTACCACCAACTATTGGTTTGAATGGGTTAATGCCCAGAATCAAGTCATTTTGCGTGAAAGGGACATGGATAAGATTCTTCAGGCATTTGTTGGAATCTATCCAGCAAATTTGCGCTTGTTCAAACAGTTCCCTGCCCCTATCATAAGGGGCAATCTGTATGAAATTAAAGTCCCCGCTGTTTTGACTGCCCAATCTGGAGGTTTCATCAGGGGCGATTGGAGTCCCTATGAAAATCCGACCACCTTGACAGAAATGCTTATACCTCCAGAACTTCATATTCAGTGGGGCGTTTATAATGACGAGGGGTTCGCTGTAACGCCAAGGTTTATGATTTTCATAAGGCGTTTGCAGATTAAATATTATAGACCGAATAATACGTCAGGGAAGAAGGCAATAGAGGCAATTATTGAAGGGAAAATGCCTGCTAAACTCTGGTCGCCTGGCCTTGAACCGTATGAATATGATGTAATGGATAGGATTGGTGTAGAAACCTACGATTGGACACCAGCTGTTACCATGAATGCGGAGGAGGAAGGATAAATCCTTCCTCTGTTTTCTCTTTTTTAAGTTAAGGAGGAAGAATAATGGCTGTAAATCGAGGTCATTTGAGACAAATATCCAGGAATGCATATGGCGCTGCTGGTGTGGCACCTAACTATAATGTAATAGGTCCAGCAGTTCCTGCAAATAAAATAAGGACCATATATTTTATTAAGGCACAACAGTCGGGGGGAGCAGCCCCAATAACTATTATATTAACTAGGGATGGGGCTACAGGGGCAGATATATTGGATACATTGTGTATCCCAGGAATTGGTGCTGCTCAAACAGGTAAGCCCTTTAAAACTCTTGGACAAGATATTGAAATGCCAGTATATACTTTAAGAGAGGGTGAATCTATCGGAGCACAGATTGCTGCAGGTACAGCATCGCTTCTTTATACCTATTATGATGAGGAGGGATAAAATGACAATGCAGTCGGGAGGTTCACCGTCTCCTGGTGACCCAATAGGAGTCGGGGCCGTAAATGTGAGGCATCTGAGACATATATCCGTAAATTACTATGCGACGGCAACTGGCGGTAATGTGGCGGTAGGCCCTGTTGTTCCAGCAGGTAAACGGCGAATGGTGTTCTATGTTAAAATTTGGCATGACAGTCCTGATGCACAAGTATTGTCCCTTTTCCGAGATGGGGCTGTAGGTGCGGTTCCATTGGATGATGTTTCTCTGCCAGGAAGCGGGGCTGGTGGTTTTTCAGGAATTGGAGACCAGATGTGGGATTATTCTTTGAATATAGAATCGCCAGTGTATATACTGGAACCTGGAGAACAACTTGGTATGGGGGTTCCCGTTGATGTTAATGGCTATATATTGATAAACTGCTATGATGAACCGTGAGGGGATGAGAGATGCCTGTTCAATTCGTAATCAATCCAAGACCAGATAAACGTGAAATCAAGCGATACAAGGTAAAACAGGCCAGTTCACAAACGGGAGGACTTTGGACACAAATTTACCAGAGGACACATCCCTTTGTGCAGGGAATAGAGGTAAGGAATTTAAGCACTGGAAATATGTTATATATATCGCAAGAAGAAATGCCTACTGCTGATAATTTTGACCCTATTCAGCCTTTAGCATCGTTCTCTGAAGAGATGGACCCTCCATATTTGTATGCGAACACAGATATGCCAGTAAGTCATGATATTGAGGTTCTTGTGATAGTAAAGTATTTCAGTATTGAATATGTTAAAAGGATGTACATGGGGATATATGAGCCGATGATTTCAAATCCGAAACAGAATGTAACTTTATACGATTATTTTTATGGAACGGATAAGGTTTTTCCCAAGATTGAATCTCCAGAAAAGAAACATAGAAAGGAGTGACCTAAATGGCCCGAAGGCAACAGGATAAAATTGACCAGCAACTCCAAATAATTTCTCCAGATGTCTATGACATAACACTTACTCCAGCTTCTGGCGGGGCATTCCTCGGAAGTGGGGATGAATTGTATGACCAGAATACTACAACGGAATTGACTTATAATGGTGTTGCATATCCAGCAACAATATTGACACAATTCAATAAACCCACATTGGTCGGAAGAGTGTCTGTAAGAGGAGGAACTAACCCTATTAGGGGGATGACAGTTTCTGTAGTAGGAGTAAATGGGGCCTTGACAAATGTCCTTGTTTTAGCACCAGGCACATCTCAAGCTGGGGCAGATAGTGGAAACTTCACCCCAATAATGGCATCCGGCTTGCTGGTGACTCTTAATGATGTTGCTGGAAGGGCAACCTCGATATCGGGAATTTCAGTGCTCAAGGTTGTAGAAACTAAAACAACTGTTACAACTATTACAGCCGAAGTAGATAATACACCTGACAAGCCACTTTTCGTTCAGGACCAAGGACAAGTGGCCATAGAGGAAATTTCTCCATCAGATAGTGAGTTAATCAATGCCGTATCGGGGAATCTCGCAGAGTTGTTTGATAAGGATATCGCCACAGAGGTTCAGTGGGCAGGTGATGTAGGCGATGGGTTGTTGGTGACATTTAAATCTCCATTGCTGATAGCGAGGATAGGGTTGCACGGAGGTACGCTAGGATTACCTAATACAATAGAAGTAATAGTAACTGATATAGATGGGAATCCACATATGGTATGCAGCTGGGGTGGAGAAGCGCCGGATTTAGTTCCTGGTAAGGACAGCGGGAACTTCAAGGTCGTAGAAGAGGGGCCAGGTTCTTCCCCGATATTGGCTAAATCAGTGACGATAATTGACAATGTGGGGATAGGAAGAGACTGGACAATAAGTGAGGTCATCATTTACAAAGTTATTGAAACTAAATCATTCGTGTATAATGAGGAAACAGAGCCTATTTTTGTCCAAGAGCAGGGCCGGAATGCCCAGCTGACCGAGTTCTACGGGCAGAAAGTCAGCTACGACCCGTTCGTTGATGGGGGCGGAAACCGATATTATCTCCTGTTGAGGAGACCGTTGGAGGTCGATGCTGACAACGACCCATCTGCTAATAACGATTCCACAGTCGCATCGGTGACAAGCGATACAATCGATTCCGAGAGGATTGCTGCTTACTTCTATGTCCCAATGGACGATATTCGTACGATAAGGAATCATGCACTGGCCATGGCGACCGTGGAATGCGGGAGTAATATGCGGTGCACGACCCTGAGATACAGGCTTTACATGGCTGAGATATTGACGGGGGCATTGACTCCCATAACAGCGGAGAAATCGGTCACACTCAACATAGACGGGCCTACATCCAGAGCGGTGAGGGCGATACTTCAAGACCTTACTTTGTATGCAATACCTGAAGATTATGTACTGGTACTGCTTATACGAGTATTCGGCAGGCAGGTATCGTCGTCATCGACACCTGCGTATATCACTCTATGGCACCGCAGGGGATTGGGCGATGTGAAGTTCGAGACTGAGGTGATAACACAGGTCGGCTGAGGTGTTTAGATGACATTCAGGAACGGTGAAATCGTCTGCGATGCCCCTGGCAAGAAGAATGGGGAATCGTGCGGGAACGTGGCGATGCGCTATGGGCAGGACATGGACTACAAGCCTGTGGACCTGTGCGACAGGTGCTCGGTCCTATGGTATATCGCTGTCTGTGCCCATAAAATGCCCATGCCCAAGATGAAGTGCAGCACATGCGGTAAGGAGATTGTGCTGTCCTGCTCTGAGTATTCCAAGACGATGGAGTTACTGGACAATAGAAATAAAAAGAGGGACAAGAACCCCATATACATATGTTCGTCGTGCAGAAAGCCCATCCCACTGGCATGGGCGACACTATCGAATGGTAAGGTATTATTCAACTGGAAGGAGGAGGCGAAAGCATGAGTTCGAGCATATCGGCCCCTGAGAGTTATGTGAAAGAGGCATTCAGGTTCTGCTGGGACACCCTGGGTAACTTCCTGAGAGTGAGCGAGGTATTCCCAGCGGCATACGACCAGGCGCAGGACGCATACAAGAACGAGACCGTGTTCTATACCATCAGGTCGGACAAGGATTCGCACTTCACTGGAGCCATTGTTGTGAATGCTAAGGAGGACGAGAACCTCACCGGCCTCGCATCAAATAAAACCAGAATAAAGCGTGTGAAGGTTCAGGCCGATGTGAACCATGGGATGAACATCATCGTATGGAAGAAAGATACATTCGATGAAACGGACCTCGACCTGGACAGCTTCTGCGGTGTAACTGAGTTCCTTTCTACCGATAACTTCCGCATCGGTGGAGCGAACCAGTACTACTATGACAGTGGCGCTCTGGACATCCCATACGAGGATTTGGATGGAACATTCGAACTTCATGTCTCAGTGATGATAACTGCAACAGACAAAGTGGCTGGGGCAACTGACGAAATAATCGTCGAGGTCGAGTACGAGCCAGCGGCATAGATTCGGTGATGACATGGGAGATGGATATAACGACACCGGCTCATCCGGTAAGTGGAAAAAAGATGTTTACATAACAGAAGACCATATCCATCCATATGGCGGTGAGGTATGGGTACCTGTGCCATGTAATACGGCAGTGTCCCCGACCACTGGTGCTACCGCTGATACATTCGGTTCGTGGGTTCAGTTGATGGCATCCACTCCTTCCAATCAGTTTATAGACTTTCATCGAGCAGTATTGGTAAATCCGCTTGTAAATCCGATGCCTGGGGATGGGGTATATCATGTGGAGATAGGTGTCGGGGCATCGGGTGCCGAGGTCAGGATATCCGAGTTCAGATTCTATATTGATACAGTGTCGGGTAATAACCTGCCGAGGCATCCATTAGAGATAATGTCGCCGAGGATAGCCCCAGGCAGTAGGGTGGCAGTCAGGGTTAAGCGTAGTGTCGCAGGAGCAGCGGCAGTTGATTTACAATTTGGGTATCATGCATATCCAGTAGGGCTATGATAGGCAGTTGAGGTGTTAGACATGCTGAATCTTCCACCAAATGACTACGGTTCGAGACGACCACAAACAGCGGCTGTCAGTATACCAGCTCAGTTCATCCCAATCGCTAGTGGTAACGGAGCGACAGAGAACAACTATCAGATTATCAAAGGTTCGACAACGTTCTATGTTACGATATTCTCAGTCGCCACAACAGGTAATACAGTACGAACCTGGCCTTCTATCTTCCGTCCGAATTCCAAGCATCTGTATATGTGGGCCTTCGCCCGTGATTCAGCGTGGAACCCAACGAATTGTAAATGGCTCGTGACTGGAGGCTCGAATGGTAATCCAATAACCAATCATTCTAACTACTCGGAGGCATTTACGTGCCAGGTCAACACAACAGTGACAAAAGTGGAAATACCTAACGCACTGAACGGCTTTGTCGAAGGGGACTCGATAAGCATAGAGTTCGTAGCAGGTGAAATTTATGGCGGGAATGTCATTTACATTCTCGGCTTTTCAATGGAGGACTGATAGCGATGGTGATGAGTAAGAGGGTGTGGGAAGCCAGGCAGGAGAGCATGATGCCGGTGGGTGCGCTTGAGGTCATACCCACGACCGACAGGTGGCACACGAAGTCGGGTAAGTGGAACGCTGCCGGCATCAGAATCAGGACTGCTATTATGGAGTATCTCGATAAGCAGGAGTGCGATGCGACCTATTCGGACATAAAGAATCATCTATGTAAGGTTCTACCAGACGACTGCGTTGAGAAGGACGACGAGGGTAACATTGTCTGGCAGATGAATAACACTGATGTAAAAGGATTGGTGGCTACGCTGGTGGCCGAAGACAAAGTGGTGGACAACTGATATGAAGCGAGCAATCTATTACGATGACTGTCGGGATGCGGTCCGACTTGCGAGAGAGTGGACACGCATATATGGGTCGGATAATCTGTCAGTAGAATATCAAACGGACATAGGGAAATTCGCATATACCATCACACGCACAGCGGGGGCCACTCTTCATCAATGGCTTTGGATGGCATCTCAATCTATGGTATGTTTCGATGCTTATTATATGTTCAAGAAGAATATGGCAGCCCCAAATGAAGATAAATCTTCTTTTGGGGTAATGTTTAATAGTATAGATTTTAATAATTATAGTTATGTCTTTAAAACGGATTCCCTATATTTTGAGAGGCGGATTGCAGGAGTTCCTTATTATAAATACTGGAGTTTGGATTTGACTAATAATATTTGGTATGCTGTTAGAGTGAGAAAGAATCTTAAGGATGTCCGAGCTAAAATATGGCAATATGGCACAGTGGAACCCGACTGGCAATATACACAAACTTTCCCAGCCCCAACGGGTTCGAATGAAAATCCAGTAAACTTCCAACCGAGAGGTGGAAGTAAATTTGGTATTGCTACATACCTATGTGCTGTTGGTGACTGGGCCAAGATATCTGATATTCGCATCACACCGATACCGAGGACGGGGGGACCATGAGCATCCCACTGACGAGGAGCCGATACAAGGGCGAGTTCGTGGTGAAGGACATCACCAACAACAGGCAGTATCTCGCAGACCTGCTGTTCAGTTGGGATGTTGGTGATAATTTGAGTGCATGGTCACTTGCTGGAAACACCTTACCAACAGTTGCGTCAAATGGATGGATGGATTTTTATGATAACACAGCAGGAAGAGGATACTCGGCAGCAAGAACTACGTCAATTCGTGCTGGACAAGGCGAGATGCCCATAGCCTTATCTTGTAAAATAAGAAGAATGCCGGATGACAGTAGTACAGATGGTATGAAGTTTTGTGCAGGACTTACTGGATATGATGTTGTTTGGGGTTCATTCAATATCGGATTTTCTATTAGAGATATACAGAACCTACAAATAACTTATCAGGCTATTCCTTGGGTCGGGAGCGTAGATAGATTCAGATATAACTTCCCTGTACCAGCCGACGGAACAGAGCACATAGTTCAGTTATTTAGAGATACTGAAAAAATAGGCGTAATTTTTGATGGGGTTTTACTATCTCCTCCATCATTTATATTGAATGTTGAAACTGGGAATAGTGCAATGTCCTATACTCCTCATCATTATTACTGTTTATCTTACAAATATCCTTACTTCTGGTGCCGACATAACGCAGGCGAAGTGACCCATTTCCAAGTCAGGGATATAAAATTTGGTCGTCTTGTCGGGGTCGGTGATGTGTAGTGGCAGGCAATAAATTCAAGTGGAACTCGTATGACGACGAGAATCTCGTCTGTGCCTACGACTTCGGTACCCTCACCGCGGGCTCTTAGCGCAAGTGAAA
>Ga0078972_1001609_pt1 | contig 83109 bp, 69 predicted proteins | sample YelNatPaOPGAMG01_FD_67568 | JGI IMG/M metagenome (GOLD analysis project Ga0078972, IMG submission 67568) | Hot spring thermophilic microbial communities from Obsidian Pool, Yellowstone National Park, USA - OP-RAMG-01 (SPADES assembly) (version 2) | ecosystem: Environmental > Aquatic > Thermal...
GCGGCCGCCGGTTGCGCCTGAGCTGGCGCGCCGCTTGGGAATGCGATCACACAGAGCAATAAGGCGAATCTATGCGGGCTGAGCAAGTCTCGTATCTCCCGGCAACAGTATATCGGAACCCGCGATATGGCGGACGAACTGCCCACCGAAAAACTCGCGAAGTGTATGCCGCCTGTTCGGATTCACGTCTTCGCACGAGGCTTGCGTTGCAAGTCCTCGCAAAGACGCAAAGCCGCCAAGAACGCAAAGGAAACATTTATGCGAAAAATGTTTCGAACCGCGGCGCCCGCAGGTCTGAACGCTCCCGGCACGATCAAGGCGAAGGGCCTGGTTGCCCTCGCAATCTCCGAAGAGGCGCCAGACACGTTGAGGGATCACGTGAGCTTTCCGGTCCTCGTAGACCCTGGCAGACAGGTCGGGCGCGCTTGTGGCGCAGGCGCTGTCCATGCCTGCGGCGGAGCGGTTGCCGGAGAAGCTCGAACGGGCCGGCTTGCGCTAACGCGGCGCGAATCGAATCACGCGCCACCCTCTTCCTGATCCGGTTCCACCGGCCTGAGCACCTCGCGCGCCGCCTCTTCGTCCTCCTCGCGCACCAGCAGCTTGTACCCCCCGCTGGCCCAGGCTACGTGAGGCCGCATGCCGCCGACGCTGTCGGCGCGGATCATCGCGTCGATGCCGGCGGTTTGAAGCGCGCCCTTCGCCAGTTCGGCTTCCGGGGCCGTGCCGAATGCTCCCACCACCACGAGATTTGCGCCACGCATGTCCCCAGCTTACAGCGTTTGACGCGTCCGGCAGCTCTTCCGGCCGGAGTACCATAATGCTATGGCATCTCGGGCGAGAGTTCCGCAACCGGAAATTGAGTCCGCCCTTGCCGGCCTGCCCGGCTGGGCGCTCGTCAACAACAAGCTGCACTGCGAATACCGTTTCGCGGATTTCGTCGCCGCGTTCAGCTTCATGACCGCGGCCGCGCTGATGGCCGAATCCATGCAGCACCACCCGGAATGGTCGAACGTCTATGACAAGGTCGTCATCGACCTGACCACGCACGACGCCGGGGGCGTCACGCACAAAGACCTCGAAATGGCCGCCAAACTCAACCAGATCGCGAAAAAACTCAAATGAAGATTTCCCGACGCTCTCTTATGGCCGGGCTGGGCTTCGCGCCGGCCGGATGGAGCCGGATCGCGTGGGCCGAAGCCGCCCAGGCGAAGCCGGCAGCCGCTTTTGCCGCGGCGCGAAACCTCGACCGGATCATCGAGGAAGCCGTGCGGAAAGACGAGATCCCCGGCGCGGTGCTGCTCATCGGCCACGCCGGGCGCACCGTCTACACGAAAGCCTACGGCTCCCGCGCGCTCGTCCCGCGGCGCGAGCCGATGACGCTCGACACGATCTTCGACGCCGCCTCGCTCACCAAGGTCCTCGCGACCACTCCCTGTATGCTGAAACTGCTCGAAACCGGCAAGGTGCGCCTGAACGACGCCGTCACGCGCTACCTGCCGGAATTTCAGGGCGGCAAGACCGATATCACCGTGCGCGACCTGATGACGCATTTCTCCGGCCTGCGGCCCGATCTCGACCTCGAGCCCGCCTGGAGCGGCTACGAAACCGGCATACGCCGCGCGCTCGAGGAAAAATCCGTCACCCCGCCGCGCGTGCGGTTCGTCTACAGCGACATTAATTTCATCCTGCTCGGCGAAATTGTCCGCCGCGTTTCCGGCGAAACGCTTCCCGCATTCGCCGCCCGCACGATTTTCACGCCGCTCGGCATGCGGCAGAGCATGTTTCAGCCCCCGGCCGCGTTGCGGCGGCGCATCGCGCCGACGGAAATCGTGAACGGCGAGCTTTTGCGCGGGGTGGTTCACGATCCGACGACGCGCTACATGGGCGGCATTGCGGGCCACGCCGGGCTGTTCACAACGGCGGCCGACATGGCGAAGTTCGCCCAGATGATGCTCGGCGGAGGAAAACTCGGCGGCGTGCGCGTGCTCGACGAGCTGAGCATCCGCAAGGCGACCACGCCGCAGTCGCCGCCGGACCAGCCCATCCTGCGCGGCCTCGGTTGGGACATCGACTCGGCCTATTCGGGCAATCGCGGCGAGCTGTTCCCCATCGGCTCCTACGGTCACACCGGTTTCACCGGCACCTCGATCTGGCTCGACCCGGTTTCGGAAACCTATGTGATCCTGCTTGCCAACAGCGTGCATCCGAAGATCCGCCCGGCCATCACGTCGCTGCGCGGAAAGGTGGCGACGGTGGCGGCGGCCGCCTTCGGCATCTCGAGGCCGGGCATTTCGATCACCGGCTACAACGAGACGATATCGGGCGCCGGGCTGCACCGCGTGGTCGGGCGGAACGGCAACGTGCTCACCGGGATCGACGTGCTCGCGGAGCAGAATTTCGCGCCGCTCAAGGGCCTGAAAATCGGCCTGATCACGAACCAGACCGGCCTGACGCGCGCCGGGCGCCGCGACGTGGACGCGATGCGCGAGGCGGGCGTCAACGTGGTGGCGCTGCTCGCCCCCGAGCACGGCTTCGCCGGGCGCGAGGACCGCCCCGACGTGGCCGATTCCACCGATGCCCAAACCGGGCTGCCCATCTGGAGCCTGTACACGACGAAAACCAAGCGGCCCACGCCGGAAATGATGCGGGCCCTCGACGCGCTGGTCTTCGACACGCAGGATATCGGCGCTCGCTTTTACACGTTAATGTCCACGCTGGGCTATGCGCTCGAGGAGTGCGGCGCGCGGCGCATGCCGTTTTTCGTGCTCGACCGGCCCAATCCAATCACCGGCACGCACGTGGAAGGGCCGATGCTCGAGGCGGGCCTGGAGTCCTTCGTCGGCTATTTCCCGCTGCCGCTGCGGCACGGCATGACGCTCGGCGAGCTGGCGCAGCTTTTCAACGAGCGCAAGGAAATTCGCGCCGACCTGCGCGTAATCCGCATGAAAGGCTGGGAGCGCGGCGACTGGTTCGATTCGACGGGCCTGCCCTGGACCGATCCGTCGCCCAACATGCGCAGCCTCAATGCGGGGCTGCTTTATCCCGGCCTCGCGATGATCGAGTATTCGAAAAATTATTCGGTAGGGCGGGGAACCGATGCGCCGTTCGAGCAGGTGGGCGCCGATTGGATTTGCGGGCCGGACCTGGCCGCTTATCTCAATTCCCGCTATATTCCCGGCGTGCGGATTTATCCGACGCGGTTCCAGCCGAACGCGTCGCACTTCGCCGGGCACACCATCGACGGGGTGCGCTTCGTGATTACCGCGCGCGAGGCGTTCGACAGCAGCCGCCTGGGCCTGGAAGTCGCCGCCGCGCTCGAAAAGCTCTATCCCGGGAAAATCGCCTTCGAGGATAGCCTCCCGTTGATCGGCAGCCGCCGCGTCATTGAGATGCTGCGGGCGGGCGAAGACCCGAGGGCTATCCAGCGCGATGGGGAGGATTCCCTTGCGGAGTTCCTGAGAATGCGCGAGAAAGTGCTTCTATATCGTTGAGTATTCGCGCGATTCCTCCCGCTGCCGGCTTCCGGATACGGGAAGGCCGCGGGTCGTCCCGGAGGACAAGCCGCGGCCTCCCCGATCAGGAGAGCAACACCGGGATCCCATTTATGCGACGGCCGGTTTGGCGGCGGCAGGGTTCTTGTTCTTGCTGCCGGGCGGGCGGCCGCGCTTCTTAGCCATTGCGAGCCAGGCGGGTGGCCGGCCGCGGCGCTTGCCGCGTCCCCGGGCCAGACGTTCCAGGCTGATAATCGCTTCTTCGATCTGCTCGCGTTCCTGCCGCAGTTCCGTGAGAATTTTCGATACGTCCATGTTTGAGCTCCCGCGACTCCAGCGCGCCCAGGACTGTTTCGTTCCGAAATCAGAACAGCAGCTCCTGAACGCTCACAGGTACAAGAGCAGTTTTATCCCATCTCGGGACAGATTTCAAGAGTTTTGTTCTGAAATCGGAACAAAAAGTTGTGGGAAACCCGCCGGGGGGCAATGTCTAGTACTTTGGTCCCCCTACTGGGGCGGATTTCACCCAGATTAACACAAAAATCGCCGGCGCCAATGAAAATAAAACGGCAAACCGGCCAAAATCAGGCCCAGCCCCATGAGCGACTCGCGGGGAGACTGCCGGAGAGTGAAAAAAACCACACCCAAGGCGCCCAGCACGAAAAGTATTGGCAGGATGGGGTAACCGGCGGTACGGTACGGCCGGACCAGGTCGGGACGCTTCCGCCGCAGCACGATCACGGAAACCGCCGTCATGCCGTAGAGGATCCAACTGGCGAAAATCACATATGTATATAGCTCTTTAAAACGCCCGCTCAGTACCAGCAGCGCCGCCCATCCCGAAACCGCCAGAATGGAGATCCCGGGCGTGCGATATACCGGGTGGACCCGTGCAACAGGCCCGAAAAACAGGCCGTCCCGCGCCATCGCATAAGGCACGCGCGCGCCCGAGAGAATCGAGCCGTTCAGTGCCGCGAATATCGACACCATAGCGGCAAAGCTCACCGCGGCGGCGCCGGCATTGCCCAGGATCTGCCGCATCATATCCGCGGCCACGCGCTCGCTCGAAGCCACCGCAGCGGCCGGCGAGACATAGAAATAGGCCAGGTTTGCCAGGATATAGATGACAATCACCAGGCCCGTGCCGGCTATGAGCGCGATCGGCAGGTTGCGCTGGGGGCTGCGGATTTCCGAGGAAACCATGCTGACGTTGTTCCACCCGTCGTACGCCCACAGCGCGCCGACCAGCGCCGCGAAAAAGCCGGCCGCGCCGCCGGTGACCGGCACCGTCGAGCGGAAATTCGCCGCCGTTCCGGCGCCGCCGCCCAGGCCGATCACGATAATCGCCGCGAACAGCGCCACCTTCGCAAAGGTCACGGCCACCTGAACGCCCGCGCCGAAGCGCACGCCGGCGTAATTCACGCCCGCCAGCAGCAGAATCACGGCCATCGCCAGAAGTTGCCCGTAGCGGATTTCGAGCGGCCCGCCGTTGGGGCCGATCGGCAGCGGCACCGTGTAGAGAACGCCGTCCATCTCGGGGCGGAAATTCGCCAGGTACAGAAAAAAGCCCGTGGCCAGCGTGGCGATCGAGCCGCTTTTGGCGACCCACATTTGCGTCCAGCCGTAGATAAAGCCCCACAGGGGGCCATAGGCTTCCTTCAGGTAGACGTACTCGCCGCCGGCTTCCGGCATCGCAGCGGCGAGCTCGGCATAGGTGAGCGCGCCGAACAGCGACAGAATGCCGCCGGCGACCCAGACGACGAGCACCATCGCAGGCGTGCCGACGAAACCGATCATATCGTGCGGCACCAGGAAAATGCCGCTGCCGATCACCGTGCCGACCACGATCGACGCGGCGCTCCAGATGCCCATTTCCCGCTTCAGGCCGGGTTGGGCGCTCACTTTGGTTTCACTCACGGCTTACTCCGAGTATGCGGGGCGGACGCCCGCCCCACCCATCTCACGCACGGGTTTCTTCCCTGGCCGGCGGGGCCGCCCGAATCGCCGCCTGAGGCCGCTCCCCCCAGACGAACGACGACAGCCATCCGGCGCCGAAGGTGATGCCGGTTCCGATCGAAACATACCAGGTGAAGGCGATCGACGTTTTGAACACAATAAAGACGACCGCCGCCAGACCGGCGATCATGCCGGTAATGGCGGCTTTTTCGCCGGGGCGCCGTGTCAGGATGCCCAGCAGAAATACGCCCAGCAGCCCGCCATAGGCGATGGAAACGACTCTGAGCCCGGTTTCGAGCACCGGTCCCCAATGCTGCGCCAGCAGGCCGACACCGAACAGGAGGGCGCCCCAGACGATGGTGGCCATCCGCGCGCGCTTCACGGTCCCGGCAGCCGGGCCGCGCCCGAGCGCACCGCCGAAATCGATGATGGTCGTCGAGGCCAGCGAATTCAGCGCCGCGCTGAGGTTCGACATGGCGGCGGCGAGGATGGCGGCGATGACCAGGCCGGCCAGTCCCGGCGGCAGGTAATTCCAGACGAATTCCGGATACAGGCGATCGGGCGGCTGCGGCGCGGCAATGTGCCCGTCGGAATAGAGGACAAACAGGAAAATGCCGATCAGCAGAAACAGCGTGAATTGAACGAGGATGACGAGCCAACTGGCCATCAGCGCCGCGCGGCTCTCGGCCTGGCTGCGCGCCGACAGCAGCCGCTGCACCATCAACTGCTCGGTGCCGTGGCTCCCGAGCGTGAGGCAGGCGCCGCCCATCAGGCCCGCCCAGAACGTGTAGGGGCGCGAGAAATAGCCTGCGGCCAGCGGCGACTGGAAGTCGAACATGCGGAATTTTCCGAGCGGGGCGGCCACTTCGAGAACGTGATGCCAGCCGCCGGGGATGTGCTGAAAGATTATAAAGAAACTGACCGCCGCGCCGAATACATAAAGGAACATCTGCACGACGTCGGTCCAGATGACCGCCGTCATGCCGCCCTCGAAAGTGTAGAACAGCGTCAGGCACACGATCAGGAAGATGGAGGGCAGCTCGCCGGTGCCCAGGACGATCGAAATCACCAGCGAAATGGCAAACACGCGGACGCCTTCGGCCAGGCCGCGGACGATGAGGAAGGTGAGCGCGGTGAGACGCCGGATGCGCGGGCCGAACCTCCTTTGCATGAGCTCGTAGGCGGTGAACATCTCGCCGCGGAAATACTGGGGCAGGAAGAGCAGGGAAATGATGATGCGGGCGATGAGGTAACCGAAGACCACCTGAAGAAAGCCCATGTCGCCGGCGAAGGCCAGCGTGGGCGTTCCGATAATGGTGAGGGTGCTGGTTTCGGCGGAAACGATGGAGAGGGCGATGGCCCACCAGGGAGCGTTTCGCCCGGCCAGGAAATAATCTTTCAGGCTCTTCTGGGAGCGGCGGAAGCGCGCCCCGAACCAGGTGATGCCTGCCAGGTAAACCAGGATGACGGCGAGATCGGCGTAGCGCAATCGACTACACTAGCATACAAGCCGGGTTGTGGTGAGGCGGATGAAACACGAACGGATTCCGGGGCGTCTAAGGGACTATAAACTGTCATGAAGTTCCGGTTGCGCCCCGTAGTTTGATTCGGCTATACTCCGCAATTGCAAGTGCCCGTAGGATCGCCGTTTGCACATGAGGACAAGGAGAAGCGGTGTAGCTCGGTCGGCCTAACAGGAGCAGCACAGGCAAGGGTAAATCAGGAGGCGTGAGTGCGCATTCAACTTTTCTCGAAAGCAATTTTGGCCGCTGCGTTGGCTTCCACCCTGGGGGTCGGGTTCTCCATGGGGCAGGAGCCGCAGCAACAGCAGGCCCAGGGCCAGCAGCAGGCGAGCCCGTGGAAGGACCTCGCCGAATACGATCTGTACCAGCAGATGACGAAGGCTACGGATCCCAAAGAGAAGCTGAGACTGCTGGAACAGTGGAAGCAGAAGTATCCGGACAGCAAGTTTAAGATGGATCGTCTCCACATGATCATGGCCACCTATCAGCAACTGCAGGATCCGGCCAACATGGCGGCGACGGCGCAGGAGATACTGGGCCAGGACCCGCAGGACTTCCAGGCGCTGTACGGGATGGCGCTGCTGGCCATCGGCCAGACCGCGCCCGACCGCTTGGACGCGGGGCAGAAAGCCGCCACTGAGATCGTCAACAATGCCGACGCGATCTTCGCGGATTCCAAGAAACCTGCGGGCACGAACGACGCGGCCTGGGCCGACGCCAAGAAGAATTCGCTGATCCTGGCGCGGCGCGCGCTCGGCTGGATCGCCTTCACCCGCCAGAATTATGCCGAGGCCGATACGCAGTTGCACGAATATCTGAAACTGAACCCGAACGACGGCGAGGCGGCCTACTGGCTCGGCACGGCGATCATCAAACTGCAGCAGCCCGAGCGGCAATCGGAAGGGCTGTTCTACATCGCCCGGGCGGCTGCTTTTGACGGGCCGGGCGCCATGGACGCGGCCACGCGGAAGAAGCTGGAAGCCTATGTCACGAAGGCGTACACCGGCTTTCACGGCAACGATCCCGCCGGATTGCAGCAGTTGCTCGCTACGGCGAAGGCGAACGCCGTGCCTCCGGCCGATTTCAAAATCGTGAGCCTGGCCGAGATGCAGGCCGAGAAGGACAAGGAGCTTGCGGCCACCGATCCCGCGCTCGCGCTTTGGGTGCGGCTGAAGAGCGCGCTGGTGGCCTCCGACGGGGCGCAGTATTTCGACGGCAACATGAAGGACGCCCTGGTCCCGCCCGAGGGCCTGCCGGCGTTCAAGGGCCACATCATCAAGGTGGAGCCGGCGCGCAATCCGACGACGATCATCGTCGGCGTCGCCGATCCGAAAGTGGCCGATGCGACCATCAAGCTGGCGCCCGAGGAAGCGATGACCGGAACGGCCGAACCGGGGACGGTGATCGAATTCCGCGGCGTGGCGAAGTCGTTTACGAACGAACCGTTCATGCTGAACTTCGAATCGGAAAAGGCCAACATCAGCGGCTGGCCGGCTCCGGTGAGGAAAGCGCCGGTAAAGAAAGCGGCGCCCAAGAAGAAGCAGTAAGATCAGACGGGCGGGAATGGCGCTTGCCGGCGAAGGCGGAGCGCCACCCGCCCACGAGGGCGAGCCCGGTTTGTCAGGCCGGCGGTAAATTGCCGTCTCTTGAGGGTGGATGTACTGTGGCTGGCGGGCCGGAGAGTAGCGCCCAAGCCACATTGGCCCGCCAGAACCGGGCAGCGATATCCCCTTCTCTCAAAACTTTGCTGCCGCTACGAAGATATAGACGATCAGAATCGGCGATTGTTGCGCGATCTTTTGATTAGCCCAGGGCGGATTCGAGGTCGGAAGCGAATTTTCGGAGATTTTCCACCTGTTCTCCGGTAGCGGGCTGCTCCCACCCCTTCCCGACGAAGTAAGGCCTGGCGGCGCGCCACACGAGCGCCCCGAATCCCGAGGGAGTGAGCAGGCCGGCGCTTCCGACGCTCCCGAAACCTTCCGGCGTCCGTTCCACCATGGCGATGAAGCCGTCGCGTTCGAAGACGTAGTGGGTTTGAATTTCGGCCGGCAGCAGCCGGATTCCGAGGCCGGACAGCCGTTCGAGCTGGTCTTCGATCATCGGCAGGGCGCTACATCTTGTACGGGCCGAGGTCCTCGTTGTTGAGGCCTTCCAGCCACCGCCGCAGCTCCTCGTTGTTCACCTTCTCGGTGGCCGAGGCAGCCATCTTGGAGGACTTCAGCACGGATTCCTCGACGTAGATGGGGCAGTCCAGGCGGAGAGCCAGCGCCAGCGCGTCGCTCGGCCGGGAATCCACGCTGATGATCTCCCCGTCCCGTTCGAGCCAGATCACGGCGTAGAAGGTGTCGTCCTTGAGCTCGCTGACCACTACCTTCTTCATGCCGGCGTTCAGGCCCAGCAGAAGCGTCTTGATGAGATCGTGAGTCATCGGCCTGGGGGTGGAAACCTTTTCGATTTCGAGCGCGATGGCATTGGCTTCGTAGACGCCGACCCAGATCGGCAGAATCGTATTGCCGTTCACGTCTTTCAGGATCACGATGGGCATGTTGCTCACCGGGTCCATCATCAGGCCGCGGATCTTCATCTCGACTTCCATAATTCCCCCTCAACTACAACTATACGCTCGATTGTAAGGTGCGTAACGGCGCGTCTGGCGCGTCCGCGTGTTATCTTCCTGTCCAGCGCTGCCTGAGCGCGGCCAGCCGCAACATGAGGCGCTTGAAGAAGCCGGGCTGTTCGGCAGCCTGCGCCGCAGCCGGCGGGGCGGCTGTGAGGGCCGTACGGGACTGCGGCTTCGCGACCGGCTCGGTCGAGATCAGCACCACGCGGTAAAACTCATACGCGTAGGTCTTGCGGACCAGCGCGCCATTGGCATCCTCGAGCAGCAGCGAGAAGCCGGGAAAGCTCTGCTCCTTCTTCTCCCACACGCCCTTGACCGGATGCACCTCGACCGGGTAATGGCCTTTGAGATTCTTCTCGATGTAAGCCGTTTCGTAGCGGTGGCGCCGCTGGTTCCAGATGAAGTAGCGGAAGCTGTCGAATTCGTAGGGCTGGCGCTCCTCGCTGATGGTCGTCCAGAGCCACTGGTGCTTCATCTGGCCGTCGTCGTCGCGGATGTCGGCCATCGGGAAATACGAAGTGATGCGCGCGCCCTCGGAGTATTGCGCGACTTCGTCGGGGATGTCCATGCGCAGCATGCGGAACAGCACCCAGCCGGCGCGGCCGTTCTTGAGCCGGACCAGACTCCAGTCGTCCACCGGAACAGGCTTGGGAGGCGGCGGGGGCGGCGGCATCATCTCCGGCGGCAGCGGGTTGAGTTTCGAGAGCTCGAGCCAGTTTTCCGGCGGCTTCGGCGGCGCCGGGGGCGGCGGCGGCGGAATTCTTCGCGAGCTCTCCTCCGGGGGCTTCTTGATGCGCTTTTTGGGAGGTGGAGGAGGCGGCAGAATGTCGGACGGCTCGAAGGCGACGCGCGGGCTCAGTTCGTGCGCGACCACGTCCACCTCTTCCTTTTCGCCGATGCGGTAGAAGCTCGGCGCCAGGCGGTTCGGCTGGGTGTGGACATTGAGCGGCTCGTAGACGGATGCCTTGCCCTGCGAAGGAAGGCCTCGCGCCTCGTCGGCGAGCTTATTGAGCGCGTCCATGTCGGCCGACGAGAGCAGTTGCCGTTCCTCGGTCCAGCCGATCCTGCCGCTGGGAGTGCGCACCTTGAAAAAGCGCCGGCGCCTGGCGAGGATCTCGAGTCGCGTGCCGTGCTCCACCACGGCCGCCTCAGGCGAACGGGGATCGACTTCGACGTGCAGCTTCAGCGTCGCCGGGCCGGCATACGCCTCACCGATCGGCGGCGCCGCATCCGGGCCGCCCGCGCAGCCGGCCAGGATCAACGCGCACAGGAAAAGAGGGATTGTAACGGGACGAAGCACTCGCGCCACTTGTCAGTTTAGCAGGCTGGGCGCAGCCGCCAAAGAACCCGCGATGAAAACCCGGGCGATGAAAACCCGGGACAGTATCCTCATTTCCGGTTTTCGGCGGGCTCGAAGTCGGCAAGCCGCAGGCCGTTGATCTGGAAATCCTTGCGCACGTGCGCGACCGGCTCAAACGCGGTAGTGCGAATGACGGTGGGACTGGCCCACGAATTGGCAATTTCCGCCGCTTGTGTGAACTGGGTCACTGGAATCAGGTTGCCATCCGAGGGAAAGGGGCAGTAGGAGATCGGGCGGGGATACGACAGGCTCTGAAGCCGTTCCGCCGGTGCGCCGATCACGAAACGATGCCGCCCGATGAGGTCTAAAGTCACGATGCCCGGTTCCGTCTTGAACGCAGCCCGGCAGTTCAGAAAGATCTGTCTGCCGGTACGCGTAGCCGAGCACAGGCCCACACCTGGGGCCGGAAGAAGCTCGGCCTGATCCCGAATAGGAAGCATGGCCGTGCGCGCATTTCCATACAACGTCAGGTATAGCGAACCCTGAATTCGTACCGGATGGTCCTTTACCCGGTTGTAGAAGGCGGAGTCGAGGCTGGCGTGAAGCGAGTTGAGTTCACCTGCGGATCTCAGGGTGATCGGCGGCTGCCCGGAGCGCCACACGTCGCCGCCCGCGCCTTCGATCGACGCGGTGATTCCTTCGGCCTTGAGTTGCAGCGGCGCTGGAGCCCCGATGATGCGGAGGGGAATCTGAACGTCTACCGTGCCGTCCCGGTACACGAGCGAGCGCGCGGCCCACTTCATCTCCGGATCGAAGCCGACCTGAAGGCGGGAGACATCGACGGTCTGGCGGCAGAGGCGGGACTGCAGCGCGAACGCCGCCGTCCAGGGGAGGAAGGCGAGCACGAGGTACACCGACACCACCGCGCCGCCCGCAGCGAACCGCGATCTGGCGGTGTCCCGGCGCAAATACTGCCACGTGATAATGGACAGCGCGGCGAGCACCATCACGAGGCCGGCAGAGTACGATCTGGTCCACTCCAGGGCGAACCAGGGGACGCCCGCGCCGGTCCCCCCGATCACCATGCTCCATCCGGCTGTAGCGAGACCGATGACGACCACCGCCGTGATCAACTGCACAAAACCCGTGGTCACCGTGCAGAGCGCGGCTACCGGCAAGACGACGACGGATGCCAGCAGCACCTGATTCCAGAGCAGCCCTCCCATTTCGGGAAGAATGGGAAAGCCATAGGCGCGCAGGATGACGACGTCGGCGGCGAATTTCGGCAGGTTGACGAAGACGGCGGCGAAGAGCGCTTTCGCCGCGAGCAGGCTGGTGCGCGAGTAAGGGCGCGTTACCCAGAAGGACTGATCGGCGGCCGGCGATTCGCTATAGACCAGGCGCGCGATGAGAGCGCACCATGCGACGGGCAAAAGGTACGTCAGCAGGGATAACGCCGTGCCCCACGATGTCTGCGGGCCTGCCGCGAACGCGAGTCCGGCGGTGGTCGCCTGCACGATCGAAATCTCCGGCCAGAGGCGCCGGACATCTTTTCTGAAAATATGTAGTGCCTGTCGCATCGTATCTACGCCTCCTTCCGGGCGGCTTTCGCCAGGGTTACGAAGATGGCCCGCAGCGGCATCGGCCTGGCTTCCACGTGCCGGACCTCTCCGAACACGCGGTGGATTTCAGTCAGGGTGCGGCCGCCCTCGAATTGCGAATCCACGCAGCGGACCAGGTCGCCGGAGCGCTCGATGTTCATCCAGCCCGCCGGCCAGGCCGGTTGTGAAGGCGCGCCGCCGTCCAGAACGATTTCGATCTCGCGAAAGCGGCCGGCCAGTGCGGTCATCTGCTCGGAGAACAGCAGCCGGCCCCGGTCGAGATAGCCGACGTGGCTTATGAAGCTCTCGATGTCGTTCAGGTCGTGCGATGAGATCAATATGGTGGCATGCTCGGACGCCGGCAGGATGCCTTCGATCAATTCGTCGCGTACGAGTGGATCGAGGCCGGTGAACGGCTCGTCGAGAATCAGCAGTCGGGGACGGTAGGCCAGCGAGGAAGCCAGCGCCGCTTTCATGCGCATGCCGTGCGAGAGATGGGAGAGCTTGCGGTCGCGCGGCAGGTCGAACTCGCGGAGGAGTTCCGCGGCGAGCGAGTCGTCCCAAGTGGGATAGAACGGCTTCAGGTATGAGAGGAAATACTCCACGGTCATCCACCCGGGCAGATCCTGACCATCGGCGACGTAGCCGATAGAGGCCAGTTCGCGGGGGGAGAGACGAGTCGAGTCGACGCCGAGCACCTCGGCCCGCCCCGAGCGCGCACGAATGATGTTCATCAGGATTCTGATGGCGGTGGTCTTGCCCGCGCCACTCGGACCAATCAGGCCGTAAATGCCTTTCTCCGGCACTTGAAGATTCAGGTCCGTGATTGCAGCCACTCCACGGAATGTCTTCGACAGATTCTCGGTGCGAATGGGCCAACTCATGCTCGTGCAGGCTCCTTGGATTCCTTATCGCGCAGCGCGTTCCAGTGTTCGGCGACGGCCGACAGCACGTCGTCGAGGTCGAGGCCGATCTTCTTGGCTTCGACGACGAGGTGTTCCAGTTCGCCTCCGAGGAGGCGCTTCCGCTCCGCCGCGGTGGACGAAGGCGCGGAGGCAACGGTGGTGCCGATGCCGGGCAGCACTTCCAGCAGCCCCTCGGCGGTCAACTCGGTAACCACTTTGTGTGCGGTGTTGGGGTTGATCTTGAGCTCTTTACTGAGCGCGCGCACGGAAGGGAAGGCGTCGCCCGGCCGTAGTTGCCCGGAAACGATGGCCTTTTTCGCGGCGTAGACGACCTGTTCATAAATCGAGACGCCAGGGCGGAACGAAACCCGGAACGGAATCACATGTGTACTATAACGGACCGTACACATGAAATGCAACAGAAATTTCCGCGGCGCGCCCTCTTACGGCACGTATGCGCGCAGCAGGCGCGCCGCGCCGTCGGGTTTCAGATCGAACGGCTGGGCGCAGGCGGGGACGATCCAGGCGTGGCCGGGCGCGAAGCGGCTGCCGCCGAGCGCGCCTTCGCCTTCGAGGAACACGAGAATGTTCACGCGCGTCGGATCGGGCCGGTAGGGCAGCGGGCCCGCAAGCTCGATCAGCTCCGTGTTGAAATACGGGCACGCGGCCAGCAGGCGGCATCCGGGCGCGGTCTCGCGGGCAACGGGCTGAGGGCAGGGCGCGAGCGACGCGGCGGCGAGCGCGTCTTCCAGGTGCAGCTCGCGCGGTCGGCCGTAATCATACAGGCGGTAGGTGACGTCGGAGTTCTGCTGGATCTCGCAGAGCGCCAGGCCCGCGCCGATGGCGTGCACGGCGCCGGCGGGGACGAAGAACGTGTCGCCGGCACGGGCGGGCAGCCATTCGAGCAGGTCCACGATCTCGCCCGAAAGCGCCGCCTCGCGCAGGCGTTCGCGCGTAACGGTCTCGCGCAGGCCGATGGCGACGCAGGCGTCCGGCGCCGCGCGCAGCACGTGCCACATCTCGGTCTTTCCGTTCGCATGGCCGCGCTCCGCTGCGTGTTTATCGTCGGGATGAACCTGGACGGAGAGCCGCTCGGACGTGAAGATGAATTTCACGAGCAGGGGAGAGCGGCCCAGCAGTTCGCCCACCGTGCGGCCTGCCGAGGTCTGGTTGCCGTCGCTGGTAAGCCAGATCTCGCCGATCTGTTTTTCGCTCGGCGGGAACCACGGATCGAGCGCCGTGGCGCCCCAGACTTTTTCAAGAAACAGCGGCAGCGAACGGATCGGATCGGGGCTCATCTGGGCAGATTCATTATAAAATGCTCGATGCGATCGAGGCCGCGCTCGAGCTCGCCCATTGAAGTCGCGTAGGAGATGCGTATGTGGCGCTCGACGCCGAAGGCTTCGCCCGGCACCACGGCGACGTGCTCCTTCTGCAGCAACCGCTCGGTGAACTGCAACGCGTCCTGCACGCCGCGCTCGTTCAGCACGGCGCTGAGGTTCGGAAACACGTAGAAGGCGCCGTGCGGCTCTTCGCAGGTCAGGCCGGGAATCCGGCGCACGCGCTGGAGGACGAAGTCGCGCCGGCGGCGGTATTCGGCGAGCATGCGGTCCACCGAATCCTGCGGTCCGCGCAGAGCTTCGATGCCCGCCTTCTGGGCCACCGAGGTCGGGTTCGAGGTCGAGTGGCTTTGAAGGCGCACGATGGCGTCGACGATCGGCTCGGGCGCCAGCATGAAGCCGATGCGCCAGCCGGTCATGGCGTACGTCTTCGAGAGCGAGCCCGCGACGATCACCGTGCGCCTGGCGCCCGGCAGCGAGGCCACCGAGAACGGCTTGCCGTCGTAGACGAACCGGCAATAGCACTCGTCGGTCAGCAGGTAGATGCCGCGTTCGGAAGTAAGTTTGAAAATGCGGGCGAACTCTTCCGGATCGACGACCGCGCCGCTCGGATTGTTCGGCGAGTTGATCACCACGAGGCGGGTGCGCGAGGTCAGCCGCGGCTCGATCATCCGCGCGGTCAGCCGGAAACCATCGTTCTCCGCCGTGTTGATGAACACGCAACAGCCGCCTGCGTAGTTCACCACGTCCTTGAAGGTGACCCAGTAGGGCACGGGGATGATGACCTCGTCGCCCGGGTTCACCAGCGCCTGCATGGTGTTGAAGATGGCGTGCTTGCCGCCGACGGAGATGGCGCACTCCGAGGGATCGTAGGATGTTCCGAAATCGGCGGCGTGCCGCTCGCACACGGCCCGCTTCAATTCGAGGATGCCGCCGGCGGAGGTGTACTTCGTGAAGTTCTCCTCGATGGCGCGGATGCCGGCCTGCTTGATGTTGTCCGGCGTCGGAAAATCCGGCTCGCCGGCGCCGAAATCCACCACATCCACGCCCGCGCGCCGGAGCCGCTCGGCTTCGCTCGCCACGCGCATCGTCGTGGACACACTAATTCTCGAAATGCGTTCTGCCAGTTCCGCGGTTTGCAGCATTCAGACGGTACCTGCCCCCAAGACCCTCTTGCGAAGCCGGACTTCGACGGACGGCGGCACGAGCCCGGAAATGTTGCCCCCGAGCGCAATGACTTCCTTCACCAGTTTGGAGCTGATGAACGAGTACGCCTCGCCGGCCATCAGGAACACCGTCTCGATGTCCGGGCAGAGGCGCCGGTTCATGAGCGCCATCTGCAACTCGTACTCGTAATCGGAAATCGCGCGGATGCCGCGTATGATGATGCTGGCGCCCTTCGCCTGGGCGAACTGCACCAGGAGTCCGTCGAAGGAATCCACCTCGACATTGGGATAGCATTTGACGACTTCGCGCAGCATTTCTGTGCGCTCTTCGACCGTAAACAGCGGCGCCTTGTGCTCATTGCGCAGCACGGCGACGATCAGGCGGTCGCAGAGCTTCGAACTGCGATGAATCAGGTCGAGGTGCCCGTTCGTGATCGGGTCGAACGAACCCGGGTAGAGAGCGGTCACCACACGAGGCTTTTGGAGCAAGGGAAATCCACCTTCCGCACCGGCGGTATGACTTAAGTTTAGCCGATTCGCGAAGTGTAACTCCACACGGCGCCTGAAGTCGAGCTTGGGCGACGCGCTTTGGCGGCACAAGCAGGCGTGCGTGCGCCGCGGCTCTTCGCGTGCACCCCCGCATGCGCGCGCAGCGTTGCGCCGGACTTTTTTCAAACGGCTCGCGTTTCTCGCGCGTCCCTGAAGGTAAGGGGGAGCTATGTTTCACCACGTAAAAGAACTGCAGTTCAATGCGCGCGTTTCCGGACCGGATCCGCGCTTTGCCCAATTGCTGCTCGAACAGTTCGGCGGCGGCAACGGCGAATTGAAGGCTGCTATGCAATATTTCACGCAGGCTTTCGGCTGCCGGCACGCCTACCCGGACAAGTACGACCTGCTGATGGACATCGCGACCGAGGAATTCAGCCATCTGGAGATCGTCGGCGCGACCATCACGATGCTGCTCGACGGCATCAACGGCGAGCTGAAGAACGCGATGGAGCGCACCAGTCTTTCGAAGATCATGAAAAAGGAGGGCAGGGACGACCTGGTCCAGGAGGCGCTCACCGCGCCGCAGTTTCTGGTCTTGACCGGAGGCGGCCCGGCCTGCACCAACTCGCAGGGGGTGCCCTGGAGCGGCGCTTTCGTGAACGCGAACGGCGATCTGACGGTGGACCTGCGGTCGAACATCGGCGCCGAATCGCGCGCCAAGATCGTCTACGAATACCTGTTGCAGTTCACCGACGATCCGCTGGTGAAGGAGAGCCTCGGCTTCCTGATGACGCGCGAGGTCTCGCACATGCAGATGTTCCAGGCCGCGCTCGAGAGCATCGCGGAGAACTTCCCGCCGGGCGTGCTCGAAGCCGACCCGCGGTCGAGTCACACGTACTTCAACATGTCGGACGGCGACAGCGTGCGCGGCCCGTGGAACGAGGGCAAGGGGCCGTGGAAGGAAGGGAACTGGGTGAACGTGGAAGACCCGATCGAGTTCGTCCACAACACGCGCGGGCTGATCGATCAGAAGATCGAGGGCACCTCGATTTCGATCGAGCAGGCGCGCGACATCAGTCGCAAGCGCAGCCAGCAGCGCAGCGAGGAGGTGAACCAGGCCGTCGAAAAAGGCGGGAAGCAGTGGTCCACTTACGAGCGCACGCTTCGGCAGCGCGGGTAGGCGGGCGAAAGCGCCTGCCCCACCTCAGAATCTGTTCAGCTCATTCAGAAGGGCCGCAAGGCCCTTCTTTCTGTAAAGGTCGGCGAGCCGCTGTTCTTCCGGAGATGGGACGAGGTCCTGAATCGCGGAGCGGTTCGGGATCCAGATGGCGCCGTCGCTGAACTCGACCTGGCTGACGAATCCGGTCATTCCGTTGATCGCCACGGGCCGGCCCGGCTCGCTCGAGAACTGCAACTGCGCATTCTCGGACACCTGCGTGGACGCGCCCGGCGCGAGCCTCATGCCGGCCTCGGGCGCGTGCACCGAGCCTGCCAGGAATTGCCGCCCTTGCTGATCCTTGATGATCCAGCCGATCTCGAAGTAGCTGACGGTGCGCCTGGAGCGGTTCCGCACGCTCACCTGGGGCGCGCGCGCCTCATTGCCGGCGATGTTCGCGACGCCGGAAACGGGCTCGATCGGGGAATCCGGAATCTCCAGAAAGGCGAACTGCAGCGGCTTCTCTTCGGCGACCGCCGTCGTCCTGCGCGCTCGCGCCACCTGCACTTCGAAATGCGGGCTGTCGGCCAGCCGGGCGAGCGTCTGCTGCATCTCGCGCTTCAAGCCGTCGGGACCCTTCGCCGCCAGCACGGACTTGAAATACTGCCGGTCGCGCCGCGCCTCCATCTCCCACACGGTCATCGCGCGGCGCGAGTTCAACTGGTTCGGCCCGTAAAAAGTGAGATCGTCGAACAGCACGCCGTCGAGCGAAACCTGCGCGAGCGGTCCGGCCGAGGGCAGCAAGGGCCGCAGCAGCCGCAACTGGATGTGCATCGGAAAGGTCTCGCCGGGCCGGATGTCGAGGCTTTGAGCGGAAACCGAGGCTTTGCCGCCGGCGGTGACTTCCTGCGAAAGCACGAGCAGCGTGAGGCCGCGAATGCGGCGCTGGCTTGCATTCTTAAGCGAGAGAACGGAATCGATGTCGAGCACCAGCGCGCCGCCGCGCGGCTCGGTGCGCGAGTCATTCCACTCGGCCGAGACGAGCACGACGGGCGAATCGGGGGGAAAGTTGATCTTCCAGGCCGGCGGGCGCGCGGAGCTGAAACCCACGACCTGCCCCGAAGCGGCCATCACGCTGGCGGCGAATACGAGAGCCCACCTATTGCGCGTAGACATGGGTGACCATCATCTGGCCCGTGTCCGGGTCCACATAGCGCGAGCGAACCGCGGTTTCGCCGCGCACCGACGCAATCACGCCTTCGCCCTGCGGCGACAGCAGGCTGAATCCGCGGCCGTCTTTTTCGAGCCCGATGCCGCCGGCGCCGGCCTGCAATACGACATCATGGCGGTAAACGGCCGATGCGGGCTTGATCGGCGGGTGCAGGCTCAACAGAATCCATCCCGCCACCATGACCAGCAATACCGGAGAAACCAGCGCCGGCGTGCGCCACCGCGCCAGCGACAGCTTCGGCGCAACCGGCTCCGCCACGCACTGCCCGGCGGCAATGCCCAGCCGGATGTTCGCCCGCATTTCCGCCGCGAGGTTGTCCCAATTCACCCCGACCGGCATTTCCTCCGCCTGCGCCCCGATCCACTCGCGAACGCCGGCCAGCTCTTCCAGGTGGCGCTGGCAGCGCTCGCAGCGGTACACGTGGCGCGAAATCCGGAAACGCTCCCAGAAGCCCAGGTCTTTCCCGGCGTACAAAGCCAGTTTCGACTCGCTCGGATGCATCACGCCTTCCTCCTCATGAGATACCGGCGGAACTTCACCCGGGCATTGGCGATATGGGAACGAACGGTGGCTTTGGAGCAGTTCAATTGCCGGGCCACCTCCTCGGCGGGCAGGCCTTCAACGTCGCGCAAGAGCAAGGCGGCGCGCTCGCGGGATGTCAGCACCTGGAGGCCGCTCTCGAGCATGGCCTGCCGCTCGGCGCGGAGCAGAAGCTGCTCCGGTGTTTCCGAGGGCGGCGTCGAGATCGGCTCGGGCACCGCCTCGATCTCGCAGAGCGTGACGCGGCCATGGCGGCGCAGAAAATCGATCGCCGTGTTCGTGGCGATGCGCGAAAGCCAGTGGGCCGCTTTCTCGGGGTCCTTGAGCTGATCCTGCCGCTGCAGCGCTTTGATGAAGACCTCCTGGGTGAGGTCCTGCGCATCGGCTACATTCCCCAGCATGCGATAGATCAGCAGGAAAACGCGCTTGAGGTTCTCGTTGATAAACCGGTTCTGCGACTGGACGGAGTCCTCGAGGACGGGCTCGACCGCTTCGTTCATAGGCAGTACTGCAATCGTAACCATGCGCCTACCACGTCTGACGCGAACATCGCGCAGAACGTGGAGCCTGGAACCCGCCGCGGACGAAAAAAATCGCAATCCGCAGGGCCGATCCCCGGCGTCACAGCGCTATTCTTGATTGTATATGAGACCAGTGGCCGTAATCGGTATTGGCAAAACTGCTTTCGGCGCGTTTCCGGACCGGGATCTCAAATCCCTGGCCGTGGAAGCGGGCCAGAAGTGCATACAGGACGGACACGTAAAACCGTCCCAGATCGAGGCTTTTTACCTTGGTAATTTCGCCGGACCTTCGTTTACCGGGCAGAACCACCTGGCGCCCTACGTGGCGGCGGGGTTGGGGATCACCGGGATCCCGGCGACGCGGATCGAGGACGCCTGCGCCTCCGGCGGCTCGGCGTTCATGCATGCTTATTCGGCCGTAGCCGCGGGAATCTACGATGTGGTGCTGGTGAGTGGGGTGGAGAAGATGACGTCGCAGCCGACGCCGCGGGTGGCCGAGATCCTGGCCGGCGCGGGCGACCTCTCGGGCGAGATCAAGGTCGGCGGCACGTTCCCGGCGCTGTTCGCGATGATCGCCCGGCGCCACATGCACCAGTACGGCACCAAGAAAGAGGAACTGGCGGCCGTGGCGGTGAAGAACCACGCCAACGGCGCGCGAAACCCCCTGGCGCAGATGCGGAAGTTGATCACGATCGAGCAGGCTCTGAAAGGCAAGCCGGTGGCCGACCCGCTGAACCTCTATGACTGCTCCCTGGTGAGCGATGGCGCGGCCGCGGTGCTGCTGGCGCCGCTGGAGCGGGCTTCCGAGTTCACCTCCAAACCCGTGCTCGTGGCCGGGATCTCCCAGACCTCCGACCTGCTCGCACTCGAAGAAAAGCCGGACATCACGACCTTCCCGGCCGTCAAGCGCGCGGGCGAGAAGGCCTACCGCATGGCGGGGGTGGGCCCGGCGGACATCGAATTCGCCGAGTTGCACGACTGCTTCACGATTGCGGAAATCATTGCGCTTGAAGACCTTGGGTTCTGCAAAAAGGGCGAAGGCGGGCCGTTCTCGGCGGCCGGCTGCACCGCCCGGGAGGGCACGAAGCCCACGAACCCCAGCGGCGGGCTGAAGGCGAAGGGCCACCCGGTCGGGGCGACGGGCGTGGCCCAGATCGCCGACGTGGTCAGCCAGATCCGCGGCGAGGCGGGGGATATGCAGTTACCGCGCCATTCCATGGGTCTGGCGCAGAATCTGGGAGGATCGGGGGCCACCGCGGTGGTCACGATTTTGAAGGCAATATGACACATCAGAAAAGTGGTGCTCTCGTATATACTGAGACCGTGGTTTATTCCGCGCCCGAGGCGTTCGTGAACGATGCGCCCTACCAGATGGCCATCGTGATTCGCGACGACGGCTCCCGTCTGACGTGCCGCATTGCGGGCGACCGCGTGGCGATCGACGATCGGGTGGAATTCGTGGAGATGCGCGACGGCATTCCTTATTACAGGAAAGCTGCAGGCGGAAATTGATATTGCGGTCTGAATGATTCGGCGTCCGCGGCGGCGGCCCCGCGCTGCCGCGGGCGGTTGAGGACAACATGAAACTAGCAGAACGGATGAGCAGGATCGGTGTGGAGACTGCTTTCGACATCCTGGTGCAGGCGCGCAAGCTGGAGGCGCAAGGCAAGAGGATCATCCACCTGGAAATCGGGGAGCCCGATTTCGATACTCCCAAGCACATCGTCGCGGCGGCGCAGAAGGCGCTCGCCGACGGCTGGACGCATTACGGACCGACGCAGGGCTATCCGGACCTGCGGGAAGCGATCGCGGCGTACATCAACCGCACCCGCGGGATCAAGGTCGGCCCCGAGAACGTTTCCGTCGTGCCCGGCGGAAAGCCGATCATCTTCTTCCCGATCCTGGCGTTGATCGAGGAAGGCGATGAAGTGATCTACCCCAACCCCGGCTTTCCGATCTACGAATCGATGATCAACTTCATCGGGGCCAAGGCGGTCCCGATGCCGACCGTTGGCAAGGCCGGTTATGAGTTCGACCTGAACCGGCTGAAGAGCCTGATCAACGACAAGACCCGGATGCTGATTCTGAACTCGCCGCAGAACCCCACCGGCGGCGTGCTTTCCTACGATGACGTCAAGGCGATCGCTGAGATGGTGCGCGACCGCGACCTGATCGTGCTCTCCGACGAGATTTACTGCCGCATCAGCTACGACGCCGAGCCGGTTTCGATCGCCAGCTTCCCGGGCATGCTGGAGAAGACGATCATCCTCGACGGCTTCTCGAAGACGTACGCGATGACCGGGTGGCGGCTGGGGTACGGCGTAGCCCCGACGTGGATCACGGACGCGATCACGCGGCTGATGGTCAACTCGAACTCCTGCCCGGCGAGCTTTACGCAGCGGGCGGGCCTGGCGGCGCTGGTCGAGTCGCAGGAGCCGTCGGAGAAGATGGTGGCCGAGTTCCGCCGCCGCCGCGACGCGTTCTGCGCCGGGTTGAACAGGATTCCCGGTTTCAACTGCCCGATTCCGGGCGGCGCGTTCTATGCGTTCCCGAGCGTCAGCGGCACGGGGATCAAGTCCAAGGAGCTGACGAACCTGCTGATGTACGAAGCGGGCGTGGCGGGCTGCGACGGCACGGCGTTCGGCGCGTTCGGAGACGGCTACATCCGGTTCAGCTATGCGAATTCGTACGAGAACCTGATGGAGGCGGTCGAGAAGATCGACGCGTGCGTCCGGAGCCACAAGCCGGCTCTGGTGTAGGTCCGATGGACAGGCGGGAGCGCCTCTCCCGCCAAACCCTCTGAAACACGGAAGCCCGCTCCGAAGCGGAGCGGGCTTCATTCTCCTGACAGGTTGCTTTCAGCGCACCCGGCGGTCAGACCGTCTGTTGTTCGTGACGGTACCGGTCGATGATTTCCTGCATCTGGTCTTTCAGCCGGAGCTTCAGCTTTTTAATTCGAGTCTCTTCCAACTGCTCTTCCGGGCTGAGAAATTGCCGGGAGGAGAACTGCTCCAGCATTTTCTTGTATTCACAATGTTTGTGAGCCAGTTGCTGAAATTCAGCGTCGGTTTCCATCAGGTGCGCCTTAAGCTCATCCTGCGTGATTTGCATAGGCGAGTTCCTCCACTTTGAGGTTGCCAATCGGATCTCTGGGGTCTGGGGTTGTAGGTCCGGTAGGTGAGTCGTTCCGCAGTACATTGAAACCGCAACTTCGGGCCGGGTAACCTACAGCCCAACCCATTAGTGACCTTAGCACTTTTGCCGCCGCATGACAACCGCGGTTTCGCCGGTGTCCTGGTAGTAGTGGGGCCTGCGCCCCACCTCCTCGAATCCGAATCTCCTATATAGATTCCGAGCCGCGTCATTGGATTCACGCACCTCCAGATACCAGACCGCGCGGCCGTCGCCGAGGACCTCGCGCAGGAGCCGGGCGGCGATTCCGCGGCGGCGGAACACCGGGTCCACCACCAGGCTCAGCACCTCGGCTTCCTCGTCGTTCACCTTGCGCCAGACCAGGAATCCGGCCACGCGGCCGCCGATCTCGGCCACCAGCGAATTATAGAAAAGGTAGCTGACCGGCTCCCAGAGCACGGCTTCGGGGGAAGCGCGCTGGATGCGGTCGAGGTCGGCGAGGTCGCGCTCTCCGGCCGGGCGGAGGACGGGGCGGGGCCGGCTCAGTTCCTTGAACAGGCCGCGCTGGAGATCGCCGAGGCTGTCCCATCCAAAACGCCGCTCGGCGATCTGGCGGGCTGAGGCCGCGATGCGGGCGCGCAGGTCAGGATCCTCGAACAAGCGCGCGATGCCGCCGGCGAAAGCCTGCGGATCGTCGGCTACCCAGACGCTCTCGCCGTGCGCCAGGCCAAGGCCGGCGCAACCGCTCGAGGTGGACACGACGGCGCGGTCCATCGCCATCGCCTCCAGCACCTTCAGGTTGGTGCCCGCCGAGACGAGGGTGGGCACGATCACCAGGTTCGCCTCGACATAGAGCGGGCGCACGTCGCGCACGAAGCCGAGCAGGCGGATGCGGTCCTCCGGCGCAGGCTCGGGAACGCCGGCCGCCGCGCGCCAGTAGAGCATCGGGTCGGGCCCGGCCACCGCGGTCAGCTTCATGTCCGGGAAACGGTCGCGCAAAAGGGGCCAAACCTGCTCGGTGAAGAACCGGAACGCGACGATGTTCGGGAAATGCCGGAAGGAGCCGATGAAGAGCAGGCGGCGGCCGGGCCGCTCGGGTTCGGGCAGGAAGCGCTGAAGATCGACGCCGTTCGGGATGATCTCGGTGCGGGCCTTCGGAAGCTGGCGCGCGTCTTTTTCCGACATCACCACGACGCGCTCGAAGCGGCGCGCCGCGCGCAGTTCGAAGCTGCGCCAGCGGCGCCAGTTCCACCAGGCCGAGAGGGTGCGCTCGCGATCGAGGATCTGGCGGTGGAGGTCGAAGGTGACGTCGTGCTCGACCAGAATATCGCCGCCGTAGGAGGCGAGCTGCGTGTACTCGACCTGCCGCACGGCCACGCCCAGCTCATGCGTCAGCCCGTCCCACAGGCTCTGCATCATCGCGGAGCGGTATTCGTTGACCTCCGGCGGCCGCCAGGTGGACCAGCGCGGCTCCCGGTAGCGCGGCTTGGGAACCAGAACCGCCTTCGAGCAGAATTCGAGCACCGGCCCGTACTCCTCGCCGGCGTCTTCGGTGAATGCGAACAGCACGATATCGAAATCGCGGGCGGCCTCGCGCAGCAGCGAGTAGATGCGGACGGCGCCGCCGTGCGAGAGCGGATAGGGGAAGTAGGGCGAGAGCACCGCGACCCGGGCGTGATCCGGCGAGAAGGGCCTTCCTTCGAGTACGCGGTAGTCGGAACGCCCGGTGGAGCGATCGCGCTTGCGCGGATAGAGCCAGCTCGGGCGCAGGAAAATGCGGTCGAGCGGCACGCCGCGCAGGAACAGCAGCGAGGCTATCCCCGTGCGCAGCCGCAGGTGATGCCGCTCCAGGCGCGCGTTGTAGGCCAGGATCTTCGTGGGCGCCAACAGGAAGGCGGCGCGCCGTAGCGGGCGGAATTTCGGGTCGCCGTCGAACAGCACGGGCGCCAGCCCGACGCGATAACGGCGGAAGCGGCGGCGAAGCTGGCGGTAGCCGGCGAAATCCTCCAGGGTCACCGTGAAATGGCGCCGCCCGGGCTCGAGCCGCTGGATTTCCTCCACCATGGCCCGCGCAACTGCTTCATCGCCGGAGGCAAAGCTGACCACCACGGCTTCGGGATCTTTGCCGAGGAGCTTGAAGACAAGATTGCGGAGAGTCTGGCGCAATTCTCTAAGATAACGTGCCGGGAGCGGTTTTCGGGAGGGAATGCGGGGCGGCTGTTGGGGCCGCCCCACGTTTCTTGAGGTTCAGAACTCGTACCGCAGGCCGAACTGCATGACTCGCGGATCGCCGAGCTGATTCTGGTACATGCCGAAGGTTCCCGTGCCGGAGATGTCGAGGTTGGCGCCGCCGGCATCGAACCGGGCCGAGTTGGTCAGATTGAAGGTCTCCCAGCGGAGCTGGATGGAGTGCTTGCCATCCTTCCAGGGCATGATGAAGCGCTTGGAGAGGTTCGTGTCGATGTTGAACATGTTGTCGCCGCGAAGCCCGTTGCGCATGCCGATCTGGCCGGGATCGACGTACTGGAAAGCGGCTGCCGCGGCCCCGGGATCCTTAAACATGTTCGGACCGCCGCCGTACTCCGCGGGCGCGTTGTTGTTGCGCTGGACGACGATCGGCGTTCCGGTCCACGACGCCCAGTTGTTGTTGTTCCAGTTGGTCGGCCAGACGCCGGTCTCATAGACGCTGGTCGGCATGCTGGTCGCCATTCGGGCCACGCCGGCGATCTGCCAGCCGCCGATGATCGCGTTGAGAACGCCGCCGGCCCGGGAGGCGAAGCGCTTGCCCTTGCCGAACGGCAGGCTGTAGGAACCCAGCAGGTTGAAAAGGTGCGTCTGGTCGTAATCGGAGACGCCCTTCATCAGCCCGGGCTGCCACGGATTCCACAGAACGCCGCTGCTGTATCCGGCGCGCTCGGTGCTGGACCGCAGATCGATGGACTTCGAGAAGGTGTAGTTCGCGGTGATCATCTCGCCGCCGGCGAAGGCCTTCTTCAGGGTCACCTGCAAGCCGTGATAGTTCCCGCCGCCGACGGAGCTGAACACCGACAGATACGAGAACTGGGGATTGAAGATCGCATACGGGCCGAGGTCGCTGCAACGGTTGTTCTTGACGCAGCCGCCGATGTCGGTGTCCAACTGATACAGGCCGTAGGTCCAGTCTTCCGGAGAAGAAGCGAACCGGCGGTAGGCCACCTGGGTCGCCGTCATCGTCGAGGTGGCGGACTTGCTCCAGAGGTTTTCCCAGAATGGGACCGGCTGCACGCTGGTCCAGGGGACGCCGGCTCTTACCTGGCGCGCCAGGATGGTCGCGGCGGTGAAATAATCCATGCCGGACTTGGGATCGACGAGGTCGGTAGGCATGGCGGCGTCGCGGCGGATGAGCGAGCGGCGCGAGTAGCGCCCGACGTAGCCGAGTTCGAGATTCCAGCCGCCCTTGAATTCGCGCCCGATGCTGAAGTTCGCGTTCATGTTGTAGGGCGGAACGATGGTATCGTCGAGCCCGTTGGTGATCGCGAAGCTGTTGGGGTAGACGGCGGGGAATTTAGCGGGCGGGGCCGGCAGCAGGATGCTGCTCGGGATCTCGCCAATCGAGGTGTACCGCGGCGCGGTGGCCACGGTTAATTGCGCGGACGGATTAGTGAGATTGGTCGAGAGCCCGAAAGCGGTCGCGTCGTAGGATTGCATCAGCGCGCTGCCGAACAGGTCGTAGTACATGCCGAAGCCGGCGCGGATGACGGACTTGCCGCGGTCGCCGAAAAGGAACCTGCTCAGGCCGCCCTCGCCCTGGGGCGAGTAGGCGACGGCAAGGCGAGGCGCAAAGTTTTTCTTGTGATACGGGTAGAGGGGCCGGCCGCCCGGCTGATCGACCGGGATAAACGAGATCTGGCCGGCTCCCATCTGCGACTTGCCCTGCTGCGCCAGGCCGCCGCGCGTGTCGAACCACTGGCCGATGGGAATGTTCGGAGAGACCTGCTGGTTGTTGGCTTCGTAAATCGGCGGCATCAGGGAGTAGCGGAGACCCGCGGTGACGGTGAGGCCGGGCGCGACTCTCCAGGTGTCCTGCACGTACATCTCGTACTCCTCGCCGGCGAAGTCGCGCAGCACGGGATTGCCTTCTCCGATTACGGAGCCATCGGTCCGGTAGTTGTATTGCGCGTTGCCCTGCGTGACGAGCCCCATCACGTCGTTCATGGCATATCGGAAATACAGCAGCGAGCCGCTGCTCATATCCGGAAACGGGGCGTTCAGTTCCGCACCGCTCGAGACCAGCCAGGAAGCGTTTGCGCTGGCGCTCGAAAAAGAGTTCGCGAGGCTGTTGCGGTGGTTCCGGATGATGCGGGTGACGGCGCCGAACTGGATGTTGTGCGCGCCTTTGGTCCAGTTGATGTCGTCGCTGAGGGTATAGACGGGGATGATGTTCACGCGCCCGCGGGTGATTCCGATCGGGTTATCGAGCCCGCGCAGGCTGACCGCGGACAGATTCGAAATGCCGGTCGATTCATAGCCCTGGCGGGTATAGCCGTAACGGAAATTGCTGATCAGGTTGGAGCGCAGCAGGCTGGTCCAGCCGACAGCGAATCCCTTGTTATTGGCCAGGCTGACCGAGTTCGGCTGCTGGCCGGGGAACTGCGGCAGGCTGGAGGAGTGATCGTTCTGCAGGTTGCCGCGGAAGAAGACCGTGTTCCTGCTGTTTTCGTCCACGTTGTAATCGATGCGGGTGATGTAAGTGTTCCACCGCAGCGGCGTTGGGGCCTTGAAGCGGAAACCCTGAATGTTCAGGTTGTCGGCGGAACCGGGGGAATTCGGCGCCGGGTAGCTCTGCAGCACCTTCAATACGGCCTGATCGACGCCTCGCGGGTCCAGAAGCGACGCGATGTCGGCCGGCGTGACCTGGGCGAGCGTGCCGTCCTTGCGGTAGTACTGCACGATGCCCTGCCGGAGAGCCATGGAAGGCACCAGGCGCTCGACGCTGGAGTCCTTGGCATCGCGCCGGCCTTCGTAATTGCCGAAGATGAACAGCCGGTTCTTCCTGATCGGGCCGCCGGCGGCCGCGCCGAAGATGTTGCGGATCAGCTTCTCGCGCGGGACGCCGTACATGTTGTTGAGGAACGAATTCGCCGTCGTGATCGTGTTGCGGTGGTATTCGTATAAGGCTCCGTGCAGGTCGTTGGTGCCGCCGCGGGTGACGAGCGTGACCTGCGCGCCCGAGGTGCGCCCGCTATCGGCGTTCGCGTTGAGGGTGACGACGCGGAACTCCTGCACGGAGTCCGGCGTCATGCGCAGCACGCTGGTGAACGCGTTGCGGTTGACCTGATCGTTGACGTCCACGCCGTCGAGCGTGACGTTGCCCTGGTCGCTCTTGCCGCCGTTGACCGCTCCGTTGCGCGAGTCCGTGTCGCCCTCGCTGGTCATTGTCACGCCGGGTTGCTGCGCCAGCAGTCCGGCGATATTGCGGGCGTTCAGCGGAAGTTCCACGATCGAGTTCGTGCCGACCGCGTTGCCGATGCTGGCGTCGGTCGTGTTCACGAGCACCGCCGAGGCTTTCACTTCGACCGACTCGCTGATCTCGCCGACATCGAGTTTCACCGGCAGGGTAGCCGGGGTGTTGACGAGCAAATGCACGTCACTGACCACGGCGGTGCGGAACCCCGGCGCGGAGGCAGTCACCTTGTACGTTCCGGGGATCACCTGCAGGAACGAGTAGGCGCCGGAAGCGTCCGCGGTGGTGGTGCGCTGCACGCCCGTTTCCTGGTTCACCAGTTCTAGTTTTGCGTTAGGGACCACGGCGCCGGTCGGATCGGTGACCGTGCCGGTTAAGGAAGTGGTCGCCTGCCCAAACATCAAAGCGGCGATCAAAATGAGGAGAACACTTGCCTTGTAGACACTTTTGTTCACAAAAACCCCTTTCACACCCGAAATCTTATTGATTAAAACCGATCGGGCATCTTACGTCAACCCGAAAACGAGCCGAAAGATAGGCACTGAATAAATATTCAGTATAACCAGATCTTTTTAAGATGCCAAGCCGGCTAAGACGCTGTAGTTGCGTGAATAGCACCACTTCTCAGTGAATAGTTATTCGACGTGGGGCCTTCTGGTAAAATACTTAAGACTACTAAATGTATCTTTCCGATTTCGACCCGCTCGTGCGCGAGTGGTTCGCCCGCCGTTTCGCCCAACCCACCGAACCGCAGGCGCTCGGCTGGCCCGGGATTGGGGCCGGCCGCGATGTGCTCATATCGGCGCCCACCGGCTCCGGCAAGACGCTCGCGGCATTCCTGATCTCAATCGATACGCTGCTCAAGCGCGCGCGGGCGGGCACGCTGGAGGACCGCACGGAGGTGGTCTATGTCTCGCCGCTGAAGGCGCTGAGCAACGACGTGCACAGGAACCTGGAGGCGCCGCTGGCCGGGATTTCCGAGCTGGCGCGCGAGGGCGGCATCCGGCTCGCCCCCATTCGCACGGCGCTGCGGACAGGCGATACGACCGCCTGGGAGCGGCAGCAGACGCTGCGCCGGCCGCCGCACATCCTGGTGACCACGCCGGAGTCGCTGTTCATCCTGATGACGACCGGGAATGGCCGCCGCATGCTGGCGACCGCGCGCACGCTGATCGTGGACGAGATCCATGCGATGGTGGACGACAAGCGCGGCTCGCACCTGGCGCTCACGATCGCGCGGCTGGACGCGCTGGCGGGCCGGAAGCTGCAGCGCATCGGGCTTTCGGCGACGGTGAAGCCGATCGAGGAAGTGGCGCGGTTCCTGGGAGGGGGGCTGCAGATCATCGACATCGGCCGGCGGCGCGAGATGGATCTGGGCGTCGAAGTGCCGGGCGACGAGCTGGGGCCGGTGGCATCGAACGAGATGTGGTCGGAGATCTACGACCGCATCGCCGCGTTGATCCGCGAGCACCGCACGACGCTCGTCTTCGTGAACACGCGGCGGCTGGCGGAGCGCGTTTCGCATCACCTGGCGAACCGGCTCGGCGAGGAGGCCGTGCTGCCGCATCACGGCAGTCTGTCGCGCAAGCTGCGCCTGAATGCCGAGGAGCGGCTGAAAAAGGGCGAGCTGCGCGCGGTGGTGGCGACGGCGTCGCTCGAGCTGGGCATCGACATCGGCGCGGTGGAGCTGGTATGCCAGGTGGGCTCGCCGCGATCGATCGGAGTCGCGCTGCAGCGCATCGGCCGCTCGGGCCACTGGGTGGGCGCGAGGCCGAAAGGCCGCCTGTTCGCGACCACGCGCGACGAGCTGGTGGAGTGCGCCGCGCTGGTGCGCGCCATCCGCGCGGGCGAAATGGACGCGCTTGAGATTCCCGAGGCGCCGCTCGACATCCTGGCGCAGCAGATCGCGGCCGAAACCGCGTGCCGCGAGTGGCGCGAAGACGAGTTGTTCGCGCTGGTGCGGGGCGCCTATCCTTACCGCAATCTGGCGCGGCGCGATTTCGACGCGATCGTGGACATGCTGTCGGAGGGCATCACGGGCGCGCGCGGGCGGGCCGGCGCGCTGGTGCATCGCGACCGCGTGAACGGCGTTCTGCGCGGCCGGCGCGGCGCGCGGCTGGCCGCCATCACCTCCGGCGGCGCGATTCCGGACAACGCGAATTACCAGGTGCTGGCCGAGCCGGAAGGGACGGTGGTCGGCACGGTGGACGAGGACTTCGCGGTCGAAAGCCTGGCGGGCGACGTGTTCCTGCTCGGCACCAGCTCGTGGCGCATTCGCCGCATCGAGCCGGGGCGCGTGCGCGTGGAGGACGCGCACGGCGAGGCGCCGAACGTCCCGTTCTGGCGCGGCGAGGCGCCGGGGCGCACGGCGGAGCTTTCGGCGGCGGTCTCGCGACTACGCGAAGAAATCGCGGCGCGGGCGCCCGCGGAGGCCGCCGGGTGGCTGCGCGAGGAGTGCGGCCTGGACGAGCGCGGCGCGTCGCAGGCCGTCGATTACGTGCGCGCGGGCGCCGCGGCGCTGGGCACGCTGCCCACGGTCGAGCGCGTGGTGGCCGAGCGCTTCTTCGACGAAGCGGGCGGCATGCAGCTCGTGCTGCACGCGCCGTTCGGCTCGCGCATCAACCGGGCCTGGGGCCTGGCGCTGCGCAAGCGCTTCTGCCGCACCTTCAACTTCGAGCTGCAGGCGGCGGCGACGGACAACGGCATCGTGATCTCGCTGGCCGAGCAGCACTCGTTCCCGCTCGACATCGTCTTCGAGTTCCTGAAAACAGAAACGGTAGAGCATGTTTTAACGCAGGCGATGTTTGCCGCGCCGATGTTCACGGCGCGCTGGAGGTGGAACGCCTCCCGGGCGCTGGCGGTGCCGCGCTTCGCGCACGGCCGCAAGGTGCCGCCGCGGATCCAGCGGATGCGCTCGGACGACCTGCTGGCTTCGGTCTTTCCGGACCAGGCCGCCTGCGCGGAGAACCTCGAGGGCGAGATCCGCGTGCCCGATCATCCGCTGGTGGCGGAAACCATCCGCAACTGCCTGGACGAAGCGATGGATCTGGGCGGGCTCAAGCGCATCCTCGACGGCATCCGCTCGGGCGCCATCCGGACGGCGGCGATCGACACGGCCGAGCCGTCGCCGTTCTCGCACGAGATCCTCAACGCGAATCCGTATGCGTATCTGGATGACGCGCCTCTGGAGGAGCGCCGCGCCCGCGCGGTTCAACTGCGGCGCTCGTTGAACCCGGACCTGGCGGAGGGCGTGGGGGCGCTCGACGAGGCGGCGATCGCGCAGGTGGCGGCCGAGTCCTGGCCGGTGGCGCGCGATGCGGACGAACTGCACGATGCGCTGGTGACGCTGGCGGTGCTGCCGCCGGTGGAGGAGTGGCGGGAATACTTCGATGCGCTGGTTGCCGCACGACGCGCAACCGTGTTGGACGCCCGCTTCTGGACTCCCGCCGAGCGCATGGCGCTGGTGAGGGCCGTGTATCCGGATGCGCGCTTCGAGCCGGCCATCGAGGCGATCGAGCCATCGCGCCCGCTGCCCGGCACGCAGGAGGCCTGCGCGGCCGAGGTGCTGCGCGGATGGCTGGAATCGACCGGTCCGGTGAAGGCGTCGGCGCTCGCGGCGCGGCTCGCGATGCCGCAGTGGCTCGTCGATTCCGCGCTCGCGCGCCTGGAGGCGGAGGGCCAGATCCTGCGCGGCCGGTTCACCGCGGAGAAGACCGGCGAAACGGAGTGGTGCAACCGGCGGCTGCTTGCGCGCATACACCGGCTGACGCTCGGCCGGCTGCGCAACGAGATCGAGCCCGCCACCACGGCGGATTTCATGCGCTTCCTGGCGCGCTGGCAGCACGTCGCGCGCGGAACGCAGTTGCACGGCGCGGGCGGCGTGCTGGAGATCGTCCGGCAGCTTCAGGGCTACGAGATTCCGGCGGGCGCGTGGGAGGCGGAGGTGCTGCCGCGGCGCGTCGCGCGCTATGAGCCGGAGCTGCTCGACCGGCTGTGCCTGTCGGGCGAGGTGATGTGGGGGCGGCTCTCGCCGCACCCTGCCTTCGAGGCGGAGCCGGGTGCGCGCCGCGTGCGGCCGACGCGCGTCGCGCCGGTCAGCCTGTTTCTGCGCGAGGACGCAGGCGCGTTCCTGGCGCCGGTGGATGGCGGCGCGCGGGGGGCTTTGTCGTATGCGGCGCGAGAGGTGCTCGAGGAATTGGAGCGGCATGGGGCGTCGTTTTTCGGCGACCTGCAGCGCGCCACGCGCCGGCTGCCTTCGGAGGTCGAGGACGGGCTTTGGGAACTGGTGGCGGCGGGGCTGGTGACGGCGGACGGCTTCGAGAATCTGCGCTCGCTGATCGATGAAAAGCGGCGGCGCGGCCAGGGGCGCGGGCGGAGGGCGCGGCCGCGGAATGCGGCGGGACGGTGGGCGCTGCTCGGGCCGCGCGCGGCTGCGCCCGAGGCCGGGGTCTTCGCGCGCCAGTTGCTGCGCCGCTGGGGCATCATATTTCGCGATCTGCTGGCGCGGGAGACGCTGGCGCCCGCGTGGCGCGATCTGCTGGTCGCGCTGCGGAGGATGGAGGCGCAAGGCGAAATTCGCGGCGGCCGCTTCGTTGCGGCATTCGTGGGCGAGCAGTTCGCGCGGCCCGAGGCCGTGGACCTGCTGCGGGCCGTCCGCCGCAGCGAGGATACCGGCGAGCTCGACGTGGCGCCCGCCGATCCGCTGAATCTCTCGGGCATCCTGCTGCCGGGTCCGCGCGTGAGCGCATTGGCTTCCGGTACCGTCCGCGTTTCGTAATTCGGGGACAGGCTACGCTTTCACCGAACTGACGTCCGTAATTCGGGGACAGGCTACGCTTTCACCGAACTGGCGTGCGGAGCAGATGCGGATGAAATTGGGGATTTCGTAGCCTGTCCCCGAATTTCCGAATTTCCGGGTCCGCGCGTGAGCGCATTGGCTTCCGGTACCGTGCGCGTTTCGTAATTCGGGGACAGGCTACGCTTTCACCGAACTAGCGTGCGGAGCAGATGCGGATGAAATTGGGGATTTCGTAGCCTGTCCCCGAATTTGGAGGGAGTTGCCGATTACGAAGATGCTGCTGGTGAGCATGAAGGCGGCGGCGAGGATGGGGCGCAGCAGGCCGGCGGCGGCGAAGGATAGCGCGAGCGAATTGTAGGCCAGCGTCCAGGCGAGATTGCGGCGCGCGATGCGGCGGACGCGGCGCGCGAGGCGCACCAGCTCGGCCAGCTTCCACAGCCCGCCTTCGAGGAACACGATGCCCGCGGCTTCGCGCGCGAGGTCTGTGCCGCCCGCGACCGCGATGCCCGCATCGGCCGCGGCGAGCGAGGGCGCGTCGTTGATTCCATCGCCGACCATCGCGACCACTTCGCCGCTCGCCTGCAGCGCCCGAATGCGAGCGGTCTTGTCCTCGGGCAGCAGGCCGCCAGCGAACTCCGTGATGCCGAGGCGCGCGGCGATGCTCTTCACGGCCTCGGGACGGTCGCCGCTCAGAAGCAGGAGGCGCAGGCCATCGCGGCGGCATTCGTCGACGGCCGCGGCGGCGTGGGGCGAGAGCGGGTCGTGGATGATGAAGCCGCCCAAGAGTTCGCCGTCGCGCGCGCACCAGACCGCGCCGTGCTCGGGGCCGAGCCTTGCGTCGAAGGCGGCGCGCCAGGATGCGGGCACGCGCGCGATCGATTCCACCCAGCGCGGCTGGCCGAGCACTATGACAGAGCCGTCCGCGAGCCGCGCCTCGACGCCGCGGCCCCCAAGGAGCGCGGTGCGCTCGGGCCGCTCGCCGGCGCCGGCCAAGCGTGCGATGGCCTGCGCGGCCGGATGCAGGGAGCCTGACGCGGCACTCGCGGCGGCGGCCAGCAGCGCGTCCTCGCTTTCCACGGGCACGATTTCATTCACCTCGATGCGACCGAGCGTGAGGGTGCCGGTCTTATCGAAGACCACGGCCGAGGCCGAGGCGAGCCGCTCGAAGGCTTCGGTCGAGCGCACCAGAATTCCACGCCGCGCGGCGGCAGCCACGCCGAGCACGTTCGCGAGCGGCACGGCGATGCCGAGGGCGCAAGGGCAGGCGACCACCAGGACGGAGAGCCCGCTGAGCCAGGCCTTGTCGTGGTCCGTGCGCCACCACCACGCGACGGCGGCGCAGGCGATGGCGAGCGTCAGAGGCACGAAAAGGGCGGCGGCGCGGTCGGCCAGCCGCTCGAGCGGCGAGCGCGCGTTGCGCGCCTCTTCGACCGCGGCCACGATGCGCGCGATGAGCGGCGCGCCCTCGGCGCATTCCATCTGAATCGTTCCGCTCACCGAGAGCGAACCGGCGCGAGCCATGTCGCCCAGGCGGCGCTCGGCGGGGAGCGGTTCGCCGGTCAACATCGATTCGTCGAGCGAAGCCGCGCCTTCTACGATGCGGCCGTCCACCGGCACGCGCTCGCCCGCCCACACCTCGACGCGCTCTCCGGGCTTCACGGAGGCAGCTTCGGCCATGCGCCACTGGCCGCCGCGCAGCACGCGCGCTTCGGGCGGCCGCAGCTCGAGCAGCGATTCCAGAGCGCGCCGGCCGCGCACCCGCGCATCGGCTTCGAGCAGCCGCCCGGTGGTGACCAGCAGCAGCACCATGGTCGCGGTGTCGAAGTACTCATGCCCGCCTCCGGTGAAGACCGAGGCGCACGAATACAGGAACGCGGCGCCGGAGCCGACGGCGATCAGGCTGTCCATCGAGAAGCGGCGCCGGCCGAGGTCGCGCGCGAATCCGGCGAGAAACGGCGGCGCGAGCACGATGAATACGGGCACGCTGAAGCACATCAGGAGGCCGCGGATCAGCGCCATCGCGGCGGGCGGAGGCGGCGCGGCGCCGGAGCGCTGGAGCGAGTAGAGGAACAGGCTGAGCACCATCACGTTCGCGCTGAAGAACGCGGCCACGCCGATGCGGAGCAGCAGCGCGCGCGATGCGCCGAGGCCGCCGCCCCCGCCCGGCGCGCCGAGCGCTTTATGCAGGATTGCGCAGCCGAGGCAGCAGAACGCGGGGCCTCGATCGGCGGGACCCGCGACCGGCAGCCCGCAATGCGCGCAGGTGGTCATGGCACGACGACGACTTTGCCGAACTGCTCTTTGTGTTCGAGCCGTTCGTGCGCGGCGCGGATTTCCGCGAGCGGATATACTTTGTCGATCACCGGCCGCACCTGCTTGCGGAAGACGAACCGCAGCACTTTGTAAAGCTCGCCGAGCGTGCCCATGTAAGAGCCGAGGATCGAGTGCTGGCGCGAGAAGAGGAAGCGCAGGTCGAGCTTCACGTCGTAGCCGGTGGTGTTGCCGCAGGTCACCAGGCGTCCCGCCGATGCCAGCGACTGCACGCTCCTGGGCCAGGTGGCCGCGCCGACGTGCTCGAAGACGACATCGACGCCGCGGCGGTCGGTGAGCTTCTTGACCTCGGCGGCGACGTCCTGGCGGTAATGGTCGATGACGTGGTCGGCGCCGAGCTCGCGCGCCATCTCGAGCTTGCGCTCGCCGCCGGCGGTCGCGATCACGCGGCAGTGGAACAGCTTGGCGAGTTGAATCGCGGCGGAGCCGACGCCGCTCGACGCGGCGAGCACGAGCACGTCCTCGCCGGGCTGGAGCGCGGCGCGCGTGAACAGCATGTGCCACGCGGTGAGGAAGACGAGCGGCGCGGCCGCGGCGCATTCGAAGTCGAGATCGTCCGGGATGGGGATGACGGCGTACTCGGGCGCGGCCACCAGCTCGGCGTTGCCGCCGGGCACGCCGACGCCGAACAGCGTGTAGTGCGGGCAGCGGTTGTCCTCGCCGGAGACGCAGCGCTCGCACTGGCGGCAGCTCAGCCCCGGCGCGAGCAGCACGCGCTGGCCCGCGCGCACGCGCTCGTTCCATTCGCCGGTGGCGACGACCTCGCCCGCGATGTCGCTGCCGAGAATGTGCGGCATCGCGATCTCCATGCCGGGGATGCCGGCGCGGACCCAGAGGTCGAGGTGGTTGAGCGCGCAGGCGCGCACGCGAACCAGCACCTGGTTCGCCTTGAGCTTCGGATCCGGGGCGTCTTCGTAAGTCAAAACCTCCGGCCCGCCATGCCGGTGGATGCGTGCTGCTTTCACGTTTTCAATCTTATTGAATTTCGCCCCCGCGCGGAGCTATGCTTCCGGACATGAAGCTCTACTTCAAGCCGACTTGAATCAGTTGCCGGAAAGCGCGGAGTTTCCTGCGCGAAAAGGGTGCGAGGTTCGAGGAAGTCGATATGAGCAAGGGCCTGAGCTTGGCGCAGTTGGAGGAGCTGATCGGCGACCGCGATTACCGGGAATTTCTGAACACGAAAAACGAGCTGTACCGCGAGCGGAAGATGAAAGAACAGCCGCCCTCGCGCGCCGAGGCGCTGAAGCTCATGTCGGAGAACCCGAACCTGATCCGCCGGCCCATTCTGGTGAGGGGCGGGAAGGTTGTCAAGGGCTTCAACACGGAGTTCACGAAGCTGGCCGGCGGCGCGTAGACTTCGCCGCGCGCCCTCTACTGCTCGTACAAGTACTTGATCTCGTGCTTGAAGATGAACAGATTCGGCTCGTTGTCGCGCGTGAGGCGGACGAAGCTGCGGTCGTAATACTCGATGGTGCCGGAGACCTCCGTGTTGTCGCGGAGCTTGATGCGAACCGGGATCGCCTGATCGATGAGGTATTTCAGATAGCGGACTTCTTCGAACGTCTGCTCGGGCGCGCGCGACGACTTGGCGCCGCCGCCCGAGTTGCCGCCGTGCCCCTTGGACCCGCCCTGCGGCTTTTTGCCGACGTTTTTTGGTTTATATTGCGGGTTGCCGTTTTTTCCGTTGTTCTTGCCGTTCACCGAACGGGCCTCCAGCCCTTGCCTTGTTCAGAATCCTCATAATATCCGCTTCTCGCGGAAACCTGCAAATCCGGACGCACCTTCACCTGGAGGGTGTGGAACGTGCTTTTGCCGGGCGGCACGTCTTTCGGGTAGTAGCCGAGCAGGTATTGCGTGCGGAGTTCCTGGAGGATCTGCGTGAAGGCCTCGTCGAGCGCGGGCCCGAGCGTGGGCTCGAAGACGCGGCCGCCGGTCCGCTGGGCGAGCGTAATCAGGGCGTGCTCCCCGCCGGTGTTCCGGCCGGCGTCGTTCGTGATCGGCACAACCAGAATGGGATAGATCACCGCATCGGCCAACTGCGCCCGTTTGAGTGCATCGTCGAACGTGCGCGCGCTGGTGGTATCGCCGCCGTCGGTGACCACCACGATGACATGCCGGCCCTCGCGGTTGTCGAGCGCGTCGGCGCCGTACATCAGCGCGTCGTAGAGGCTCGTGCCGCCGCCCGAGCGGATGGCGCGAAGCGCGCGGTCCAGCCGGTCCAGCCGCCGTGTGAAGTCGACTTCGAGCGTCGTCTCCCAGTTGAACGTGTAGAGCGAGAGCGCGTCCTGCGGGTTGCCTTCCTTGAACAGCGCCGCCAGGAACCGGTTGACGGAATCGACCTCGTATTTAAGGTCGATGCCGGTTGACGCGCTGGTGTCCATCATCAGCACGACCGACAGCGGCTGATCCGTGTGGTGCTCGAACACGGCAAGCTCCTGGGGCGCGCCGTTGTCGAAGATCTGGAAATCGGACTTGCCGAGATTGCCGACGAGCTGCCCGGCGCTGTTCTTCACGGTGGCGATGATGCGCACCAGCTTCACATCCACCTTGAAGGTGGTATCCTGGGCGCGCAGCGCGAGCGCGCCGGCGCCCAGCGCCGCGGCCGCGAGCAAGCCGCCGGTTAATGCGGAAGCAAGGATTCGTCCCAATCGCCTTCTACCCATACTTCCCCGTCCGCCAGATGTTCTTTTTTCCAGACCGGCGCCGTGCGCTTCACGCGATCGATCGCCTCGCGCGCCGCTTCGAACGCGGGCTCGCGGTGCGCCGCCGCAACCAGAATCACGATGCTGGTCTCGCCGACTTCCATGCGCCCGAGCCGGTGCACGATCACGATGCGCGAGATATCGTGCTTCGAGGCGAGATCGCAGCCGATCGCGGCGATCACCCGGATCGCCATCGGCTCGTAGCATTCGTAGTCGAGCGCGCGCGTTGCGCGCCCGCCGGTGTTGTTCCTGACGACGCCCTCGAACGCGACCAGCGCGCCGTCCTCGGGCCGCAGCAGGCCGCGGGAAAGCTCGCGCGCGTCAATCGGCTCGCGCGTGAGCGCGAAGAAGCCGCGGTCGGTGGTTACCGCCTGGACGTACGGCGAATTCCCGCCGCTGACGGGCGGAAGCAGCGCGACCTCGTCGCCGCCGGCGAGCGGGGCCGAGCGCGGCGAGAACTCGTGATTGCGGGCCAGAACGATGCTGCGCTCCAGGTCGCGAAGGCGGGGGAACTGCCGGGAATAATGCTCCAGGACCGTGCCGATGCACGCGCCATCCTCGAGTTCCAGCGCGTCTTCCGCCCGGCCCACCACGTCCTTCAGCATTCCGAAAAACAACACCCTGATACGCACAATTGGAGTAACTACTAGCGTATCAGACGGCTCCGGGCCAAGATCGGTTCCAGCGGGAACTTAGCTATAATCCCAACGATGGTTGCCAAGGGAACAAGGCGGCCGCCCGAACCGCATGAGACGAGGCTGCGGGCGCGCTACGCCGAGACGGACCAGATGGGCGTCGTCTACTACTCGAATTACATCGTCTGGATGGAGGTCGGGCGCGTTGAGTTCTGCAAAGCGCTCGGCTGCAATTACCGCGACATGGAGCGGGAGGACGGCGTGCTGCTGGCGGTCGTGGAGGCGCATTGCCGGTACCTGTCGCCGGCGCGCTTCGACGACGAGGTGGTGGTGAGGACGTGGATCGAGGAGGCGAACCCGCGCACGGTGCGGTTCGCGTACGAGATGAGCCTGGCCGAGGACGGGCGCATGCTCGCGACCGGCGAAACGCGGCATTTCTTCCTGAACCGCGAAATGAAGCGCACCCGGCTGCCGCAGAAGTATCACGCGCAATTCGGGATCGGCTGAAGCCGTGGCTTACGCCGCCGGGATGCCTCTCTGCGTCACCAGGTAAACCGCAAACGTGCCGAGCCAGTGCGCGCCCTCGTAGTGCTCTCCCGTGACGGCGGCCAGGCCCAGGCGGGCGTGTTCGGCCGCGGCGGCCCGGATCGCCGGCAGACGCGGATCGTCCGGGGGCAGGGCAGAGGCGATGCCCTCGAGCATCCAGGCGCGGCTGAGGTTGAGCCCGTCCAGATGCCCCAGCTTCGGATCCGACGGATCGGGCGTCGCGGCGGGCCGCAGCCATCCGGCCGAGCCGTCGCAGGGAATGCCCGGCAGAAACCCGCCGAGCCAGGCCGCGAATTCCGCCGGGGCCAGGACGCGCCGCAGCGTATCGGCCTCGGCCAGGCAAGGCGATACAAAATCTTCGCCCGAGGGCTCATAGGCGAGCGGGCCATTGCGATCCGCGAGATAGAACGCGCGGGTTTTTCGCTCGAGAAGCTCGCCGAAAGCGCGATGGCCGGCTTCGCGGGCATAATCGAGCATGAGGCCGAGCGCAAAGGCGGTCTGGCTGTGCTCGCCGGAGCGCACCGGGTGCGAGAGCTTTGGGAGCCATTCGCCGAGACGCGCCACCACAGTGCGTTCCAGAGGCGCAAGCGTGTTTGCCCACTGGAGGGCCTCCGGCGTGGCCCATTCGCGCAGTTCGGAGGCGAGCTGCAGCAGCCAGGCGAGGCCATAAGGGCGCTCGAAAGCCGCGCGGCCGGGGCATTCCAGGTAGCGCACCTCCTCCCGGATGTTCTCTGGAGTCAGGCTCCTGGCGAGCGCGGCCCGGGCGCGCGGCGCGAACGAGGCGTCGGGGAAAAAACGCGCCAGCCGCGCCAGCAACCAGTGGCCGTGCACGGCCGAATGCCAGTCGTAGCAGCCATAGAAGGCCGGCGTGAGCCGGCGCGGCGGCTTCACGTCATCGTCCGAGTTCATCGCATGAGCCACCTTGTTCGGGTACTCACGGTGGACGCAGGCGAGCGCCAGTGCGGCAAAGCGTTCCGCCGCGCGGGTATCGAAGTTTTCCATTGATCGCATTGTAAGCCCCCGCTGCGGAGGTGAAAAGATGAAATTCATGGCGCATACCCACTCGCGCTGTACGGTAAAATTTGATTGAAGGCTCGCACAAAACAGGAGGAAACCCGCCTCGATGCAATCCGGCCACGGTGAGACGATTCTGCTCGTCGATGACGAACCGCAGGTCGTAACCCTTGTGCGCGAGATGCTGACTCGGGAAGGCTATAAGGTCCTGGGCGCCGGCGATGGCGAGGAGGCGTTGCGGATCTTCGACGCAAACCAGAGCGAGATCGATCTGCTGCTGACGGATATCGTCATGCCCCAGTTGAACGGCCGGGAGCTGGCCGACCGCATCAAGGCGAAACAGCCCGGGTTGCGGGTCCTCTACATGTCCGGCTTCATGAAGGAAGCCATTCTCAAGTATTACGGCATTTCGATCACCGGTATTCCATTCCTTCAGAAACCGTTTACACGCGAAACGCTGGCGCGAAAGGTTCGCGAAGTGCTCGACGCGCCGGCCCAATCCACCACGCGCGCGTCGCGGTAGCGTCCGGGTCTCCGCAGCCGCCCGGCAAACCTGACAAAATGGGATAAGATTCCGTTATGGCCAAAGCAAAAGGGATGTTCGACGTAAAATGCCCGTGCTGCCAGGCCGAGTTGAGGATCGATCCCGAGACTCGCGCCGTCATCACCCACAAGGCGCCCGAAAAGCCGCCGGCGATCGAGGATCTCGCCGCGGCGGTCGAGCGGCTGAAGGGCGAATCGGGACGGCGCGAAGAAGCCTTCCGCAAATCCTTCGAAGCGGAAAAGATGCAGAGCCAGGTGCTGTCGAAGAAATTCGACGAACTGCTGCGCAAGGCCAAGGAAGAGCCCGCCGGCCCCCCGCCCAAGCGCGACATCGATTTGGATTGAGTACGGCCTGTCCGTCTTGCGGGTCGCAGAAAATTCGGGCAGGCGAAAGCGCCTGCCCTACCCGTATTACTGCCTGATCTGGAAGCCCGGCGTCGTGATCGGCATCTCGATCATCTTCGGCGCGTACTTGCGCACGCCTTCGCGGATCTTGGCGGCGTTGCCGACCAGCGTGAAGACCAGGTCGCCGGAGCCGAAGTGCGCCTTTACCGCCGCGTTGGCCTGTTCGAGCGTGACCGCGTCGATGCGGGCGAACAGGTCGTCCGTGTCGGAACGGTCCAGCCCGAACAGCTCCATTTCGCCCAGCACGCCGGCGAGCTGCTGAGCCGTCTCCAGGCGCCGCGTCGGGTATCCGCCTTTCACGTAGGCCTTCACCGAGGCAAGCTGCTCGGCCGAGATGCCTTTCTCGCGCAGGGTCCGGAGCATGTCGAGCGCGATGTCGATGGCGCGCACCGTGGCGTCCGTGCGCGTGTAGCTCGACATCGTGATGCTGCCGGTGAGCCGGTCCTCGTCCACGCGCGAGGAAGCGCCGTAGGTCAGGCCCGCGTTCACGCGCAGCGCGTCGTTCAGCATCGAGGTGAAGCGGCCGCCGAACAGCGTGTTGACGAGCCAGACGGCGATGCGGTCCTGGCTGGTGCGCGTGATGCCGGGGTTGCCGATGTTGAAGTAGGTCTGCGTGGCGTCGGGCTTGTCGACCAGCAGCAACCGCGCCCCGGAGCTCTTCGGCGGCGCATCCTTCAGCCACTGATAAGCCGTGCCCGGCGGCGCCTGGCCGAACGCCTTCGCGAGCTTCGCCTTCATTTCCGCGGGATCGAAATCGCCCACAGCGGCCACGATCAGGTTCCGTCCGGTGTACATTCGCGAATGATAGCCGGTGATGTCGGCGCGCGTAATGCGCTTCAGGCTCAGCTCGTCGGCGACGCGGCCGTAGGGGTGGTCCGGCCCGAAGAAGAACGCCTCGTAATACTGTGCGGCGGCCGTGCCCGGCGAGTCCTTCATGGCGCGCGAGCTGTCGATGCGCTGCGTGAGCGTCTTCTGAACTTCCTCCTCGGGGAAGGCCGGACGGAGGACGGCGTCGGCCAGAAGGTCGAGCGCGCGGTCGGCGTCCTTAGCCATGAAATCGGTACTGATGACGGTGGCCTGCGCGTTCGCGCGCGCGCCGAAGTTGGCGCCGATGAAGTCGAGGTCTTCGGAGAAGCGGTCCGCTGTGCGCGCGCCGGCGCCGCGGCGCAGCAGTTCCGCGGTGACGGAAGCGAGCCCGGCAAGCTGCGGCGGCTCCGATTCGACGCCGCCTTTCACCAGCACCTGCACGGTGACGAGCGGCACTCCCTTATGAACCATCACGTCCAGCACGGCGCCGTTCGGCAGGACCTCGTGCGTGTATTGGGGCAGGCGCACCTGCGCGGCCGCGAGGCCGGCCGCGGCTATGAGCAACGGGAAGATTTTCATTTGGAGGCCTCCGGCTTCTCGGGAATCAGCGTGGCTACGGTCTTGTTCTTCGGGTTGAAATACTTGCGCGCGGCGTTTTGCACGTCGGCGGAGGTCACCTTCGCGAGTTCCTTGTCGGCCGTGAACAGCCGGTTATAGTCGCCGAAGAACAGTTCGTACTGGCCGATGAGATTTGCGCGGCCGGCGATCGTGGCGAGGCTGCGATGAAAGTTCGCGAGCAACTGGTTCCGCGCCTTCTCGAGCTCGGCATCGGAAATGCCGGCCGAAGCGACGCGGTCGAGTTCCTCCATCAGCGCCTGTTCGGTCTTTGCCGGATCGACGCCGGCGCGGGGCTGGATGGTGATGTTGAATAGTCCGGGGTCGAGCGACATGCCGAAGCCGGCGTTCACGGAAAGCGCAAGCTGGTCACGATCGACGAGCCGGCGGTACAGCCGCGAGCTGCGGCCGCCCGACAGCAAGTTGTTGAGCACTTCGAGCGTGTAGTAATCCGGGCTGTTGGTGCGCGGGACGTGATAGCTGAACATCTGCAGCGGAAGCTGCGCCGCCTTGCGCAGAACGACGCGGCGCTCGCCCTGCTGCTCGGGCTCCACGGTGCGCACCGGCGGCGGAGGATCGTGGCGCGGTATCGGCTCCAGGTACTTCTTCGCCAGCGCGATGAACTCATCCGTTTTCACGTCGCCCACCGCGACCACCACGCAATTGTTCGGCGCGTAGCCCATGCGGAAATGGTTCTGCAGGTCCTCGGGCGTCCACGCGGCGATGTCCGACGCCCAGCCGATGACCGGCCAGTGATAGGGGTGCGCGATGAACGCCGCGGCGTTCAACTGTTCCGACAAAGCGCCGAAATTGCTGTTCTCCACCGAATTCCGGCGTTCGGAAGCGATCACGCCGCGCTCGGACTCGACGATCCTGGGATCCAGGCTGAGATCGCGGATGCGGTCCGATTCCATGTCCATCATCAACTCGAGCGCGCTCGAGGGGAACCAGTCGGTATAGACGGTGTCGTCTTTGGTCGTATAGGCGTTGTTGCTGCCTCCGGCATCGTCCATCTGCTTGTCGAACTGCTTGAACCCGTACTTTTTCGCGCCGTTGAACATCATGTGCTCGAAGAAGTGCGAGATCCCGGTGATGCCGGGCCGCTCGTTGCGCGAGCCGACCTCGAAGAAGAAGTACAGCGCGACGTTGGGGATATTGTGGTCTTCCTGGATCAACAGCTTCATTCCGTTTGAGAGCGTTTGCGTCTTCACTTCGGGTTGCTGGCCCCAGGCGGCCGGCAACACGAACAGAAGCGCGAGAGTCGCGGCTATTCGCATGGAGAGATTGTATCGGTTTGGGCGGGCGGGCGTCCGGGCGCGTCAGTTGCCCAACGATTTGCGGACGCGGATGCCGTACTCGGCGGCTTTGGCGAGCACCAGCCGCTCGTCGAGCGTCAGCGGGCGCCGGTCCCGGACGGTGAGCCGGCCGTTCACCATCGTATCGCGCACATCGCAGCCCTTCAGCGCGTAGACGATCTCGGAGTACAGGTTGTAGAGCGGCACGGCGTTGGGCTGGTCCAGGCGGATCGTGATGAGGTCGGCGCGTTTGCCCGACTCGATCGACCCGATCTCCTTCTCCATCCCCAGCACCTTCGCTCCCATGATGGTCGCCATCTCCAGGGCCTTCTCGGCCGGCAGGACGCGCGGATCCGCGGCCGTCACCTTCTGGAGCTTGGCGGCGAGGTCTATCTCTTCCATCAAATCGAAATCGCTGTTGCCGCCGGCCGGCCCGTCGGTGCCGAGCCCGACGGCGATGCCGTGGGCGAGCATGGCCGCCACGGGCGCCACCCCGCTGGCGAGCTTGGTGTTGCTGGACGGGCAATGCGCCACGCCGACGCCGCGCGCCGCCAGCGTCTTCATGTCCGACTCGTCCAGCCATACGCAGTGCGCCGCCACGGTGCGCCCCTGGAAAATGCCCCAGCCGTCCAGCGCCTGGACCGGGCTTTCCTTGTACTTCGTGATCGAGGCGTCGCGCAGCGCGGACGTTTCGGCCAGATGCGTAAGCAGCGGCACGCCGAAGCGGTTGGCGAGGGCGCGCGAGGCGCGCAGCGTCTGCTCCGTGTTGGTGTCGAGCGCGTGCGGCGCCACGGCGGGCACGATCAGCTCGTCTTTCTGGAACTTCTGGATGAAATGCGCCGTGAAGGCCAGCGCTTCGGCCGGAGTTTTCGCGTCGGGCACCGGGAAGTTGATGATGGTCTCGCCGAGCACGCCGCGCATGCCCGCTTCCTTGGTGGCTTCGGCGACGACGTCCTCAAAATAGTACATGTCGGTGTAGGTGGTCGTGCCGGAGAGCATCATCTCGAGCACGGCGAGCCGGGTGCCCCAGCGCACGAAGTCCGGCGTGACATTGCGCGCTTCGGCGGGGAAGATGTACTTTTCGAGCCAGTCCTGGAGGCGGAGATCGTCGGCGATGCCGCGGAACAGGGACATCGGGGCGTGCGCGTGCGTGTTGATGAGGCCGGGGGCGATGATCGCTTCCGGCCGGTCCAGCCGTTGCCGCGCCTGGTAGCGCTTCTCGATCAGCGCGCGCGGGCCCGCGGCCACGATGCGCCCCCCGCGGATCGCCACCGCGCCGTTCTCGATGACATGCCGTGCGGCATCCATCGTGACGACGTACCGCGCCGTCCAGATCCAATCGACCGGTTCGGCCCATGCGGCCGCCAGCGCCAGCAGAAAGCTAACGAATAAACGAAACATCGAACGGCCTCGGGAAGAGATCGCGCATCTGGAACCGCTCGGTCTTACCGCGCGGGTTCACGAGAATCACTTCAATATCGCCGCAGAACTCCCACAGGATCTGCCGGCACGCTCCGCAGGGCGGCGTCGGTTCGTCCGTGTCCGCCGCCACCGCGATGCGGCGGAATTTGCGGGCGCCTTCGGAGATCGCCTTGAACACGGCGACGCGCTCGGCGCAGACGGTGAGACCGTAGGTCGCGTTCTCGACGTTGCAGCCGGTGTGAATGCGCCCGGCCTCGTCTTCGAGCGCCGCCCCCACCTTGAAATTCGAGAACGGCGCGTGCGCGTTCTCCCTTGCGCGCAGCGCGGCTTCAAGCAGCTTTTCCATTTCAATCCTCGAGGCGCGGCAGCAGGGCCTTGAGCAGCGTGACCAGCGTGCCGCGCACAGCCTCGCCGGTTTCGAGCACCTCCGCGTGCGAGATCTTCTGCGGCCGGAGGCCGGCGGCCATGTTGGTCACGCAGGAGATGGCGAGCGCGCGCAGGCCCATGTGGTTGGCGGCGATCACCTCGGGAACGGTGGACATGCCGACCAGGTCCGCGCCGATCGCGCGCAGGTAACGGATCTCGGCCGGCGTCTCGTAGCTCGGCCCGAGCATTGCGGCGTAGACGCCCTCTTCGAGTTGAACGCCGAGGCCGGCGGCGGTATCCTTCGCAATCTCGCGCAGCCGCGCGGAGTAAGCTTCCGACATATCCGGAAAGCGCGGCCCGAGCGAATCGTCGTTCGGCCCGAGCAGCGGGTTCGTGCCCTGCAGGTTGATGTGGTCGGAGATCAGCACCAGCGCGCCGCGGCCGTACTTCGGGTTGATTCCGCCGGCGGCGTTCGTGAACACTACCGTGCGCACGCCGAGCTTCGCCAGCACGCGGACGCCGAAGACGACCTGCTCCGGCGCGTAGCCTTCGTACAGGTGCGCGCGGCCGGCCATCACGGCGACCGGCGTCGAGCCCAGGCAGCCCGTTACAAGCTTGCCCGCGTGCCCGACGGCAGTCGAGCGCGGCCAATAGGGAATCTCGTGATACGGAATCTCGACGCGGCCCGCCAGTTCTTCGGCGAAAGCGCCCAGCCCGCTGCCGAGCACCACCGCCACTTTCGGACGAATCGCGGTCCGCGACTCAATGTATTCGCGCGCTTGTTCGAGTTTCATCGGAGCTCTCAGCGCCGGCCGGAAGGGCCGGCCTACGAAAACCTCATTGCAGCAGCATGCCCGCGATGCACGCCGACATGAAATTCGCCATCGTGCCGGCCGCCACCGCCTTCAGCCCCAGCCGCGCCAGGTCCGACTTCCGGTTGGGCGCCAGCGCGCCGATGCCGCCGATCTGAATCGCGATCGAGCTGAAGTTCGCAAACCCGCACAGCGCGTAGGTGGCGATGATAAATGAGCGCGGATCGAGGCTCGCCTTCATCGGCCCGAGCTGCGTGAAGGCCACGAACTCGTTCAGCACCAGCCGCGTCCCGAGCAGGTTTCCGATACTGGCGCAATCCTTCCAGCTCACGCCCAGAATCCACGCCACCGGCGAGAACACGATGCCGAAAATGCGCTCGAGCGTCGGCGGCAGCCAGCCCATATAGGGCAGGGTGTGCGCCCAACCCAGAATGCCGTTCACCATCGCGATCAGCGCGATGAAGGCGATCAGCATGCCGGCGATGTTGATGGCCAGGTGCACGCCATCGCCCGCGCCCCGGGCCGCGGCGTCGATCAGGTTCACGCCCGGCTTCTCCACTTCCACGTGCACGCCGCCCGCGGTCTCCGGCTTGCCGACCTCCGGCATCAGGATCTTCGCGAGCATGATGGTGGCCGGCGCCGTCATGATCACCGCCGTCAGCAGGTGCGCGATATCGACCTGGGCGATGATGACGTAGGCCGCCATCACGGCTCCCGAGACGTGCGCCATGCCGCTGGTCATCACCGTGAACAGCTCCGACTGCGTCATGTTCGCCAGGAACGGCCGGATGGTCAGCGGCGCTTCGGTCTGTCCCATGAAAATGCTGGCCGCGACATTGGTGGACTCGGCGCCGCTCGCCCCCATCACTTTCTGCATGACGATCGCCATCCCGCGGATGACGACCTGCATCACGCCGAGGTAGTACATGATGGCGAAGAAGGAGGCGATGAAGATGACGATCGGCAGAACCTGGAAGGCGAACACCACGCCCATCGGCCCGGTTTTCAGGCCGAGCGGCCCGAAGACGAAGTTGCTGCCGGCCTCGGCGTAGCCGAGCATTGCGTTGACGCCGGCCGAGGCGGCCTGGAACAGCTTCCCGAACGGCGTTTTCAGGACCAGGAAGGCGAAGCTGAATTGCAGCCCGAGCCCCCACAGCAGCACGCGAGGCCGTATGGCTCGGCGCTTGGAGGACATCAGGAAGCACACCCCAAGTATCAGGAGTATGCCGAGAATCCCGGTAAATCGGCCCATGCTGCCGGGCCGGTTAGCCGACCACTTCCAGGATCAGTTCGCGCTCCTCGGGCGGGTGCGCGGAAATGCGAAAAGCGTCTTCCACAAGCTGGGCTGCTTCGTCCAAGCGTTCTTCCTTGGTGTAATAGAGGCGGCACAACACCGCGCCGGCCTCGACCTTCTCGCCGACCTTTACTTCGAGAATCACGCCCACGGCGGGGTCGATCGTATCTTCCTTTGTATCACGCCCCGCGCCGATCATGCTGGAGGCGCGGCCGATGTCCTCGGCGTCGATCACCGTGACGTATCCGGCGCGCGGCGAAGTGATTTCGCGGGCGCCGCTGGCGTTGGGCAGCAGGTCGAAGTGGTCCAGCACCTGCGGATTGCCGCCCTGGGCCTGGATCACGTCTTTGAACTTGCGGTAGCCCGAGCCGTCGAGCAAACGGCGCTGGGCGATGTCGCGCGCCTCGTCGATGGTCTCAGTAATCTTCGCCAGGTGAATCATGCGCGCCGCGAGCTCGAGCGAGAGCCGCGTCAGGTCGCTGGGGCCCGCGCTCTGCAGCGTCTGCGAAACTTCCATCACTTCGAGAGCGTTGCCGACGGCGTAGCCGAGCGGCTGGCTCATATCCGTGATAAGCGCCTGCACCCGCTTGTCCATGCGCCGCCCGATGCCCACCATGGCCTGCGCCAGGCGCCGCGCATCGACCTGCCGTTTCATGAACGCGCCCGAGCCCACTTTTACGTCCAGCACCAGGCCGTCGATGCCCTCGGCGATCTTCTTCGACATGATCGAGGAAGCGATCAGCGGGATCGATTCCACCGTGGCCGTGGCATCGCGCAGCGCATAGAGCTTGCCGTCGGCGGGCGCCAGTTCGCCCGTCTGCCCGATGAAGCTCAGCTTGTGCTGCCCGAGGGTGGTCTTGAATTCGTCGATCGTAAGATTGGTGCGAAAGCCGGGAATCGCCTCCAGCTTGTCGAGGGTGCCTCCGGTGTGGCCGAGGCCGCGGCCCGACATCATCGGCACTACCGCGCCGGCGGCGGCCGCCAGCGGAGCGGCGATCAGGCTGGTCTTATCACCGACGCCCCCGGTGGAGTGCTTGTCTACCTTCATCCCCGGAATGGAGGAGAGATCCAGGGTCTCGCCGGACCGGATCATGCACTCTGTCAGCGCCGTGATCTCACGGTCCGACATACCCGTGAAAAAGACGGCCATGAGAAATGCCGACATCTGGTAATCCGGGATCTCGCCGCGCGTATAACCTTCGATGAGCTGGGCGATTTCCCTTGGATTCAGCTCCTCGCCTTCGCGTTTTCGGTGAATCAGATCAACAGTCCTCATTAGTACGCCTAGCCTAACACCTTACACATCCCAAAGTAAAGGTTTGTTATCGAAGATACAACGGGTTACCGGAGGTGGCGACGGCTACTCCAGCCCCGGCATGGGCACCCGGGGCCGGCCGGCGAAAATGTCCGCGAAAACTGCCAGCATTTCCCGGTGCAGCAGCGAGTTGTCGGCCAGAATGTTCGGGCCGCGCACGGAGACCGGCTCCCCGCGCATGTCCGTGACGGTCCCCCCGGCCTCCTGGACGATGAGGATGCCCGCGGCCACATCCCAGGGATTCAGAGAGAACTCCCAATAGCCGTCCAGCCGCCCGCAGGCAACATAGGCCAGGTCGAGCGCCGCCGCCCCGGCGCGCCGGACGCCGTGCGAGAGCATCGCCATCTGATAGTAGAAGTGCACATTAACGCCGAGATGCCGTTTGCGGCTCGGGAAACCGGTGGCGAGCAGGCTGTCGGTGAGCCGCTCCGCCCGCGAGACCGCGATCGCTGCGCCGTTCAGGCGGGCCCCGGCGCCGCGCTCGGCCGCGAACATCTCGTCGCGCAGCGGATCGTAGATACAGCCCGCGATCAGCTCGCCCCGGCGCTCCAGGCCCAGCGTCACGTTGAAGACCGGGAAGCCGTGGGCGAAGTTCGTGGTTCCGTCGAGCGGGTCCACGTACCAGCGGTATTCGGAGGCGCCCTCGTGCCCTCCGCCCTCCTCGGCCACGATCGCATGGGCCGGGAAGCACTTGCGCAGGCGCTCCACGACGAGCTTTTCCGAGGCGCGGTCGGCCTCCGTCACCAGGTCGAACTCGCCCTTTAATTCGAACGGAATACCGCGCTTGAAGTATCCGGCCAGGAGCGCGCCGGCTTCGCGCGCGATCTCCATGCCGGTTTCGAGGTAGGATGCCATGGAAATCCGATTGTAACAGAGGGGCCCGGCTCAGGCCGTCTGCTCGCTCCCGCTCAGCATTTTCTGGACCGCTTGCACCAGCGTTTGCGGGCGGAAGGGCTTGCGGATGAAGGCGAACTGATCGAGTGTGCTGGCCTGCTCGACCTCGTGCTCGGTGACGAAGCCGGACATGAACAGCACCGGCAGCTCGGGATTCGACTGGACGATGCGGCTGGCGAGCTTGGTGCCGTCCATCTCCGGCATCACGATGTCGCTGATGAGCAGCTCGATATCTTTCTTCTTTGTTTCGAACAGCCGGAGCGCCTCGTTGGGGCTGGTGCAGGTGAGGACTTCGAAGCCGCGTTTGGCCAGGATCGACTCGACCAACTTGAGCGCCATTGGCTCATCGTCCACAACTAGGATGGTCCTCATGCGGGGCTTCGATACAAGTCTATCAATCCGGAGGGGGGTGCTGCTTACGAAAATCGAGGAGCTCTCGCGCGGCCCGCTGCCCGGTCGAGATGGCGCCGTGGACCGTTCCCCTGTGGCCGCCGGTGACCGTAGCCTCGCCGGAAAACCAAAGCGTGCTGGCCAGCGGCGCCGCGAGCGTTTCCGGCGCCCCGAGCGCCCCGGCCGGCACGTAGCTGTAGGCGCCCAGAGAGAACGGGTCGGCTTGCCAATCATGCAGACGCCAGCCGTCGAGCAGCCGTTCGAGCCGCCCGCGCTCGATTTGTACGGCGGCCGCCAGGGCGTCGAGCGCGCGATCCACCAGTTCGCCCTCGCCCAGGCCCGCCAGCGCCAGCGCTTTCGTGCCGGCCGCCCACGCCGTCACGAGCGGTGCATGCACGGGCGCGGGCGTCCACCAGGTGGGGAAGACGGCTTCGGGCGCGTGCAGAAAGCCGAGGTCGAACATCTCGCCCGCCTCCCAAAAGCGCTCGCGGAAGCGCAGGTTGAGCTTGATGGCTTTCCCCATATCGAGAGCCGCGGCGGCTTCGCGGATGCCTTCCGGCTCCGGCGAGAAGCGGATCGCGCCTGCCTGGAGAACGCCGAGCGGCACGGTGACAATCGCCGCCTTCGCGCGGAACAGAGCGTCTCCCGCGCGCGCCTCGACGCGCCCGGGGCGCCATTCGACGGAATTCACCGGAGTGTTCAGCAGCAGTTGCGCCCCGCCGGCCAGCACGTCCACCAGCCGATCGTAGCCGCCCAGGATACGAAAGGCGCGGTCGCCGTCGATCTCCCCGGCCGCGCGCTGCTCTTCGAGCAGCCAAAGCACGCTGACCTTCTCTTTTTCTGCGGCGTTGAAGCCCTCCACGTAGGAAGTGATCCAGGGCTTCAGCGTTTCGTCGATGCCGGAGCGTTCGAGAAACTGTGCGAAGGTCTCCTCCTGCGGGCCCATGCGCTCGAAGACGGAGCCCAGCGTGCCGAAAAGCTCGCCGCAGCGCCGCGGGCCGCCTTCGCCGCGGCACCAGCTTTCGCCGGTCATCGCGAAAGCGGCTAGCGAAGCGCTCAACAAGGACCAGATCTCGCGCGGCCTGCCCTGCACGAATTCGGCGCCCAGTTCGACGGGCACGGCGAGCAGCGGATCGTGAACGGTGTGGACGCGCCCGCCGATGCGGTCGCGCGCTTCGAGGACCAGCACGTCCAGGCCCGCCGCCCGCAACTCGCGCGCCGCCGCAAGCCCGGCCACTCCCGCCCCGATTACGAGCGCATCCGCCTCGCCCCCGCCCATGCTTCGATTTTAGTGGACTGATTTGGACGCGCCGAGGAATTCGTCCATCAGCTTGAACATCCACTCCGGATCGTCCCACATGACGAAATGGCGGGCGGTGTCCGTCATCTCGATGCGCGCGCCCGCGAGCTTTGCGTATTGGGCGCGGAGGTTCGCTTCGGTGCGCGCGCGGTCGGTGTACTGCTTGAAGCCGATCCAGGTGCCCATGACCAGCGCCGGGCTCTTGATTTTGGCGATTTCGTCGCGCAGGTCCGCGGCGTACATTTCCGCCATCGCGTCGGCGACCGCGGTGCGATCCGAAGCCAGCCCCCAAGCCACTATGCGCTCGAAGTCGCTTTCGCTCTCCACCATTTCCCGCGTGGCTACGCCTGACCTGGTGTAGCGCTCGTACTGGTCCTGCGTCATCGCGCCCATGTACGCTTTGACCTGCGCGGAGATCCCTTTGGCGCCCGCGATGGTGGCCTTGGGATCGGCGGCGCCCGCCAGGAAGGGATAGGCGTCCACGATAACGAGCTTGCCCGGCAAGGCGGGATACCTGCTCGCGACCGCGAGCGCCAGGAAGCCGCCCAGGCTGTGGCCGGCAATCACGGGACGGTCGAGCCGCTTCGCGCGGATGTATTCGGCGATGCCGTCGCGGATCCGGTCGAGCATCGGCGCCGGCACGCGCGGCACACCTGCGAATCCTGCCAGGGTCAGCACGTGGCATTCAAAGCGGTCCTTGAAGTGTTCGACCGTGCCGTCCCAGACCTCGCCCGAGGAGCCAAGGCCGGGGATGAGGATCATGGGCCGGCCGTGGCCTGTGACCTTGACCTGGAAGGGAGCGGGCGTCCGGGCCATCAGCCCCGCGGCGAGCGTGAAAGTCAGCAGCAAGGGTTTCATCTCCTGATTGTGCGGCAGACCGGCGCGCGCGGCGAGGGAAAAATCGCGATTCCGAGAGCGCTTACACCCGCGCGGCGCTATACTATCTCGCTAGCCACCATGACCTTCTTGAAACGTTTCCATCGCAGGGACCTGTTCCGCGTGTCGGCGGCGGCTGCCGCGGGCGCCGCGTTCGCCGAGTCCGCCGAGGCGCAGCGGCCGGAGGCGCAAGGCCCCGACATCGCGATTCCGCAGGCCATCCGCGATCTGCGCCCCATGACCGGCGGCATCACGCCGATCTCCGACGACGAGCGGCGCGGCCGCATCGCCCGCGCGCAGGAACTCATCCGCGAAAACCGCATGGATGGAATTGTCATCGAGCCGGGCACCACCATGCTCTACTACACCGGCGTGCGCTGGGGAACCAGCGAGCGGCTGTTCGCGTTCGTGATCCCCGCGAGCGGCGAGCCCGCCTGGATCTGCCCCGGCTTCGAGGAGAACCGGGCGCGGGAAGTGGTGCGCTTCAGCAACGACGTGCGTGTCTGGCAGGAGCACGAGAACCCCTGCCAGTTCGTCGTCCAGTTCCTGAAGGAGCGCGGCTCGCGCTTCAACCGCATCGGCGTCGAGCAGTACGCGCGCTTCTTCGTCTTCGACAACCTGCGCAAGGCCTCGCCGGCGACCGAGTATCCGATTGCCGATCCCGTCACCGTGGGCTGCCGCATGATCAAGTCCGCGCACGAGATCGCCATCATGCAGCGCGCCAACGAGATCACGCTGGCCGCGTTCAAGGCCGCCTATCCGTTCGCGAAGGAAGGCATGACGCCGCGCGATTTCGGGGCGCTGATCCGCGCCGCGCACACGGCGCTCGGCGTCAGCGGCAGCGGCGGGCCCAGTTTCGGCAAGGCCACCTCGAACCCGCACGGAAGCATCGCGGCGCAGGTGCTCAAGGAAGGCGACGTCATCCTGGTGGACGGCGGCTGCGACCTCGAAGGCTACAAATCCGATATCACGCGGAGCTGGGTTTACGGCAAGCCGAGCGAAAAGCAGGTGCGCATCTGGAACCTGGAGCGCAAGGCGCAGGACGCCGCGCTGGCCGCCGCGAAGCCCGGCGTGCCGTGCGAGGCCGTGGATTACGCCGCGCGCAAGGTGCTCACCGACGCCGGCCTCGGCCCCGATTACAAGCTGCCCGGACTGCCTCACCGCACCGGGCATGGAATCGGCATGGATGGGCATGAGGCCATCAACCTGGTCCGCGGCAACAAGATTCCCATGCGCCCCGGCATGTGCTTCAGCGACGAGCCGATGATTGTCATCCCCGAGGAATTCGGCATCCGCCTCGAGGACTGCATGCACATTACCGAGGACGGCGCGAAGCTGTTTACCCCACAAGCTCCGTCGATCGAGCACCCCTTCGGGTGATCGCGGCGAGCGGAGGAACTTTATGCGACAGATCACCCGATTCCTGTTCCCGATCATCCTGACGGGCGGGCTCGCGCTCGCCCAAACGCCCGAGGCGGCGATGCCGCTGCCGCCGGGCGCCACCGACCTGGACACCTCGCACAGCGAAATGCAGCCGTGGATCGAGCGCTACTCGGCCGACCGCAGCACGCTGCTGCGCTCGTTCACGCTGCCGCCCGCTCCCATTCGCGTGGACACCGCGCCTGCCGGGCAGCAGGGCGCGCAAGGGCGTCCGGGCGGCGAGCGTGGCGGCGGCATGGCGTTCGGGCGCGGCGGCTTCGATCCGTCCTGGGCGCTGTCGCCCGAATACCAGGAGCGCTTCCGCAAGTTCTACACCGAGTGGCAGGCCGCCCTCGCGAAGATCGATTTCGATGCGATGAGCCAGGACGGCAAGGTCGATTACGTCCTGTTCCGGCGCGCGCTCGAGCGCGACATCCGCCAGTTCGACGACCAGATCAGGCAGATGGCCGCCATCGAGCCGCTGGCGCCGTTCGCCAAACCGATCCTCGCGCTCGCCGCGCAGCAGCGGCGCCGCGAGCTGATCGAGGGCAGAAAAGCCGGCCTGGCGCTCGATGCGATTGCGAAGCAGATCGCGCAGGCGCGCGCGGCCTCGCAGTCCGCGAAGGTCTCGCGCGAGGACGCCCTCCGAGCCGTCTCCGCTATCGATGGCCTTCGCACCACGCTGGCCAACTGGTTCGGCCTGTACTATGGCTACGATCCGGAAGCGACCTGGTGGGCCACCGCCCCGTTCAAGCAGGTGGACCAGGGACTGCAATCCTACGCCGCGCTGCTGCGCGACCGTTTCGCCGGCCGGCGTTCGGACGACTGGATGGCGAACGTCGTCCCGCCGATCGGCCATGACGGCCTCGTCACGCAGCTCGGCTACGAGATGATCCCGTACACGCCCGAGGAGCTGATCGCCATCGCCAACAAGGAGTACGCCTATTGCGAGAGCGAGATGAAGAAGGCCTCGCGCGAGCTGGGCTACGGCGACGACTGGCTGAAGGCGATCGAGTACGTCAAGACGAAGCACGTCGAGCCGGGCCAGCAGCCGAAGTTGATCCGCGACCTGGCGGACCAGGCCGTCGAGTTCATCCGGAAAAACGACCTCATCACCATCCCGGACCTGGCCTACGAGGACTGGCGCATGGAGATGATGAGCCCGCAGCGGCAGCTCGTGAATCCGTTCTTCACGGGCGGCGACCTGATCAGCATCTCGTTCCCGACCGACACGATGACCGAAGAGCAGAAGCAGATGAGCATGCGCGGCAACAACATTTACTTCTCGCATGCCACCGTGTTTCACGAGCTCGTTCCCGGGCACCATTTCCAGGGCTACATGCGGGCGCGCTACCGTCCCTACCGCAGCATGTTCTCGACTCCGTTCAACACGGAGGGCTGGGCGCTCTATTGGGAACTGCTGATGTGGGACTCGGGTTTCGACAAGACGCCTGAAGACCGCATCGGCGCGCTGTTCTGGAGAATGCACCGGTGCGCGCGCATCATCTTCTCGCTCAGCTATCACCTGGGCAAGATGACGCCGCAGGAGTGCATCGACATGCTGGTGACGAAGGTGGGGCACGAGCGCGACAACGCGACCGCCGAGGTGCGGCGCTCCTTCGACGGCTCGTATCCGCCGCTCTACCAGGCGGCCTACATGATCGGCGGCCTGCAGCTTCGCGCCCTGCGCAAGGAACTCGTGGGCAGCGGCAAGATGACGAACCGCCAGTTCAACGACGCCGTCATCCGCCAGGGCAACATCCCGAACGAGATGATCCGCGCCGCGCTGGCCAACGTGAAGCTCACGCGCGACTACACGGCAAGCTGGAAATTCTACGAGTAAAAAAACCGGTGACAGTATACTCATTTCCCGATTTCGGAGCTTTGCTACGCATGCCGGCGCAGGCGCCTGTGGGGCGGTGAGGCGCCTGCGAAACCAGGCAATGAGGTGTGCAAAAACGGGTGATACCAAGCCGGCGGCAGGCGCCTCTGTCCCCGCGCAAGAGGCGTTTGGGACAGAGGAGCTTGCAATTCGGCAAGCGAGGGCCGGCCTGCTCAGGATTCAGGGACTGTTGTACGATTTGGGCATGCGGAAAAGCTGGTTGCCGGGATTTGCAGTCGTGCTCGCGCCCTGGCTGGCGCAGGGCCAGAACAACGGGGCCGAGCTGGGCAACTATCTCGTAAACAACGTCGCCATGTGCGGGGACTGCCACACGCCGCGGCTGCCCAACGGCCAGTTCGACAAGTCGCGCTGGCTGAAGGGTGCGCAGATGGACTTCGCACCCCTGCGCCCGCTCCCTAACTGGGCGAACAAGGCGCCCGATCTCACGTCCAGCGGCCCGCTTATGTGGTCCCAGCAACAACTGCTGACGTTTCTCGAAACCGGCCGCGACCCGAAAGGCAATTATGCCAAGCCGCCCATGCCGGCTTACCGCCTGAAGCCGCAGGACGCTCAGGCGGTGCTCGAATACCTGAAGACGCTTCGATAGCGGGCTTATTTTTGCGCGAAATTGAACCCGATGCCGGTGGTGATGAGCACGTCGTTTTTCTTCCTTTCCGGCAAGGGATTCGATAAATAACGGTCCGATAAATTGATATTCCAGCTTAGGAGACGGGTGAGCGCCAGGCTGATGCCGCCGTCCCAGTTCAAGCGGTACTGCCCTGTTTCGCTGAGGTTCGGAAAGACGACGCCGCGCTGGAAGAGTTTGAGCCCGGCTGTGAGCTGATGAGCCGATTCCTCGGAGATGAGGATTTCGCCTGAATTCCTGATCAACCCGGTTCCGAATTTCTCATGATTCCACGAGAAGCCGCCCCCAAGATCGAGAAAGTGCGCGCTGTCCTTGAACGCGTGATAGCCGAACCCGCCGCCCAGCACGCGCCGCAGGTCCAGATCCTGGAACTGGTCGAAATCGAACGAAGCCAGGCCGAAGGTCAGGAATTTATCGGAGAGATTCCGGTCGTATCGGGCAGCGCCGCTCACGCGGTTGGCGGTGGCGCCGAAGGGCGCGACGGTGCTTTGGCGGGAGTAGATCTGCGTGTAATTCAGGACGATTTTGTCGTGGCCGGTGGCGCGTTGCGCGAGCGCGCCGGTTCCGAACGTGACCGTGCGCGCATTGCCGCTGGCTGTAGCCAGGTTCAACGAAAGGTTGCCCGTCCAGAAATCGAACAGCGGCGGATTTTCCAAACGCAGTTGCTCGCGATCCCACGCCTTTTGGGCGGCGTCCTCGCGGACGGCTACTACGTCCTCGATCGCGGCTTTCTTAATCACGGCGTCTTCCTTGGTCACCAGCAAATTGTCTTCTTCCGTGTGGACTGCGCCCACGACGCGGGCGTCCTTGAGCGTGACATTGAGCGGGCCGTCGGACCGGAAAGCCGAGACTGCCGCGCGGTCGATCCTCACCTCGCCCATAGCCTCGGTCTTCAGGATCAGGGTCTTCGCGTCTGAGCTGATGATCTTGCCCGTGACGCGGTCGCCGTTCTTCAGGATCACCTGGTCTGCCTGGAGGATCAGCATTCCGGGCACAAACAACAGGAAGGGAATTTTGCGGATCATGTTCGGCTCCGGCTAATTCAGTCTACTGCCGGAGCCGCGTGCGTAAAAGGTTTTTGTGAAGGACGGGAGGGACGGCCGATGAGTCGTCCTACCGGCCCATGCCGCCGTGGTATGCACGGCCGCCGTACCCGAACTCGTGCAATTGAAGCGCCTTTTGCTGCTGTGCCGGACGCAGTACGCTCCAGGCTTGCTGCATGGCCATCGCTCTGATCCCGATCAGTTGACCGATCAGGGCTCCCTGCGCCTGGGCCAGCTTTTGTATCTCGTCGGACGAGCCTCCGGACGTGATGAGCTTTTGCATGGCGGCACGGTTGGATTTGAGACTCGGAAGGATCGACCGGGCCTGCGTCACGGCGTTGCCAGCGATGGTCTCCAACTGCCCCTTCTGCGTCGCGTCCAGGTCAAGCACAATGGCCGCGCGGTCGATTTTGTTTTGGAGCCAGGCCGGAAGACCTGTAGTTGTGGTTGGCGCGGGGGTGGTCTGAGCCATGAGCATTCCGGTCGCCAGCGCCGCCGCGCCCGCAAAACGAATCACGCTATTCTTCATCATCGTGCAAGCTGCCTCCTGTAACGAAGGATGGGTTGCGAAAGAAAACAGGCACGCAGTGTATCGTAAATTCTGTGTAAATGACCGGCAATATGCAGATAATACGCGAGAATTTCCCGGACCGCCCCGGGCCGCGCCCGTTTCTCCGGCCGGCCCGATGGCTCGCCCTCCGAGCGTCACACACTCACACCATCATTTACGGAGATTTACAGCCCGCAACCCTGGCCTCATGCTAAATTCATGACGTGCGGGTACTGCTCATAGACGACGATGTCGAGCTGTGCGGCCTCCTTCGCGAGTTTCTGAAGCGCGAGGGATTCGAAGTGGAAGCCGAGCACGAAGGCCGCCGCGGCCTGGAGCGCGCTCTGGCCGGCGACGCGGACCTGATCGTGCTCGATGTCATGCTCCCCGGGATGGACGGTTTCGAAATTCTTCGCCGTTTGCGGGCGCAAAGCCGCGTGCCCGTGCTGATGCTGACCGCCCGCGGCGAGGACGTGGACCGCATCGTGGGCCTGGAGCTGGGCGCCGACGACTACGTTCCCAAGCCGTTCAACCCGCGCGAGTTGGCCGCGCGGATCCGCGCCATCCTGCGGCGCATCGAAGCGCGGCCAGCGGCCGAACACGGCCGCCTGGAGGTGAACGGCGTCATGATCGATCCGGGCACGCGCGAGGCATGGTGCGACGGCCAGCCGGTCGAGCTCACCACTCTCGAGTTCGATATCCTGGAGCTCCTCATGCGCGCCGCGGGCCGGGTCGTCTCGCGCGACGACCTGATGGAGTCGATATACAACCGCAAGACCACGCCTTTCGACCGCTCGATCGACATGCACATCAGCCATTTGCGTAAGAAGCTCGAGCGCACCCGGAGCATCATCAAGACCATCCGCGGCGTCGGCTACCAGTTCTGCCGCACGCCCGACGAAGAGTTGATCGTGCAATGAGATCGCTGTTCGCGAAGATCCTCGTGTGGTTCATGGCCGCCATGGTCATCACCGTGGCGGGATTCGTCTTCACCATGGTGCACAGTTTCACCGCGTCGCGGGGCGGGGGACATATCGTCGGCAGGCTGCTGTCGTCGCAGCTTGAGGAAGCGGTGCATTCTTATCAGACCGGGGGGCGCGAACGGCTGGCCTCCTTCCTCAAGCGGTTTGAGAACACCTTCCAGTCGCAGGCGGTACTGACCGATAGCAAGGGGCGGGACCTGCTGACGGGCGCCGACCGGAGCCAGTTGTTTGCCGAGGCGGAGCACACGTTTCGCTTCGTGCGGCCCTCGGTGCTGGCCCGCGAAAGTCCCCATGGGCAATATTGGTTCTTTGTGCTGGAGCCGCGTACCGGTTTCTGGTACGTGCTGCCCGAGTATTTGTGGGTCGTGGGCGTGGTGGCCGTGCTGGGGCTGGCGCTCGCATACTATCTGATCAAGCCGCTGCGGCAGCTCGAAAAGGCGGTCGAGCGGTTCGGCCGCGGCGATTTGGCGGCGCGCGTCGGTTCGGGCCGTCGCGACGAGCTCGGAAGCCTGGCCCGCACGTTTGACAAGATGGCCGACCGCATCCAGACGCTGCTCGCCGCCGAGCGCCGCCTGCTGCTCGATATTTCGCACGAGCTTCGCTCGCCGCTGGCGCGCCTTTCCGTGGCGGTCGAGCTTGCGCGCTCCGGCGACAACCGCGACGGCGCCCTCAACCGGATCGAAAAGGAAGCCGACCGCCTGAACGCGCTCGTCGGCGAACTGCTCCAGGTGACCCGCGCCGAAGGCGATCCCGCGTCGCTGCGGATGGAACCATTGCGCATCGACGAGCTCATCCGCGATCTGCTCGACGACTGGCAACTCGAGGCGAACGCGCGCGGCTGCCGGGTGGAACTGAAGACCACGCTGCCGGTGAAGGTGCGCGGCGACGCGGAACTGCTGCGGCGCGCGATTGAGAACGTGGTCCGCAACGCGATCCGTCACGCGCCGCCCGACACGGCGGTCGAGATCGCCATCGAGAACGGCTCCGATGTCCGGGTGCTCGTTCGCGACTACGGGCCGGGCGTCGCCGAGGAGCACCTCTCGCGCATCTTCGATCCGTTCTACCGTGTGGATACCGACCGCAATCGCGCCAACGGCGGCGCGGGCCTCGGTCTCGCCATTGCCCGGCGGGCAGTCGAGTTGCATAACGGCAAGATCCAGGCGCGTAATGCGAAGCCCGGCCTGCTTGTCGAGATCCGCCTGCCCGTGACGGCCGCCGTGGCGGTGCCGGCATAAAAACGGGCAGACGCACTTCCGGCAGGGGCCGCGGAAAATGCGTCTGTCCTTTTTCTTACTTCTTCCTGCCCTGGGCCGCGACGGACTCCACCGCCGCTTTGATCTTTTCGGGATCGCCGAGATAAGAATGCCTGATCGGTTTCAGCGCTTCGTCGAGCTCGTAAACCAGCGGGATGCCGGTAGGAATATTGAGCCCGACGATCTCCTGGTCGGAGATGTTTTCGAGGTATTTTACGAGAGCGCGCAGGCTGTTGCCGTGCGCCACGACGATGACGCGCCGGCCCGACTTCACCGCCGGCGCGATTGTCTGCTCCCAGTACGGCAGGAATCGCGCGACCGTGTCCTTCAGGCACTCCGTCAGCGGCAGTTCGGATTCGCTGAGGCCCTTGTAGCGCGGGTCGTGACCGGGGTAGCGCGGGTCGTTGCGGTCGAGCGCCGGCGGCTGGATATCGTAGCTTCGCCGCCAGATCTTCACCTGGTCCTCGCCGAACTTGGCCGCTGTTTCCGCCTTGTTCAGGCCCTGCAGCGCGCCGTAATGGCGCTCGTTCAGCCGCCACGAGTTGTGCACCGGGATCCACATCAGGTCCATCTGGTCCATCACGATCCACAGCGTGCGAATCGCGCGCTTCAGCACCGAGGTGTAAGCGACATCGAAGGTGTAGCCCTGCTCGCGCAGAATGCGGCCGCCCTCGTTCGCCTCCTCGATGCCCCGTTCCGACAGATCGACATCCGTCCAGCCGGTGAACCGATTTTCCTTATTCCACGTGCTTTCGCCGTGGCGCAGTAATACGACTTTATACATTGATGACTTCTCCTGTCTGGTCCGCTAACGCCGGAACGCCTTCCTGCCCGCAAACTGGGCGGCCGGCCCCAGCTCTTCTTCGATGCGTAGCAACTGGTTGTACTTACAAATTCTGTCGGTGCGGCTCGCCGAACCGGTCTTGATCTGGCCCGCGTTGGTGGCCACTACGAGGTCCGCGATGAAGGCGTCCTCGGTTTCCCCCGAGCGGTGCGAGATCACGGCCGTGTAATTGGCTTCCGAGGCCCTGCGCATCGCAGCCAGCGTTTCGGTTACCGTGCCGATCTGGTTCAGCTTAATGAGAATCGAGTTCGCGACGCCTTCCGAGATGCCGCGCGAGAGGCGCTCGACATTGGTGACGAACACGTCGTCGCCGACAAGCTGGATCCTGCCGCCGAGCCGCTCGGTCATCAGCTTCCAGCCTTCCCAGTCGTCCTCGGCCATGCCGTCCTCGATCGAGAGGATCGGATACTGCTCCACCCACTTCGCGTAAAAATCCACCATCTGCGCCGAGGTGCGCTCGCTCTTGTCGGACTTCTTGAAGACGTACTTCTTCTTCGCGGCATCGTAGAACTCGCTGGCGGCGGGGTCCAGGCAGATGCCCACCTGTTCGCCGGGCTTATAACCGGCCCGTTCGATCGCCTGCATGATGAGGTCCAGCGCTTCCTCGTTCGACTTCAGGTTCGGCGCGAAGCCGCCCTCGTCGCCGACCGCGGTGGAGTAGCCGGCCTGCTTCAGCACGCCCTTCAGCGCGTGGAAGATCTCCACGCCCATGCGCAGCGCTTCGGCAAACGCCGGCGCGCCGAACGGCGCGATCATGAACTCCTGCGGATCCACGGAATTGTCGGCGTGCGCGCCGCCGTTCAGAATATTCATCATCGGGACCGGCAACACGCGGGCGCCCACCCCGCCGAGATAGCGGTACAGGGGGATCTTCCGGCTCGCGGCCGCCGCGCGCGCCGCCGCCATCGAAACAGCGAGGATCGCGTTCGCGCCCAGGCGGCCCTTATTCGGCGTGCCGTCCAGCTCGATCAGGATCTGGTCGAGTTCCACCTGCCGGACCGCCTTGATGCCGTGCAGCGCCGTCGAGATTTCGTTATTGATGTTCTCTACCGCTTTCTTCACGCCCTTGCCGAGATAGCGCGATTTCTCGCCGTCGCGCAGCTCCACCGCCTCGTGCTCGCCCGTCGACGCGCCCGACGGCACAGCCGCCCGCCCCATGCTGCCGTCGGCCAGCCAGACGTCGGCCTCGACCGTCGGATTTCCGCGCGAATCAAGAATTTCGCGTCCGAATACCTTCATTATTTCAGTCATCATCTGTCGCTAACCTTTTAGACGAGTATAAATACAATGATTGTTCTGATTAGGACTCGAGAGTTACTGGACTTACTAACTGCGGGCGCGCAACGTGTACGGCTCCTGCCGGTTGTACATCGCCTCCTGGTCGGCTACCACCACGATTCCCGAGTCGGTTACCGTGTAGCCCTTGGCCCGGTCCTGTTCGAGATCATAACCGATTACGCTGGATTCCGGGATCTTCACCCCCGGACCGATGATCGCCCGCCGCACGCGGCTGTACCGCCCGATGTCGGCGTCGTGCATCACGATCGAGCTTTCCACCTCGCAGTAGCTGTTGATGCGCACGCCCGGCGAGAGTATGCTGTGCACCACGCGCCCGCCCGAAACGATGCACCCGCCCGAGACGATCGAGTCGATCGCCACGCCCATCCTGCGCCCTTCCTGCGCAAAGACGAACTTCGCCGGCGGCTGCTGGATGAGGTGCGTGCGAATCGGCCAGCGCTTGTCGTAAAGGTTGAACTCCGGCACCACCGAGACCAGGTCCATGTTGGCTTCATAGTACGCGTCGAGCGTGCCGACGTCGCGCCAGTAGCGCACGGACTTGTCGTTCAAATCGACGAAGTCGTAGGCGATCACCCGCGCCTTGTGGATCCACTTCGGCAGCACATCTTTGCCGAAGTCGTGGCTTGAATTCGGATCCTCGGCGTCCTCCATCAGCGCCTTCAGCATGATCGGCGCGTTGAACAGGTAGACGCCCATCGACGCGCTGATCATCGAGGGATTGAATGCCGAAGGCACCGGGTGCCCGTGTTGCGGCTTTTCCTCGAAGCCTATGACGCGATGCTCGGAATCGATCTCGACGACGCCGAAGCGCACCGCTTCTTCCGGCGGCGCCTGAATGGTGGCGAGCGTGATGTCGGCCTGGTGCTGGCGGTGCCACGCGATCATCTCGTGGTAATTCATCTTGTAGATGTGATCGCCCGAGAGCACCAGAACGAGCTGCGGATTCTCCGCCTCGATGCTCTGGATGTTCTGGTAGACGGCATCCGCCGTGCCCAGGTACCAGTCCTCGTGAATCCGCTTCATCGGCGGGATCACTTCGATGTATTCACCCAGTTCCGGCGAGAGGAAAGTCCACCCGTCGCGCAGGTGTCGGATGAGCTCCAGCGCCTTGTACTGCGTCAGGACCATGATCCGCCGCATGTCGGAATTGATGCAGTTGGACAGCGTGAAATCGATGATCCGGTAGATGCCGCCGAAGGGAACCGCCGGCTTGGCCGTGTGCAGCGTCAGGGGCGAGAGCCGTTCGCCCGCGCCTCCGGCCAGTAGAATCGAAAGTACATTCTCCATCGTGAGGAAATCGCCCGCCTTAATGATTTATAACAAAATGCCCGGGCTGGCGCATTTCTTTAATGTGGAGCCGGAACTCCGCGCAAGCGCGGCCTCCGCCGCGCCCGCAAACCGCGCTATCATAAGGTTGTTTAGCCGTGCCGTGTCCGGGGCTGGTTTTCCAACAGGTGAGGAGGTGAACTGATTTTGGCTGAAGTCGTCGTTCAGGATGGCGAGACCGTCGAGAGCGCGCTGCGCCGCTTCAAGCGGAAGGTCCAGCAGGAGGACATTATCAAGGAGATCAAGCGTCACTCCTACTACCTGAAGCCGGGTGAGAAGAAACGCGCCAAGCAGGCGCTCGCCCGCAAGCGAAATCGCAAGAAGATGGCCAAGTCGGTCGATTAAGCAACCTCCGAGCCGGGGGGCGCACGCGTGCGCGCCCTCGGCGTTGCGTCTCCCGCCGCAATCCCGTAAGCTTCCCGCATGGTATAGTCAAAGCCCATGGCGCGCGCCGTAAAGGCCCTCCTTGTACTCGCGGTGCTCGGGACGGTTTCGTACTTCTGGGCTCCTCCGCGCCTGATTGCGCTCAAAATTCTCGGCCGCGCCCGCGGCTGTCCGCTCGTCGAAGCCGTCGCCAGCAACCGCTATTCACGAAGGATGCTCCGGGCGGCGGATGCCATCGCGAAAGGCAGCCGGATCGTCGCCGCCGAGCCCGGCTTTCGTCTCTGGCAGACGCCTCGGGGCCGGTTCTGGGCGCCGGCGGGCGGCGGCGCCGCGCTGCGCTGGGAACTCGCCGAGCAGGATAAGAATATCTACGGCGACGGCGAGCACGGGGTGCGCGCCGGCGATATCGTGCTCGATTGCGGAGCGAACGTCGGTGTCTACACCGGCGTGGCGCTGGCCGCGGGAGCCAGGCTCGTTGTCGCCATCGAGCCGGCGCCGGAAAACCTGGAGTGCCTGCGGCGCAATTTCGCGGCCCAGATTCAGAATGGCCGCGTGATCGTGTGTGCGAAAGGCGTCTGGGACCGGGACGGCGCGCTCGCCATCAACCAGGATCCGGGCAACTCCGCTGCCGGCAGCTTTGTTGTGACGACCCCGCAGATGCGGAAAGGACCGGTGCTGCCGCTGACCACCATCGACGGGATCGTGGCCGGGCTGAATCTCGCCCGGGTGGATTTTGTAAAGATGGACATCGAGGGCGCCGAAGCGAAAGCGCTCGCAGGCGCCCGCGCGACGCTCGCGAAGTTTCACCCGCGGATGGCGCTCGCGGCTTACCATCGCCCGGACGACGTGGAAAAGCTGCCGGAAACAGCGCGCCGCGCCTGGCCCGGCTACCATGTCGAATGCGGCGCGTGCCGGGACGGCGGCTCGGTGGTGATGCCGGTCTCCATTTTCCTTTATTGACGCCGCGCGTCGCGCCACAAAGCTTCGATCTGGCCGCGGTAGCGCGAGTACAGGTACGACGTGGTCAGCAGGAAGACGCCCAGTCCGGCGAATGCCGCGAAGCGGTACATGCCGCGACTCATCCGCCACACGTCGTACAGGTATAGCTTGGCGACCACGATCGCGATCAGGCCCAACCCCAGGGCGCGGTTGAGCGCCGAGCGGCGCGCGACGCCGAATCCCACCAGGGCGACAGCGTAGGCGGCAGCGAGGATCGACACCGAGGCGCTCGCCAGGTTCCTGTAATTCAGCGATGAGGTATGCCGCGCGGCCCAGCCGAGCACTTCGAGAATCAGCCCCCAGAGCATAGCCACGTGGCCCCCGATGTACGGCGCAAGCGCCTGCCAACCCGAGGCGATCAGGCGCGCGGACAACCAGAACGCCGCCGCCGCGATCAGGAACGCCAGGAACCGCGCGTTGAGGATGGCCGTGTAAGCGTCGGGCCCGGCATACATCCCCGCGTCGATCGCCGCCAGCCGAACAGCCACGAGCGCGAATACGGCGAGCGACGCGTAAACCAGCCGGGGCTCGCGCGCGCGGCCCGCGATCCACGCAATCGCATACGCCTCCAGCGCCCAGGCGATCGTGATCCGGAAACTGAACAGCAGCAACCCGAGCGCCACCGTGACGAACGCCAGCGTAAGGCCGGAGAGCAGGAGCGCGGCGAGATTGTTTTCCTGGCCGGGCCGGCCGGCGCCGCACTTCCTCGCCATGCCGAGATGAAACGCCGCCAGCGCAACCGCCAGGAGGCCCAGGGCTCGCGGGTGAGATGCTTCGAGCAGATTGTAGATGGCGGCGAAGTAGAAGCCCGCATTCAGCACCGAAACCAGCATGTCGAGGCTGGAGGCGGCGCCGCGCCTCGCGACGCGCCACGGCAGCCAGGCGGCAAAGATACCGAACACGATCGTCAGAAGAACGACGAACAGCTCCGGCGAGGCATGCCTGCTCAGTTCCGGCTGCGCCGGCGAATAGATGAGCCAGAACGCGCAGAAGGCGATGGCCGGCGTTTCGCGCCAGCCGCGGCGATCGGCGGCCGCCAACCCGGCGGCGGCCAGCAAGGCCGCAAGCGGCAGGAAGCGCAGCGGTTCGGTCGGACAGGTCCAGACAGCCAGCTCGAGCATCGCGATGAACTGCGCCACCGCGACCAGCACCCGGTTCTTACGCGTGGCGAACAGACCGTAATAGATCAGCAGAAACATCAGCGCCGGAAGATGCTGCGATTTCCTGAACCCGATCGTCCATGAGGAGTACAGCACCACAGTCGCCGCGAACGCGAGCCATTCGAGCGCGCGCCATTGCTTCTTCTGCGCGACGGCAAGCGCGCCCAGGTTCAGCAGGAGCACGTAGCTCAACAGCGCCCAGGGCCGGTCCTCGCCGGTCGAGAGCAGGATCGGCGTCATGTAGCCGCCGAGCAGGCCGAGCGCCGCCAGCGCCGGCGCTTCATAGCGCAGCGCCAGCGCCCCCGCGGCCGCCGTGTTCAAGACCATCAGCGCGAAGGCGAGCGGCTGCGGCATAAGGCTGTAGAAAACGAATGCGGCGTAAAACGACACGTACAGGATCGCGACGCCGGCGCCGGAAACTCCCTGCGCGAACGTCTTCTGATCCCGGCGCCAAAAGCGTTCGCCGAGTCCCAGCGCCGCCACGCCGGCCGCCACTCCCAGCAGCACGCGCGCGGTCTCACCGATCCACTGGTTGTCCACCGCGTACTTGAAGAAGAACGCCACGCCGAGAACCAGCGTGACGACGCCGATGCGGTTCAGCCATGTCAGGCCCATGCGCGTCTCGAAGGCGGGCTCGCGGGGAGGGGCTTCCGGCATAGGGGCGGGCGGAGCCTCGGGCGCCGCGACCGATTCCACCACAGGCGCGGGCGGCGCCCCGGCGGCTGACTCCATGGCGCGCGGCGCGGCCGGTTCACGAACGGCCTGCAATCCGAGCCTCTCCTCGATGCGGCCCAGGCGGCGCTCGATCTGCTCCTGCTGCGCCCTCAAGCGAAGGATCGCTTCCGACAGCGCGTCCATTCGTTCCTGTTCCGGGCTTGCCATGGGTTCATCCTAGTCCAAAACCGCGCGGCCGGCGCTTCGTAAACCCTGATGATTGTCTGATTGAACCCTGATAATCACTGTGTTAACCTCATCGGGTCAAGGACAGCCCGGAAGCAATGCCCCTGCCGAGTGTCGTAGCCTACGAGTTCGGACCCTATCGGATCGATTCCGCCGAGCGGCTGCTGCGACGCGGCGATGAGCTGATCCCATTGCCGCCGAAAGTCGCCTTGACGCTGCTGGCGCTGGTCGAAAATGCCGGCCGCATGGTCGACAAGAGCGACCTGATGAAGATCGTCTGGCCCGACACGTTCGTCGAAGAAGGCGCCCTCACGCGAAACATCTCGCTGCTTCGCAAGACGCTCGGCGACACCGGCGACGAGCCCGTTTACATCGAAACCATCCCGCGGCGCGGATATCGCTTCGTCGCGCCGGTCCGCACCGGGCCCTTCGAGGCGCCTTCGCCCACCCGCGCGGACAACCGCGATCAACCCGAGCCACTCGCGCCTCCGCCGGCCCCGCCGCCGTCCCGCGCGCGGTTGAAGGCCTTGGCCACCGTGCTGGTGCTTGCCGGCGCCGCTATCGCCGCGTTCACTTACAAGAAAAACGACACGCCCGCCGTTACAGCCACGCCGCGGCCCTCGAACATGCTGGCGGTGCTCGCGTTTCGCAATGTCGATCAGGACGCTTCGCAAAGCTACTTCGCCGACGGCATGACGCAGGCGCTGATCGATCGGCTCGGCAAAGTGCGGAACCTGAGAATCGCGTCTTATGCGTCCGCCGGCATCAGCCTGACCGACGCCGACGCCCGGGCCGAGATCCTGCGCAACCCCGCGATTAAGCGGGTTCTGACCGGCACCATCCAGCGTTCCGGCGGGCGCATCCAGATCTACGCGCAACTGCTCGACCCCAGGACCTGGGAGGTCTATTGGACCCGGAATTACGAGCGCAAGACCGAAGACGTGCTGGACTTGGAATCCGAGGTTGCCGAGGCCATCGCGGGGGAGATCGAGGCCGGAATCACCGCACGGGACCGCGAGCACTTGCGCGAGCGGCGGCAGACCAGCCCCGAAGCTTACGACGCCTATCTGCGGGGGCTCTCGTTCTGGAACCGGCGAACCGAAGACGGCCTGAAGCGCGCCGCCGAGGAGTTCCAGCGGGCGATCAAGGCCGACTCCTCCTACGCGCCCGCCTATGCCGGACTTGCGGATTCCCACTCGTTGCTGGGCTCGATCGGCACCGATGGCATGCCTCCCGAAAAGGCGATGCCCCTGGCGAAGGCCGCCGCCGAGAAGGCCGTCGAGCTGGACCCGGATCTCGCCGACGGCTATACGTCGCTCGCCTACATAAAGTTGTCTTACGATTGGGACCTGCCCGCCGCGGAAAAGGATTTTTCCCGCGCCCTCGAGCTGAACCCGAACTCGGCCACCGCGCACCACTGGTACAGCCACTACTTCATGGCCGCGGGCGATCTGGCAAAAGCTACGGAGCAGATGCACGAGGCCCTTCGCCTCGAGCCGCTGTCGCCCAGCATCAATATCGGCATCGGCTGGTGCCTCTACTATTCCCAAAAGTATGACGAGGCGATCGAACAATTCCGCTCGGTGACCGAAAGCGATCCGGCTCTTCCGCTCGCGCACCAGACCCTCGGCATGGCCTATCAGCAGAAGGGCTGGTTTGACCGCGCTGTCGAGGAGTTCAAGCGCGCCGCGGCGTATTCGAACAACAGCCCCGCTTCGGTGGCCGCGCTGGCAAGCGCCTACGCCGCGATGGGCCGGACCGCGGAGGCCCGGCAGGAACTGGCGCGCCTGGAGGAAATGGCGCGCACCCGTTACGTGCCGGCCTTCTACTTCGCTTCCGTCCATTACGCGCTGGGCGATCTGGCCAGGACTTTCACCTGGGGCTGGAAAGCGATCGGCGAGCGCTGCGACTACCTGATGTACCTGCGCGTGGAGCCCCGCGCCGGAAAGCTGGCGGGAAATCCGGAATTCGTTCGCGCGCTGGCGGCTATCCACCGATAAAGCGCGCTCTCGCTGCGGTGCTGCGGGCGGCTCGTGCCGCGCTGCCGGATGCATCCGGCTCGTTTCGTGCAAGCTGGCTGCCCGAATGCCGGCGGCGACGCCCTGAACCGGCGCATCGCCCCGCAGAACGGCGTGATTGACTGGCGCCATCCGGATTCCCGGCGCCACACTCAAGGGACGCCGGCCGGAGGGCGGGCGGCCTCTTCTGCCGGCGCGGGCCCCAGGTCTTGCCCCGCTCCGGCTTCCCGTGCCGCGCGCGCCACATCCACGTGGGCCAGAAGCGCCAGCCCCGCCAGGAAGAAAACCACCAGCGAGAGGATTGCCATCCGGTAGCTCCCCGTGAACTGGAGCGCCAGCGCGAACAGCAGCGGGCAGAGCCAGCTCGTGCCCTTGTCGCTGATTTCGTACAGCCCGAAATACTCCGCTTCCTTGCTCTTCGGAATCATCAGCGAGTAGAGCGACCGGCTCAGGGCCTGGCTGCCGCCCATGATGATCGCCACCACCGCTCCCATCACGAAGAATTGCGCGGTGGTGCGGACGGAGACGTAAATCGCCACCAGCACGCCGGTCCACATGACGAGCGCCAGCATGATGGCGCGCTTGGCCCCGGCGGCCGCGGCGACCCAGTTGAAACCGATCGCGCCGAAAAAGCCGACGAACTGGACCATCAGGATCAGCAGGGTGAGCGACGACATCGGGATCTTCAGCTCGTCGTTGCCGAACTGCGTGGCGAGCGTGATCACCGCCTGGATCGCATCGTTGTAGAGCAGGTAGGCCAGCAGAAACAGGACCGTCTGCGGATACCGGCGCAGGTCGCGGAGGGTGCGGCCGATCTGCAGAAAGCCGGCGCCCAGGTAGCGCTGGCCGGGCGCAAGCTGCCGGGCCGGCGGGCGGCTGCGCAGGGTCCCCAAGGGGATCAGCGTGAAAACCGCCCACCACAGCCCGGCCGAGGCGAGACTGACGCGGACGGCTTCGCCCTGCGTCATCCCGAGCCGGTCCGCTTTCGCGAACAGCAACAGGTTCAGCGCGAGCAGAAGGCCGCCGCCGATATAGCCGATACCCCACCCTTTCGACGAAACCGAATCGCGCTCCTCTTCCGTGGCGATGTCCGGGAGAAACGAATTGTAGATGACGACCGAGGCTCCGAAGGCCAGGTTCGCGGCCAGGAACAGTATGCCCCCCGCAAGCCAGGCGGCTCCTTTGAGCGCGTACATCGCGACGGTCGCCGCCGACCCTATGTAAGCGAACAGCGCGAGCAATTGCTTCTTGTGGCGGCTGTAGTCGGCCAGCGCGCCCATGAGCGGCAGGCACAACACTTGCGACGCCACCGAGAGCGAGACCAGGTAGCCCCAGTAAGACCGCGGATCGATGGGAATACCGAGCGGGTGAATGAAGCCGTCCGGGCGCGCGCCCGCTTTGGCGAGCTCGGTGAGATAGGGCCCAAGGAAGAGCGTGACGACGGTTGTCGCGAACGCCGAGTTCGCCCAGTCGTAGAAATACCAGCCCTTCTGCTCCCTGTTGTTCATGCGCTCACCTTTGCGCGCCCGCGGCACGCCTCACATCTTCGGATCCAGCGGCAGCTCCGCGAACGGAATCGGCGGCTGGTTCTTCATCTCCCCGATCATCTTCAACGTCTGTTCGTCGGGGTTGAACAACTTGACCAGCGCAAGTGTAACATCAACCTGCTCGATTGCGGGATCGGCGTACGGCAGTTCCCACCTGGAGACAATCATCACCACCCGTTCCTGCCGGGCGATGCCGGGCAGCTTGTCCTTGACCTTCTCCAGGACGGCGCCCACCGGGCCGGTGGAGAAGCCCATCTGGTGCAGCCGGATCTGCTGCCACTGCGCTTCCTGATCCAATTCCTTCATGCGCTTCGCATCATTGGCCTGCCTGGCCTGCTCATAATCCGCGCGAAGCTGGCTGAAGTATGTCGAGACCTCCGGCGATCGGGCCCAGGCGAGCGCCACCGCCCGGGAGTCGAAGACCCCGATGCGCAACGGCGCTTGGGCGCTTGCCGCGCCCGGAAAGCACACCGCGGCCAGCGCGAGTGTCGTGATCAGAGATTTGCGTGTCATTTTGTCTGCTCCTTGGAAAGCGTTACCGGCTCCCCGGCGGCAGGCTTTCTCCCAAGTTCGAAGTGCTCCCGACCCGAAGGTGCAGGTGAAGTGGATGGCCCAGGCATCATCATGACCGGCAACATGGATGCGGGCATTTCGTCCTTGTTTTTGAGCACTGCCGGATTCCAGTGTGCTCCCCGGCCGCCGGGCCAGTCCTTCGGAAAGGCTGACGAATGTCTGATGAAACTCTGATTTCAGTGAGTTGCGGCGGGGCAGGCGCGTTCGCCTGCCCGCCTTACACCTGCGGCTCGAACATCTGTAGAATCCCGCGCAGCGGGATGCGCACCCAGTCGGGCCGGTTGTTCAGCTCGTACTGCACCTCGTCGAGGGCTTTCTCCAGCGCGAACACCGCCAGCAGCAGCAGCGTGCCTTCCCGGGTCTTCGGCAGGAACGGCGCCTGGCCCGCGGTCGCCAGGTATTCCTTCAAGAACGTCACCGTCACCCACCGCTGCCAGTAGCGGACCCACTGCTCCAGCCCGCTGCGGTCTTCCCGCTGCGGGATCACGCCGGGCACCTCGCCGAGCAGCGCCGCCTGCGCCGCGTAGTGGAACGACCGCAGCATGCACCCGACGTCGCGCAGCGGCGAGCGCTTGATCTTGCGCTCGCTGATCGGCCGCGACGGGTCGCCCTCGAAATCGATGAACACCAGGTCCTTGCCGGTGGTCAGGATTTCGCCCAGATGCAGGTCGCCATGAACGCGGATCCGCATTGTGGTCACCCGCTGGTCGCGAATCGCCTGGAACCGTTTCCGGATGTCCGGCTCCAGTTGCAGCACCTTGCGGGCATCCGCGCCCGCCGCTTCGCCCAGCTTGGAGGCGCGCTGCCGCAGCGCGAGCATCGTCTGCGTGGTGAAACCGAGCAGATGATGGTACAGCGACTGCCGGTAGAAGTCCGTGAACGGCTCCGGCGCGAAGCTGGGATCGTCGCACGAGGAAGACAGGGCCAGGTGCAGCTCCGCCATGCGCTGCCCGATCAGCTTCGCCGTGTCCAGGTAGGCGCCGATCAGTTCGCAGGCGAGCGCCGGCGTTTCCTGCTCGAGCTCGGAGGGAGTGAACCGGCCGACCTGCGGAGCGGGCCTGGTCTGCTGCTGCTTCGAGAACGCCGCCTCGAAGTACCGGCCCAGCGCATCCAGCGTGTAGCGCCAGCCATCGCCCCGACTCTCCACATAAGCATGCAGAATGCCCGCTGTGAAGCTGCGGCCGTCCTGGCGGTACTCGAGCGCCCCCGCGATCGGAGCCACGTTCGGGAATCTCAGCTTTTCGCTGAGATAGAAGCCGACCTCGAGCTCGGGATTGATGCCCGGGTCCAGCCGGCGGAACAGCTTGAGCCGAAATTTGTCGCCGTAAACGATCGAGGTGTGCGTATGGTCGCCCTTGACCGCGGCGGGCAGATCGGCCGCGCCATGCGCGGGCATCATCCGCCGCAGCGCACCGGTCGGCGCCGAGATCAGCTCGCCCTGCTCGCCGCGGAACCGCCGCTTTCGCGTGATCGCCTCCAGAAGCCCGCGCTGGAACTCCTTGTTCCACAGCGCCCCGTAGAGCACGCCCTGCTCGTTATCGGGGCCGCGCAGGCGGGCCAGTGTGACTTCGTGGATGCCCGTTGCCGTCTGGCCGGTTTCCGCCTCGCCCGTCGCAAGCGAGAGCGGCAACAGATAGCGCTCGGGATCGCCTTCGCTGTACTCGACATCCACCAAAAGCATATACGAGCGCGCCTGCGGCATCGGCAGCGCATCGAAGATTCGTGCCTTGCGGGTGCGCCTCATCTTGCCCGCGAACCATCGCCGCGTCTTCAGAAACGCCGGAAGCAGCCGCTCGATCGACGTCCTCAGCTCCGGCGTCAGCCAGTCGTCCCAACTGCTCACCGCCAGCACCGGCAGCGCCTCGGCTCCCAGCCCGCCTTCGGCCAGGTCCGCCGCGGCCCGCTTGGGCTCGAGCGCCAGCCAATAAAACGAGTGCGGCCCCAGCGTGATCAGGTAGGGGCGTTCGCCGACCGGAGCGAATTCGGATTTTCCGAAAACCTCGACCGGCGTCATTCCCTTGCATTCGGACAGGTCCAGCTCCGCCGCCTGCGCGAATCGCGACAGGTTGGCCACCACCAGGATCGTCTCGTCTGCGTACTTCCGCAGGAACGCGAGCACTTTGCGGTTCTCCGGTTGGAGGAATTCGATCGAGCCGCGCCCGAAGGCCTTCAGCTCCTTGCGCTGGGCGATCATGCGTTTCATCCACCAGAGCAGCGAATTCGCGTTCTGCTGCTGCGCCTCCACGTTGACGGCTTCGTAGTGATACTCGGGGTCGATGTTCACCGGCAGATACAGCCGTTGGGGGTTCGCGGCCGAGAAGCCCGCGTTGCGGTCGGGACTCCATTGCATCGGCGTGCGGACCCCGTTGCGGTCGCCGAGATAAAAATTGTCTCCCATGCCGATTTCATCGCCGTAGTAGATCACCGGCGTGCCGGGCAGCGAGAGCAGCAGCGCGTTCATCAGCTCGATGGTGCGCCGGTCGTTACCGAGCAGCGGCGCCAGGCGCCGCCGGATGCCGAGGTTCAGCCGCATCTGCGGATCCGTCGCGTAGACGCGGTACATGTAGTCGCGCTCCTCGTCGGTCACCATCTCGAGCGTCAGCTCGTCGTGGTTCCTCAGAAACAGCGCCCACTGGCAGTTCTCCGGAATCGGCGGCGTCTGCTCGAGAATATCGAGCAGCGGGAAGCGGTCCTCCATCCGGATCGCCATGAACAGCCGCGGCATGAGCGGGAAGTGGAAGTTCATGTGCGATTCGTCGCCCTCGCCGAAGTAGGCGATGGCGTCTTCCGGCCACTGGTTCGCTTCCGCCAGCAGCATGCGGTTGCTGTACTTGGCGTCCACGTGCCGCCGCAGTTGCTTCAGGTACGCGTGCGTTTCCGGCAGGTTCTCGCAGGTCGTTCCTTCGCGCTCGTAAAGGTACGGCACCGCATCCAGCCGGAGCCCGTCCACGCCCAGCCCGAGCCAGAAATCCACCACGCCGAACATCGTCCGCTGCACGCGCGGATTGTCGTAATTCAGGTCCGGCTGGTGCGAGAAGAACCGGTGCCAGTAATACGCTTTCGCCACCGGGTCCCAGGTCCAGTTCGAGGCTTCCGTGTCTTTGAAGATGATGCGCGCATTCCTGTACAGGTCCGGCGCGTCGCTCCAGACGTAGAAATTGCGCCAGCGGCTGCCCGGCGGCGACTGGCGCGCCCGTTGAAACCACTCATGCTGGTCCGAGGTGTGGTTGAGCACCAGTTCCGTGATCACGCGCAGCCCGCGCTTGTGAGCCTCCCTGAGGAAATGCTGAAAATCCTTGAGCGTCCCGTAAGCCGGATGGACGCCGGTGTAATCCGATATGTCGTAGCCGTCGTCGCGCCAGGGGGAAGGGCAGAACGGCAGGAGCCAGATGGCCGTCACGCCCAGGTCCGCCAGGTAATCCAGCTTCTCCGCCAGCCCCTGAAAATCGCCGATCCCGTCGCGGTTGCTGTCGTAAAACGCCCGGACGTGGACCTCGTAAATGACCGCGTCCTTATACCAGAGCGGGTCATCCACGAGCTTTATTTCTTTATCTGATGCCATACAACACGTGTGGCCGCCCGGCGCCGCTGCGCGCCGGCCAGCCCTCAATATTATGCGTAGTCCCGGAAATCCCGTTCGCTGCGCGTGCGCTGGCGCAGCCGGAACACGCTCGCCGGGCCGAGCCGCGGATCGAGCGTCACCGCGCGCCGCCGGCCCACCGCAATCGAGCGCTCGCCCGTCAACAGCTCGCAGAGCTCGTACGGCCGGTCCGGCAGAATGCCGAACGTCTCGATCGGAAGCTCCAGCCGGCCGCTTTGCGTATGGTGTGGATCGAGATTCGCCACGACAACGATGACGCTGCTCAAGTCGTCCGTTTCTTTGCTGTAGCAGATGAGCTGCTCGTTGTCGATGTCATGGAACCGCAGGCTGCCGTCGTCGTGCAGCGCCGCGTTTTCGCGCCGGATGCGGTTCATCCGCGTGATGAGCGGTTCCAGGGAGTCCGCGCCGTCCTCCGGCCGGCGCGCGTCGCGCGGCGGGTACTCCTCCGAGCCCGGTTCTTTCGGCGTGTTTTCGCACCGCTCGAAAGCCGGGCCGTAAATTCCGTAGTTCGCTCCCAGCGTCGCGGCGAGCAGCAGCCGTACCGCAAATGCCGGCCTGCCCCCGATCTGCAGATACTCCGGAAGCACCTCCGGCGTGTTCGGCCACAGGCTCGGCCGGAAATACTCGCGCAATTCGTAAAGCTCCAGCAGGTATTCCGTCAGCTCGACCTTCGTGTTCCGCCAGGGGAAATAGGTTTGCGACTGGCTGAACCCGACCTTCGCGAGCCGCTCCATCGCCTTCGGCCGCGCGATCGCGCCGGAGAGGAACAGCACTTCCGGATCTTCAGCCCGGATTTCCGAGATCAGTCTTTGCCAGGCTGAGAACGGGCTAGTCTGCGGCCGCTGTATGCGGAACCTTTTCACGCCCTGCCGGATCCAGTTCCGTATGACTTCCGCGCCGCCGTCTTCCGGGCCGAAGCCCGCCAGATCGAGCGCCAGCGCCAGTCCCTTCCGGGCTGCGGATTCCGCAAGCGGCCGCAGGTTCCCGGCCGCTTCCGCCAGGCAGGCCGTGTCGAAGCCCATCGCGGCGATCGAATCGAGCTGCTTTTCGCATTCGACGAGCCGGGAGGGCGGGGGAGGGAAGAACTCGTACCAGGCGCTGAAGCGCGCGGCGGCCGGCTCCACCACAACTTCCAGCACGCGGCTGTAAGTGGTCGCGCCGTGCCGGTCCGCATTGCGTTCGGCGGCTTGCGCCGGTTCTTCGTCGAGCGCCAGGCTGCGTTTCTGAGCGCGGCTGGCTCCCGATCGCCACACGGCCGCGCATTCCCGCAGACGCCGCGCGTCCTCCGGCGCCGCTCGCGCCGCGATCGCGGCCGCGAGTTCCGCGCCTCTCTCGTAGGCGTCATCGTCATCGCCGGCGGCCTGTATCCGGCGCAGCATTTCCATGCGCCACGATTTGAACGGGTCCGCCCACGCTTCGATTGTGTACTGGTAGCGCCCGGGCTCGGCCAAGGTGAACTCGCCGCGCCAGCGGTCGTTGACGAAAAACTGCATCGGTGTTTCGGTCCACTCCGGCGCGCCCGCCTTGCGGTGCTTCAGCACGCAGCAGATCGCCTCGCGCCCGCCCGCAAACACGTCCGCTTCGACGGACACGCGATCTCCCGCGCTCCGTTTTATGGGGAACTCGCCGGCGTCGATTTCCGGCTCGACACCTTCGATTACGACTTGCCCCCCGTGCTGCCGAACTTGCATCCCTATGGGCCGGATAATGTTGGACCTGAGACCAGTTTAACAACGCATCCGCGGTCCCGGAAGCAAGAGCGGCAATGCGTGCATTTTGACGCCGAAGACGCCACGCGGTACACTGTTGAAGTCAACGCATTCGTCGGGGCGTGGCTCAGCCTGGCTAGAGCGCCTGGTTCGGGACCAGGAGGTCGGTGGTTCGAATCCACTCGCCCCGACCAGAAATCCTTTTACATTTCAAACAGATACGGCGGTTGGAGATCTTGATCCCCAACCGCCGTTTTGCTATTGTGCCCAGTTTTGTGCCCACCCCGGACCACGTGCTACGCGGTGTGTGCCGTGTCTGTGCTGGTGACCACGGGCTTCGCGCCGTCGTGGCCGTTACGCGCGCGTTCGATGGCCTCGCGGACTGTGTGGACCTGCGGGTGGACGTAGCGCCGGGTGGTCGAAAAATCGCTGTGCCCGGCCAGGTAGCCCAACGTGTACGGATCCATGTGCGCTGCCCATCGCGTCAGGCAGGTGTGGCGGAACGTGTAGAGTGGGAACTCGGCGACCTTCGCCAGCGTGCATGCCTTCGGATGCTGCTTCTTCAGCGAGGACTTCTCGATGTGGCCGCTCCGAGTCGGCGCCGGAAAGACCCACTCGCCTTCCGCCACCGCGCGCCGCGTTTCCAGGATGGCCGCCGTCCGCTGCGTCAGCGGGATCGTGCGCCGGGCGTTTTCGGTTTTGCCGAAGGGGATGTGGACCGCTCCATCCTGGACGTGCTCCCACCGCAGCCGGAAGCACTCTTCGGGCCGGAGACCGCAATCGATCAGGATCGTCGTGACATCTCGCAGCAGGTACGGATCGCGCGGTTCGATCGGCTCCTGGCCGCGTTGTGTGGCGCGGATGCCCTCGAGCGCGCGCCGGTATGCGGCGAGGATGTTGTCGCCGATCGCCGCCGCCGCGTTCAGGTACCGGGCCTCCTCGTCGGCGGTCAGCACGCGCTCGCGGTGATTCTCGCCGGGGAGCATCTCCACCCTTGGAGGGATTCGGTCCACCTTGCCCCACTCCACCGCCAGCTTCAGCATGCGCCGCAAGACCTCCAACCGGCGGTTGATGCTGGCCACGGCCAGGTCGGCCTCTCGCCGCTTCGCAATGAAGCCGGCAATCTTCTCCGCGGTGATCTCGTCCAGGGCGCACTTGCCCAGCGGGCCGTAATCGGTCAAGGTCCTGATCCCGGCCCTGTAATACTCCAGCGTCTTCGGCTTGTTCTGGAATCGCGATTCGATGAAGGGCTTGAAGTCGTTTTCGGCGAAGTCCTTCAAGGTCGGGGCGGGCTTCCGGTCCCGGATGCCGACCTCTCCTTTCGCCAGCGACGTTTTGTGCGCGGCCTCCATCTGCTCGGCCACGCGCTTGTTGCGTTGCTTCGTGCTTTCGCGGATGGGTTTACCTTTCCACGTGAACCGGTACCACCACACTCGGCCACGTCTGTACACTGCCATTGCCTACACGTCCTCCTTTCGAGTCCTGGTTGGGGGTTATGAATTCGCGCTCGGCGTGAGCGCCGCGCCGGGGGTCGAATAATACCTCTTCCCCGGCAGGTGAGGCCTACAAAACCTGCAAAACCGGCCGCTTACCGGCCCGTTCAATCCGGTGTGACTTTTCCGCTCCGATCAGCCACGGGAACTGGCGATCGAGAACCGCGATCGCCTCGGCCGCGGTTTCGAGTGCTGGGGTGGGCACACTGGCCGCCGTTGCTGTCGGGCGCGCTTTGCGCAGGCGCAGGTTGCGTGCGCGGGCCCGGCCACCGCGGGCGCCAGCAGTACGGCAAGCGGCGATGGTCATATTGAAGTACGGTGCGTTGTGATCAATGTTCATGGCCCTTCGATTCATTGATCGAGTCGGCCAGAACATCAAGTTGCCGTTGCGGCGACCTGGCAGCGGCGCCTTTTTCTCGCCGGCGTGATCACGCCGCTACTCAATGTTCTCTAGAGATGAAATGTGATTTAATTCACGGAAGCGCTCTTACAGCTTTTGGCGGCGTCATGCCGCCATGAGACTGGTCAGCGGTTGTGCTGATCACGGGCTAGGAATTTCAATCTCTGCGGCGGGGATCGCCCAGCCGACAGTAGGAGGACAGATGACCGACGCGGCGACTGTAGCGGCGTTGACGCCAGAGCGATTGAGAAGAGCCGTGGCCGAGGACGCCGCGATCCGTTTCTCTGCGACACTGCAACCAGCAGGCGGAAAAGGCGATAAGGTATTTCCGCCAACATACACGGGAGGCCAGTACGCCCTCGAATCGAGAATTGATGAGCACGGCGTTGTGAAGGATGTCGTGCTGCTGGACTCCGTCCAGTCCCAGGCAAATCGGATGGAAGAGGCGTTGCTCGCCGCCCATCGAGCTGGACGCATCAAGCTGCCCATGATTTCCGTCACGTTTTCGGGCATAGAGGAACTCAAAGAACTGGGCGAGATCACAATACTGGAAACACCGCACCGGCTTGCGGATGCCATTCTTCGCGATAGCAAACTCAACGGTACTCTCTTTCCAGCGACAGACGAAGGGCAAGTCCTGCGGCGAGCAACACCCAGGAACGCAACGGAGCTTTTCAAGCTCTGCCCGTCCGCGTTGTTGTTCGGTATATGGGAGTCAACCGGAGCAGCAGGTGGTCTCGGAGTCAAATTCCAGCGGACGATTGTCTCGGAGATCATCGGGATCGGTGCCGTGGTCGGCCGGCGCACCGCCAGCCGTATCGATCCTCTGCAAATCGGGCGCGTCCCAATCTACGAGGCACGCGAACCCGATCGTGGTGACGTTCCGTGGACGGCGGACGAAGCCAAGGCCCGCACGGAGGTGAAAGCAGACGGTACGACGGAGTACAAGCGATTCAAGATCAGCAACAGAGCAAAGGGCGTACCGTCGGAGGTGAACCACGGCAATGTAACCCCGGACGTGGCACGACACCGAGGTGAGGCAGTGCGGCTCGGACGCAACCTGAATGGTGATCAAGTGGTTGTTCGCGATCGTGACGAGTTGCCCGGAGGCGTCACATTTGAGCGCGCCAGGCACACGGCTGTACTCTCACTTGCAGCTCTGCGGAAGTTACACTTTCCAGTCGATGGAACTGCAAACGTCAGCTCTGAGGCGCGCTTGGTTATCGCTGCCCTGGGCCTTTTCGCGCTGACTGAACTCCGGCGTGAGGGCTACGACTTGCGCTCCCGCTGCGCCTTGGTCCTTGACGGCGCGCCAAGCTTGGCAATCGTGAAGAGGAACGGCGACCCGGAACCGTGCTCTCTCGACGAGGCCGGCGCAAAAGCACTCCTGGACGCGGCACTCGGGGATGCTAAGGCGAAGAAGCTTACGTGGCGGGAGGAACCGATCACACTTAAGCCCAGTATCGCGCTGAGCGACCTTATCATACAGAGCCGCCGCCTCGGGGCTGTCGAAGCTGACGGTGAAGAAGAAGGAGTGGAGCAGGATGAAGTGATCGAGAACACGTCATCGGAGGACTAATGCTGGTCCTGGAAATCGAACTTCTTACTGGCCGTTATGTGGCCAAAGAGTACGACGACCACGCGAGCGCAGAGTGGCCACCGCATCCTGCGCGCGTTTTCTCGGCACTGGCTGCGGCTCACTTCGAGGATCCTGTCGAGGGAGATAGCGCGCGCGACGAACGTGAGGCTTTGGACTGGCTGGCCGAACAGCCTGCCCCGTCCATCTACTCCAGTGATGCTGCCCGTCGCACTGTGCTTGATGTGTTCGTTCCCGCTAACGACAAGAGCATCGATCCTTCTGTCAGTGAGGTTGTGAGGGAGGCCATGCTTGCTACAGACGAACGTGGCCGGGGGCGGGCATGGAGTCGGTTCGAAAAGATCAACAAGTCTGCCGACGAGTTCGTTGCGCTGACTAGGGCCCAAGGTGAGCAATTGCGGTTGTCGATAGATGCGATCGCGCGTCTGGTCGTCGCGGACGATGATTCTTCCCGGATTCAAGCAGCGATTGAGGACCTTAGTGCCTCCTCGCGGAAGATGCTGGAAGACCGACCGAGCAGATTGCTGAAGCGGGCTATCTCGGGTATTGCGAGACTGCGCTGTGGCGACAAATCGAAGCTGCTCAAACAGCTCCTGGCGCTGAAGCAGGGCCTAGACGGGCAGGAGTTGGTCAAGCGAGCCGCTTCGGTTCTGCCGGCAGCGGCCGAGCGCAAACAGGCGCGCACATTTCCCAGTGTGTACGCCCTTGATTCAATCGTCCACTTCCACTGGTCTGACGAGCCAGAGGAGCGGCTTCGGAAGGCCCTTGAAGAGTTGGCCGCGCGCGTGACCCGGCTGGGTCATTCCTCCTCCCTCGTCCGTCTAGCCTGGACATCCGTGGGTCGAAAACCGACTTGGATTCCCGATCCGGATGGTGCGTACACTCTGCGCTGGGTATCGCCGCGGCAGATTGAGGAACTTATGAGCGCCCATGAGGTGCATGGCGGAACCGCCAACCGAATTCTTCCTTTCGTGCCTGCCAATTACCGGCGTAGCACCGATCCCGACGGCCCAGCAACCGAATCGCCGCCCGGTATTTTCGGACGCGACTGGGTTGTTTTCGAATTGCTTGGCAAGACGCGCCTCCCGATCGTGCGGACCGTCGATGTAGCAGTGGCACTCCGTGGGGCTGCCCTAGCAAATGCGGGGCCGCCTTCCGCTGAGATTCTCTCAGGGCATGGACCTTCTGGGGGCGCCACCGATCGGCCGCATGTCGCCTACGTCGCATTACCGTTCGTATCCTTCCCTTATGCGGATGGCAGTATCTTGGGCGTGGCGGCGGTGCTCCCGTCGGGCCTTGTCGGCGCAGAGCGGAGAGCTGTACTCCGTGCCCTCGGTGGCATTCAGCGTTTGACGCTTTCGTCGGATGTCGCGTTCGACGTTCGACGGGTCACTGAACCGCACCCGCACCTTCGTACATTGGACCCGTTGCTGTGGTGCAGCGAAGCCACCGTGTGGGGGACTGTCACACCGATTCTCCTCGACCGCTTCCCAGGCAGACTCGGATCGAGGAATATTGCCGCTGCGGATAGGGCGGAGAGGGAGGCTCAGGACGCAATCTTCACAGCATGTGAGCGCACTGGGCTGCCCCGGCCATGTCGGGTGAGCATTTCGGCACCGTGCTTCCGAGGCTCCGTAGCAGCCAACCAATTCCGCCGGCGCGACCACCGGGGCCTGCCGCCTCGTGTGCGCGTTCACGCGCTGATCGATTTCGGCCAACGAATCCGTGGCCCGGTGCTGCTCGGCGCAGGGCGCTATGTCGGTCTCGGCCTTTGCAGGCCGCTGGTGGAGCCGGAGCGATCATGAGCGAGTTGCGGATCGACGACTTTGACGTCTTCTTTCGGGAACTCCACGGACCCTGCGCAGTGTGTACGCGACGCGGGGTTCCCGCGCACGCATGCGAACACGTCGAACCGTTCCAGTGGCAACGCGACCTGGCGCGGGAAGTGTGCTCCGAAGGCTGGCCGTCCACCATCGAGCTTCCCACGGCGAGTGGCAAGACAGCCGTCCTCGACATTGCGGTCTTTAGCCTAGCACTCGATGATGCGGCGTGCCGAAAAGCCCCGCTTCGGGTGTTCTTCGTAGTTGATCGTCGCGTAGTCGTTGACGAGGCCCACCGGCGGGCCTTGCGGATTGCTGCCAGGCTACGTACAGCATCGGGCGGAGTAACCCATACCGTCGCTCAGCGACTGCGCAGTCTGGGAGGAGCGGACTCTGAACCATTGATCACAGCGCTTCTCCGCGGCGGGATATATCGGGAGGACGGATGGGCGCGCTCACCGATCCAACCGCTTCTTGCCATTTCGACCGTCGATCAAGTCGGATCCCGTCTGCTAGGCCGTGGGTATGGTGTCGGCGATGGAATGAAGCCACTTCATCAAGGTCTCGTCGCGCACGACAGCCTGATCATTTTGGATGAGGTGCACCTGTCCGAACCCTTCCGTCAGACGGTTGCGGCGCTGCAGGACTACGCTGGCCAAGCTGAGGTTCGGCTGCCTCGCGCTTATCAGTTTGTAGTCATGTCTGCGACGCCGAGAACGACTGGTGGTCGGAATTTCAAGCTTCAACCAGGCCACCGAGATCTAGGAACTTGTTGAAAAACCCGCTCTGACATTGCGGGCGACACTGATTGATGCTGAAATCCGGCCTCGGGAGAGGCTTTGTGAGGATGGATTTCGGCCCTGGCGGGCGGGGGGGGTGTTGGAAAAAG
>Ga0078972_1001610_pt1 | contig 83061 bp, 68 predicted proteins | sample YelNatPaOPGAMG01_FD_67568 | JGI IMG/M metagenome (GOLD analysis project Ga0078972, IMG submission 67568) | Hot spring thermophilic microbial communities from Obsidian Pool, Yellowstone National Park, USA - OP-RAMG-01 (SPADES assembly) (version 2) | ecosystem: Environmental > Aquatic > Thermal...
GGTGGAGAATCGCCTTACGACAGCGCGGTGGAAAGTGTACGCATTCGTTTCCGTCCGGTTATGATGACAGCGTTTGGTACGATTGCCGGTATGATTCCTATCGCTCTGCAACAGGCTGTTGGCTTGGAACGCTTGAGTCCATTGGCCGATGTTGCCATTGGCGGTTTGTTGATCGGTACGTTGTTGACCTTGATTTATGTTCCAATGTATGCCTACATAGTGGACACAAAGAAATGGAACAAACAACATGGTAAGGATACCAAATAAAAAGATGTGAGGTGTAAATCCTTTTTTCACTGCGATGAATGATTGTGAAGTTGATTCGGCCTACGCAGCTATAAAGATCGATGAAGACGATATCAATGTCATGACAACGATTGGCGTGGTTCTCTTTAGAGGAGCTGCATCAGAAGCTTTGACTTATCATGACAGGCGTTCTGTCTGTGACGCTTTGCAGTCATTCAACGTAGTGAATGAAAGGATTTTGAATTGAAATCCATTTTATATCAATAAATGAAAAGGGAGGCGATGAAGATGACAGTTGGTTGATTCATTTTTTTTGATTTACCTTTCAAACGTGGAGGAATGCATTATGTTTGATTATTTTCACAAACGACCGTATAACCTCTATACTGTTGTTGCAGTTTGCTTTATAGTAGGATGGATAGCATGGTTTCAGTTGCCTAAAAACATGTTTCCTGATGTGACCCCGCCTGAAGTTGTGGTAGTCACTCAAGTGCCGGGTGCAACTGCCCAAGTGGCAGCCAATACAGTTTCTAAACCTATCGAAGAAGAGCTTGCGCGGTTAGGCATGGTCACTGACATCAGCTCAACGAGCGCTGCCAATCTTTCCATTGTCAAGGTGGAATTTGATTATGCCAAAGGACTTGATCCTGCGGTGAACGATGTGCTTAAAGCACTGAGCATTGCTTCAAGAAAACTTCCGGAGAGTCTCCACCCCGCCATCTATACGGTTGGCGATTTTACTTTACCCGTTGACGTTTTTTCTCTTTCTCCCAAAGACAGTACGATGTCATTGGGTGAAATTCGTGAAGTAGCCGAGAGTTACATCAAACCTTATTTATTGACCAATCATCAAATTGGCGATGTAGAAGTGTATGGAGGATACCAATCATCCATTAATATTGAAGTGGATCCATACAAAGCCAAGGCTTATAATGTTGATTTTGCCACGCTTGCAAAAGCTTTGCAAACCCTTAATCATGACATGCCGGTAGGCTTTTTGAAAGGTGAAAATGATTTTTATACCATCACTTTTTACGGAGAACGTAATGACATTCAACGTTTGAAGCAATTGAACGTTTTGCCTAATGTGAAATTGTCTGATATCGCTTCCGTCAGTTGGGGATACGACAAACGCATGAGTGGCTATTTGGGCAATGGCAAACCGGCTATTGCAATTGCTGTGGAACGTGCTCCGGGCGGAACGATTCTCGAGGTAAGCAATGCAGCCAGAAAAGCAATGAAACACATCGAGAAGCTTTATCCAAATATTAACGTTTCGATTTCAAGTACTCAGCATCATCTGATTCATGAGTTCAATCATCAAATCTTTTATGTTCTTTTGGAATCCATCCTGCTGATGTTTTTGGTCATTATTTTCTTTACCAGCAATTTAAAATTAGGCGTGGTGCTCCCCATTCATGTTGTCATGGTGTTGTTAACCTTTTTTGCCTTGATATGGATAGCCGGCGCAAGTCTCAATATTGTGGTTTACATTGCTTTGATCATTGGCTTAGCCATGTCATTGAACAATGTTCTTGTGGTACGGCAAAATATTGAACGTCATTTGATGGAACTGAAGGAAGATTTGAATACGGCTGTTCGAATGGGAACAAAAGAAGTGATTTCGCCCCTTCTTTTTCAGACGTTAGAGACCGTAGCCATTGTGTCTCCTTTGCTTTTTGTTGGCGGCTTGCCTCAAAAACTTTTTCAGCCGCCTGTTTTAATGATTTTCCTGGTGCTGTTTATTTCCTGGTTTTATTCTTTTACCATTGTCCCCGAAATCATGCGGGTATTGTACAAAAAAGGATTGCAAAAATCGAAAACAGAAGAATGGATGGAGGATCTTTATCAGAAACTGTTTACTCCGTTTCTTCGGTTTTTTATTAAAATTCTTCAATACTCCAACAGTAAACACACAGCATGGAGAACAACATGGTTGACGCTGGGTGTCCTTTTGGTTTTGATTTTGAGTTATGTTGTGGTCATTTCAGTGGAAGGAAGAGATGCCATGCCGCCTATGGATACGGGCATTATCAATGCTCAAGTGAAATTCAGCGCCAACGAATCGGTGAACAGTGCCGAAGCTCGAATGCAACCTTTTTTAGATTGGCTTCATAAACAATCGTGGGTTTCAAAGAGTTCCGTTGCTTTTGGGAACGAATTGGGCGATATGAGTCTCGGAAGCGGCAATCTCCCTTCGGAAGCAACAATCACCATTGATTGCGTGGATCGTTATCATCGGAAACAATCCATTTGGCAGCTTGAGAGCATAATTCGTGAAAAGATTTCCCAATTAGAGGGGGTCAAACAAAATGATGTTTTTGATTTTGGAGCTACCTCGGTTTCCACTATTAAAGCTCCATTGGATGTGCGTTTGACTTCACCGATCTTAGATGGGATGTCATCCAAGTCGTTTGAAATAAAACAAGCATTGCAGCGTGTGCCTGGATTAACCTCGTTGTCAACAAGCTGGCAGAAAGATTTTACCGAAATTGTTCTCAATATCGACGAGAACAAAGCGCTCAGTTATGGCATAACACCCTATCAAATTGCGATGCAAATTCCTGTACGAGGCGATGTGGTGGGGGTTGTTGCTAATCTGTCTTCATTGGCAGAACAACCCGTGCGCCTCTATTTGAAAGGTAAGTTTGGCTCTGAAATTCAATCTATTCGGCTTCTCCCGATTGACACTCCGATGGGTGAGGTACCGTTGGTTCAGTTGGCAACCGTTTCAACCAATTTCACGTATGCCAAAATTGAACGTGATCAGTTGATGTATAGTGTTGATATAAACGGGTATCGTTCTGTGTATCCCGAAAGTAAAATAACCGCTGATGCTCGCCATGTGTTGAAAAACGTGAATCTGAACGGAGAATCACAAATCACTCAACAAGGCGATATCGTAGAAATCAATGACAGTACTTCGCGGTTGTTATTTGCTGTGGCTTTAAGTATTATCATTATCTTCATCACGTTGATTTTTTCTTATCGTTCTGTCAAAATGCCGTTAATCATGCTGACAGCTTTGCCGTTGGCATTCATTGGCATGTTGTGGGGGTTGTTTTTCCTTAACAAAGCCATTTCTTTGCCCACGTTTGTAGGCATGCTTATTTTGTTTAGAATCACCATCAAGGATGCCCGAACGTTTATGGATCTTTATCAATCTTTCAAGTCGCAAGGGAAATCGCCCTTCGACAGTGCTGTCGAAGCTGTCAGCAAAGGATTTCGATTCCTGATGCTGGGTACATTTTTGCCTGTAGCTGCTGTGTTACCTATTGTGTTTGAACAGGCTGTGGGAATTGATCGCTTGAGCCCGTTGGCTTGTGTTTTGGTCGGCGGAATGCTTATTGGAGGCTTTTTGATGTTGATGTATCTCCCGATGTATGTTTACATGGCCGATGCGAGAAAGTGGAACAAAGAACATGCAACGGATCCGAAAGAATAGTTCATGATTTCAAATGCAATTGGGCTTTTAAAATAAAGTGAAAACGGAGTTGTTTCTTTGAATAGAGACAACTCCGTTTTTTTAGCTTTCAGCCATTCTTGTCAGGCAGTCGACTTTTTAGAGGTCGGTTTTGTTGGCAGTTGAAGGTTTCAATCGACACCAATTGCAATGATACATCAGGATTGCAGAGAGTCCAAACCAACAGCTTCCATTGCATGCACCGTTTGTTTTTCTATCATGATTTCAAAAATTCGTATTCGTAAACTTTGGTTTCAATTTTTTCGGCAAGTTGTCGGAGTTTTTCTCTCAGTTCCCCAATCAATTGCATATAAGTTTCGTCGGCACTTTTATTGTTCATTTTGCCTATTTCGTTTCTGCCTTGGAAATATGCTTTGATATCGTAGAGTGATGCGTTTACATCGACATTCGATTTGGTGTGGTAGTAGCTCCAAAGCTCTTTTCCCGCATTGAACACTGCTTGTGCTTCAGGTGAGAATTTCAAAGGTACAATAAAACGGGCTTTCGGTTCGTTTACCGTAAATAGATTTTCCGGTTGATCGTCATCCATTTTTCCCTTTAAGAAATCGCTCATAAAATGGCTGTCGAATTTATCCCGTGCATTTACTTCGGCTTCGGTAAATGGGATCCAATGATTGATTCCTTCCTTGCTTGAAATTCTGTTTTGTCCGTGAAAAAGCGTAAACGCTAAACAATCGTTTTGAAACTCTTTGTCGGTTTTCCACCCTTTGTTGGGATAGAGAAATTGGTCTCGGTCTTAAGGAAATCGAACTGAAAAACGTGGTCATCTAATAAGTTTGCTCCGTTTTTTATGCGGTCATGCATTACTTCAACGTCTTGCTTGTCCAATGTTGAAGCCCAAATATTATACTTGTTTGTTAACCCTGCAAGCAAATTACCTGTTCCTGCAGCGCAATCCCAAACATAATATTCGTCTTGCCAGTCTTCGCCTAAAACATCTGTCAGGTATTTTTGCGAAAGTTCCACCCATCGTTGCGGAGTAAAGAAACTGCCTTTTCGTTCACGTACGTCTTGCGGAACAAGTAAATCGCGGCGTTCAACAATGTAATCCCAATATTCTTCTTTGGGGGGACGTTCGTATTTGTTCCAAAACTGATGGTGTGCTTTTTGGCCGTCATTAAATTCTACACTGCTCGAAGTGAAGGCGCCCCATTCATCAAGGTGACGATTTAATTCATATTTAGTGGCTTTTAAAACGACAAACAATTTGTCTTTTAATGTGACATTATCGCTTGAGAGTAAGTCGGCCAGATAAAAGTCTCCATCAATAATTTCGTTCTTTTGGGCTACTGACCAATTTACGGCAATGGTAGGTTTAACAGTTTGTAGCCATTTGTTGTAGATGACGATGAAATTGTTTTTATCTATCTTGGTTTTTGTGATTCCAAATTTGCCGGCCACAAAATTATTTTTGATAAATTGGATGAGCTCACGGTCGTCGTCTTTGAAATGGAACAGCAATGCTTTATTGTCAATAACTGCTTTAACTTTTTCGTGAATGAGTTGAAACTCTTTCGTGTCGTAGTTTGAGGGTGTAACATTCCAATTGAAGTCGTTGAGGTAGAAAACGTCGTGAATTTCGTTGTAGGGGACAAAAGCAATTTTTTCACTGTCAAAAGCTCCCAAAAATGCCGGCGGCAGGTATTTGTCGAACGTTCGCGCCTTGCCAATGGTTAAAATAAGCTGTACAATCGATTTATAAATATCCGAAGAGCCTTTTTTGGCCTCTGCCCAAAGCAGCGATTCCTGTTCAAAAATGGATGTGGGTTTTTGGTACATACTCACACAAAAATCGACATTGCCGATTATTTTGGTACAGTCGTATATCCAAAAGTAGTCTTGGGCTACTTTGTTTTTCAGTTCTTCTTCTCTTATGTTCTGATACTTCATAAGTGAGTGGTATTGTTTTTTCAATCTTCTTTTGCAATGGGCGAAAAGATCTCTTTCAGTCTTTGCTTATGCTTGTTCGATGGGTTGTTTGTTCTCAAACGAATCTATCCAACGGCTACAGCGTTCACGCGTTGACAAGGTGACTGCGGAAAAGTTGATGTCACAAAATTAGGATTTTATTTTATAAAAATCACGTTCATGCAGCCATATTGATCTATTTAACGCCGAGATTGTGCTTTGGAAGGAGCATCTGCTCTTAAAACACGCCGTGCTTTGTGGATTCGACACTGTCTGCGTGTTAAATCACTCAATATATTTAACATATCAACCCGCTGAAACGAAAAACAACTCGTTTTTTTTTGATTCATAATGCCCATTGCACTGTTAAACAAATGAATCGCATTGACCATGGCGCCTTTTCTTTTACTGTAAAAATTCCGTGCAATTTGTCGTTAGAATAGCTTCTATGCCTAATCAAAAATAACCATGTTACTATGTTGCTCTCGTTTCAGCACTCAAAAAGTCCTCGAATTTTCCTTTTTGTCCTTTCTTCACTAACCATTTTGACGGCAAAAAGAGAAAAAGAACAAAGTGTTGATAGATTGAAGGTTACGTTATAGAAAACAAATCAACTTTCTCCAGATGCAATGAAACTCATAGGGATGGATGATGGATTCTTTAACCGCCTTTATCAGCTTCAGACTTCATTTTATTCTAATTGGTAATGGGATCATCTGCTGCATAGCAGTTCCTATTGCCTGATCATTTGTTTTCCACTTTAATATACAACATTGGAATTTCGTGATTTAACCTATTAAGTTTATTTATTGCTTTTTCAAACTAATTCGTTGTAAAACGTTGTACTTTTGTTTCGTGATTTTACGAAATACGAAATAACTATTATGAACGAACCATCAACACTTTACACTGAACAACAAATTCGATTAGCCCGTTATGCTAAGGCATTAAGCCATCCGGTAAGGGTGTACATCATGGAATATTTGGTTAAAAACTCCAGTAAGTGTTTTTACAGCGGCACTATTTCCGATGATTTGCCTATTGCTCGTTCGACGCTCTCGCAGCATTTAAGCGAACTAAAAGAGGCCGGTTTGATTCAGGGTGAAATCAGCGCTCCTTACATTCGTTATTGCCTCGATCATGATCATTGGGAAGAAGCAAAGCAACTGTTTGCAGAGCTCTTGCAATAATTTTTTTGTGTAATAAACTTCGTATTTCGTCGAAATACTTATGAATGATATGATTTTGAAATATTAAAAGTAGAAAGTCATGATTGATATTAAAATTTTAGGAACAGGCTGTCCGAAGTGCAGAACTTTGGAAAGAATGACCCGTGATTTAGTAGAAAAATTCGCCATTGAAGCCACCATTACCAAAGTAGAAAACATTGTGGATATTATGCGTTACAACATCATGGTAACACCTGCCTTGGTGGTTAACGGAAAAGTGGTGCTGAAAGGGCGCATTCCATCTGCTGAAGAATTGAAACGATTGATTACAACTTGATTTATCTATGACATGAGCCATAAAAGCTCATGCTCAAGAGAATGTTTGTTAGGCGAGTTACATACATCCTTAGTGTTAAAAATAAACGTATGAGATCCATTACCATTTTTAGTCTGTTCTGTTTGGTGTTTGTTGGAGCTGCTTGTCATTCACAATCAACCAAACCGGTTGCACCCCTTTCGACGACTCCGACGGCCAAGGTGGCAGTCTATTATTTTCATTTCAAACAACGTTGTTCTACTTGCTGGGCAGTGGAAAACAATGCCAAAGATGCCGTGATGTCGCTTTATCCAAAAGAGGTCAAAAAAGGGATGGTGTCGTTTGAGAGTGTGAATTTAGACGATCCTGCTTCGCAATCGTTAGCCAAATCGTTAGGCATTGAAGGACAATGCTTAGTGGTGATTGCACAGGGGAAGAAAGTAGATTTAACGGGACAAGGCTTTTTATATGCGAATCACCCGGAAAAAATGAAGGATGAACTTAAGAAAGTGGTGGACTCTCTTTTATAAACCGATTGAATCATGGATTTATTACGTTCCTTTCTCGAAACCTCACAATATACATGGTTGACTGCGTTTATTTTAGGATTGTTGACGGCCATCAGTCCTTGTCCCTTGGCCACCAATATTTCGGCCATCGGATTTATCAGTCGCGACATTACCGATCAACGGCGCGTCTTTATCAAAGGATTGATTTATACCTTAGGCAGAGCCATCACGTATATTGGTTTAGCCGTCATTCTTTATTTGGGTGCTGATCAGTTGAATGTTTCCATGATCTTTCAGGGTTGGGGCGAAAAGCTAATAGGCCCTTTGTTGATTGTCATTGGATTATTCATGTTGGATGTGATTAAACTGCGTTTCCCGGGCTTTTCGTCATGGACTGAAAAAATGGGAGAGAAAAGCCGACGAAGTTATTTCAGCACGTTATTGCTGGGCATTGTTTTCGCGATGGCTTTTTGTCCTTACAGCGGTGTTCTCTATTTTGCCATGTTGATTCCTATCACCATTGCGAGTGCCAGCGCCCTCTATTTGCCATCAATTTTTGCTATTGGTACCGGTTTGCCGGTGATCTTTTTTGCCTGGTTGTTGGCTTTTGCCGTTGGCAACATAGGCAGCGCTTATCACAATGTGAAGGTGTTTGAGTTGTGGTTTCGACGTGTTATTTCTGTTGTTTTTATTGTGGTAGGTGGTTATTATTCTGTCAACGCTTTTTCATAAACGAATGATGCATAAAAAGATTTACATATTGGTGCTGCTTGCCTTGATTGCCTGGTTTGCAGTTTATATTTTTCTTCAACCGATGACTGATTGGGTGGTTTACTCGTTGTTGAATATGGCAAAAGGGACTAAATTGACCGAAACGATTCGCTTTTTCTTGTTTGAGTATCCTAAAGTCATGTTGCTGCTGTTGCTCATCATTTTCTTTGTCGGCATTATTCGTACTTTTTTCACGCCCGAGCGAACCCGCAAGGCGTTGGAAGGACGACGAACCTTTACGGGCAATGTGATGGCATCGTTGCTGGGCATTGTTACTCCGTTTTGTTCCTGTTCGGCCATCCCGTTGTTTCTGGGTTTTGTGGAGACGGGCGTGCCATTGGGAGTTACTTTTTCATTTTTGATTGCTTCGCCGATGATCAATGAGGTGGCAATTATTCTGTTGTATGGGTTGTTCGGGTTGAAAACAGCCCTGATTTATATCGGAACGGGATTGGCCATTGCGATGATTGCCGGATACATCATCGGCGTGTTGAAGTTGGAGAAATGGGTGGAACCGTGGGTTTTTGAAGTACATTCAGAACAACAAGATACGGTTGAAGAAAAAATGAGTTTAGTGGAACGAATGCAAATTGGTTGGGGAGCTGTCAAAGAGATTGTAGGAAAAGTGTGGCTCTATGTTGCTTTGGGTATCGCGGTAGGAGCAGGTGCTCACGGCTATGTTCCTCAAGGATTTATGGTTTCGCTGATGGGTAGCAGTGCCTGGTATTCGGTTCCTTTGTCGGTGTTGATCGGCATACCGCTCTATTCCAATGCAGCTGGTATTGTGCCCATTGTTTCCGTGTTGATCGAAAAAGGAGCGGCATTGGGCACCTCGTTGGCATTTATGATGTCCGTCATTGCACTTTCTTTGCCCGAAATGATCATCTTGCGAAAAGTGTTGAAGTTGCCTTTGATTGCCACCTTTATTGGCGTAGTGGGATTCGGCATCATGATGGTTGGTTATTTGTTTAATTGGATTTTTTAGTTGACATAAGTATGAATACAGAACATCATCACCATCATCATCACGAAGTGTCATCCATGACGCATCTCAACAGAGCGTTCATTATTGGCATTGCACTCAATTTGTTGTATGTGATCATTGAATTTATTGCCGGATTCCTTTATCATTCTTTGTCATTGGTTTCGGATGCCGGACATAATTTGAGTGATGTAGCAGCGTTAGCTTTGTCGTTATTGGCATTTCGATTGGTCAAAGTCAAAGCCAATGATAAATTCACTTATGGCTATCGAAAATCGACCATCTTAGTTTCGTTGGTCAATTCGGTTGTCCTGTTCATTGTGATTGGTGGAATTATTTCTGAAAGCATCAGCCGAATCAGTCATCCGGTTGCAGTGGAAGGTGTACAGGTTTCGATTGTGGCTTTTTGCGGAATTTTGATCAATGCGGTCTCTGCATTGTTATTTTTTCGTGATCGTAAAAATGATTTGAATGTTAAGGGGGCGTATTTGCATTTGATGTCGGACGCCGTGGTTTCTTTGGGAGTGGTGGTTTCAGGTATTCTAATGGCCATTTTCCATGTTTATTGGTTGGATATGGTGATGAGTCTGATTATTGTGATTGTTATTTTTTATTCTACTTGGAGTTTGTTTCGCGATAGTCTTTCATTGTCGCTTGACGGGGTGCCTAAAGGGGTTGATTTTAATTCCGTTGTGGAGGCTATGAAACGTATTGAAGGCGTAAAAGATGTCCATCATGTTCATATTTGGGCTATGAGTACAACCCAAAATGCGCTTACGGCTCATGTTGTCATTTATTGTAACACCACTCTTGAGCAACAGGCTCAATTAAAACATGACATAAAAGAAAGATTAATTACCGAGCAAGTTCATCATGCCACCCTTGAATTTGAAACACAGGAAGAACAATGTAAGGATGTGAACCGGTTGTAATTAAAATAAAAGGAAGAAGACAACATTGAGGACAACCATTTTCAAGATAAAAATGATGGAAACAACACAAACAATGGCTGCTAAAGCCAAAACAATTTTGGGATTGAACTCCTTTCCGGTTGGAGTGAAATTCATTTTTTCGGAAAAAGAAATTCCTGAAAAGGGAGAGCGATTATCAGGTCATCGTTATTGTCAGGCATTGATGAAAGCCCGACATGGCGCACATGTGCTGCTCGACGCTGAAGGCATTGCTTGTCCGGCGGCAGCGGCTGCTTTTGGATTTAAGTCTTTGCCTATGCCTCTGAAATCGGGAAAAGGATTGGTTGGTTTTGGCATTGTCGAAGACGAAAATACGGGCAAAACGATGTTTGAAGGAATGACAACATTGCCACAAGGCGAGCTGAAAACGCTTTATCTGTTTCCGCTCGAAACAGCCACCATGGATCCCGATATTGTGGTGGTGGAAGATGAAACGGAAAAATTGATGTGGATTGCACTTGCTCATTTGAATGTGCAGGGCGGTCGACGAGTGGAAAGCAGCACGGCCATTCTGCAAGCAGCTTGTGTTGATGCTACGTTGATTCCCTTTGTTCAACAACGTTTCAACATGAGCATGGGCTGCTACGGTTGTCGTGATGCTACCGATATCGGAACCAATGAAACCGTGTTGGGATTTCCCTTCAGCGAGTTTAAATCCATTGTTGAAAGTCTCGAATTCTTAGATCAAAAAGCCATTGCCAACTCACGGGAAGAAAGAGGCGAAGCAAAAATGATCTGTTTGGCAAAGGTTGCCATTAGTGATCAGCCTTTGATCAAAAAACTACAGGCAACAACCGATAAGATCGTGGTGTTGGATGGTTGTGCCTTTAATTGTGCTGAAAAAATTCTTCAAAAAGAAGGGATGCAACAATTTATTCATGTCAATACAACCGATTTTGGCATTGTTAAGGGCAAAACTCCTTTAACTGAAGAGAAAGTAGAAGAAATCATTGACCATATTAAAAAAAGAGTATTATGAGTGAAGAAACAGTAAAGAGACAAGTAAATGTAACGATTCACGCGGAAAGCGAAACCGCAAGCCGTGCCAAAATCAAAGCCGGCAAGTTTGAAATGATTATTGACGAACCGGCTCCGATGGGAGGTACCGATTTAGGCCCCAGTCCTGTTCAGGTTTTGTTGATGTCGTTGGCAGGCTGCCTGAATGTTACAGGCCATGAAGTGGCAAAACAACGTGGCATGAAATTGAACGGATTGAAAATTAAAATAGAAGGTGCGATGAATCCTTGCACGTTTATGGGATGTTCGTATGATGAGCGAGCCGGTTTTCAACAAATCAATGTCACCATGGATACCGACTTTGAAAATGCGACCGATGAAGAGATCGTAAGTTGGATGAAAGAGACTGAGATGCGTTGTCCTGTCACCGACAACATCAAAGACAGTACCAAAATAGAAGTAACCCATAAATAAAGTGATGTTCCATTCCTCGTAAAGAGTAGCATCTATTTCTGCTTTTTACGAGGAATTCACTATGTCAGCAGTCCATTATATACCTCTAAAACAATTTCTCCAATGAAAATGAAGTCATTTCTTATTCCCGTTCTTATGTTTTTCGTTGCTGCCTTGTGGGTTTTACCACTCTCCGCTCAAACAACCGCTCAACAGAAAAAAACCATGAACGAAACAAGTAAAAAAGCACCCCATTACAAGGTCACATTCATCGAACTGGGATCGGTGCGTTGTATTCCCTGCCAAAAGATGCAACCCATCATGAAATCAATTCGTGAAAAATACCCAACCCAGGTGAACGTGATTTTCTACGATGTGTGGACAAAAGAAGGGCATCCCTTTGCTCAACAATACAACATCGAGGTCATTCCGACGCAGGTTTTCTTAGATGCCAATGGAAAAGAATTCTATCGTCATCAGGGTTATTTTCCGGAAGATGAATTGATCAATGTACTAAAAAAGCAAGGAGTGCGTTAGTAATTGCTGAAGTAACATCATTCCTTTTCTTCCATGTCTAATAAATCCAACGTTTCTTTGCCGGAGATTTTTTCAGCCTATCTGATGGTTGGGCTGACTGCTTTTAGTATGGCTATTCTTCAAAAACTCAAATCGCTTGTAAGGCAAAAAAAATGGATGAGTGAAGAGGAGATCAACGAAGGCATTGCGTTGGTGCAGCTTTATCCCGGCCCAATGATGGTTGATTTCACCGCCTATGTCGGTTACCGGTTGCGTGGTGTTTGGGGAGCCGTGGCGGCCACAACGGGTTTTATCCTTCCCTCGTTTGTCATGATGTTGGCGTTGTCTTACGTCTATTTCACAGCAGGTAATCTTGCCTGGGTTCATGTCATTTTCACCGGATTGGAAGCGTTAGTTATCGGGGTGATTCTCAACGTGACGGTTGACATGGCTGCACAAAACATCAAAGGCAAAGCGGAAGCCGTCATCGCCTTTTTGGCTTTCGCTGTGCTTTTATTCAAAATTAATGCCATCTGGGTTGTTTTGGTTGCACTGTGTTTGGGAGCCATTTTGCTCCGTCCTACCACTAAATCAAAAGCGATTCCGCAGGCGCAGGCCTCGGTGCCGATGCGTCAATGGATCGGGATTGCATTGATTTCATTTTTTGTCGTTTTGGTCTTGGTGGCTTCCATCTTGCTCAAGTCGGAAGTTGGGGCTCTTTCGGTATCCTTATTCAAAATCGGTTCGGTAGCGTTTGGAAGTGGAACCACCATTGTTCCATTGCTTCAAACCGAAGTCGTCAATGCGCACCATTGGATGTCGATGAGTCAATTTGCTGACGGCCTTGCTTTGGGTCAAATAACGCCCGGCCCGTTTTTGATCACGGCTACTTTTATCGGGTATAAAATGGGCGGACTTTTTGGTGCAACGCTTGCCACCTTTGCCATGTTTTCTCCGTCGTTTATCATGACGCTCATTTTTACCGAATTGTTCGTTCATATCCGAAATTTGAAAGTCATTCGTGGTGCATTAGCAGGTGTTTTGGCTTCTTTTGTCGGGATGCTGGCAGCGGTCATTTTAGATCTTGCGGATGTCACCATGAAATCGCCGGCAGCATTTGGCATGGCGGCACTTGCTTTTATTGCCGTTCGATGGTTTAAGTTGGATGTGATTTGGGTGTTTGCCGGTGGCATCGTTTTGTGGATCGCCCTTACGGCTGTAGGTTTATCATAATCTTCGTTTTATTCTGTTAGGAGTTCGGCTCCTTTACCATGCTGCTTCTCATCACGGTCAATCAAACAAAACGGTGACGGTGTATCGTTTTGTTTTTTTCTTCTTTATACCTCTTTTTTATCATTATTTTGTGAATGGCAGCTACGTTCAGATGATGATGTAAACAATTAATTTTCTTTTTGATAGGTTACTATGGAAATATATAGCTAACTTTGCATGAATTTTAAAAAAGAAAAAATGATTTTTGAAGAATTGGGGATTGATGCCCGCATATTGAAGGCTATCAGTGAATTAGGTTTTGAAAACCCCATGCCTATCCAAGAGAAAGTAATTCCTGTTTTATTACAAAATGAGTCGGATGTGATTGGACTTGCACAAACCGGAACGGGCAAGACAGCCGCGTTTGGAATTCCAATCATACAAAAAACAAATTTGTCATTGCGCCATCCTCAGTCGCTGGTGCTTTGTCCCACCAGAGAATTATGCTTACAAATTACAGACGATCTGATTGATTATTCCAAATATATCGATGGATTAAAGGTATTGCCTGTCTATGGAGGCTCAAGCATTGAAATGCAGATACGGTCTGTCAAAAAAGGGGTGCACATTATTGTTGCCACTCCGGGACGCCTCATTGATTTAATGAAACGGGGCGTCGTGAAACTGGATACCATTCGCTATGTGGTTATGGATGAAGCTGACGAGATGCTTAATATGGGTTTTACGGAGAGTATCAATGAGATTTTAGCTTCTGTGCCGAATGAAAGGACAACCATGCTCTTTTCAGCCACCATGCCCAATGAGATATCGCGTATAGCTAAAACATACATGCACAATCCGCAGGAAATTGTCATTGGCAATCGAAACGAAAGCACAAACAACGTAAAACATCGGTTTTACATGGTGCATGCAAAGGATAAATATTTGGCATTGAAAAGAATAGCTGATTATTATCCTGCTTTTTACGGCATTGTGTTTTGCAGAACGCGAAAAGAAACACAGGAAATTGCCGATGCACTGATTCGTGACGGCTACAATGCCGATGCGCTGCATGGAGATCTTTCGCAACAGCAACGTGACTACGTGATGCAAAAGTTCCGTATTCGCAATCTTCAGATTCTGGTGGCAACGGATGTTGCGGCCAGAGGTTTGGATGTGGACGATCTGACGCATGTTGTCAATTATGGGTTGCCTGATGATATCGAAACTTATACGCATCGAAGCGGTCGTACCGGCAGAGCTGGTAAAGCCGGTCTTTCTATTGTGATTATTCATAGCAAAGAGCGACAGCGTCTGCATGAAATTGAACGTAAAATCAATAAGAAGTTTGAACCGGGAGTCATTCCTACAGGGAAAGCTATTTGTGAAAAGCAAATGCTTCATTTGGTTGATAAACTTGAAAAAGTAGAGGTGAACGAAACGGAAATAGCTGATTTATTATCGGTTGCTTATCGAAAATTGGAATGGCTTTCTAAAGAAGAAGTGATCAAGCGACTTATCTCTCTTGAGTTTAACCGCATGTTCCAATATTACAGAGATGCTGATGAGTTGGATATACCGGGTGACAATTCATCGGGAATGGATCGAAGCAAGAAAGGTCGCGGACAGGAAAAAGGATTTGTGCGTTTGTTTGTCAACTATGGCAAGATTGACGGAATGATTCCTCCTCATTTTATTGAGATTATTAATCAATATGTCCCTAAACGCATTGATATTGGCCGAATCGATATCTTGCCTAAAATATCTTTTATTGAAGTACGCGAGGAGGATGCTAATTTGGTGATTCAGTCATTGAAAAAAATTAAAGGATTGGAAAGAAAAATGATTATTGAACGGGCTCAACCTGAAGGGGAACACGAGGAAAGGAGATCGTTCTCCGGTCGAAAGAAAAATGATAGCGATCGAAGAAAACGAAGAAATTGATCGTATCTAATTGAACGCCATTATTTTATGATTGGTTGATGCTAATCAATAAAAAAACATCCGATGAAAGAGAAATTCATCGGATGTTTTTTATTGCGCCGGATTGATCCGTTAAAAGAATCTTGCCCTGTAATCTTGAATGTTTCCCTTGTCTTTTAACACTTGGAACATGATGTAAGGCAACATGTAGTTTTGTTTTTGATTGAGCATCTCTTCTTCATTTTGTAGTACAAACGGATCATTTTTGGTTTGAATGTTGTACACATTGAAGACATAAACGCCCATTTTTCCTTGCAATGGTTGAGAAATTTTGTTGGCTTGGCTGGCGGTTGCTGCTCCGATGATGAGGGGCTCATTGGTTAGCGAACCGGTGCCGTTGCTATAGAAATTTAGGTTTGTAGCCGTGTCCATTTTTACTTTTAAGGTTGCAGCCAAACCCGGAAGGGTTGGATTTGTTGCCATGGCCGACGAAATATTTTTGATCATCAGCTGTGCTTTTTTGTCAGTAATAAGCTGCGCTTTCAAATCGGGAGTGACGGCTTCTAAGGAACGATAGCCTTTTTCATGTTTTCCGGTTATGACAGCCACAATCAATTGATCGTTTTCAGCACCACACTCGAGGACATCGGATACGGTACCTACTTTGTTGTCATTGACCCACCGAATGACAGAACGTGAGTTTTTAATCATACCGATTTGAGGAGCGTTAGGATCAACCTGATTGGCGGTGTGAACCACTAATCCTTGAGCTTTTGCCGTTGCGTCAAAATTGGAGAGAGAAGTAGCGGCCGTTGCAAATTGTTTTGCCTGATTATAATATTGTTCCCGTGTTGCATCGCTTGGTACTACCCGAATAGCGATGATCCCTAATTTTACTTTTGGCACAATATCTCGTTGTTGAGTAACCTGAATTAATTGAATTCCTTGTGGTTCTTTATCCACAACGATTTCATTTTTAGCTGCTTGGAAGATTTTATTGGCTAATGATAAGTTAAATCCCATTTGCAGTAAGTTTTGTTCTTGTACCCATCCAATTTCTCCGCCGTTGGCTGCGGTTTGTTGAACGCGTGAATATTTGCGGGCTAAAGCAGCAAAATCGGCTCCGCCGTTAATGGCTTTTTTGATGCTGTCTGCCAAAATGGAAGTAGCTGTGTCGCTTTGAGCTGCTACAAAAATATGTCGAATGTTTACAGAATCAGGCAACATCATTTTTGGTTCAATGATTTTGGCCATGACGTACGTGTCATTTTCCAATGTGGGGCCAAACACGTCTCCTTTTTTGCCATTGAAAGCAAAATCTTGCAAGAAGGTGGGCAGATCTTCTTTGCTTAGTGGAGCATCGATGTATTTTGAATCTGAATTGTTGTTGATAATGGTCGTTAATTGATTGTCGGCAGCAGTTTCAAAATTCGCTTTAATCCCGTTGATTTTTTGTTCTACTGCGCTAAAATCGGCTTGCGATGGTTTGATGGGAATCAAAACATATTTAAAGTCATTGTTGGCTTCTTGGCGATACCGTTCGATTTGTTTCTTGTATAATGCTTTGATTTCGGCATCCGACACAGTAATGGAACCATCAGGAATGGTATAGTAGGGTTGCATAATGAAATTCATATCCACCGATGTTTCATTGCGGCTAAATGCATACTTGGCATCTAAGGCATTGCTGGTGATTGTTTTGGATAGCAATGTGATGTATTTTTGTTGCAACGTGTTATCTTTGATCATTTTAACCCAAAAATCCCAATATTGTTCATATTGTTTGATTTCGTCAGCTTGCTGAGGATTGTTTTTCTGTGCGGCTTGATTGAGTGCGGTCAAAAAATTCAATAAGGCTTGTTTGCTGAAAGCACCTGTTTGCGGATCGACAAAAATGCGACGACCGGTAATCAACGGACTGATGTGATCGCCAATCGTTAAATCGTTCATCTCTTCTTTCGTCACGGTGAGCCCTAATTCGGCTGCCTGTTGTCCGATGAGTGTGGAATTCAAAAAATTAGACCAAACTTGTTCCCGAATTTGTTCATTCATTTGATCATTTCCTGTTTGTCCTGTCTCAATTTTGTACACCGTTGTCAACTGATCAATTGCACTTTGAAATTCGGGATATTTAATGGTTTTCCCGTCGATGACTGCCACTTTCATTTTTTGTTGACCAAAAAATGATTGACTTGAATTTAAAAAGTCACCAATAATAAATGCAAACATGGCTAACCCCACGGTTACAACCAATAACACGCCTCTTCGTCTGATTCGTTCTAATGTTGCCATTGAATAATGTCTATTAAAAGATAATTTCTATTTTTTCTATTTATTTCAAATAATACAACTATTTGATTACGAGTGATATAATTGCTTTGATAGCCTCGTTGTCAAGAAAGTAGGATCATTCAAAATGTGGGTACGAATATACAAAAAAATGTTTATATTACCATCTTTTGAAGGAATGCACTGTTTTTTAGTTGTCATTCACCAACCAGCACATCAAAACCATGTTCTTTGACCTTTTGGGCAATGCTTGTCAATTCTTCATGCGTAGCCTTGCGAAGCGATTGCAAAGGGGTTTCGCGATCAATGGTGTAAATCATCACCTGTTTTGGTTTGATTTGTTTCAATGCGGCAAGCCACAGTTCAACTTCTTCGTCGGTCGTATTATCTATGATTTGATGATCAGTTTCGCCATGGAGAAACATGGTTTGGATGATCACATTGCCGTGAAATTGTTGAAGGTGTTCAATGAGCCATTGTGCTGTTATTTTTTTTGAGACGGGACGATTGAGTAGTTGAATGGTGTGATCATTGGCCGAATCGAGCTTAAGAATGTTATTGTCCACTTTGTTGAGTGCTTGAACTACCGAAGGATGATCAAGTTGGGTGCTATTGGAGAGTACGCTGATTCCGGCATTCGGGAAATAGGTATTGCGAAGTGCAATGGTATCATCGACAATGGTGGCAAAATCCTTGTGAATGGTTGGTTCTCCGTTTCCTGCAAACGTGATCACATCTAATGGTTCATGGCGATTTTTCATTTCAGACAAGGTTATTTCAAGCTGTTGTCGGACTTCTTCCCGTGTGGGGATGACAGCTTGAGGATCTGTTGTGTTAAATCCGCATTCACAGTAGATGCAGTTAAAGGTACATATTTTGGCAGTGAGCGGCAACAGGTTGATTCCAAGCGAAATGCCAAGTCTTCTGCTTTTAACCGGCCCAAAAATGATTTTATCAAATAAAATAGTGGACATAAAAGTCTTCTTAAAATGGTAGGTAAGCCCTTTTCGATCTCTTCAAGGGATTCAATATCAAAACGATGCTAATGTCATTAGTTGCCTTCTGAATGGCTGAAAAGAGTTATTCTTTTGTTAAATTTTCCATGCTGCAATCCGATCCATCGCTTCGCGAGTCTGCTCGTGCGTGCCAAAAGCAGTGAGTCTGAAGTATCCTTCGCCGTGTGGTCCAAATCCTACGCCGGGTGTTCCGACAACGTGTGCTTCGTTTAACAATCGGTCAAAGAATTCCCATGCTGAAATGTTGTTTGGTGTTTTTAACCAAATGTAAGGAGCGTTGATTCCTCCAAAATGTTCAATTCCTTTGAGTTGCATTCCTTGTCGAATGAGCTCGGCATTGTGCATGTAATAGCGAATCGTTTCTTTGATTTGTTGTTGCCCTTCTTCGGAATAGACCGCTTCTGCAGCACGTTGAACGATGTATGCCGTTCCGTTGAATTTCGTGGTTTGACGACGATTCCAAAGTCGATTGAGTGAAATCGGCTCGTGTTGTGTTGAAAATGCTTTTACTGCTTTTGGAACCACGGTGTAGCCACATCGTAGTCCGGTGAAACCTGCTGTTTTTGAAAAACTTCGGAATTCAACCGCTACTTCTTTAGCTCCTTCAATTTCGTAAATGGAATGAGGCACATCGGGTTCGCTGATAAAAGCTTCATACGCGGCATCAAATAATATGATTGATTGATTTTCAAGGGCATAATCAACCCATTTTTTCAATTCATGGTGTTTTAATGTTGTTCCGGTGGGATTGTTGGGATAGCACAAATATATGACGTCTGCTCTTTGATCAGGCAAGGAAGGAATAAAATGATTTTCGGCAGTACAGGCCAGATAACGGATATTGCTCCATGCGCCTTTTTCTGTCAGTGTTCCTGCTCGGCCTGCCATTACATTGGTATCGACATACACCGGATACACCGGATCGGTGACAGCAATCACATTGTTGATGCCTAAAATGTCACCAAAATTTCCGGTATCACTTTTAGCTCCGTCGCTGACAAATATTTCATCGGGATCCAATGCAATACCTCTTGAATTAAAATCATGTTTTACAATGGTTTGACGTAGAAAATCATAGCCTTGCTCGGGCCCGTATCCGCGAAACGTTGAGGCTTGTCCCATTTCGTCCACAGCTTGATGGAGAGCTTTAATCACAGCAGGAGCTAATGGTCGGGTGACATCGCCGATTCCTAAGCGAATGACGTTGGCAGTTGGATGCGCTTCTTTGAATGCAGCTATTTTTCGTGCTATTTCGGAAAATAAATAGGTTTCGGATAAAATAGTAAAATGATCGTTGATAAGTGCCATGATTGAAATGAATTGAAAATGGATAGTGAATTTGTCAATGGGATAATGATGAATCAGGGAAATACGTTCCTTCAAAAACGGTGGTTGCCGGACCTGTCATGTACACATGATTGTCTGCTTCTGACCATTCAATGAACAACGTGCCGCCTGTTAACTCCATCGTGACTTTGCGTTCGGCTTTACCATTCAAAACAGAAGCGACCGTTGCAGCACAAGCGCCCGTGCCGCAGGCAAGTGTTTCGCCTGATCCGCGTTCCCAAACCCGCATCTTCAAATGATCCGGTGATAAAATTTGGACAAATTCCGTGTTGGTTCGATTGGGAAAAAGGGGATGATGCTCAACTTTTGGACCAATTTTGGCTAAATCAAGTTGATCGACTTGATCTTCAAAAATGACAACATGCGGATTCCCCATCGAAACAGCGGTAATATTCACCCGTTTGCCGTCCAATGCGATGGGGAAGTTGATCACCGTTTCTTCGTCAATGTGAACGGGAATTTGTTTTGCCGAAAGAATGGGTTCTCCCATATCAACCCGAACCGTAGTGACTTTGCCGTTTTCCACGTTTAAGTCCAATCGTTTTTGCCCCGCTAATGTTTCCAATGTGATGGAAGTTTTGTCCGTCATGCCGTGATCATATACATATTTTGCAATGCAACGTGACGCATTGCCGCACATTTCGGCTTCTGACCCGTCGGCATTGAAAATACGCATTCGGAAGTCTTCTTTTTCTGAAGGTAAAATCAAGACTAATCCATCGCCTCCGATTCCAAAATGTCGATCACTGATCTGAATGGCTAATGATGCAGGATCTTCAATGGTTTCTTGAAATCCGTTGACATAAATATAATCGTTGCCTGCACCGTGCATTTTAGTAAATCTCATATGTTTATGTTATTTGTGTTATTATTTAATTGATTTATGAATGAGCTCCGTTAAAGATTCGTTTTCTTTTTTGCATCATCTGTTTTGATGCTTTATTCTTCCCATGATTCACCACCGGGTGTCATGATCGGACGAATGTTTTTATGTTCATAATCATTGATGAAAGCCTGATTGACTAATTTATTTCCTCCAGGTGTCGGATAATTCCCCGAAAAATACCAGTCGCCTTGATTCAATGGACAGGCTTTATGCAGATTATCAATGGTTTGATAGATGATTTCAATGTCAATGTTGCAATCGTCGGGTCGTACTAACTCAGCAATCTTTTTTGAAATTTCTTCGTCGGTGAATGGAGCATAAATTTCTTTTACATAATTTACAATCAATTCTTTGGGCAAATTTTCTTGTGCTTTGCTTTTTTTATACACTTCATCGATGAGGGATGTTTTCCCTTGTTCTTTGAGGAGCGAAACGGCTGCTGTAAAGGCAATAAACTCGCTCAATCGAGACATGTCAATGCCATAACAATCGGGGTATCGTATTTGTGGTGAAGAAGATACAATGATGATTTTTCGTGGATGGAGTCTGCTTAAGATTTTGATAATGCTTTGCTTCAGCGTAGTGCCTCTTACAATGCTATCATCAATGACCACAATAGCGTCTTCATTCTCTTTGACAATGCCGTAGGTGACGTCGTACACGTGAGCTGCCAAATCATTCCGGTTAGCATCTTCCGTAATAAAGGTTCGCAGCTTAATGTCTTTGATGGTTAATTTTTCGTTGCGGATTCTTTTGGAAAGAATTTCGTTGATATGCTGCTCGGTTAATGATGTTTTTTTATGGAGTTGAAGAATGGCATTGGCTTTTTGTTCATTTAAATGATCTTCCAGACTTTCCATCATTCCGTAATAGGCAACTTCGGCCGTGTTTGGAATAAATGAAAAAACGGTGTGATCAATGTCGTAATCGATGGATTTCAAAATTTGCGGGATCAATAGCTTCCCCAACATTTTTCGTTCTTGGTAAATGTCACTGTCACTTCCTCTTGAAAAATAAATGCGCTCAAACGAACAGGGCGTAATGTGATTGGCTGTGCGAATGTGAGCCAGTTTCATGGCGCCGTCTTTTTTGATAAATAAACCCCATCCGGCGGGTAATTCTTTGACCTCTTCCGTTTTGATGTTGAAAACGGTTTGGATCACGGGTCGTTCTGAGGTAGCGACTATCAATTCGTCGTTAGCAAAATAATAGGCAGGACGAATGCCCCATGGATCACGAAACACAAACGCATCGCCACTGCCGGTCATCCCTGTAATGACAAATCCTCCATCCCAAATTTGAGTTGCTTTTTTTACAATATCCGTAAGATCGATTTCTTGTTCAATTTTTTCATTTAACTCATTGCCTGAAAATCCTTGACGGCTAAATGAATTGTAGAGATCCTCCACCGCTGTATCCAATAAACTACCAAGTTGTTCCAATATAATGAAGGTATCGGCATTGTGACGCGGATGTTGTCCGTCTGCCACAATTTGATCAAACACTTCATTGACATTGGCTAAATTAAAGTTTCCGGCTAAACATAAATTGCGGCTACGCCAGTTGTTTCGACGCAAAAACGGATGGGTGTAAGCAATTCCTGATCGTCCAATCGTGCCGTAACGTAAATGTCCCATGTAGATTTCACCCATAAAAGGTGCCTTTTCAAGTTGATCTGCATGATGTTTTTCGTACCAGGCCAATTGTTCATTGATCGTGTGGAACGTTTCGGTAATGGCTCCTGCTCCTAAAGCTCTTTCACGGAAAATGTATTCTTCTCCGGCATTGGCGTGCAGTTTGACCGTGGCAATGCCTGCTCCTTCTTGCCCGCGATTGTGCTGCTTTTCCATCAAAAGGTAAAGCGCATTCAAACCGAATTTTTTTGTGCCGTATTTTTTTTCATAGTAAGAAAGAGGTTTTAACAGCCGAAGCAACACTATGCCACATTCGTGTTTGATTGGATCACTCATTTGGATGATTTATAGTTGGGAAAAATGAGATGCAAAAAAAATGAATGTGCAAAGGTAGTTCATTTTTTGATTTATGACGAAGGCGTTTTCAACTAAATGGCTTCATTTGATTCATTTTAAGATCTATCAACTTCAAGATTAGAAAATAGTTAACCTTCTGGTTGATTTTTTTGCCCGATAAATTGGTTTTTGGATCTATTGCTTTCATGACGGAATCTAAAAAATGCAGCCTGAAGGGCGTTTTGTAACAACCGTTAAGCACAAACAGAATGAAAATGTGCAATAAATGGAGGAAGATAGCACAAAAAGAAATAAAATGTGTATCTTTGCGCCTCGTTTTTATTAAATTTAAATAAGCATTTCGCTGTCTGACTGCTTTCCTTGTTTGTGAAAAGTCTTCTTACTTCTGACTGCTTCTTATCCAATTTCTCATTTGAATGAAAAGAAAAATCGTAAGTGCAATGTTTTTTTCATTGCTTATTGCTAAAGGTTTCGCCGGAGGTCTTCTGACGAATACCAATCAAAGTGTTCATTTTTTGCGTGAACCCTCGCGTGAAGCTTCGACTGAAATTGATGCTGTCTATACCAATCCTGCCGGATTAGTATATTTAACGGATGGATTTCATTTGTCCGTGACCAATCAGAGTGCTTTTCAAACGCGCACCATTACTTCAACATTTGCCCCATTTGCAGGAGATGGCGGTAGTGTCACCAAAGTTTTTCGAGGTGAAGCCTCTGCACCCATTATTCCGAGCTTTCAGTTGGCTTACAAAAAAGGGAACTATGTGATTTCTACTGCTTTTGCCATCACCGGCGGCGGCGGAGAAGCTACCTTCAATCACGGGTTGCCTTCTTTTGAAGCGCCGATTTCCATGATCCCGGTTTCATTGACTGCTGCCGGAGTGCCAACAACAGCTTATTCGGTTGATGGCTACATGCAAGGGCGACAATTTCTGTACGGGTTTCAACTAAACGGTTCTTACAAGTTGAATCATGCTTTTTCCGTTGCGGCAGGCTTGCGCTTGAATATTGCAAGCAATGCCTATCAGGGACATTTGCGAAATATCATGATTAATCCCCAACATCCGGTCTTAAATCCAACGGGAGAGATGATGTTAGCTACGCTTTTTTTTAACAATGCGGCATCTTTGGCCACCGGAGCTGCAAACTCACTCACTCCCATTGTGGATGGCGGCTATGGTTCTGCTACCTTGGCGCAATTGCAAGCAGCAGGTAAATTGACGGCTGCTCAGGTCGCTCAATTAAGTGCCGGTCTGGGAACTGACGTGAGCGGATTGCAAGTGACACAGGTACAAAATCTTTATAACAAAGCCGCTGCCACTTATACGACTAATGCTCATGCAACTGCCGATAAATATTTGGATTGTACACAAACCGGCTGGGGTGTGACGCCCATTATTGGTTTTGATTATCATGAGGACAACTGGAATGTAGGCTTAAAATATGAGTTTAAAACGTCGTTAAATATTCAAAACAATACCGTGATTGATGATACCGGTTTATTTCCTGACGGCGTCAATACGCCTAGCGATGTGCCTGCTTTGCTTACGCTTGGCGTTGCTTATCAGCTTCCGCATCATTTCAATTTTTCGGTCGGCTATCATCATTTCTTTGATTCTGATGCTAAAATGGCTAATAATAAGCAACAATATATTCATGGCGGGGTAAATGAATATCTTTTTGGTGGTGAATACACGGTTAATTCCATTTTTTTAGTGAGTGCAGGAGCTCAAATTACCAGAACAGGCGTAACCGATCCTTATCAAAGTGATATGAGTTTCAGCTTAAATTCTTATTCTGTTGGTTTTGGGGGCGCTGTCAACTTGACTTCAAAACTTCGGTTGAATTTGGCCTATTTTTTCACGAATTACGCTAAATGGACAAAACAGTCATCCAATTACAACAATACCATGCTGGCAGGAACCGATGTTTTTGCTCGAACCAACAAAGTCTTTGGAATAGGAGTCGATTATAATTTTTAATTGGTTCGCTTCGTTCCATTGCCTTTCAGAATTACTCAAGTTAATCAGGAAGAGGATTCTCTTGTCAGAAGCCTCTTTCTCTTGTTTTAAAAACAGCTATCTTTGCAGACTGATTTTTTCAGCTTCGTGAACAACTTGAAAACGAACATGACAAAACGCTATGACATTGATTAATAATATAATAATCAGTTTGTAGTGAAATTTCATGTGGGCTTAATCAATAAAATATTTAAAAACAGATGAATATAACCATTCGTAAAGCCACGTCAGACGATTTCCCTTTTATTCTTTCCATGATCAATGAATTGGCAACTTTTGAAAAAGCTGCGGACAAAGTGACCAATAGTGTTCAACAAATGATGCAAGAGCAAGATTTGTTTCATTGTTTGATCGCCGAAACGGAAAGTCATGAGCCTGTCGCCATGGCGTTGTACTTTTTTGCCTATTACACATGGGTTGGTAAATCGCTCTATCTTGACGACTTGTATGTCAAAGAACCTTATCGCCAACAAGGCATTGCTACCCAATTGTTGCACGCTGTTTTTGAAGTGGCACGTCAGGAAAAATGCCATCGGGTTCGTTGGCAGGTGCTCCATTGGAATGAAAATGCGTTGGCATTGTATCGAAAATTAGGTGCTACCATTGATGCCCAATGGTCCAATTGTGATTTTGACGAACATGGAATTCAAACGTTTCCTTTCTGATTGGAGATGGAGTGTAATTTGCATTAAAACAATGAAATAGATATTATTCAAAGTGGTCTGTTTTGTTTTTGTGCCTTTATGCTCCGGCATTCTTTTTTTTATTTTAATGAAATCATATTGTTTTTTGCAATTAAAAATAATATCTTTACGATAAGAAATCACTAATCATTTAATTTTTTAAGAACTTATGAGATCATTAATTGGAAAACAAGCTCCTCTCTTTAAAGCGCCCGCTGTGATCAACGGGAAAGAAATTGTCCCCGATTTTTCACTTGAACAATTTATTGGTAATAAATACGTGGTATTTTTCTTTTATCCAATGGACTTTACTTTTGTTTGTCCAACTGAATTGCATGCTTTTCAAGCACAATTGAATGAGTTTGAAAAACGAGGTGTTCAAGTCGTTGGATGTTCGGTTGACTCGGAATATTCCCATTTGGCATGGTTGTCGCTGGACAAAAACCACGGTGGCATCAAAGGGGTTACTTATCCCATTGTAGCAGATTTTTCAAAAACCATTGCTGAGAATTTTGGCGTATTGGCTTCTGAAATTGATTATGACGAAGAAGGAAATGCCTATTCTATTGGTGATCCGGTAGCTTATCGTGGTTTATTTCTGATTGACAAAAAAGGAGTCATTCGTCATTGTGTCATCAATGATTTACCCTTAGGTCGAAATGTTGACGAAGCCATCAGAATGGTCGATGCGCTGCAGCATTTTGAAGAATATGGTGAAGTTTGTCCTGCTAACTGGACTCAAGGAAAAGAAGCAATGAAAGGGACAACGGAAGGCGTTGCCGAATATTTAAGCAAACATTAAGCCATAATCTTTTCGTAAAAAAAGGATTTTCAGATGAGGCAATCATTGAAAATCCTTTTTTAGTTTTAAATATTCAATCGAAATAACCTTTCATAATGCCTCGTGGCGAATTGCGTACGAAAAGAATAATTTCATCCCGTTCTTTTGTGGCAGGCATTTCAGCCTCGATGTGTTCAAGAGCGGTTGTCGTATTAAAATTGGAAAGGTACAAAATGCGATATGTTTCTTGAATGTCACGTATTTGTTCGTTGGTAAATCCTCTTCGACGCAGCCCGACTGAATTGATTCCGCTGTAAGAAATGGGCTCGCGTCCGGCTTTGACATAAGGTGGAACGTCTTTGTTGACTTTTGATCCTCCCTGAATCATCACGTGAGCTCCAATGTGTGTAAATTGATGAATGAGCGATCCTCCACCGATAATTGCCCAATCGCCAATGGTTACTTCGCCTGCCAGTTGCGTAGCATTGGACATGATGACATTGTCGCCGATAGTGCAATCGTGAGCCACATGACAATAAGCCATAATCAGGCAGTTTTTGCCGATAATGGTATGTCCTTTGGATGCTGTTCCTCGATTGATGGTGACACATTCCCGAATAGTTGTGTTGTCGCCGATAATAGCTGTAGTTTCTTCGCCTTGAAATTTAAGATCCTGCGGAATGGCGCTAATGACGGAGCCCGGGAAAATAGTGCAGTTTTTGCCGATTCGTGCTCCTTCCATAATGGTGACATTGGAGCCAATATGCGTGCCTTCGAGTATCACTACATTTTTATCGATGGTAACAAAAGGTTCAATGACCACATTTGAAGCAATTTTGGCTTCAGGATGAATATATGCTAACGGCTGCTTCATCAATGTAATTTTTTTGAATGAAAAAATGGATAATCTATGGTTTGTATGAATAGTAGAGCTGACAGCAATCAGATCGTTCTATCCTCATTTTCTTTGTTTTTAGTTACCTGTGCCATGAATTCAGCTTCGCAGACAATGCGATCGCCTACAAAGGCGTATCCTTTCATGGTAGCGCATCCTCGTCGAATGGGTGAGAGTAAAGCTAATCGGAAAATAACCGTATCGCCCGGAACGACTTTTTGCCGAAATTTTACTGCATCAATCTTCATGAAATAAGTTGAATATAATTCGGGATTTTCTACTTGATGTAAAATCAATAATCCTCCGGTTTGAGCCATTGCCTCTACCAAAAGGACACCGGGCATTACCGGTTCCGTAGGGAAATGTCCGTTGAAGAAAGTCTCGTTTACCGTGACATTCTTCAGTCCGACAATAACAGAAGATGAGATGCTCAATATTTTGTCCACCATCAAAAACGGCCATCGATGAGGCAACATTCGTTTAATCTGGTTGGTATCAAACACAGGTTCTTTATTGGGATCATAAACCGGAATGGGCACTTCTTGCCGTTTGATTTCTTTTCGGATTAATTTTGAAACAGTGGTGTTGATTTTATGACCCGGGCGTGTTGCTATGACTTTTCCCAAGAGTGGTTTCCCTATCAGTGCCAGATCGCCGATGACATCGAGCAATTTATGACGTGCCGGTTCATTGTCAAATTGCAATTCCGAAAGATAACCCAATTCGTTTACGTTTTTGTGTGGATGATGAAGCAGATCGGCAATGCGGTCCAATTCTTCCTGATCAATCATCTCATCGTAAATCACTAAGGCATTCTCCAGATCACCTCCCTTGATCAGATCCATTTTGAGCAATTCTTCCAATTCACGCACAAAAACAAAGGTGCGGCAGGAGGCGACTTCGGTGCCAAATTGCGCTAAATTGTCCAACACGGCAAATTGATTGTGCAAAATGGATGATTTGAATCCAATCAATGTTTGAATGCTGAAATGATCGTCCGGAAGAATGACGATGGAAGAGTGTGAAACAGGATCGACGTATTCTATTTTCTTTTTGACGACATAATATTCTTTTTCTGCCTCTTGTTCAAGAATGCCTGCTTCGTTGATTTTTTCGATAAATGGTTTGGCGCTGCCGTCCAAAATAGGAAATTCCGGCGCGTTTACTTCCATCAAACAGTTGTCAATTTCGGAAGCATACAAAGCAGCCATCGCATGTTCAATGGTGCTTACCTGAGCGTTATTGTGTGTTAATACGGTTCCACGAACGGTTTGGCTGACATATTCAGCTAAGGCAGGAATGGTTGGCTGACCATCTAAATCAATTCGTTTGATGACAAGTCCGTGATTTTCGGGGGCGGGCAAAAAATGCAATTCAATATCCAGTCCGGTGTGTAGTCCTTTTCCCGTGATAGAAAATGGGTTGCGTAATGTTTTTTGATTTGGCATGCTGATAAGAATATAAAGTACTGTATGTCAATGCATAGATTTTCGTAATTCTGCTATTTCTTTTTTTAATGCGTCTATTTCTCTAACTATTTCCGGTAATTTACGAAATACGACGTAGGCTTTATTGTATTGAACATGCGGTATGGCAGGTGCTCCCATGTAGGTCACATTATCGGGTATATTGCTGATTACGCCTGTTTGGGCTGCTAATTTCACATTGTCACCAATAGTTAAGTGCCCTGAAACGCCGACTTGCCCACCGAACATACAATTTTTCCCTATTTTCACTGAACCTGCAACGCCGTTTTGAGCGGCAAGTACACTGTTTGATCCAACTTCAACGTTATGAGCTATTTGTATAAGATTATCCAGTTTGACTCCTTGTCGAATGCAGGTAGAACCCATCGTAGCACGGTCAATAGTGGTGTTGGCTCCGATTTCAACATCGTCTTCCAATACAACATTCCCAATTTGAGCGATCTTGTCATATCCTCCTTCATTGTTGGGCGCAAAACCAAATCCATCAGCTCCCAGCACTGCTCCTGAATGAATCACACAACGATTGCCAACGACACAATCGTCATAAATGCGTACGCCGGGATAAATGGTTACATGATCGCCAATCGTCACATGCTGACCAATGTACGTGTGAGGATAGATCCTGACATTTTTTCCTATTTTTACGTGATTGTCGATGTAGGAAAAGGCTCCAATGTAAGCGTTCTCACCAATTTCTGCTGTCGATGCAATGAAAGCTAACGAATCGATTCCTTGATGTTCTTGTTTGGCGCTGTTGACTAACTCCAACAATCTGGCTAATGCCTGGTAAGCATCCTCCACTTTAATCAACGTCGCTTGAATGGGGGACTCAGGGGTGAAGTCTTTGTTAACTAAAATAATACTGGCTTGAGTCTGATAAACGAAGTGGGTATATTTGGGGTTGGCTAAGAAAGTTAATGTGCCTGGTGCAATTTCATCAATTTTCGATAGATTTGTTACGGTGACATGCGGGTTGCCAACTATTTCCCCATTTAAAAAATCAGCTATTTGTTGAGCAGAATATTCCATTCGTCAAAATTTTTGCAAAGGTATAACAAATGTTTTGAGTGACAAACACTCCCATTTTAAGTCTTTTTTATATTTTCGATGACGTTCCATTTTTTTCACTGACGGCTCGTCAAATGTGTTTCTATTTCTTTTGTCTTTTTGTATTGAACAGTAAATAACTTTGGTTGAAATATGCGGTGGATCTCCTTTCCTTTTATGCCATCTCTCTGCTCATTAAAACGATCTCGGTGCATTCAATGTCAATCATTTTATCCCCGATTGTGCTTTGCTACGTTAGCCAAATCAATTGGGCAGCATGATATGCTGTGAAATAAGCCTGTTTTACTATTTCCTTTATATTCAATGCTTTATAAAATTTTAATTGATTTATTGGAACAAACCAGTTCGTTCTCCAAGTTTGTGTTTTCTATCATCTTGCTTCTTTTGAAATGAATGTTAGTATAAAAGACCTTAATAGGCTATACGGCGTTCTTATTTTTGTATATTTAACAAATTATCTTTTCCTTAGAAGGCAGTGCGATGAGGATAATGATTTTTTTTTTTTGAATATAACGCTGAAACAGTTCGTTTATTATTTAATGACAAGGTCTGTGGTTTTGTGATGGTTAGAGGAAGTTTTGTAAGTGTGCAAATATAATAAAAATTACTTTTAAAGACCTATTTTATTTTCAAGATTGTTTTTAGAATGGATGAATTAATGTGTTGACGGCTAATAACCAGTGAAATATATCTTTATGATGTTCATTTACGAACAGGTTGAAGATCGGATCATGAAGTTTGTTGTGGCAGCATCAATGACGAGTTACTGCCGTCGTTTTTTTGGGAAGAGAGCTTATTTTCTTACGAACGAGTTTCATCGTCATTTCTTTCAAAAAAAGAGTATATTTGCTTCTCTTATATACTTACCAAAACTATTTATTATGAATAAAATTGTCGAGCGTTTAGTTGCTTTGCGCCGGTTGATGCACGAAAAAGGGATCGCTGCCACGATTATTCCGAGCAATGATCCTCATGCCAGTGAATATGTAGCCGATTATTGGAAAGAAAGAGCATGGATCTCAGGTTTTACCGGTTCAGCCGGCACCGTTGTTGTCACTTTAGAGGAAGCTGGGTTGTGGACGGATTCACGCTATTTTCTGCAGGCCGAACAACAATTGGCTGATACGGGCATCATGTTGTTCAAAGAAGGATTACCGGCAACGCCATCCATCACCGATTGGCTGTCACAAAGTTTGACTCCTCAAAGCAAGATTTCCATCAATCCTTTTCTTTTTTCTGTGTCAATGGTTGATTCGTTGCGCCAAGCATTTGAAGAATCGGGTTTGTCGTTGGTGACACAATATGATTTGATTGCTCCTTTATGGAAAGATCGTCCGCCTCTTCCCAATGATCCCATTATGCTTTTTACAGTGGAACATGCAGGAAAGACAACGCAGGAAAAATTAGCCATGGTGCGCGATGTGATGAAGCAGAAAAAAGTTACGCGCTATCTTATAACATCCTTAGACGAAATTGCCTGGCTGTTCAACATTCGGGGGAATGATGTTGCTTATGTGCCGGTTGCCATTGCCTATGCCGCTATTGATCCAGAATCGGCTACTTTGTTCATTAATCCTCAGAAAGTGTCGCTGCAGGTGGCTGATGCTTTGAATGAACAAGGGGTCTCCATTCAACCTTACAATGGAATATTTGATTATATCAAACGGTTGCATGTTGGTGAGCGCATTTTGATGGATCAAAACAAGGCAAACTTTGCTTTGTTTCAAGAAATTGCTTCGCATTGTCAAACGGTACCTGCCACTTCACCGGTGCTTCTGATGAAGAGTGTTAAAAATGAAACGGAGTTGCAAGGAATCCGTCTGGCCATGATCAAGGATGGTATTGCGTTGACACGCTTTTTTATCTGGTTGGAAAAAGAAATTCATTCTGATGCGTTAACCGAAATATCTATTGCCGATCGATTGAGGGAGTTTCGTGCGCAGCAACCGCTGTTTCAAGGCGAAAGTTTTGGTTCTATTGTGGGTTATAAAGAACATGGCGCTATTGTGCACTATTCAGCCACGCCCGAATCCAACGCAACATTACATGCGGATGGTTTTTTACTGATTGATTCCGGAGGGCAATACCTTAACGGGACGACAGATATTACCAGAACCATTGCTTTGGGTACGTTGTCATCACAGGAAAAATTAGATTTTACGTTGGTTTTGAAAGGGCATATTGCTTTGGCGACTGCCAAATTTCCAATCGGAACACGTGGATCACAGCTCGATATTTTGGCTCGGAAAGCGCTTTGGGATAAGGGAATGAATTACGGTCATGGCACCGGACATGGTGTTGGTCATTTTTTGTCTGTTCACGAAGGACCGCAATCGATCCGAATGGATGAAAATCCCACTCCATTAAAACCCGGAATGGTCATCTCCAATGAACCCGGATTATATCGCGCCAATCAATATGGTATTCGTATCGAAAATTTAGTTGCGGTCAAAGAAGCAGAAGCTACCGAGTTTGGTTCTTTTCTTGAATTTGAAACATTAACGCTTTGTCCTATTGATGTGCAAGCCATTGAACTTTCTTTGTTGACTAACCAAGAAAAAGATTGGCTCAATGCCTATCATGGCAATGTCTTTGCGCTGTTGTCACCACACTTGACTCCGGACGAAAAATCATGGTTGCAGGCTAAATGTCAACCCATTTGAAGCTATCAATCCGGTTATAACAAAGAAAGGCTGTATCGCTTGTGATACAGCCTCTTTGCTTTGATTTTGCCTAAAAAACGGAACAAGCAAATCAGTGGGTAGCTGATAAGAAAAATCGATTCCAACGGATGTTGGCCGGAAAACTTTTATCTTTATTGAGTGACAGCCAAACGAATAAAGGTTGTCCGACAATATGATCTTCGGGGACAAAACCCCAATAACGAGAGTCGGCTGAATTGTCCCGATTGTCTCCCATCATCCAGTAATAATTCATCTTGAACGTGTAGGTTGTCGCCGGTTTCCCGTTGATGTACACCACATTGTCCTTTACTTCGACCTGATTGTGTTCATAAGCTTCAATGACGCGTTGATATAATGGCAGATTGGAAGGATTAATGGCAATGGTAGCTCCTTTTTTTGGTATCCAGATCGGGCCGTAGTTGCCTCTTGTCCATCCTTTCCCATATCCAAGCGGGAACACATCGCCTCCCATCCAGTCGGGTTCGCATTGGATTGAAATCACCATGGGCATCGCTTTTAATTTTTCATAGGCTGCTCTGGTGAGCGGAATGTCATAAACAGGCAAAAATTGTCCTTCCGTATTCCGACGAAATCCCAATGGGCCTAAAATGAAATCATTATCCTGACTTTGCGTGATCAATTGCCTGTCATCCTTGCTTACATGCAACGCATTGAAAATGTCATTCGTGATAAATTCTCCATTGGTTTGTACCAAATAATTATATTGCACGCCGGGTTGGTCGTACAGCGGTTTTCCGTCAATATAAACCTGATTTTGAATGATTTGAAGTGTATCTCCGGGAAGTCCTACACATCGTTTGACATAATTTTCACGGCGATCAACCGGTCGATACATGATGGGCCCGTATTCCTGAGGATTGGCTCTGACAATTTCTCGCCCAAATCGGTAACATTGAGCCGGTGTGGGATGACTGTTCGGATTTTGAGATTTCAAAAAAGCATATCCTTCTTGATAACAACTGGTGTAGTAGTCGGGATTTTGTTTGAGCAAGGCAATGGTGTCGCCGGCCGGAAAGTTAAACACAACAATGTCGTTCCGTTTCACATGCCCAAATCCTTTCAGTCGATGATATCCCCATTCGGGAGTTTCAAGGTATGATTTGCAATTCAAGATCGGGAGTGTGTTTTGAACCAATGGAAATGCAATGGGTGTGTTCGGCATTCGAGGGCCGTAAGCCACTTTTGAAACAAAAAGAAAATCGCCCACTAAAAGGGTTTTTTCTAATGATGATGTTGGAATCTGATAGTTTTGAAAAAAGAATAAGTTGATGATGTACACGGCAATTAATGCAAAGACAATGGCATCAACCCATTCCATCACTTTTCGCACGTTTTTGTTTTTACTTTGTTTCCACCATGTCCAGTGAATGATTTTTGAAATGTAAACGTCAAACACAAAAGGTAAAAGAATCAAAACCCAAAGATTGCCAATCCAAATCGTAAATAAAATGGTAATAATTGCTGCAACGGCGAATTTGATCCATTGTTTTAAAGGTTGCTGTTTCATACGATTAATTTATTTTTTAACGCTAAGGATGTATGGAGCTCGCCAACATCATCATCTTGCGTAGGAATGAATGAAATTATGGTTCGTTGTATGGGTTGAATATTGGTTAAATGAACAAGTTCATTGACCTTGATCAATGAATCTTACCTGTTGGTTTTGAATGATTATCAGTGTGCAAAAGTACAAAAGAATGTTCGAGTTACCAATTGAAATAAGTCGTTCAATTTTTTTGTTGATTCCCTGAAATGGTTTCTATTCCTTATTTTTAGTGTCGATGATGATGGTGACGGGTCCGGCATTCTCTAAGGAGACATTCATATCAGCGCCAAAAATTCCTCTTTGAATTTGATTGACAGCCTGTTCGGAGACGGCTTCACAAAACTCTTCATACATTTTGATGGAAAATGGAGGTTTGGATGCACGCAAATAGGATGGGCGATTCCCTTTTCGGGTTGAAGCAAACAAGGTGAATTGACTGACGATGAGTATTTCTCCTCTCACATCATTAACCGAACGATTCATGACGCCTTGTTCGTCGTCAAAGATTCTAAGCTGGACTATTTTCTGGGCTAACCATCGGCAATCGTCAAGGGTGTCTGTATCTTCAATGGCAACGAATACTACCATTCCCTGAGCAATAGATGCAATGATTTCCTTTGCCACTTCTACCGAAGCGTTGTTAACGCGTTGAATAACTGCTCTCATTTTTTTTGGATCTGAAAATTAGGAAGTACAATTTCTGCACATTTCAAATTGGTTTCTATTGGTGAGTATGGCTTTGCGAAATGCTGTTGCTTTTTCATTGTGCCAAATTTCAAGAAAAGAGGCATCATGCAGATTGCCAAAAGCATGTTCTGCATTTTTGTCAAAACAACAAGGCAACACATCTCCGGAGGCGGTTATGACGGCGCTGCTCCATTGACGCCAACATCTATTTTTGAGATTTCTTTTTAATCTCCAATTTCCTTGACGATCTTTTTTGTAACGTGCAAATCGAGAACGGGACGGAATCCATGTTTCAATACGCGTCCATTCAATTTGTGCCGACTTCAGGGAATAACCATCTGCATGTAATGCTTTGACCTTTTTCTTAAATGCGTTGATCTGATGTTCGTTATGTTTCATCACGATCATTTGTGCTTCAATAAATGGAGAACGTGAGGCAAGTTTCTTTTTCCATTCATTTAAATAGGTGATGGCATTCAGTGTAGTTTCAATGTTGCCTCCTTTTCGATATGTTTCATAAACGTCTTGCGTGATGCCGTCAAGCGAAATAACAAGATGATCCAACCCTGATCTTACCAATTCCTTTGCTTTTTCATTTGTAAGCAATTGCCCGTTGGTTGAAATCATGGTTGTAATCTTTTTGTCGTGAGCATAACGAATCATATCGGTCAACGAAGGATGAAGCAATGGTTCTCCTTGAAAATAAAGCATCAGATAACTGATATCAGGGGCTAGTTCATTTATGATTTGATGGTACAATGATGGTTGCATGTATCTTTTGGGGCGAGTTAACGAACCGTTCCCAACAGGGCATTCAGGACAATGTAAGTTGCAATTGTTGACGGGTTCAATTGAAACGGCTAATGGGGCCTGTGGGTTAAAAGGCCTTTGGAAAGCGATAGATAAGAGATAAGTCCATGAAAGTTGTAGTACGACTAACCATCGATGCATTGAAATAGCGTGAGCAAGGATCTTCATAAAATGTAATTAATATCAAAAAATAAATTTTTGGCGCTAAATAATGTTAAATCTATGATTTTTCTTTCCTTTGAAAGATGTGAAAAGGGTAGATGTAAATTACCATATATGTTGATTATCAGGTTAATAAGTTCAATCTTATTGCAGAAACGAACTTACAAGATAAAACTGAAAATACAAAACACTTTTTTTGTTAATTGTTTCTGCTTATATTTGCTTTCAAATTGTGGCAAACGTTTATTCATTTAATCCAATCATTATTGTTATGAAAAAAGGAATTTATTTTATTGTGGCGGCTGTTCTCGCATTCGTCTTCTCGTCATGTGCGCCAAAGCCGATGGGAGCTTTAGATCCAAGCTTATTTAGCACAAATCCTAATCCTCTCGAAGAAAATGGTGGTAAAGTAGTTGCAACCATCACAGGGAAATTTCCACCTAAATATTTTGACGAAAAAACCGTGGTGGTAGTTACTCCGGTCTTGAAAACTTCAACAGGTAACGAATACAAAGGTACGCCCGTTTCTTACCAAGGTGAAAAAGTACAAGGCAATAATCAACAAATTTCTTACCAATTGGGTGGAACATTTACGCAACGGATCAATTTTGATTACAAACCCGACATGGCAAAGAGTGAATTATTCCTTCAATTCACGGCTACAAGAGGCAAGAAAACGTACGAAATTCCTTCTGTAAAAGTGGCAGACGGTGTCATTGCAACGGCAACTTTAGCTGCAGTAAATGCTGAAAACCTTAATTCTCCGATAGTTCCTGATAAATTTCAACGGATTATTCAAGAAAAGCAGGATGCCAATATCCTATTTTTAATTCAACAGGCCAACTTGCGTCCGAAAGAATTAAAAAAAGCTGATCTGGTTGATTTGATTAAAAAAATTAAAATCGCACAAGATTCTGCCAACTTGAAAGTGAATGATTTTGGTCTTCATTCGTATGCTTCACCTGATGGAGGTATGAAAATCAATCAACCTTTGTCTTTGCAACGTGAAAAGAATACCAAAAAATATTTGGACGAACAAATGAAAAAATTGAAAGCAAACGTTAGTTTGGATGCAACTTATACCGCCGAAGACTGGGAAGGGTTCAAAAAACTGATGGAAGCTTCCAATATTCAAGACAAAGAGGTCATCTTGCGTGTTTTGTCCATGTATGACAATGATCCGGATCGCCGTATGGCTGAAATTAAAGATCTTTCCGCAGTGTTCCAAACGCTTGCAAAAGACATTCTGCCTCAATTGCGTCGTTCAAATGTTTCTTTGACATTGGACGTTATCGGAAAATCCGACAGCCAAATTGCTAATTTAGCTCAAACGAATCCAAATCAATTAAGTGTCGAAGAATTGTTATATGCTGCTACATTGACGAATGATCCAAATCAAAAAGCAGCTATTTACCAAAAGGTAATCGACATTTATCCGAACGACATGCGTGGATACAATAATTTAGGAACCATCTATTTCAACAAAGGTGATTACGATCAAGCCGGTCGTTTGTTTGCCAAAGCATTAGCCATTCAACCCAATTCACCGCAAGCTAATTACAACATGGGGATTGTTGCTTTGGCTCAAGGCGATTCAGCAAAAGCAGAACAATATCTTGGCAATGCCGGTAATTTAGGCGGTAACGATGTTAATCAAGCGTTGGGAATTATTTATCTGCAACAAGGAAATTACGATAAAGCTAAATCAGCATTCGGAGATGCCGCAACCAATAACGCTGCATTGGCTCAAATCCTGACCAAAGATTACAGCGCTGCACGTAACACATTGAGCAATGTGAAAAATCCTGACGGTGAAACTGCTTATTTGATGGCTATTGTTGGTGCAAGAACAAACGATCGTCAATTGGTTTATGACAGTATGCGTAAGGCAGTCGCTATCAATCCGGCATGGGGCAAAAAAGCATTAACAGATGCTGAGTTTGCTAAATACTTGACAGATAATGATTTTATGAATATCATCAAATAATTAAATCAACTAAGTTTGATAAAAAGAGGCTCTATTTGAAGCCTCTTTTTTTTTGTGCACTGTCAGAAAAGAAAAGCTCCAACAACTTATCGAAAAGTATGTTGGAGCTTTTTCATTGAGGTCAGTGGCGGACTCGAACCGCCGTGGAAGGTTTTGCAGACCTCTGCCTGACCACTCGGCCAACCGACCTTAAAAGTGGCACAAAGATAAGAACTTTCTCCAATGTGACCAAATTTCTGTTTGATGTTTTGTTAGATTCACTATTGAATATCGTTGCTGAAGCCAATTTTACTGTTCGCCTTATTTCTCCATCCTACGAGGCTGTGTTGTACAAAAATCTATTTCATGGAGAAACAAGGAAACTTAAAAATTATATCAGTTTCTGTTAATACATTGAATAACAAGATTAAGTAAATCTGTTATTTAATATTAACATTATTATAAGACAATTTTGCATCAATGATTTTTATCTTTGCATTGATTTTTTTGAAGCAAAATTAAATGGATGAGATAAAAGATCAGATTGTACAAGCAGCTTCCCAAATGTTTCTTCAATACGGATTACGAAGTGTGACTATTGATGAGGTGTGTAACGAAGTGCACATTTCTAAAAAGACGTTTTATCATTATTTCAGGCAAAAGGAAGAGCTCATTGAAATGGTTTTGCTGAATCAATGTGAGATTCACAATAAAAAACAAAATAAGAAGCTTTCCATTTTGGATGATCCTGCATTGAATGCGATTGATAAGCTGGTGTTGGCTTTTAAGCATTGGAAACAGGAAACAGCAACTCCTTCGATGACCTTTTTATACGATCTGATGAAATATTATCCTGATATTCATTCAAAGATGTTGGAACGTCAAGAGCAAGTGACCAGAGAAGCGATCAAAAAATGGATTCATCAAGGGATTGATGAGGGTTTGATCCGAACGGATATCAATGCCGATCTTCTGGCAATGTACGTTCAATTGCAATTTAATAAAGTATTTTCGGAATTAATCGGTAAATCAACTATCAAAGTGACTTCTATCATTGATTTTTTGCTCGATACAAATATTCGGGTTTTAGTCAATGAAACAGGATATCGTTATTATCAGTCTAAATATAAACGCAAATATCCTGCGTTGAGTCCTGTTTCTTCTGACACCAAAGAGGAAGCAACCCATCATTCAAATTTTTATTGGGCATCGCCATCCAATCCTGAAAAGGAGAAGTGATGGCCCCGTTTCATTGGATTGTTTATTGTAAAACTTATGATTATGTTTTTAAAAAGAGGAATTATTATCTTCATGCTTTTGGGAAGTATGCATCTTTTTGCACAAGATACATTGACCTTGTCACTTCCTGCGGCTCGTGAATATGCATTGAAATACAATCGTACATTGATTGCTTCTGGGTTGACTCTGCGTCAGGCGCAAAGTCAAATGTGGGAATCGGTTTCAAAAGGGCTGCCTCAATTTTCGGTCACAGGATCGTACCAAAACTATTTGGGAGCTACGGCTGATTTTCAAGGAATGTTATTAAAATTTGGCCAGGCCGGATCGATGGATGCTCAAGTTAATCAAATGGTTTTTAATGCAGGGTATTGGGTTGGATTGAAGTTGGCCAAATTGAATGAAGAGATGGCTAAAACCAATCGAAGAAAGACAGAGCAAGATGTTATTCAGCAAGTTACATCTTCATATTATGCTATTTTGGTTGGTCAAAAATTAGGAACGTTGTTGCAGCAAAGCAAACAAAATCTTCAGGATGTGTTAATCAAAACGCAAGCGATGGTACAGGCCGGAGCCGCCACTCAGACAGATGCCGATCAGATTGAAGTGCAATTGGCTTCGACGGAAGATATGATTAAATCGAATGAGCGTCAAGTGGAATTGGGGTATAACATGCTTCGCATTCAAATGGGCGTCCCTGCATCTACGGTGCTTTTGCTGAAAGATTCATTGGCAGAATTTCTGAATGATCGACAGAGTTATGCGTTGTTGTTGCAAAAATTTGTGGTCAATACGAATCCTTCCTTCTTGTTGTCACAAAAGCAAGTGGAAATTGCTCATCAACAAGTGAAACAGACACAGGCTTCATGGCTGCCTACCGTTTCGGTGTTTTATGATTACACTTACAAATATATCAAGCCGAAATTTGATTTAACGCCCAAAAATTACGTCGGTTTCCAAGCGTCGTGGCCATTGTTTACCAGCGGAGGCACTTTATCTCGTGTTCATCAGGCCAAATTGCAAATGCAGATCAATCAGACGAATTTGGCATCTCTTGTTGATCAATTGCAAGTACAGGATCAACAAGCCAGATTCAATTTGCGAAATGCCATGGACAATTTGCAAACCCAAACCAAAAGTTTAGATGTTGCTCATCGAGTATTCAACGACATTGTGCGCAAACATGATCACGGAATGGCAAGCAGTTTAGATGTGACCAATGCATCTTCCAATCTGATTCAGGTGGAAACGAATTATGTCAATGCCATGTATAATGTGTTGGTCGATCAATTGCAAATTGAAATGTTGTTGAATAAATTTTGAATGATCGTTGTTCAATCCGCTCGATTTGATGATTGCGTCTGATTAAATGACTTGAAAATCATTTTGAGATAAACGTCGTCAGGTGGTTTGATGCAAGATCCGATCGATAGTAGAAAGAATGATTCATGTGCGAAACGAATTCTCTAAAGGGAATCGTTCCATCATTTATAAATGAAAAAACAGTACTTTATGACAAAAATTAGCTATTCTCTCATGTTCACTGCAATCATGGTCATTGCAGCAGGATGCTCAAAAAATTCTCAACAGAAGACTTCCAATTTGGTGCAAAATGTGGAAGTGATCACATTAAAGAAACAGATGATAGAAAAGACACTCGAATTTCCTTCCGTCATTGAAAGTAAAAAGGAGGTTAATTTGGTGCCTGCTCAGCCTGCAAAAATTGATCAAATCTTAGTAAAAATAGGAGATCATGTGTCTCAAGGTCAATTGGTGGTAAAAATGGATCCGACCCAATTAATTACAGCACAGATTCAGTTTAACAATTTGCAGAAAGATATGGAGCGGGTTGAAGCCTTGAGAAAATCGGGGACCATTACACAACAGTCTTATGATCAGACCCGATCGCAATATGATTTGAACAAAACGAATCTGAAATACATGGAAAAGAACGTCAATTTGCGTTCTCCAATTTCCGGCGTTGTCACAGCCAAAAATTATGAAGATCAGGAAATGTATTCCGGTTCACCCGTTGGGCAAGCCGGTAAGGCTGCTATTATTACCATTGATCAACTGAATCCATTGAAAGTGTTGGTTGATATCCCCGAATCCTATCTTCCTCAACTTTCCGTCGGGATGAAAGTTTCCATTTCCACGGATGTTTTCCCTGATAAAACGTTTCCTGCTCATATCATTCGTATTTATCCGATCATTGATCAATCTACTTTGTCAGTAAAAACCGAGGTGGAAGTTCCCAATCCACAGGAAAAGTTGCGCCCGGGCATGTTTTGTCGGGTGACCATTGACTTAGGCAAAGTAAATGCGCTTGTAGTTCCTTATCAAGCAGTGCTAAAATTGCAGGGATCGGACGAGCGGTATGTTTTCCTGGATCAAAATGGTCGATCCAAACGGGTGATTGTCAAATTAGGGAAGCGCTTTAATGATCAAACCGAAATTATTTCCGATCAAATCAAAGAAGGAGATCAATTGGTCGTGGTTGGTCAAAATCGACTCATTGGTGGCGATTCTTTAATCGTTGTTCATTAACAAACCGTCTTCTTTATTTTTTTTGAAACAATCGCTTTATGAGTATATATAAATCATCAGTAAACAATCCGATCACTACGATGATGATCTTTACCGGGATCATTATTTTCGGATTGTATTCGTTAACACGCCTTCCCATTGATTTTTATCCGAAAATGGATTTGCCCATGATATCGGTAGTGACAACATACAACGGCGCCAATGCTTCGGATATTGAAACCAATATTACAAAACCTTTAGAAGATGCCTTAAACAGCATCGAAGGACTGAAAACGCTGACTTCTACATCTCAGGATAATCTTTCGGTCATCACCATGGAATTTGAGTGGGGAACCAATCTGGATGAATCGATGAACGATGTCCGAACGGCCATTGACGGCGTTTATCCCAATTTGCCGGATGGTTGTCAACGTCCGGCTGTTATCAAATTCAGCACCAGCATGATGCCGATTTTGATGTATTCGGTCACGGCTCAAGAAAGTTATCCCGGTTTGTCAAAAATCATCAATGATAAGATTATCAATCCCTTGAATCGAATCGATGGAGTTGGTTCAGTGACTATGAACGGGGCTCCTCAGCGAACCATCTATGTGGATGTGGACAAAAATAAACTGGCAGCTTATCATTTGAGTATCGAACAAGTTGGAAATGCCATTGGTGTCCGCAATGTCAATACGCCATCGGGAGATGTCAAAATGGGCACTATGGATTATCAGTTGCGCATTGAAGGTCAGTTTAAGGAAAGTGACGAGATCCGCAATGTGGTTGTAGCCAACCAAGACGGCACTCAGATTTTAGTGAAAGATTTGGCCACTGTGCGTGACACGTTGAAAGATGCCACCATGATTACAAAAGAAAATGGTAAAAACGGCATTCAACTCATGGTGTTGAAACAATCGGGAGCCAATACCGTTTCGGTGGCCAATGATGTGAAAGCAATGATGCAACAAATTGTTAAAACATTGCCTTCGGACGTTGAAGTGAAAGAAGTCTTTAATTCAGCTTCTTTCATTCAGGGTTCTGTCACTAATTTGTCTGATGCTTTGTTGTTTGCGTTAATTTTTGTGGCCGGTGTTGTGTTTTTCTTTTTAGGTCGATGGCGTGCTACGTTCATCATTTTGTTAACCATTCCGGTTTCGTTAATCACTGCGCTCATTTATCTTTCGTTGACCGGAAATTCATTGAATATTATCTCCTTATCATCTCTTTCCATTGCCATTGGTATGGTTGTTGACGATGCCATTGTCGTGTTGGAAAATATTACCAAGCACATTGAACGTGGAACCAGTCCTCGTGATGCAGCTATTTATGCAACTAATGAAGTGTGGTTAGCTGTGATTGTGACAACCATGGTGGTGGTGGCCGTGTTTCTCCCGTTGACATTCATTACCGGCATCACCGGTGTAATGTTCAATCAATTAGGTTGGATTGTGTCCATCACGGTGGTGACATCCACGTTGGCGGCCATTACGATCACTCCCATGTTGTCATCACGTTTGTTGAAATTGAAAGAACATTCAGCGGAATCGGCTTCACGTTTCAGTTGGGATCGGAGCGTCGGGAAATGGCTCACTCAATTGGATCATCGGTATGAACGAACATTGCATTGGGCTTTAGGTCATAAAAAATGGGTTTTGGGAGGAGCTGTCGTTATTCTTGGCATTTCCATTTTTTTGGCTCAATTTATTGGAACTGAATTTCTTCCAAATTCTGATCAGAGTCGTTTACAAATAACGGCACAACTGGCTCCGGGCACTCGGGTGGAAATCACTTCGCAAACGGCACGAAAGATTGAAAAGATATTGGCTGAAAAAGCTCCTGAAGTTGAATTGGTTACAACGGCAGTCGGAGCCAACGATCAGGGTGGTATTGCCGCTATTTTTAATTCGTCGGCTGGAAGTAATATCATCAACATGACTGTGCGTTTAAAACCGATACAGGATCGAAAACGTTCGGATGTGCAAATTGCTGATGCGATTCGACCTTACATTGCTCAATTGCCGGAGGTGATCAATTATCATATTGCTACGGGAGGCATTTCTTTTGGAACGTCTTCTACTTTTGATATTGAAATTTATGGTTACGATTTTAACGAAACAAATCGGTTGGCAAAGCAAATTAAAAATGCTGTTCAAGGGTTGGAAGGTGTTCGCGACGTTCAAATTAGTCGGAAAGACGATCAGCCTGAATTGGAAATTTCGTTGGATCGCCAGAAGTTAGCCATGTATGGATTAACCAATGTGGGCGTTTCTACCATGATCCATGATTTCGTTAATGGAATGACGGCAAGTAAATTTCACGAAGAAGGAGATGAGTATGACATTATTGTCAGGCTGAAGGGTGATGCGCGAAATTCCATAACTGCGTTGCAGGAAATGTTGATTCCGACACCTCAAGGAAAGAATGTTGCATTGAAAGAATTGGGAACGATTACCGAATATTGGGCTCCGCCTAATATTGACCACAAAGCCAAACAACGGATTGTAACCGTTTCCATTACGCCGGTGAATGTGTCGTTGGATAAATTGGCTACGGAAGTCAAAGGAATCATTTCCAAAATGAATGTTCCTTCTGATGTTCAAATTGTGTTGGGAGGTATGTACAAAGACCAACAAGACTCGTTCCGAGATTTGGGTTTGTTGCTGGTTTTGGTCATTTTATTGGTGTTCATTGTGATGGCATCTCAGTTTGAATCGTTCTCAAAACCTTTTGCTATCATGTTTTCCATTCCGTTTGCCTTTACCGGAGTTATTCTTGCCTTATTAATTACTGGTACCAACTTGGGGATGATTGCCGCTTTGGGATCGGTTTTGCTGGTTGGGATTGTCGTAAAAAACGGTATTGTGATGGTCGATTTTATCAATCTGCTACGTGATCGTGGGTTGGCATTGAATGATGCTATTGAAAAAGGCGGTCGATCTCGTTTGCGTCCCGTATTAATGACTGCTTCAGCTACCTTTTTAGGCATGGTGCCTATGGCATTGAGTGTCGGTGATGGAGCAGAAACATGGACGCCCATGGGAATCACAGTCATTGGAGGCTTGATTTTCTCAACGCTTGTTACGTTAATAATCGTTCCGGTCATGTATGCCATTCTCTCGAAACGTGGCGAACGTGACAAAGAATCATTGGTTCGCAAGGGATTTCATTTTATGGATGATCTGTTGCCAAACAAGGAAGAAAAGGAATAGACAATGCACTGAATGACTTACAGCATCGATAGCAGGTGCTAAACTTGAGGATCCATTCCGTTTGATCGGGAAAAATGTCTCTTTCTTGAGCCGAGGAAAAAATGAGTCAACCATCGAGTTAACAAACAAAAACAGTGACAAATGAAAGCAGTTTATATCGTTTTTAATCAATCGAATACCGAGCGAATTAAATTTATGCTCGATAAATTATCCATTCGCGGTTACAGTTGGTGGGCCGACGTGCAAGGACAAGGATCCGTCACCGGCACTCCTCATTTTGGAACCCATACTTGGCCTGAGATGAACTCGGCAGTGCTTGCTGTTGTGGATGAAAAGAAGGTGCCTGTTCTTTTACAAGCCGTCAAAAAAATCGACGAGATTAATTTTGAAGTCGGCATTCGTGCGTTTGTGTGGAATATTGAAGAAATGTATTGAAAGCGGGGTTTTTCTAAAAAGCCTAAAACGATAGGATTCAATTGCTTCCTTCAAGAGATGTTTGTGCATGGATCGTAAGGAATTCGATAAAATAAAAGAGGCTGCAACGTATTTTTTTTTACGTGACAGCCTCTTGGCGTTATAGGTAGGATGGTCAATTGCTGAAAAGCAACTCACCGTTTTTTGCGTCGATGACAATCGGTTTGTTTCGATCAATGGTTTGAGCGATGAGTCGTTTACTCAATTCATTCAGCACATTGCGTTGAATAACTCGTTTGACCGGTCGTGCACCAAACTGTGGATCAAATCCTTCTTTGGCAATTTCGTTCAAAGCAGCCTCCGTGAGTTCCAGTGTCACTCCGTTGGCTTTCAGTTGAGCCTGAATCCGTTCAATTTGTAATTGAACAATTTGTTTTATCTCCTGTTCGTTCAATGGGGCAAACATAACCAATTCGTCAACACGATTCAAAAATTCCGGCCGAATGGTTTGTTTGAGCATCTCAAAGACTTCATTTTTGGTTTGTTCAATGATCTCTTCACGATTGGTTGCGTTGATTCGTGCAAAATTTTCACGAATCAGATTGGACCCCAAATTAGAAGTCATGATGATGATGGTATTCTTAAAATTAACCGTTCTGCCTTTATTGTCGGTTAATCGACCATCATCGAGCACTTGCAGCAACACATTGAACACGTCGGGATGCGCTTTTTCAATTTCGTCAAACAAGACCACTGAATAAGGTTTACGCCGAATGGCTTCAGTTAATTGACCTCCTTCATCATATCCAACATATCCGGGAGGAGAGCCGATTAAACGCGTCACGGAGAATTTTTCTTGATATTCGGACATGTCGATTCTTGTCATCATGTTTTCATCATCGAACAAGAATTCGGCTAAGGCTTTTGCCAATTCGGTTTTCCCGACGCCGGTGGTTCCCAAAAAGATGAATGATCCGATAGGACGTTTTGGATCGCTCAATCCGGCTCTGCTGCGTCGTACGGCATCGGCAACCACTTGAATGGCTTCGTCTTGTCCGATGACGCGTTGATGGAGCTCTTCTTCGAGATGTAACAGTTTGTCTTTTTCGGCTTGCAACATTTTGCTGACCGGAATCCCTGTCCACCGCGAAACCACATCGGCAATGTCTTCAGCATCCACTTCTTCTTTGATCATTGGCGAGTTGGCTTGCAGGCTTTTCAATTTTTCCATGTTTTCTGCGTTGATTCGTTCCAGTTCTTTTATTTTCCCGTAACGAATTTCGGCCACCTTACCATAATCGCCTTCGCGTTCTGCTTTCTCGGCTTCAAACTTCAAATTTTCGATTTCGATTTTGGCCTGTTGAATGCGATTCATCACCTCTTTTTCCGACAACCATTTTGCTTTGCTTTGGTTTTCCTGCTCTTTTAGTTCGGCTATTTCTTGGCTCAATTGTTCGAGCTTGAACGTGTCGTTTTCGCGTTTGATTGCTTCTCGTTCAATTTCCAATTGCTTGATTTTGCGCGATATTTCATCCAGTTCTTCCGGTACCGAATCCACTTGGAGTCGCAATCGTGCTGCAGCTTCGTCCATTAAGTCAATCGCTTTGTCGGGCAGGAATCGATCGGTGATGTAACGACTTGACAATTCGACGGCAGCAATGATAGCCTCGTCTTTGATTCGCACTTTGTGGTGGTTTTCGTAACGCTCTTTCAAGCCTCGAAGAATGGAGATGGCATCTGCTTCATCGGGTTCGTCCACCATGACAATCTGAAATCGACGCTCCAATGCTTTGTCTTTTTCAAAATATTTTTGATATTCATTCAAGGTGGTAGCTCCAATGGCACGGAGTTCGCCTCTTGCCAAAGCCGGTTTCAGAATATTGGCTGCATCCATGGCACCTTCACTTTTGCCGGCGCCCACCAACGTGTGAATTTCGTCAATAAATAAAATAATTGATCCGTCTGATTGAATGACTTCATTGACAACCGATTTCAAACGTTCTTCAAATTCTCCTTTGTATTTTGCGCCTGCAATCAGTGCTCCCATATCAAGCGAGAAAAGTTGCTTCGACTTCAAATTTTCCGGCACATCGCCTCGTACAATTCGATGAGCTAATCCTTCGGCAATGGCTGTCTTTCCCGTTCCGGGTTCGCCAATCAGAATGGGATTGTTTTTGGTACGACGACTGAGTATCTGCAAAACCCGCCGAATTTCTTCATCTCGTCCAATCACGGGATCTAATTTCCCGTTTCGAGCCCGTTCATTGAGGTTGATGGCATATTTGTTGAGCGCATTATACGTTTCTTCTGCCGATGGATCTGTTACCTTGTTGCCTTTGCGTAGTTCTGAAATAGCTGAACGTAAAGCTGCTTCGGTCATGCCTGCATCTTTCAACAGGGTTGAAACTTGATTTTTTTCGGTCAATAAAGCCAACAAAATAAATTCCAACGAAACGTATTGATCTCCTTCTTTTGTCGAGTAATCGATGGCCTTTTGTAATACCGAATTGGTTTCGCGGCTTAAATAAGGATCTCCGCCGGTCACTTTCGGAAAAGACTCAATCATTTGATCAATCGTCGTTTTGATTATGTTCCCATTTAAGCCTAATTTTCCGAAAATATAGTTGGTCACATCTTCGCCAACTTTCAGAATGGCTTTTAATAGGTGAGCTGTTTCAATGGATTGCTGATTTTTGCTTTGGGCTAAATTAATCGCTTCCTGAACAGCTTCTTGTGATTTGATTGTGAAATTATTAAAGTTCATATTCATTGTTTTTTCTCTTTTCTGATGAAGTCTTGCAAATGATTTGCCATCCGATTTTTCGATAGCAAAGTGTCAAAAAGGCAGTTGTTTTGTTTAGAAAGACAGCCAAAATGGCATGATCGGTTTTGATGTACGATGGAATTGTTTCAATAAAACAACGTAAATTTACGACGTTTTTTGCCCCATTGTTTCTTACAAAAACTATGGGTAGAACTTGTTCCATGAAACTGTTTCGGTTTTCAACGGGGCTTTTTGTGACAAAAGCTTTTGGTGCGCATTAGGAGCGAGTCTTGTACAAAGCTTTAATTTACAAATTATTTCAACAATGCATTTTCGTTTGTCTGTTTTCTTGATTTTAGGAGTTTTCATTTCTTTCAGTTTGTCGCTTCAAGGCGCTGTTCAGTGTGATACAGCCATCGTTTACGGAAATAATCCACAAGCGGCTCATTGGTTGACGACGCGAGGTTTTCGGATGTATTACGAAACATACGGCAAGGGCACTCCTTTGTTGATGATTCATGGAAACGGCGGTTCGATTGACAACTTTAAGGAGCAGATTCCTTATTTTGCAAAAAAATATCATGTCATTGCCGTCGATAGCCGCTCTCAGGGCAAATCCATCGATCCACGCGATTCGTTGAGTTTTGAGATGATGGCTGACGATTTCAATGCTTTGCTGGACTCGTTGCATATTGATTCTTGTTTTGTCCTCGGATGGAGCGATGGAGGCATCAATGCGTTGTTGTTGGCAATGCGTCATCCTTCCAAAGTGAAAAAACTGGCTGAAACAGGAGCTAATTTGTGGCCGGATTCCACTGCGTTGGAACGTGTTTCGTGCGATGATTTGCAACATTATTATGACGAACTGAGCAAAAAAACACCCACTTCGGAAGTGCGACAACGACTAAAATTAGCAGCACTTGATCTTTTTCAGCCTCACATAAGAGGCGATCAGCTTACTCGGATACAATGTCCTTCTTTAATCATCGGAGGTGACCATGATTTAATTCTGCCTCAGCACACGATGTACATTTGGAGTCATATTCCACATGCTTGGTTGTGGATCGTTCCCAATAGTGGTCATGCCACGCTGATCGAACATGCCAACTGTTTTAATAAAACGGTGGATGATTTTTTTCAACACTCTTGGCATCAATAACGAGGCGCCGTGTTGATCGTCATGTTAAATGCATCAGCACAAAGGTTGCAATGCCTCCGGCAAATCCGAGAAGTGCTAATCCGCTGATATTTTTCAAATACCACATAAAGGGAATTTTCTCAATGCCCATGACTGCAACGCCCGCTGCCGAACCAATAATAATGCAACTTCCGCCCGTCCCTGTAGTCATTGCAATGAAGTGCCAAAAGAAATGATCGACGGGAAAAGTTTGTAACGAATACATTCCCTGAGTAGCTGCCACTAAAGGGACATTGTCAATAATGGCTGAAATGAGACCCAATGCAGCTCCAATGAAGTAATCATTTTTCAATGTTCCTTCCAGAATCAGTGCCATTTTCGTCAGCAATCCGCTTGATTGCAAGGCAGCTACTGCAAGCAAAATACCCAGAAAAAAGAGAATGCTTTGTCCGTCTATTTTATGCAATGCTAAAACAACAGGGTGAGGCTTTTTTCGTTTTTTGCGGTTTTCCATGATCGACGTGGCAACCCACATAATCCCTAAGGAAAGCAACATTCCCATAAACGGAGGCAGATGGGTGACGGTCTTAAAAACCGGAACAAACAGCAGCGAAGCAATTCCCAGCAGCAGTATGATGCTACTTTCTTTTCGTTCATTGGATGTTGTTTCAGGAAGGGCATGTTCTTCAATCTTTTGGCCTCTGAATTTGAAAACAACAAACAGCAGCGGGAGTCCAAGCACAATAAGCGAGGGCACCAACAGCTTAATAACCAAATGGTATCCCGTCACTTGACCTCCGATCCAGAGCATCGTTGTCGTGACATCGCCAATGGGTGACCAGGCGCCTCCGGCATTGGCGGCAATGATGATCATTCCACCAAACCACCAACGATCTTCTCTATCACTTAACAGCCGACCAATCAGTGAAGTCATAACAATGGCCGTCGTCAGGTTGTCTAATAGTGCAGAAAGAATAAAGGTGATGACACTGATGATCACCAACAACGTGCTTTTTTTCGTTGTCCTGATATATTGCGAAAGGATGGAAAACCCATTATGTCCGTCAATGAGTTCCACAATGGTCATGGCGCCAAACAAGAAAAACAGAATGGACGAGATATCGCCGAGGTGAATCAAGAGTTGATCGTTGACAACGTTCGAATCGTGCCGGCTGATCATAAAGAGCGTCCAACACGCTACTCCGGTGAGCAGTGCAGATGCGGCTTTGTTGAGTTTAATCGTATGCTCAAAAGCAATGGCCACATAGCCCAACACAAACACCAAAATCAAAATGAAGGTAACCATAGTCGGCTTTTTTTGTTCTCAAGGTTCGTAAAAACTTCTTTCAAGTGATAAAGATACAAAAACATCCGTACGACAAAAAATCGTGTAAAAGTCGTGCCGCTTCCCAAAAAGGCTAAAAATTTTTATTATATTGAAATACAACGGATTAATCAATATTTATAAGGTTTTTATTTACGGAAACTGAGCATTTCCGGAATGACTAAAATTGTAACAAAATTGTAACATTCCCTTCACATTCTTGTAACAACTTGGCGATACTTTTGCTACCGAAATGTAAATCAAAAATTATTCACGATGAACAAAACCGTTTTGAGCTTAATTGTCTTATTTGGTATCAGCAATTTGCTTTCGGCACAAACTACTGGAACCACTACGGAGACGTTTAAACCGAGTGGAAAACCCATAGTCACAATCTTTAATGATTTCGCGTACAACACATCAAACGGCAAAAACAATGCTGCTTTTGAAATTTCTCGGGCTTATTTTGGTTATGGGTATAATTTCAGCCAAAATTTTTCGGGAAAAATTGTGTTTGATGTGGCTAACCAAGGAGGATTAAATCCTTCGGCATTTACAGCTTTTTTGAAAAACGCGTTCGTTGAATATTCGAATCCATTACTGACGGTAGATATGGGGATGATCTGTACCAGCATGTTTAGCCTACAAGAAGCTATCTGGGGGAAACGATATTTGGCTTTGACATTGCAAGATCAATATGGGTTTGGTTCAAGCGCTGACCTTGGAGTATCTGCAAAATTACAATTAGCTCCCCAAGTTAGCATAGATGCTCAAATCTTGAACGGAGAAGGATATAAAAAGATTCAAGCAGACAGCACGTTGAAAGTAGCAGCGGGAATAACCGTAAAACCTGTGACAAATCTTATTGCCCGAGTATATGTGGATTATATGAAGAAAAACGTGGCACAAAAATCATTTAATGCCTTTCTTGCCTATACCGGAAAAAATTTGACTTTAGGCGGTGAATATGACTTGCAAGTTGGAAATCAAATGATTGCAGATCATAATTTTTCAGGGGTTTCTCTTTATGCAACATACAAAACCAGCAAAATCATGACTATCTTTGCAAGGTATCAGAGTTTGACTTCCAAAAAGATAGGAAACTCCACCTCAGGATGGGATACAGCAGATGGCCATTTTTACATAGCAGGGTTGGAGTTCTTTCCGGTAAAAGGAATACAAATCTCTCCTAATATCCGTTATTCAAAACCAACGTTAAGTTCCTTACATTCAACAACAAGCTTCGACCTCAACATAGGACTTAATTTCTAATTGCGTTTCAAAAGTACAGTTCAAATAAAATCAGTTTCACTTATTAATATCTTTAGTTATGAAAAAAATCAGTTTTTTCAGTTTGTTATTAGCGCTTGCGCTGGTTTTTGCCTCATGTCATAGTGGCAAAAAGAATGGAAATCAATCGTCAGTTACCCTTTCGGGAGCAGGTTCAACCTTTGTGATGCCGTTTTATACCACAGCATTTCAAAAATATACTCCTATTACCGGCGTAAAAGTCTCTTACGGAGCTGTTGGGTCAGGAGCAGGTATCCGCAGTTTGAAAGATCGCGTGGTCGATTTTGGCGCGAGCGATGCATTTTTAAATGATTCTCTAATGAAAACTATGCCGGCGCCGGTAGTAGAATTTCCTACGTGTAGCGGAGCCGTTGTGATGGCTTTCAATTTGCCGGGTATTCAAGACATGAAATTAACGCCGGATGTATTGGCTAATATCTATTTGGGAAAAATAAAAAAATGGAATGATCCCGCTTTAGTTCAATTGAATCCGGGAGTGAAGTTTCCTAATTTACCCATTACGGTTGTGTATCGTTCTGACGGTAGTGGTACAACCAATATTTTTACCAACTATCTGACCAAAGTAAGTCCTGAATGGAAAGCAAAATATGGTTATGGAACAACGGTCAATTGGCCTGCCGGTATTGGTGGCAAAGGAAACACCGGTGTCGCCGGAACCATTAGTCAAACCGTGGGTGCTATCGGGTATGTTGAATCAACCTATGCTTTTGCTCAAAAAATTCCTTACGCTTCGGTCAAAAACCAAGCAGGTATTTTTATCAAACCGGATTTTGCTTCGACAAGCGCTGCTGGAAAAGGAACGATGCCTCAGGATACGCGCATCATGATTACCAATTCGCCCGATCCTGCTGCTTATCCCATTGCCGGATTTACCTGGGTGATGATTTATAAAGAACAAAATTACAACAATCGCACGTTGGCTCAAGCTGAAGCTTTGTTGAAATTATGGGATTGGATGTTGAGCCCTGAAGGACAAGCCGTAGCTCAACAGCTTAATTATGTGCCACTACCGGCGTCAGTTGTTGCCCTTGACAAATCAATTTTACGCACCGTAACGTATAATGGCAAGCCTATTTTGCAATAAGAACAAGTAGTTTTAATGCCCTTTTATCGAGCCTTTCGGGACGTTCTTTTGTGAGAAAGATCGACTCGAAAGGTTTGGTGTCAGTAAAAAACTGAAACGAATGATACGAGCGGTCTTCATGTATGGGCAAGCAAAGGATCCGTTGAGCGATTTCGATATAACGCTAAAAATCAATTAATAAAATATGAATAGTGAAAAAATAACACGATATATTTTGTTTGGTTCTTCTCTGTTTCTTTTAATCTTAACCGGTGGAATGTTCTACTCTCTGGTGGAAGGATCATTGTCATCTTTTCATGTTTTTGGATGGCGGTTTTTATTTTCCTCTGAATGGGATCCTACCCAAGGAGATCAGCATTTTGGCGCATTGGCATTTATTGCAGGAACTTTGTTCACCTCTGTTTTTGCTTTGATCGTTGCCATTCCGTTGGCTTTTTCCACTTCTTTGATTGTGGCTGAATATTTCAGAAACAGTTGGTTTGCCAATGTGGTAAGTACTTCTGTTGATCTGTTGGCAGGTATTCCTTCTGTGATTTTTGGTTTGTGGGGTTTTTATGCCCTTCGTCCTTTCATTGTTTCTATTGGCCTGAGTCATCAAGGGTTCGGCATTTTTACGGCCGGTCTTGTGTTGGCTATCATGATTGTGCCTTATGCCACGTCGTTGAGCAATTCGATCATTTTGATGGTTCCGAATGAGTTGAAAGAAGCGGCTTATTCTTTGGGTGCGACACGTCTCGAAGTGATTTGGAATGTTATTTTGCCGAATGCTCGTTCGGGTATTGCCGCAAGTTATATTTTGGCTTTTGGGCGTGCGTTGGGCGAAACGATGGCTGTCACTATGTTGATTGGGAATGCTAATATCTTGCCAAAAGGATTGTTTAGCACCGGAAACACCATGGCCAGTGTCATTGCCAATGAGTTTGGGGATGCAACCGGTGTCCATTTAAGTGCTTTGATTGAAATCGGATTGCTTCTGTTCATCATCACTGCTATCATTAATGCTATTGGTAAACTGATTATTAAAAAAACAGCCTGATGAATTCTTCCACTTCTATTTCTAAACCAGCGGGGAAACTTGCTGTTAATTTTCGATCACGAAGCGTAAAAAGCAAACTGTTTTTTAGCGTGACTTTGTTTTTTGCGCTGGTGACCATTGCTGTCGTCTTGCTGATTATTGCGACATTAATTGTGAAGGGCTTGCGACAAATTAATCTTGATTTTTTCACCAAAGTAGCACCGGATACCTTTCAAGCAATGATGGCCAACGCCAGTGGAGCCATTATTCCGGGAGGCATTTTGAACGGAATTGCGGGGTCGCTTTATTTGGTTGCCATTTCTTCCATTTTTGCCATTCCGCTCGGCATTGTGATTGGTATTTATTTGTACGAGAATCCAAAAAACAAATATGCCGATTTGATCCGTGATATCACCGATATTTTGCAGGGCATTCCATCAATTGTTGTCGGGTTAATTGTTTATCTTTGGGTGGTTGTACACGTCACTCAAAGTTATTCGGTGTTGGCCGGGAGTGTGGCTTTGGCCATTATGATGCTTCCGTTGATTATTCGTTCAACGGAGGAGTCGTTAAAAATGGTTCCTGAATCGCTGAAAGAAGCAGCTTTTGCCTTGGGGACACCTTATTATAAAGTGATTCTTCGAGTGCTCATTCCTTCCGCTTTTAGCGGGTTGATCACGGGCATTTTGTTGGCTTTGTCAAGGGTATTGGGTGAAACCGCGCCATTGCTGCTGACCACATTAGGCAATTCAGCCGTAAACTGGAATCTGTCGAAGCCGGTAAGTGCTGTGCCATTATTGATTTGGCAATTTTACAACGATCCGAACATGGTCAATCTGGTTTGGAGTTCATCGCTCTTTCTGATGGCCTTTGTGTTGATTCTTAATATTTTGTCAAAATGGATTGCCTCCAAAAAGAGAATTCAATAACCCTTTAATTGTTACTTACAAGAAATACAACGATGATAAACGAAAAGAAAATAACGAAGGAACAAACTATACTGACTTTCGATGACTTATCCATTGCTTACGATAAAGACAAGTATGCAGTGAAAAATGTTTCGGCTGAAATACAAAAAAATGCCATCACTGCTATCATGGGGCCTTCCGGATGCGGTAAAACAACCCTTCTACGGGCGATTAATCGGATGCATGAGTTGTATCCGAATATTTCGACCACCGGCAAAATCAATTTGTATCAGGACAATATTTATGAAATGTCCACGATTGAATTGCGTCGAAAAATCGGAATGGTCTTTCAGCGTCCGAATCCATTTCCTACCATGAGTATTTACGAAAATGTGATTGCCGGCTATAAACTCAATGGCATTCATTTGAAACGCGCCGAACGTGATGAAATTGTCGAAACCACGTTGCGTGATGTTGCCTTGTGGGAAGAAGTCAAAAGCGCCTTGCATAAAAAAGGCACATTTCTCTCCGGAGGTCAGCAACAACGTCTTTGTGTGGCTCGTGCATTGGCTTTTAAACCCGACGTCATTTTATTGGACGAACCAACTTCTGCTCTTGATCCGATTTCTACGGCAAAAATTGAAGATTTGTTGGTGGAGTTAAAGAAACATTACACCATCATTTTGGTAACACACAACATGTCGCAAGCAGCTCGCATTTCAGATTATTCCATGTTTATGTATCTTGGCGAATTGATTGAATATGAAGACACAAAAACCATGTTTACCAATCCTAAAGATTCCCGAACGGAAGGATATCTCACCGGTAAATTTGGTTGATACATCGATATTGATAAACCTACAAAATATTTTTTTTATGAATACGCAAAAAGAAAATGCTTTACATGATATTCGCGAAAAATTTAATGATCTGTCGCAGTTAGTTTTATATCAACTTGATTTACTCGAAAAGATCATTAACAAAGGAGATCCTTCCATTCCTGACAGTTTGTTGGATGAGTTGAATGCGAATGAAGCCGATATTGATCAATTGGAAATCCAATTGGGCGAAGAAATCATTGACACCATTGTGTTGCAACAACCGGTTGCTTCAGATTTGCGACAAGTCATTGCCATAAACCAAATGGTGTCGAACTTGGAGCGAATTGGTGATTTGGTGATGAACATTGTCTATTTCCTGCCGAGAATTCAGAATCTGGAGATTTATTCCAAAATGTCCGAAGTGATGGGCAACATGTTGATGACGAGCGTTAACATGGTAAAACGTGCTATTCAGTCTTTTACCATGAACGACAAGGAAGATGCCATTTGGACCATTAAGAATGATGCCATTGTGGATGAGATGAACCGAAAATTAATCAAAAAAACCATTACCCGAAGTAACATACCCGAAGAAACGCAACAATTACTCTTTGCATTTATCAACTTGAACAACATTATTTCAAACATTGAACGGGTGGGAGATCACGCAACCAACATTGCCGAATCATCCATTTATGCTTTGGAAGGGAAAGATCTTCGTCATAAGAAGCTTGACAACGAACCATAAGCATCGCTACAAAACAAAAAATCAATTTTCTTCTCTTTTTATTTGCTGTTCTTTTATCTTTTTCGTTTCTTTGTAATCAAATTGAAAGAAAATGGTGCATTTTGAAGATAGCAAAAATTGGCGCTGCTCCTTTTGAAACAAAGGGAGTGCGTCTTTTTTTTGATCAACAATGGTTAGCCGCAAGATCCTTTGTCTTGCGGTTTTTTTTAATGTGAAATCACGGTCATTTTTTAAGTTTAACATATTTATTTGTAGCGCATGAAGACAACAAAAAAGATTTTATTATCCGAACACGAGATGCCGAAAGCTTGGTACAACATTGTGGCTGACATGAAAAACAAGCCACTGCCCATGTTGAACCCCGGGACAAAACAACCTTTAAAACCGGCCGAAATGGAACCTCTATTTGCCAAAGGACTGGTTGAACAAGAGTTTACGACGGAACGTTATGTTGAAATACCTGATGAGGTGTGGCAATTGTACAAAATCTATCGTCCAACTCCATTGGTGCGTGCCTCAGGGCTTGAAAAGGCGCTGGACACACCGGCCAAAATTTATTTCAAAAATGAAAGCGTGAGCCCGGTTGGGTCTCATAAATTAAACTCAGCTATTCCGCAAGCTTACTTCAATAAAATAGAAGGAATTAAACATATCACGACTGAAACGGGCGCCGGTCAGTGGGGAAGCGCCATGAGCATTGCGTGCAAACATTTTGGCCTCGATTTGCAGGTGTACATGGTGAAGGTAAGCTATGATCAAAAACCTTATCGAAAATTTGTGATGCAAACCTATGGAGCTGAGGTGATTTCATCGCCAAGCACACGAACTGCTGCCGGTCGGGCTTTGCTTCAAAGAGATCCTAACAGCTCAGGGAGTCTGGGCGGTGCTATTTCCGAAGCGGTGGAAGCCGCTATGACACATCCCGACACCCGTTATACTTTGGGAAGTGTACTGAATCATGTCATTCTGCATCAGACCATTATTGGATTGGAAGCCGAAAAACAGATGGATTTGGTTGGCGATTATCCCGATGTGGTTATTGGTTGTTTTGGTGGAGGTTCTAACTTTTCGGGAATTTCTTTCCCGTTTTTGCGCCATAACTTGTTGGATGGGAAATCCACTCGTTTCATTGCTGCTGAGCCTGCTTCTTGCCCAAAGTTAACACGCGGTAAATTTGAATATGATTTTGGCGATACCATTGGCATGACCCCGATGATTCCCATGTACACTTTAGGACACGATTTTCAACCGGCCGATATTCATGCAGGCGGTTTGCGTTATCACGGTGCGGGTTCCATTGTGAGTCAGTTGCTCAAAGATGGATTGATCGAAGCACAGGCAGTGCAACAGTTAGAAACATTTGAGGCCGGTGTGCTTTTTGCACGTACAGAAGGGATCATTCCTGCTCCGGAATCAACGCATGCTATTGCCGTGGCAATTCAGGAAGCCTTGAAAGCCAAAGAAGAAGGAAAAGAAAAAATCATTCTGTTCAATCTATCCGGTCATGGATTGATCGACATGAGCGCTTATGATAGTTATTTCTCCGGAAAATTATCCAACTATGATGTGCCCGAGGAGATGATTGCCGAAAATGTTTCCAAATTGGAAAAATTGGCGTAATCCTTTTTTTCGATGGCTTTTTGACCAAAATTCACGAATTTTGTACCGACTTTTTCATGAACGAAAGGGTCGGTTTTTTTTATGGATTATCAACAAACAATCGAATATCTTTATCGTCAACTGCCTGTCTTTGAAAGAACAGGTGGCGCTGCCTACAAGGCCGGTTTGGAACGAGTAATGGCACTGGACGATTTGCTTCATCATCCTCATCGTCGCTATCTGACCATTCATGTGGCGGGAACTAACGGGAAAGGATCCACTTCTCACATGTTGGCTTCGGTGTTACAGGTTGCCGGTTACAAAACAGGCTTATACACTTCGCCGCATTTAAAAGATTTCAGAGAACGTATTCGTGTCAATGGGAAAATGATTTCTGAATCGTATGTGGTTGAATTTGTGGAACGATATGCAGCGTCATTTGAATCATTGCATCCTTCTTTTTTTGAGTTGACCATGTCTATGGCTTTTCAATATTTTGCTGATGAGCAAGTGGACATTGCTGTCATTGAAGTGGGATTGGGAGGCCGATTGGATAGCACCAATATCATTACGCCGATGTTGAGTGTCATCACCAACATTAGTTTTGATCATCAGCAATTTCTTGGCGACACATTGGAAAAAATTGCTGCCGAAAAAGCTGGCATTATGAAACCAACGATTCCGACGCTGATTGGTGAGGCAGAAGGATCTGTCAAACAAGTCTTCGTAAATCATGCTGCTGAAGTTGGCGCACCTCTTTTCTTTGCTCAGGAGATGATTCGGTTGTCTCGCGGAAACCAAGAAGATCAGTTTTTGATTCATGATGATCCGACACCGATTACCATCGGATTGAAAGGGCTCTATCAAGAGAAAAATTTGGCTACAACACTTGCTGCCATTCAATTATTGAACCAAAACAAGGTGAAGATTGCAGAAAATGCGGTAAGGGAAGGCGTTTGCCATGTGGTGGATTTAACCGGATTGCAAGGTCGTTGGCAAATTTTAGGGCATGATCCATTAATGATTTGTGACACAGGTCATAATGAAGCAGGCATTCGTTATGCCATGGCGCAGTTGTTGCAGCTTCCCCACCGAGCGTTGCATCTTGTTTTTGGCATGGTGAAGGATAAAGATCATCGTCCTATTTTGCCTCTTCTTCCGAAAGAAGCGCATTACTATTTCACACAAGCGGCAATTCCACGTGCTTTGCCTGCCTCTGAATTGCAACATGAGGCTTCTTTGTATGGATTGCACGGTCTGTCTTATTCATCGGTACAGGAGGCTATTCAAGCAGCACTCCATGCAGCTGATGAACAAGATGTTATTTTTATAGGCGGAAGTACCTACGTCGTGGCTGAAGCATTATGATATGAATCCCGACGTTCAGGATTCATTCTATATGACCCTTAAAAAATAAATGATGTACGTATGAAACGAGCTATAAAAAATGGGGGCACCAATCGTTGATTCGTTGAGCCTTCCAAGCAGTCATAATGTTAAAAAACAAAATAAACGGAGGAAAACAGGGTGAATATTTGCCAATATAAAAATCCCTTCTTATCTTTGCAACGCTTTTGAAAAGGGCGTTTAGCTCAGCTGGTTCAGAGCATCTGCCTTACAAGCAGAGGGTCGGCGGTTCGAATCCGTCAACGCCCACTTTTCATTCGACCACTTACAGATGATTTCTTGTAAGTGGTTTTTTTATGCCTCCATCGCAATACGCATGCAACTTTGAAGGCAATATAAGGAAGGTATTATTTCAAAAAGTCTCAGCGTTGTTTTTCGTTCAACAGTAGAAGCAGTTCATCTTCCTTTTCATAAAAAGCAACCGAACAAAGAAAAATGATCTATCTTTGTTGAAACGAAAGACATCTTTACTCGCTTTTGAGGATGCTCTTTTTTCTTTTCCTTGAACGAAGAAGCTTTATTTCAACAAATGTATTCATTATGGTGAAAATTACGATTTTGCTCGAAAACACCGCTTTGCCTGATTCGGGGCTGGAAGCAAAGCATGGATTGAGTTTGTACATTGAAACCGAAAAATATACCCTCTTATTTGATACAGGGCCTGACGATGCTTTTCTCCGCAATGCAGCAAAGTTGCAGGTCGATCTTTCAAGAGTGGATGCGGTGATCATTTCGCATGGTCATTATGATCACACCGGAGGATTGCGTGCTTTTTTTACGGTAAACCATCATGCGCCTGTTTATTTATTGCAAGGGGCTCAACTTCCTTTTTATTCGTTGAGCAAAGGATTTCCTTATCGATATATTGGCATGGATGTGTCGTTATTGGACGAATTCAAAGACCGTTTTCATTTTTTTCAACATCAGATTTCACCGTTGGAAGGGCTCTTTTTGACTGAAGTGACCTCTTATGGCACTTTCCGACCGACGAATAACGTCTTATTTGTTGAACAAAATCATGTTAACGTACTTGATTCTTTTTCGCACGAGTTAGTGATGTCGATTGCTGATCATCAAGAATTAGCGGTCTTTAGCGGGTGTTCTCATCAGGGCGTTGTGAACATGGTGATGACCATTCAGCATCATTTCCCGCACCTTCCGGTACGGAGTCTGATTGGTGGTTTTCATCTGAGCAATACGCACAAAAATAGGTTGACAGAAAAAGAAGAAGTGATCATCGAATTGGCCAATCAGATCAAATCATTGCACATTCCGTTTATTCTTACAGGGCATTGCACCGGCCAAACCGGATTTGATCTTTTGCATACGGTGTTAACCGACCCTCTTTTTGCCATGCATACGGGTTTGACGGTTGACGTTTAATAGCAAAAAAAGAGGCTGAATCGCTCGATGGTGATCAGCCTCTTTTCAACAAGGTATTTCAACGGAACCTTACATGCCTAATCGTTTTTTCAAAGCAGCCAATTCATCTTGCAGTTCTTTTGGCAGATGATCGCCGAAAATTTTGTAATGTTCTTCAATGAGGGCTACTTCGTCTTTCCACTCGTCCACATTGACAGCCAACGCTTTTTTCATTTGATCTGGCGTCAATGATAGCCCTTCTGTGTTGATGGCATTCAGGGCAGGAATCTTTCCAATGGGTGATTCAACAGCTTGTCCTTCTCCGTTGCAACGGTCGAAAATATAAGCTAAGACACGGCTGTTTTCGCCATATCCTGGCCATAACCATTTTCCGTTTTCGTCTTTGCGGAACCAGTTAACAAAGAATATTTTAGGTAATTTATCGGATGAAGTTTTCTTGCCGATTTCGATCCAATGACCAAAATAGTCTCCCATGTTGTAGCCGCAGAAAGGAAGCATGGCAAAAGGATCACGACGCACGCCGGCTTTTAATCCGATGGCGGCTGCTGTTACTTCCGATCCAACAATAGATCCCATGAAAACGCCGTGATTCCAATTGTTCGATTCATGAATCAACGGAACGGTTGAAGGACGACGCCCTCCGAACAAAATGGCTGAGATAGGTACGCCTGCAGGGTTTTCCCAGTCAGGATCAATGGCAGGACATTGCTTAGCCGGTGCCGTAAAACGTGAATTGGGATGTGCGCATGGTTCGCCTGATGTAGGATCATACACACGGTTTTTCCAATCAATGGTTCCTGCGGGACACTCTGTGCCAATGCCTTCCCACCAAATATCTTTGTCAGGAGTTACTCCTACATTGGTAAAGATCGTATTGGCTTTTAAGGAAAGCATGGCGTTTGGATTGGTTTCCATGGAAGTATAAGGTGCTACACCAAAGAATCCTGCTTCAGGATTGATGGCATACAAACGTCCATCTTTCCCGAATTTCATCCACGCTATGTCGTCGCCAACCGTTTCTACTTTCCATCCCGGAATGGTTGGAATGAGCATCGCTAAATTGGTTTTTCCACATGCTGAAGGGAATGCTGCGGCAATGTATTTCTTTTCGCCTTTCGGATTGGTGATGCCAAGAATCAACATGTGTTCGGCTAACCAACCTTCATCTTTGGCCATTTTCGAGGCAATTCTCAATGCTAAACATTTTTTGCCCAATAATGCATTTCCACCGTATCCTGATCCATACGACCAAATTTCATACGTTTCAGGGAAATGGGAAATAAATTTCTTTTCGATGGGAGCACATGGCCATGGCGTGTCTTTTTGACCAGGTTCAAGTGGAGCGCCTACGGAGTGCATGCAAGGAATAAAATAGCCGTCATCTCCTAATACATCCAAAACTTGTTTCCCCATGCGGGTCATAATGCGCATATTGGTTACCACATACGGCGAGTCAGTGATTTCAACGCCTATCTTCGCAATGTTTGACCCGAGTGGTCCCATAGAAAACGGAATGATATACATCGTTCGACCTCTCATGCACCCTTTATAAAGGTCTTTCATGGTCTTTTTCATTTCATCCGGTGCTACCCAATTGTTGGTCGGACCTGCATCTTCCTGTTTCGTTGTGCAAATAAACGTTCTGTTTTCAACGCGTGCTACATCGCTTGGATCAGAGTTAAAAGCATAGCTTCCGGGTCTTTTTTCGTCGTTCAACTTGACAGCCATTCCACTTGCTACCATTTCGTCAAACAAACGTTGGTTCTCTTCTTCGGAACCATCACACCAATGAATGTTTTTTGGCTCGCACCAGGCAGCCCATTCATTTACCCAATCAATTAATTTCTGGTTTTTTGTCATCATGTTTACTGTTAGTGATTTATAAATCGGGTTTATTAACTCCTTTGCGTCAACTTTCAACTGTCAAAGATAGGTCAAATTTCTTTTTGTTCAATGAATAAAGAAAAAAATCTTTATTTGAGCGTCTCTTCCTTATTTGTTGAGCTGTTTATGAAGGTTATACAGTGGCTTTTGCTTGTTTCATTCGTTGATGTAAAGCAGTCCGTCCGGTAAGTTGACGTAAATAATTTGTTGATCGTCATCAATGTCTTCAATCAAGGAAGCATTTGCCGGAACATAAATCTCCTTATCGTCGGCTTGCACAATAAACAATATATTTTGAGTTGATTCATCCATGTCGCGAATGATGCCGATTTGTTGGTTATGTTGATCGATCATGGCGTATCCGATCAAATCATCCATCGAATTATCTTGAGCATCTTCATCGTTCGGGATGATGTCTGCCGGCAAGTAAAGGGTTTTGCCAATGAATGGACGGCATCTTTCCACCGTGTTGATCTCTTCAAATTGAACTAAGGCTGATCGATTCTTTTTCATCGTCAGTTGTTGAATGAAAAATGGGACAAAGATTCCATCCATTTCAACGATGAAAAACGAAAACGGGATCATGTTTAGATCCAAAGAGAAAAGGATTAACATTTCTCCGTGAATGCCGTGTTGTTTGACAATTTGGCCAACGGCTTTTAATTGATCTGGTTGAATCATCCGATTGCTTTAGCTCACAAAGTCATTTTACTCTGTTGTGTCATTCTGTAATGGAGAACACCGTTATTTTCTTTTAGCATAACGCGCGTTGAGTTCTTTAATGACATCTTTTGTTATGTCATACCCGTCGGCTGCGTATAAAACATTGTCATTCATTGAATTGGTTGAAAGAACAATTTGATAATGTTTGGCAGGGCAATACGTTTTTAAAAATTGATTGATGGTATCACGTAATTGTTCATTAAATCGTTGTTGTTGAGCAATGAGTTGATTGGTGAGTTGTTGATTTAAGTCTTGAAGTTCTTTTTGTTTGGCTACCAGCCGATTGTTTTCTTCTTCGGCTTTTTCGCGGCTGAGGAAAGCATTGTTTCTCATTTTGTTCTCAAAGCTTGCCATGTCAGCTTGCAACTGTTTGGCTCGTGCATTGATGCGTTGTTTCGAATCTTCTTGGCCTTGAAGCAATTGTTCGTTGGCATCTTTGGCTAATTGATAGTAAGCCAAAAGGGTATCGACATTAATGTAAGCAATGGGTAATCTTCCTTTGGTTTGTGTGGTATCGAAAGGAATCACATTATTGGCATTGTTTTTTTTGTCGGTGCATTGGATCAACAGCAAAGTAACGCCGGAAAAAAGGATAAAGGATTTGACAAAGAGTAGTGTTTTATTCATTTTGTGTGATTTAGGTTGCATTGAACTGTTTTGGTGGGTATTCATAATCAATTTGTTATGTAAAAAATGATTGTTTGATTGCCTGTGGTTTTCAGATTTTCTTGATGCTTGTTTTCCTTTATGTTGCTCGGCTATAAATAAGTGGCTCAAAAAAGCGGAATCTGGTATTTGGTTAGATTCCGCTTTTTTTGAGTAAGGCAAAGATAATGGATAAAATGTTGGAACAATATGCGTTTTGCTATTTTTATGAAAATAAGCAAGAGTAATTGCGTGATTTAACGCCCATAAACAGTTTACTGAGTCAAAACCTCTACGGCCTTGTGCACTGTGTTGTCATCCTGATTCAATGTATGATAAAAATCGGAATCCCCTAACATGTTTCTCATGATGTATGCTTTCAACTGATTTTTTAGCAATTCATGTGAAATGCCAAAATAATAATAATGTTTTGGGATCCCTTTTTGTGCGCCATAAATGGCCATTTCCTGAGTGATAGGTTGTTTGTCGAGATATTGATTGAGTTGCTGCCATGTCTTGTACTTGGCCATTTGTGCTCTGTGTTCGTTGGTATATTTAATGGCAAATTGAAACAGGATGCCGTGATCGATCAATCGGCGATAGTATGGTGTGTAGCCTGTCGTGTCAAGTGGCACAAAAATATCTGGCATGATTCCGCCGCCGCCATACACCGTTCTTCCGGAGAGTGTTTTGAACTTTTCGGCTTTGTCCAATTTGACGCTGTCTTTGTGGAAAAATTCCCCACGAGCGTATCTATTAAGAAAATCAGTATCGTAAGCTTGATCCTTTCCAAGTTGGTACGGTTTCTGAATGCATCGACCGGAAGGCGTATAGTAGCGGGCAATGGTCAGACGAACGGCTGACTTATCGGGAAATTCAAATTGCTGTTGTACCAATCCTTTTCCGTAAGAGCGTATTCCAATGATCAATCCACGGTCATTATCTTGAATCGCACCGGAAAATATTTCGGCAGCCGAAGCAGTCCATTCGTTGATTAAAACAGCGATTTTAGCAGTTTGAAAGGAGCCTCTTCCATCGGAATAGAAAGCGGTTTTGGGATAAGCTCGCCCTTCGGCATAGACGATTAATTCGTTTTTCGGTAAAAATTCATCAACCATTTTGACGGCTGCATCCATAAAGCCTCCCATGTTGTCGCGTAAGTCAATAATGTATTTCGTTGCACCTTGACTTCGGAGCATGGCTAAAGCGGTAAGAAACTCCGAATAGGTGGTGTCTCCAAATTTGCTTACTTTGATGTATCCGATTTGAGGCGTGATCATATAAGCCGCATCAACACTCTTGACAGGAATTTCACCTCGTGTGACTACATATTTCAATAAATCCCGGCGGCCAGGACGGCGGATGCCTAATTGCACAGTGGTTCCGCTTTTACCTCGCAGTTTGTTCAAAACTTTTTGGTTCGAAATGGCTTTGCCCGCAAAGACGGTATCATTCACCGTAATGATTTTATCTCCCGGTAAAATGCCTACTTTTTCCGACGGCCCTCCATGAACGACATTCACCACCATGATGGTGTCGTTTTGAAGCGTAAATTCTACTCCGATGCCACCAAACTTGCCTTCCAGTTCTTCATTCGTTGCAGCTAAATCTTTGGCAGGAATGTAAACGGAATGAGGATCAAGATTGGCTACAATGCTGGTCATGGCATTGTCGGTAATGGCGTTCATATTGACCGAATCAACATAGCGATAGTTGATCAGATTCAATAATTCGGAAATTTTACTTTTGTCAAGATTTAATGATCTGAAAATATCAAGCGTATTGCCAATATCGTTGCGCATCGCCAGAAAGTTTCCGATTAAGATGCCGATAGCTAAAATAAAAGCCAGCGAGAACGGAAATGCTACTTTCTTCCAAGTTTTCATACGTTTATTTTTATTTTTAACATTAAGGATGTATGTAACTCGCCTAATAAACATTCTCTTGAGCATGAGCTATTTTATGGCTCGTTTCATACGTGTAGTTTTATTTTTTCATTAAGAATGTATGGAACTCTCGAACTTAATCATCGGTTTTGTGGATGAGTTCGTTTGTCGGGAGTGTTATGTGTTATTCAATCAATGTTTTATGATTTTTTTGTTCCGTGTTTTTATAAGAATGCAATGAAGTCAATTTTCTTTTCTATTTAAAAATCAAATGAATCAACGGCAACATAAGTAACTTCAATTTGCGCTTGTTTTAGTAATTCAATTCCATCTGCCAGTCGATAAGGTTCGCCATAAACGACCCTTTTGATGCCGGACTGAATGATTAGCTTGGCACATTCAATGCAAGGTGATGAGGTCACATACAACGTAGCTCCCTGACTGCTGTTGTTGGAACGTGCAATTTTTGTAATGGCATTGGCCTCAGCATGAAGTACATAAGGGAATGATTTGTTGTTTTCGTCTTCGCATTGATTGGGAAAACCGGCCGGAGTGCCGTTGTATCCATCGGAAATAATCATGTTGTCCCTAACAATGAGAGCCCCGACTTTACGGCGCTGACAGTATGAATTTTGCGCCCAAATATATGCCATTTGCATGTATCGTTTATCAAATTGAGCTTGTTTGGTTTCTTCCATCGCTTAAGTAAAAAAGGGTTGACGTGATCTATCGTAAAAAAAACAGAAATTCAATTCTTTAACGAAGAAGTGTATGGACAAATGATTCAAGGTTTATGCCTGAGAAATCGCCTGAAGTCATAAACAACAACACTTTATTTTCCAATTGAAGCTGCATGAGTGCGGCTTTCAATGCTTCCGGATCTGAAATAACCTGCACGTTGGGATCTCCAAAAGCTTCTGCTACCCATTCTTTCGTCAGTGGAGGCAGTTTTTTATTTTCAATGACCGTTGGGTCAAAATAGACAAAAGCAAATGCAGCATCGTGCATGCTGTGTTTGTATTGGGGCAAAAAGTCAGCTTGCAGGCTGCTGAACGTATGCAACTCCATGCAGGCTATCAGTTCTTTGTCGGGAAATTGATTTTTGACGGCTTTGATGGTAGCGGCCAATTTGGATGGAGAATGGGCAAAGTCCTTAAATACGATGGTTTGGCTGTTTTCCGCAATGCGTTGCAAGCGATTGGCAGCTCCTTTAAAATCTGCTATGGAACGATAGAAATCGGCTTCATTTATTCCTAATTGCTTGCAGGCCATGCAAGCTGCTGCAATGTTTTGCAGGTTGTGTTCTCCGAAAATCTGTAAAGGGAATGTTTGACCTTTGTAATGAATGGAAGTGATTCCATTGTCAATAGAATAATCGGGTTTGAAGTAAGGCAACGCAACAATGTCAGAACGCAATTGAGCTGCAATTTGTTGTAAAATCTCATCTTCGCCGTTGTAAATCAAACGTCCGTCTCGTTCAATCAGATCTGCAAACTTTTTAAATTGATCCACATAGTTTTCAAAGGTTGGGAATACATTCACATGATCCCATGCAATGCCGGTCAGAATGGCAATGTGTGGATGATATAAATGAAATTTTGGTCGTGGATCGAGCGTTGAAGTTAAATATTCATCGCCTTCAAAAACAGCGATCGGTGCGTCGTATGACAGTTTGACCATCGTGTCGAAGCCTTCGATTTGAGCTCCAACCATATAATCAACGGCCATGTTTCTTTTCTTTAACGCATGCAATATGAGCGCTGTCGTGGTGGTTTTTCCGTGACTTCCTCCCACAACGACTCGCGTTTTCTTTTGGGTTTGCTGAAACAGGTATTCGGGAAATGAATAGATATCAATGCCTAATTCTTTGGCACGAATCAGTTCGGGATTGTCCGCTTTGGCATGCATTCCAAGGATAATGGCATTGATGTCTTTTGTAATGTTTTCCGGATGCCATCCGATCTGTTTGGGTAAAATGCCGGCTTTTTGCAAATTACTTTTAGCCGGTTCAAAGATTTCATCGTCTGAACCCGTTACTTGATAGCCTTCTCTTTTGCTTAATGCAATGGCCAAATTATGCATAGCAGCTCCGCCAATAGCAATGAAATGAAGATGTTTCATGCGTTTGCTTTAAATACAGACACAAAAAAATGCATGAGACTTCCCGATATCATTGTTGGAATTTTATCCCTTTTAGATCCTTGTTGCATAAAAAATAAGTGATGTTTAGGAAAATCTTAGAAAGAATTCAACCGATTTCTGATCATTTCACATCGTGAAGCAAAAAAATGAATCCCTTTTGCGTTGATAATCAAGGGTGTTTTGCAATGCTAACTATTCTTTCTAATTTCGCTGCAAAAATACAACGTTTTTATGAAGATAACGACATTTGAGGCCGGTTTTTTTTACGTCGATGGCGGCGCTATGTTTGGAGTGGTTCCTAAACGTGTCTGGCAAAAGCGATATCCTTGTAATGATCAAAATATGTGTAAGTTGGCAATGCGCTTGATGCTGGTCGAAACAGACAGCCGACTGATTTTAATGGATACCGGTGTCGGAGAGAAACAACTTGAATATTTAAAATATTATGATTTTACCGACGTTTTTAACCTGGAAGATGCTTTAAAATCACACGGTTATGCCATGGAACAAGTTACTGATGTGGTCTTGACACACCTCCATTTTGATCATTGTGGCGGAACCACTCGTTTTGTGAACGATCAGCATGATATCAGATTGACTTTTCCTAATGCATGGGTTTGGGTTGGAAAATCTCAATGGGAGAATTTTCTGCATCCCAATGTGCGTGAAGGAGATTCGTATTTTGCTGAAAACATGCTTCCTGTGTTTGAAAGCGGAAAATTGAAATGTGTGGATCAATCCCTGTTTATTGATCCCAATGTCGAATTGAAAATTTTCAATGGACACACTTCCGGTCAATTGGTTCCTTACGTTTATTTGAACGATCACACCACGCTGGTGTATGTCGGAGATGTCATTCCGGTTGCAGCAGCCATTCCTATAGCGTGGGTGTCTGCTTACGACACATTTCCAATCACTTCGATGGAAGATAAAGAGACGCTGCTTTCCGAAGCGGTTGAGAAACAGCAAATTTTATGCTTCGAACATGATGCTTACATTGAATCATGTCGAGTACAAAAGGTGAATGGAAAATATCGTATGACAGAAAATGGTGCGTTGATGGAGCTTTTAAAGAATTAACTTCCATGTTTTCACTCAAGAAGATCGATTTATACATCATAAAGAAATTCATTGGCACTTATTTTTTTTCTATTGTGTTGATAATAAGCATTGTTATTGTTATTGACACCAGCGAAAAAATGGATGCTTTTTATGATCATCATGCTCCGCTTAAAGAAATTGTTTTTAATTACTATCTCAATTTCATTCCTTATTTCATCAATCTTTTCAGTCCGCTATTCACTTTCATTTCAGTGATTTACTTTACTTCAAAGTTGGCTGGCAACACCGAAATCATTGCTATTTTGTCCAGCGGCATGAGCTTCAAGCGGTTAATGGTACCGTATGCCATTTCGGCTGCTATCATTGCTTCCCTCACATTCGTGTTGAGTGGGTACATCATTCCTCCGGCCAATCGGGTCAGGTTGAAATTTGAAGATACGTATGTGAAAAAATTTATGACCGACAACGCACAAAATATTCAGATGAAAGTGGATAAAAATGTAGTGGCATACATTGAACGTTTTGAATCAAAGAAGAATGTCGGCACTCGGTTTTCGTTGGACAAATTTAACGGGAAAAGTCTGGTTTCCCGACTCACTGCTGATAGCATTCGCTGGGATTCTGCCTATCGCTGGACTGTCAAAAATTATATGATTCGGCAATTTAAAGGACTAAGAGAGCAATTGACACGCGGTAGTCGTTTGGATACGACGATTCTTATGCAGCCGGCTGATTTCTTTATCACGTTTCAGGAGGCGCCTCAAATGACAAATGGAGCTCTTCATGGCTACATCAAGCGGCAGCAAATGCGTGGCGTGGGCGATATTGGAGCTTTTGCCGTTGAATATGACAAACGTTTTGCTAATCCTTTGGCAGCTTTCATTTTGACTTTGATCGGTGTTTCGCTGGCATCTCGAAAAGTGAGAGGCGGAATGGGTTTGCATATTGGTATCGGACTGGCATTAAGTGCTTTGTACATTCTTTTTTCAACGGTCTCTTCCACGTTTGCCGTTAACGGGACATTACCTCCTTTCGTGGCTGTTTGGATTCCCAATGTTTTATTCTTAATCGTCGGCATTATCCTCTATCAACGGGCAAGTAAATAAATGAAAATGAAATAAAAATGGGAACCATTGTGTTAGAAAAGATGAAGTTTCATGCTTTTCACGGAGTCTATCCGGAGGAACAGATCATTGGAGGTGAGTTTAGTGTGGATGTACGATTGGAACTTCCTTTTGGTGAGGCTGTTTTGACAGATCAGCTCACGGATGCATTGAATTATGAGCTTGTTTATCAGGTTGTTAAAGAAGAAATGATGCGCCCGTCACGTTTGTTGGAACATGTCGTTGAGCGTATTTCCAATCGGATTTTAACTGCTTTCCCGACAGTTCAATACGTTGAAACGAAGGTTTCTAAATGTCATCCGGCCATGGGTGGCGACATTGGCATGGTGACTGTTATTGACGAAAAACGAAGATAAAGACGCCTTGTTTTGCAGGCATGGCTGTTTTTCCTTTGATGAAGTGTTGGTGGTAGATCTCCTTTTCAACGTCGTTTTTTTTTGAAAAATGCTTGCATCAAAGCACGGCATTCGCTTTCTAATACGCCTGAAACAAGTTCGGTTTTTGGATGAAGAGCTTTTGGCGCCATCAGGTGAAAGCCTTTTTTTTCATCGCTGGCTCCGTACACCACTTTCCCTATTTGTGCCCATGCCAATGCGCCGGCACACATCAGACAGGGTTCAATGGTTACGTACAAGATGCATTCAGTCAGGTATTTGCCTCCGAGCGTATTGGCAGCGGCAGTGATGGCAATCATTTCAGCATGTGCTGTTACATCATTCAATGATTCTGTCTGATTGTGTGCTCGTGCAATGATTTTATTTTCCCATACGATGACAGCTCCAATCGGAATTTCGTCTTGTTCAAAAGCTTTATTTGCTTCAATCAGAGCTTGCTTCATGAAATATGCTTCATCCAACATGTTGTGATATTTTATGGAATCATTATTTTTTTGGTCGCTTGATCTTCTCCTTCTATTTTTACAACATAAACGCCCGAGGGCAAGTTCAAATAAAATGACGGATTCGAGGTGTTGTAGGTTTTACTGACTACTAGAACGCCTACAGCAGCGTAAATTTTTACTTCTCCTTGTGTTGCATGCTCAAGCCATAGCCGTTTTGCTTTACCGTCATAGTTGACTTTTAGGTTGTTGAATTCGGTTTTTGAAATGGGACTGGTTGGGCTAAGGTTGATGCCCACAATGATCGGATCATGATCGGAGGCTCGATATACATTATCTTGGTAACCGGTGCCATTGTAGGCAATGTATGAAGGTTCATCCGAATCAATATGCCAAACCGTTGCTCCGGTAATTTGTGCATTCAGCGAAGACGAAGCAAAGGCATGATCGAGGTCTCCGGCTTGTGCATTATAAACATAACTGTAACTGGTGTCGGGCATAAATCGTAGAAGTTGTTCAATATATCCTGCTTTTACGATCGTGTCCACCGGATCTTCCTGCGAATATGCATTCAGATCGCCTAAAATGAGTACATCGGGATCGTTAAACACTGCACTTGATTGATACGTCGGAATGTTTGTGAGCAAGGCAATGGCTTCCGAAACCCTCGAAGCGTTGTAACATCCTTGTCCGTCACCTTGATCGGTGTCGGGGCCTGATGATGGACAGCCTGTTTTGGCCTTGAAATGATTCATGGACAAGATAATGCGCTGATTGTTTGACTTCAGTGTAAATGCTTGGCTTTTCATGCGGTTGTATGGTGACATGTTAATGGATTGTAATGTACCATAAGGAGCTACCTTGTCAGTCCGATAAATAAAGCCTACTTTGATGTATGTGCCGTTTACGCTGGTTCCATCATTGATGTATTGATAGTTTTGAGAGTTGGTTGCTGTGTTCAATGCATTGGTCATGTATGCAATGGCGTCTTGCCCTTGTTGCAATTCGGCTAAACAATAGATGTCGGCATCAATGGCAAGCAACGCTTTAAGCAATTTCCCGTGTTGTTTATTGAATTGATCCTGATTGGCAGCGCCATAGCCTTGTCCCCAATTACTGGTTAAATAATAATCCATGTTATAGCTGCACACCTTTAAATTGCAATTTCCGACGGAGGCAGGCGCTGAGGTTCTGGGGTTTCCATAAAAGGTGAGCGTTTGGGTTGGATAGACAAAATAATAACTGCCTGATTGATCCACCACGCCAATCAAATGATCTGTTTTTTCACCCGTTCGTCTAACGCCTGTGGCAGGATCGACGAATGGAATGGGATTGGGATACGTTGCGGTTGATCCGTTGGCAATGATCAATTGATCAGTGGCATTGGATGCAGCCATTGCCAAGCAAGCAGCTGTTAATGGACGATATTGATTGGTTGGATAGAACAATCGTTTGGATGACAGCGTGAGTTCTCCATATTTTGCCAAATAAGTATTGGATGTCACCGTTAAGGTCTGATTGAATGAGAGCAACATCCCTTCAAAATTTTCCCATCCATTGACAAAATCTTGTGGGCAATGCACTTGTACCATGGGTAAAGGGTGTTGATGATCCACAAGGGTTAGAGCGGTAATGTCGATTTCAGTGCGATTGTTGTTTTCATTCACCGTGCCGGTTACAACGACCGAATCACCTGGAGCAACCGTGAAATTGCTATTGCCGGCCGTGTAAACGAAAATGCCTGAAGAGGCTGTTCCTGTGCGCGCTGTGCTTTGCAGAAAGAAACCTCCTACTTGATTGGGATTGGTAAAAACGGCTGTTACAATGCCATTGGTTATGACGGTTTGGTTCAAATAGGGACTTGACGTCGAAGTTCCTTGAATTTGTTGAATGGATTGCGCCCAAAAAGTCAATGGTGTTATCCAGAAGATCAGAAGAAAAAAAATGGTTGTTTTCATGGGTTATTTTATTTTTTTACACTAAGGATGTATGGGGCTCGCAGAATCACCCTGCTACAGTGCTTTCCTTGCAAAGTTTCATTGAATTTTACAACTTATTTTTATTTGGTTTGATGATGACTATTTTCATGCCTCGTTTCATTGGCGTTCGTTTTTCTTTAAGGATGAACGGCTTTTTTGCTCGGGTTGAAAAAAGGGCGTTAAAGATAATACAATTTATCAGAAAATAGTTTAATGGGCTCTATTTTTTTCATGAGATTATAACCTTGTTTTTCAATATGTTGCCCTTTTTTCTCAATCGCAATAACACTCCATTGGAAGTTTAGCCATCTTTTATTTCAAATAGTCAAGCGTATTTCTTGTCATTTTCTTCAATGAATTAGGTTGTTACGGCATGGGTGAATGGACGTAAAACAACCATAAATTGATTTTTATTGTCCATGAATTATTGCTATATTTGGAATCAAATTGTTAGATCCACTGAGGTTTGTAATGCGTTTGTTTTTTGTCTGTTAGCCAAATCTATGTGAGGGTACTGTTGTCATCATCTTCTATGATTTATTGCATCATTTTTCGGGCAATGGGAGTTATCAAATGATCCTCACTTCTTTTCATCGAGGAAGTCCTTTTCTGAAACAAAAATGCAGCTTCCTAACCAATGCGTTTGATCGATTCTTTATGTTTTATAAAATACACTCGTATGAAAAATGTTTATTTCCTATTCATCATTCTTTTTATGTTGACAAACAACTTAATGGCTCAGGTTCCTGCCAATAGCCCTTTGGGAAGGGTTGAACGAATGACGGTGCATGATGCAACGTTTACGTTTTACACGTCCAACGGACAAGCTCAAGTTATGGTTTATTCTCCAGGTGTGATTCGAATACGCATTGACAGGCAATCTTTTAAACCCGATTTTAGTTATGCTGTCGTGGCAAAGCCAACGCCATGTCATGTTCAAACGGTGAACGAGAAAGCTTATTTTCTGATTAAAACGGATTCGGTAACGCTTCGCATCACTAAAAATCCACTGCGATTTGCCTTTTTAACCAATGACGGGAAGGTGATCAATGCGGATGATCCTGCATTTGGCACTTCATGGTTGGGCGAAGAGGTAACGACCTACAAAACGTTACAAAAAGGAGAACGTTTTATTGGACTGGGCGAGCACGGAGGGAATCTGGATCGGGCCGGCACTGCATGTGTTAATTACAATACCGACAATCCAGGTTATAACGACAGCAGTGAAAAGATGTATTCAACCATTCCTTTTTATATTGGATTGCATGATCAGTTAGCGTACGGTATTTTTATGGATAATTCTGCACGAAGTCTTTTTAATTTTGGAGCCGGCAACGATCGTTTTTCCTATTTCACGGCCAGTTGTGGAGAAATGAATTATTATTTCATTTATCATTCCACTGTGAAAGGAATTATTGAGTCCTACACGTGGCTCACAGGACGCACGCCCATTCCGCCGCTCTGGTCGTTAGGATTTCAACAATGTCGTTGGAGTTATTTTCCAGAAGCTGATTTGCTTTCGACGGCAGCTAAATTCAGGGAACGTCATATTCCGATTGATATGATTTATCTGGATATCAATTATATGGATCATTATAAGATTTTCACCTGGGATCCGATCGGGTTCCCTGATCCGAAAGGAATGATCAATCAATTAAAAAAGATGAAAATGCATTTGGCTGTCATTATTGATCCCGGCGTAAAAATAGATGCTCATTATCCTGTTTATCAACAAGGAGTTGATTCGTCGCTTTTTATAAAATATCCTGATGGCACTAATTATGCAGGTCAGGTTTGGCCCGGATGGTGCAATTTTCCTGATTTTACCATGCCAAAGACACGCGCCTGGTGGGGACGTTGGGTGAAAACCTATGCTGATCTGGGTGTGACCGGCTTTTGGAATGATATGAACGAGATTGCTGTTTGGGGCAAAGAGGTTCCTGATTTGTTAAATTTGAATTGGGATGGATTGCATACCACCTATCGGCAGGCTAAAAATGTATATGGATTTCAAATGGCTCGAAGTACGTATGAAGGAGCTAAAAAGTATATGAACGGGAATCGTCCCTTTGTGCTCACGCGTTCCGGATATTCCGGTTTGCAACGTTACACATCCATTTGGACGGGCGATAATCAGGCAAACGAAGACCACATGTTATTGGGAGTCCGATTGATTAATAGTTTTGGATTGTCCGGCGTGGCTTTTGCCGGCATGGATGTTGGAGGATTCAGCGGCAATCCGACCCAAAGCCTTTATACTCGTTGGATGGAAATCGGCGCTTTTCTTCCTATGTTCAGAGCACATACTTCTTTTGGAACCGACCGTGAAGAACCATGGGATTTTGGTGAAATATCTGAAGACATTGCTCGGCGCTATGTTGGATTTCGATATCAACTTTTGCCTTACATTTATTCCAATTTTTATGAGTCATCCAAAAATGGCATGCCGATCAATCGCTCGTTAGCCATTGATTATCCTACCGACTCGATGATTTATGAACCGGATTACCAGCAAGAATACCTCTTTGGCCCGGCCATTTTAGTTGCACCGGTAAAAAGCACGGTAACACTCACAAAAGTTTATTTGCCTGAAGGACAATGGTATGATTTATTTAATGACCGGAAATATCAAGGGAAAGAATCGATCGCGGCGGCTTCTGAATTGAATCGGTTGCCGTTGTATATTAAAGCTGGCAGCATCATTCCGATGCAAAAATTGGTTGAATCAACGGCTGACGATTGTGGTGATACGTTGTTTGTTCATCTTTATGCCGGACATCAGCCGAATCATTATTGCTACTACGAGGATGATGGAACGACTTATCAATATGAATCGGGGAACTATTACAAACGATTGATCACTTATGATCCGCAAAAAGCAATGCTCACTTTTGACAAAAAAGAGGGTAGTTTTGCCTCAAAATTTCATGTTATTAAACTGATTCTTCATGGTTTCACTCCCGATGAAGTCACTCATCTGAAGGTTAATGAGATTGCACAACCGGTGATGCCCGAAGAGTTGCGCTTTTTTACCAGTCATTTTCCTTTTGCTGACTATGGCCCACAGGATACGAAACAGGTGTTGACAACCAGTTTCGCCAATGCTGATGGTGCTATTGTTGTTCATTGGTAAAAGTTGTGCTGCATAAAGAGCAAATCAAAACGGATGTTGTTTTGTTTTGATATGCTCACACAACAAGATGGGTGTTGACATCAAAAAAAACATCTTAAGAGGAGATTGAGGCTGAGGAGACTTGATGTTACATCGGGCAATCACCATGCAATCTCCTGTTTTTTTTCTTTTGTCATAGTGCTGAAAATGAGATGAATGTACTTTTCTTTTGGAAGAGAATGAATGGAATGCTGTTTTTGTTAACCTCCAGCTATGGAATCGTTTTCCAACAAAACCAATTGTTTTCAGTGTGACGAATTATCGAGATGCTTTGCTCGTAACCTCGTCAATCAAGAGCCATTTTTTGCGCTTCAAAAGATCCATGTGCGTTACAAAAAAGGAGAAACCATTGTGAAAGAAGGCTCCAATGTGTCACGTATTTTCTTTGTGGTGGACGGACTGATCAAAGAATACATGGAAAGCCGAGATAAAAACATCATCATCAAGCTTTCCAAATCGAAAGATTTTATCGGACTTACGTCATTGTATGGGGAAGATACCTATTGTTTTACGGCTACCGCCATGAAAGACACGCTTTTGTGTTCCATCGATCCGGCCGATATCAAATCGTTAATGACGCAATGTTGCGTTTTCTCGCGGGAAGTTGCCAAATGGTATTGTGAAAATTATAATGCCATGCTGTGTAAATGTTTGAATTTGGGTCTTCGACAACTCAACGGGAAGTTAGCCAACGTGTTGTTATATCTGAACAGTGATGAATTCAAAGAATTCGACATCTTTTCATCCATCAGTCGCAAAGATTTGGCTGAGCTTTCGGGAATGTCTTTGGAAAGTGTTGTCCGCGTTTTGGCTGAGTTTGATCATGATCAAATCATTGAACTAAAAGGGAAAAAGATTTACATAAAAGACCTGGAACGACTGAAACGCATCAATCAAAACGGATAACTCTTTTCCTGCTCTATTTTTGGCAATGATCATTTAATCAACGGAATATCTCTTTTTGTCGAAGCCGTTGACGTGTTTCAGCCACTAAAAAAGCCACGGCTGAATGAGTCTTTGGTCAAGAATTTTGTTGATACATCTCAATGAATTCTATTCTTCCATAAAATTTTTCCTCATCACACAACACACGCAGCGTGTTTATCTTTAATGCGTCATGTTGTAGTAGGAAATTAACCAATGGAGGAGACGGATTATGTACAGAAAAAAGAGTGAAATAATCAAAACGATTCAATCGTATCACAGTAAAGTGGCTGATTTGTACCACAAAATCTATGAAAAAGAGATGGATCCCAAAACAAAGAAAATCATGCATGATCTTTGCGAACATGAGCGATTTCGGGTGCAATACCTTGAGAAACATCGAAAAATCGCCGAAGCCATGAATTGTCATCTTGAGTTTCCTTGCGAAGAATTGCTGGAACAAATTGATCTTTGCTTCATGAATGTCAACCCTGAAGAAGTGATGACGGTCAATGACATTGTTCGTCTGGAGCTTCACTTTGACGATTGTCTGATCAAATTGTATGCCATTTTATCCTCTGAACATGAGCTCAATGCATCATTGGCAAACACTTTTTATTACATGTTGAAAAAAACCAAAAAAGAGGAAGCGTTGTTTGCCGCCTTGTTGCAAAATGGACAAAAAGATATTGGGAAAACGATTCAGCTTTTAAATGGGTAACCCTTTTCTATGGCTTGATTTCGTTCCTCATGGATCGGTTGTTTTGAAAGAAATAATCTTGTTAAAATGACAATGAGGCAAACAGGGCATTATAATGTCCTGAAAATGCTAAATATCAATACAATAAAACATTGTTTTCATCTTGATTTTTTCGGTTTTAATGAATATCTTTGAAACGTCAAAATCAACTCACAGACACGATGGTTTAGTGTGTTTTTTGTGTATTGTCATCTTCTGAACAAGATTGTTTTTGTCGTTCTGAAATTCCTTTTTATTTCAAAAAAAGCTTGCAAATTTTCACTTAAAAAAATAGATACCTATGAGAACAATGGTGCAATTTTTTCTGGTTTTGTTTTTGCTGACCACCACAACGGCCTGTCATTCGACGGACAATCCGAGATTAATCAGTAATTTTGACGACAACTGGCGCTTCCATTTGGGCGATACAGCCCAAGCTCAAGCTGTTGATTTTAATGATCATACGTGGAGAAAATTGGATCTTCCGCATGACTGGAGCATCGAAGGTGCTTTTGATGAAAAAAGTCCTGCAGGGGCAGGAGGCGGTTATCTGAATGGTGGACTGGGGTGGTATCGAAAAACATTTACCTTAGACAAGAAATTAGAAGGCAAAAAAGTTTTCATCGATTTTGATGGCGTTTATCGCAACAGTTCCGTTTGGATCAATAATCATTTTTTAGGCTTTCGTCCCAATGGATACATCTCTTTTCGCTATGATTTGACACCTTACCTGCATTGGGACAAACCCAATGTGATAGCCGTAAAGGTGGATAATTCCAAACAACCCAACTCGCGATGGTATTCCGGTTCGGGGATCTATCGCAACGTCCGTTTGGTTTTCACCAATCCCGATCATTTCGAACAATGGGGCATTTTTGTAACCACACCGGAGGTGAACGATGAAAAAGCCACCTTGAATATTCAATTTCAAACGAAGGTCACAACCAGAAATCAACCGGTTCGTATTGAGTCATCGCTCTACGATGGCAATGGGAAATTAGTGGCCAAATCAACTCCGATCAATGTCAACGATACGGTTTCGTCAACCGCAATGGAAGTGGTTGGGCCACATCTTTGGTCAACAACCGATCCATATTTATACACGCTGGTATCGCAACTTTATGTCGGAAACCGTTTGGAAGATCAATTGAGCACAAACGTTGGGATTCGTTACTTCAATTTCGACAAAGACAAAGGATTTTCGTTGAACGGGAAACCAATGAAAATTCTCGGTGTTTGCGATCACCACGACTTAGGCTGTTTAGGGAGTATCGCCAATAAACGTGCCATCGAGCGTCAACTGGAACTTTTAAAAGGCATGGGCGTCAATGCCATTCGGACTTCCCATAATCCACCGGCTCCCGAACTGCTTGATTTAGCCGACCGCATGGGCTTTATCATTATGGACGAAGCATTTGACATGTGGTATATTCCTAAAACAAAATATGATTACTCGCGTTATTTTGCTCAATGGCATCGACGTGATTTGAGCGATCAGGTGCGTCGTGATCGAAATCATCCCAGCGTGATGATTTGGAGTGTTGGAAACGAAATTCCCGAACAATGGGCTAAGACAGACACAACGCCTTCCGGAGCTTCGGTGATGAACGATTTGTGTGGTATTGTTCGAAGTTTAGACACCACACGTCCCATCGTTACGGCTAACAACGATCCGGATCCTAAAAATCCACTGATCAGTTGTGGTGCAACAGACCTGATCGGCATCAACTATCACCTCGATAACCTGCTCTCATTCCCGAAAGTATTTCCAAATGACAAGCTGATTGTTACCGAATCCACTTCGGCTTTGGAAACACGCGGTTGGTATCAAATGCCTTCCGATTCCTTGATAATTGCTCCCAAAGAGTGGAACATCCCTTACAATACGCCAACCCATTTTTGTTCAGCCTATGATAACTGTGCAACACCCTGGGGATCGACGCATGAAGAGGCATGGAAAGTGGTAAAAGCACATCCCTATATTTCGGGCATGTTTATCTGGACGGGGTTTGATTACATCGGCGAACCAACTCCATACACCTGGCCATCACGTAGCTCCTATTTCGGCATCATCGATTTGGCAGGCTTCCCGAAAGATGTATATTACATGTATCAAAGCGAATGGACAAACAAGACCGTACTCCATATTTTCCCTCATTGGAATTGGAAGCCAGGCCAATTGGTTGACATTTGGGCCTATTACAATCATGCGGATGAAGTCGAACTCTTTCTGAATGGGAAATCATTAGGGAAACAACACAAGGTAGGCGATCAATTGCACGTGATGTGGCGAGTTCCTTTTGAACCAGGGACATTACGCGCTGTTTCGTATAAAAACGGCAAACAAGTGATGGTGACTGAAGAAAAAACGGCCGGGCCGGTTGCGCGTATGGTTCTCACGGCGGATCGAAATAAAATAAAGGCAGACAACAGTGATCTTTCTTTTGTCACCATCAATATGGTAGATAAAGACGGAACGTTAGTGCCAACTGCGAGCAACTTAGTGAATTTTTCCATCACAGGGCCGGGAAAGATTGTGGGCGTTGACAATGGAAGCGAGATCGATTTGAATTCATTCAAAGCCAATGATCGCAATGCTTTCTTTGGAAAATGCTTAGTGGTCATTCAATCGACACACAAACCGGGTGTTATTCATTTGACAGCTTCCTCAAATGGCTTACCAAACAGCAACATCGAAATTGTAACCAAATAATTCACGCAAGATGCCAGAGTCATAGCAATATGACTCTGCTTCTTTTTTATTCCCATTTCCATGAAACCAACATTCCTCTTTCCTCATTTTTTTCAGCAAAGCATACGGGTTGCCGTGCTTTCCTTTTTGGCATTGACCGCAACATGTTCATTCGCTCAAACCACCCCCGGCTTGTTGCCTCTGATCCAAAATCCGGACAGTCGGCATTGTCAAACACTTGATGGCCGCTGGAGTTACATTCTTGACCCGATGAATAATGGCGTATCAAAAAACGGTTACTTCAAAGAGCCGACGGTAGATAACAAAACCACCTTCAAAGAATACGATTTCGCTACTTCGCCCATGCTCAATGTGCCCGGTGATTGGAACACGCAACAGGAAGCATTGCTCAATTATGAAGGAAGTATGTGGTTGAAGAAAGCCTTTTTGTTTCATCCGCAAGCCGACAAGCGCTATTTCATCTATTTTGGAGCGGTGAACTACCACGCCGTTGTTTATGTGAACGGAGAAAAGGTAGGTGAACATATTGGAGGCTTCACCCCATTCAATGTGGACGTGACTTCTCAACTTAAAGATGGGGTTAACAGTCTCATTGTTTGGGTCAATGACACACGACAAGCGGATGGCGTCCCGACGTTGAAATATGATTGGTTCAATTATGGCGGGATCACACGGGACGTGCGATTGATCACCGTGCCGACAACATTCATCCAAACCTACAAAGTGCAACTCCAAAAAGGAAGTTTACGACAAATAGTCGGCTATGTAAAAGTGAATGGAATCTCTGCTTCACAACCGGTAACGCTCTTTATTCCTGAACTAAAAATCAAACAAACCGTCACAACGGATAATGCCGGATATGCCGCTATTAACGCTGAACTGCCTGCAAAAAACGTAACGCTTTGGTCGCCTGACACTCCAAAGCTGTACGCTGTCACGCTCTCCACGCCCACTGATACCGTGACTGACGAGATAGGATTTCGAAGCATCGAAACGCGCGGCCACGACATTTTACTCAACGGAAAACCGATTTTCTTAAAAGGAATCAGCATCCACGATGAAGCCGCCTACCGAAACGGACGCATCTTCTCCACATCCGAAAGCAGAACGTTGCTCACGTGGGCAAAAGAGTTAGGCTGCAATTATGTGCGATTGGCACACTATCCGCACAACGAAGCGATGGTGCGCACGGCAGAAAAGATGGGTATTCTGGTTTGGGAAGAGGTACCCAACTATTGGGATATTCAATGGGGCAATCCCGCTACGTACGCCAACTCACTGAACCAACTGAGTGAAATGATATCGCGTGATCAAAACCGCGCCAACGTCATCATCTGGTCAATGGCTAACGAGACACCGCAAACAGCAGCCCGCAATGAATTTTTGACCAAATTAGTCAATTACACACGTGCTCAGGACAATACACGCCTGATTAGCATGGCGATGTTACGCGCAGACAAATCGCACGATGTGCTTTCTGTCAAAGACAGCATGATGAGCAAAGTCGATGTGGTGAGTTTCAACGAATACGTTGGATGGTACGAAGGCGATAATAGTCGCATTGATCAGGTCAGTTGGCAGATTGATACCGATAAACCATTGATCATTAGTGAGCTTGGTGCAGGAGCAGTGGCCGGATTGCATGGCGACGCTTCCGAACGCTGGACGGAAGAGTATCAAGCTGAATTCTATCGCAAAACGTTGAAAATGATTGACGAGCGCATGCCAAAAATTGCCGGTATGTCACCATGGATTCTGAAAGATTTCCGTTCCCCGTTGCGTGTGTTACCACGCATTCAGGATGGGTTTAACCGCAAAGGGCTTATCTCTGATCAAGGACAAAAGAAAGAAGCATTCTACGTGCTGCAAGCCTGGTATAAGAACAAATAATCCTTTTTTTAATGCGACCTAACTGCTGATTCGTTCACTTTTAAAATAAAGGTGATTATTTTGTTTAATTGTATAGAAATCAATTAGATAAAATAGGTAAGATAGAAACAAAATAGAGGTCATTCTTGGGGTGTATAGAGCTTTAGTAGGACGGAATAAATTGGCGCACTCCATGAATTTCGGTTATCTTTGATATCAAATCGTTTTACAACCATGCCAATTCCCGTCATTTCTTCCTTGCTATCGTTAATGTTGCTTCTGTGGTTTGCTTTTCCTTTTGAGAGAAGGCATTTGAAACGATTTGTCTTATTCCGATTTTATGAAATGACGACAAAAAGAATGTTGGCAGTCTTTGTTGCCAATGAATCCCGCCAACGAACGATTTGAATCCGAATTTTTTTAGTTTAATCAATCAACATCTTTTTAACATCACTAATGATCTAAACACACAAAACATGAAAATGAAAAGTACACTGACAGGCTTGACCCTGTTTTTGCTGGGGAGTATCGCATACGGTTTTACGCAGACCAAAGGAGCTCCACCGATCACCAAAGAGGTGTCTCCTTATGAGAACCAAATTACACAACAAATGTCGAAAATGACATTGGATGAAAAGATTGGACAAATGGCCCAATTTGCCATCGATGTGTTGCTCAAGACCCAAAACAATGTTCCGGTAGAACCTATCGCAT
>Ga0078972_1001611_pt1 | contig 83033 bp, 65 predicted proteins | sample YelNatPaOPGAMG01_FD_67568 | JGI IMG/M metagenome (GOLD analysis project Ga0078972, IMG submission 67568) | Hot spring thermophilic microbial communities from Obsidian Pool, Yellowstone National Park, USA - OP-RAMG-01 (SPADES assembly) (version 2) | ecosystem: Environmental > Aquatic > Thermal...
GCCTGCTCGACCGTCCAGCGCCCCTCGCCGGTGTCCTCGACGTAGCCCCTCAGGCGCTCGAGGCCGGGGTCGCGGGCGAAGGCCCGCGCCGCCAGCTCCAGCAGCCAGCTGCGCACCACGCTGCCGTGGTTCCAGAGGTCGGCGATGGCGGCGAGGTCGAGGTCCCAGGGCGCCGCCCGCAGCAGCTCGAAGCCCTCCGCGTAGGCCTCCATGAGGCCGTACTCGACGCCGTTGTGGACCATCTTCACGAAGTGGCCGGCGCCGGGGCCGCCGACGTGCTCGTAGCCGTGGCCGGGCGGCGCCAGGGTGCGCAGCAGCGGCTCGACGAGCGCGAAGGCCTCGCGGGCCAGAGGTCCATACGAAGGATGCCGCTCGATCAGATAGATGAGCGTTACCGTGTCGAAGTGGACTCTTCGCGCGTCGCGCAGACGATCAACGATGGTCCCAGTCATTCCTCAGCTCGTTGACGTATTGCTGCGCATCCACGCCTGCCCAGATCTCGGCACCCAGCCCCTCAAGCTCAAGGATGCTGCGATCCGGGCCACGCCGCATGCGCCGATACCACGTGGAAACCACATGTTCTTCCTGTGCCCCGCTCTCAAGCAGACGATCAACCTCGCTCACGACCGTTTCGGTAACGACGTACTGATAAGGGGCGTTGAGTTCTTGCAGGGGGGCCGTGGTCATGTCTGCCGCTCCTCCGGTTCAAAAAGCAAGCGCAGCTTGTCCGTAATGCTGGCCTCAAACGCCTCGATAATATTCTCATGGGCCGTTCGTACGATCGGTTGTACGGCGTCCCTCGTGGCGGCGCACCCGGGCTCGCACACGTCGTAATAGTCCAGCAGGAACGCCATTGTATCCGGTCTTTCCGGCAGTGCCGATCCGAACGTAACCAGCAACCTGTGCCCGGGGCGCCGCTCGGGAAACTCCACCCGCAGCATGAAAGCGCCATGGCTGGTTCCCATAGCCTCCGGAACCTGCGGATAGAGAGCAAAGTACTCCTCCATCCGAACCCCTGGCGATGGGATTATCACGCGGTCGATGTATCGCACGCACACCCGACCGATCGTCTTTGGATGCGCGAGATCCCGATAGGTGTCCAGCGCCGCATACAGCGTCTTCTCCCATTCCTCGAACGAAGCGTAAGGTCTGAGCTGGTTCACGACCAGCAGTTCCGGGCCGAGCTGGATCATCCGGTCGTCCGCGCTCGTCACGAACTGCATGCGTGGGGGCAGGCGGCGCACCCCGGCCGCCATCTCGCCGGACGACGAGAATCGAAACTCGGCTTTCTGGATTTCCTGCGGGCGCTTTTTCGGGAATTCATTCTTGACCCGTTCATAGAACTGTCCAATTAGCGTGTCATCGCAGTCCGAATCCCGGAAGTGCATCTCGCACAGCGCCTCCACCACGGGAGGCCTGCGATATCGCCGATTAACGCCCATCAGAGGTTTCCTCTCATGGCTTGAAGAACCCTGTTCTTCGCTGTGTCGCCCAACACGATCCAGCAGCATCAGGGCATCGTCGATTTCTCCCTTGAAGTTCGCGTCATCTTCCTGAGGACTCGAAGCCTTCACATTGTAGCCCGCGCGATTGTAAACGAGCTGTCGCATTTCTTCCTTAACAGCGCCTGACAAAATGGACCCGTAAAGGTACCGACGACAGACCGCGATACATCCGATTTGGGGATGCCAGCTGCATGTCCGCCCGCCTTTCGCACGTTCTGCCACGCCCTGGCCGTGCTGCATGTGACGTGTGTCTGTCGTGTTCGCGCGACAGCGAGCGCTGCAACTGATAGCGCTGCATTACTGGCGGCAGTCGCTTCACGCGCATCGCCTCTGGCCGCCGCACACCCCGTCGGCACTCATCGCTTCTGTTTCAGCGCTTCGAGGTATTGCCGGAAAAGCCCGTCCATCGGACGCGCCACGAGGTTAAGTCCCCCGGCCGATTCCAGCGTCAGCGTGTATATCCGATCGGGACGGAACTGCGTCCACGGGCTTTCGCCCTGAGCGACGCGCACGCCCTTCTCCTCGCGGTATTTCGCATCGTCGGCAAGCCGCCAGAAGTTGGCCCACAGTTCGGCCTCCAGAGCCGCCGCTTCCGGCGACTGCGGCGCGCCCGCGCGATACACCTGCGGCGGACGCCCCGGCTCGTCGATGGGAAAGCCCTCGGCCGGCGTCTGCTGCTCGCCGAACACCCGGTAGAAAAGCACGATGCTCCGTCCGCGCAGCGGGTCGTCCTTCTGCACGAAATCGCGCTCGAACTTTATCACCAGCGCGTCTATGTGCGCCCGGTCGCCTTTGATCGTGAAAAACCGCGGCGGCAGACGCCCGCCGTCGGCCGTCGATTCCAGAAACATCAGCGTGGTCGATTCCACTTCGCTGCCGCGCCGCGTCTGTTCTACCACCACTATCTCCGCCACGCGCCGCTCGGCCGTCAGCCGCGAAATGATCTGCTCCAGCAGCCGCTTCTGCTCCTGCAACCGGCGCACTTCCTGCGCATGCCGCCACTCCACCAGCCGGTAACGCTCGTAGCGGTACAGCCCGTATGCCCCGGCCAGCAGCAGCGCGCTGACGAAAGCGAGTCTGATCGCCTGTCGCAGCATCGACGTACTGATTATCGGCCAGTTCGCCGCTCCGCCGACAGCCCCCGTCGCTGCGGGCCGCTTTTCCGGGCCGTCACGCTCACCTGCCTTCGTCGCGCGGAGGATTGTTCAGAACGTGCGGACGGGCGATTACCGCCCCCGGCCACAACCGCGTCAGCGTGTGCATGTCGCATGCCACCATGGTTATGCCTGTCGCCGGGCAGTGGCTGCCGAGGTATCGGCCCTCGGGAGAGATGTAGTGAAATGTCGGGTCGCCCTCGAGGCCTATGCGGTCGGTAACCACCGCCGCGCGCATCTGCCGCCCGTTAAACGTCACGTTCTTTTCCGGCTCCACGTCGATGTAGCGGTAGATGATCTCCTGCTCGGCGCTGACCCACCACATGAACAGATAGCCCTTGGCCTCGCTGGTGGGCACCAGCCGCGGCAACATCGCTCCGATGGCCTGGGGCAGATAATACGGGGGCAGATCCCGCGTGACGGATTTGCTTCCGGCCTTGCTGGTCTGCGTGACGCTCAGGTTGTACACCTCTCTCAGCCGCAGTTCGCGGTCGCCGGTCTCATCGCGCATCGGCTTGACGCGCTTGGCGCTCTGGCCTATTTCCGTAACTACCTGTTTGCGGCCTTCCTTCTCGGCCACCGTCACGGTAACCCACGCTTCGTCGGCCTTTTTCAGATCCAGCATGCAGAACATCTCGCAGGCCACATCGACGGTGGTGCCGGGCTCGGGCAGTCCGTGGGAGAGGGTGGCCACGAAGAATCCTCCCTTGCCCTGATGCTCGCCTACCTCCTCGCAGACGTACATCCAGCCGATGTCTTTGCCCTCGCGCAGCACACGGAAACACTGTTCGGGCAGAACGGCGCTCTGTATGCGGCGCGGCAGATTGACCATGAGCGTGCGCGTGCGATACAGGCGCTCGTCGTTGTCGGCGAGTATCGGGCGCTGGTCCAGCAGCCGCACGGTGTCGAGCATGGCGCGGAACACGCCCGCCGCCAGCCGTTCGGCGGCGTCCTCGGCGTCGGGCGGGCTGTCGGCCGCGCGGGTTGAGGGAGTCGTGAAGTCGAAGACGTAGAACAGACGGTTGTTTGCCTGGAAAAAGGCCTGCTGCCGCAACCACGTGCGTCCTCCCTGCACGAAGCGGCATATGACTAACCCCACGTCGTGCGGGCCGACGTTTATTACGTCCTTGCGGAGGATTTCGGCGGCGGCGTTCTGGAGAAGTATCTGCCGCACCGCCTGATCGACGATGCCGTCGTTGCCGCCGGAGCCCGGACTTTCGCCGGCCAGAAGGCGCGCGGGCTTCTCCAGGAACATCCGCGAAACCCTCAGTTGCCATTTATCTTCGGCGTTGGTGTATGTGACTATGTCGGCGCCGTAGCCCAGGCGGCGGCTGGGCGTAGCCCCCGCCGGCGGACGGAAACTCAAGCCCGCGGCGCGGCTGGAAAACGGCTCGCCCAGAAGCGATGCGAAATCCTCTTCGCGCGCCGCGCCGGCGACGGGACGCGTATCCGACCCGCGCGCCGGCGCCGCGGCGACAACAGCCGCACACAGCGCGACTATGCCCGGCACAAGCCGCATGATGCAGATTCAGTCCTTGCTCCGCCCCAGTATCCGCAGGATGAAAAGCAGCAGGTTCACAAAGTCCAGATACAGCATCAGCGACCCGACGATGGCCATGCGCGCCGCCAGCTCGCCCCGGCCGGCTGTCTCCAGCGCCAGGACTTTCAGTCGCTGCGTGTCGTACACCGTCAGTCCCAGGAATATCGCCACGCCGGCGTAACTGACGATCCAGTCCAGCGTGGTGCTCGCCAGGAACATGTTGGCGATGCTGGCGATTATCAGCCCGACCAGGGCCATCAGCAGAAAGCCCCCCAGCGAAGCAAGGTTGGCCCGGGTCACGAAGCCCAGGATGCTCATCGTCAGGAACATCCCGGCCGTTACGCCGAAAGCCAGACCCACCGTCGCCAGGTCGTAGGCGACGAAAATGGCCGACAGCGTCAGACCGTTCAGCCCCGAGTACACCAGAAACAGCACCGTCGCCACCGACGCGCTGATCCGGTTGATGGCGTAACTTATGGCCACCACCAGCCCCAGTTCGGCCAGCACCAGGATGATGAACGTGCCGGGCGCGAAAACCGACCGCAGCACGCCGGCCTGACTCGAAACCCAGTATGCCACCACCGCCGTCGTCACCAGGCCCACGCACATCCATGCGTAAACCATGTTCATGAACGACGCTATGACACCGGTGGTGTCGCGCGTCTCGACGGTGCCCCACGTGTTGGGCGCTTCATACGAACTCGGATATCTGGTCATGAGACCTCCCTCTGTATTGTCCGGCCGCACGGGCGGGCCAGTGTCCGCCGCTGCCTATCGTCACAGTATATCCACCTGCTTCGCCGCTGTCATGCACGTCCGTGACGGCGGGCCATGCCCAGTATGCTGGTGAAGAAGGCGGCGAAAATCGTCTGAACGCCCAGAGCGCCCAGCGTCGCCCCCGGCACTACCAGCCGCATCGTACGCGGATAATCCAGCCTGCCGAAACCCGCCAGCCGCCATTGGTTCACCGCCGCCAGCAGCAACACCGCGCCGGCGATCAGCGCCGCCACGCCCAGCAGCAGCCCCCGTTCCAGATTCATGACCCTGAAAAACCGGTCCATGCGCGGGTCCGGAGGCATCAGGCCTTCGTTGATAGCGAAGGTCTTGGTGAAAATGGCAAAAAGCACCAGCTGATATCCGCTGAGGATGGCCAGACTGGCGAACAGCAGAGTATGCGCATCGAAGGTTACCCGGCCAAAGCTTACGGCCGGCATGGCCAGCGCATAGCCGGCCAGTCCCAGCAATATGAGCACCGTGCCGGGCACGAGAAACAGCCACCGCGGGCTGTACATCAGAAAAAAGCGGATAGTGCGCCAGCCGTCGCGGAACGTTTTCAGATGCGGCGCGTGACTGCGGCGCCCGTCGGGATGAAGCGTTATCGGCACCTCGCCGATGCGCGCTCCGCCGAGGCTGGCCTTTATGATCATCTCCGTGGCGAACTCCATGCCGGCGCAGCGCAGATCCAGTTTCTCGAAGAAATCGCGCCGGAACCCCCGCAAACCGCAGTAGATATCGTGCACCGGCGAGCCGAACCACCATCGCGCCAGCGCTGAGAACATCGGATTGCCCCACCACCGGTGCAGGAGGGGCATGGCCCCGGGCATGATGCGGCCCCCGCCCGACGGCAGCCGGCACCCCTGTACAAGGTCGAAACCCTGACGCAGTTTTTCAACGAACGGCGCTATCTCGGCAAAATCATACGAATCGTCGGCATCGCCCATGATCACGTAGCGCCCGCGGGCGGCGGCTATTCCGCCCATCAGCGCGTTGCCGTAGCCCCGCGCCGCCACGTGAACCACACGCGCCCCCATGTCCTGGGCTATCCGCGTTGAGTCGTCGGTCGAGCCGTTGTCGGCCACGATTATCTCGCCGGCGATGCCGTGCTGTTCCATCGCCCGCCGTGCCTTGGCGATGCACGATGCCAGCGTATCGGCCTCGTTGAGGCAGGGCATCACTATCGAAAGCTCGATGCCGTCGCCGCCTTCCGTTTTCTGCGTGCCTGTGCTCATGGCGATGAATGCAGCCCCGGCGCCGCGGGGCCCGTAATCGGCGCGCGCACAAGCACCGGCCGGGACTCCGGGGCGTCGGCCTCCAGCAGCCACACGCTGCGGTCGGCGAAATGCTCCATCAGCCGGCGGTTGCGCTCGTCGCCCATGTCGCGGGCCCACACCACCGGCGCGCTGCCGATGTCGGCCCCATTGTACACCCATTCCTGATGCACGTTATGGTCGCCGTAACGCACAAGCATCAGGTGTCTGCCGCCATGCAGCGCAGGCCAGTTGTCGTTGATGTGCTGTCTGCGCACGTGCCACCAGCGCAGGTCCTGTTTCCAGCCCGAAAAAGCCACCCACCAGAAACACGACCACAGCACGAACAGCGCGATGGTCATGCGCGTCAGCAGCCGCCCCAGGGCGCCCATGCGCGCCAGCCGCCGCATGCTCAGCAGCAGTATGCCCGCCGCCAGCGCCGCCGCCGGCGCGGCATAGTGGGCGAACATGAAGGTCTCCGTCATCAGCGCCGCCATGAACAGCAGCAGCGACGCCGTCAGCGACCGCACCAGCCGGTTGCGCAGTACAAACCACGGCAGAATGACCAGCGGCACCGCCAGCACCTGCACGTTTCCCAGACAACCCTCGTACAGCCGCACCACGTTCTTGCACGCTTCCTGCCACAGCGCCCGCCAGCTGGACCGGCGGGCATACCAGTAGCCCTGTTCGCGCACGTAGAAGATCTCCAGTTCGCGGTGGTTGTAGTGCGGCCGGGGCAGCGGCGGCTGGAAGATGAACAGCGGCACGCAGGCGTATTGTGCCTGATGTTCCTGATAGGGCATGCGCAGGGCGCTGCCCGTAACGCGCCAGTTGTACCAGCCCATCCATATCATGCCCGCCGCGACTATCCCGGCCGCGGGCAGTATCGCTGCCATCGCCGGCATCTTTCCTCCGCGGTAGCGTTTGCGCGCCAACTGCCACAGTATCGGCGATCCCAGCACGGCGGTCAGCACAAGTCCCTCGAAAGGCCGACTGAAAGCCAGTATCACCATCCCCGCGCCCGTCAGCGCCGACCATGCCGCCCAGGTGCGCGGCGACAGAGTGCTTGCGCACCGTTCGCCGCGCAGCGCCCGCGCCAGACGCACGCATCCGCCCAGCACAAGCGCCCCGCCCAGCACGGCCACCGACCCGCCCCAGTAGCGCTGGCCCCACTCCACCAGCTGCGGGTGCACCGCTGCCATCAGCCCGCCCAGCAGGGCCCACCGTGCCGGCACCATCGCGCGCAGCGCCCACATCGTCGCCGCGGCGGCCAACGCGGCGCTCAGCCACACCCCCAGTATCGGGTGCCACGCGATCATGCCCAGCGCCATGAACAGTCCCTGTCCGGGCGGATACTTGGACTGATACGTCGGCCGGACCAGTATGTGCATGCTCTCGAAGTGTTCGGGACACGCAGGCGGTGGATTGGCGAGCCTGCCCCGGGCGAAAGTATCGGCCGCCAGCAGATAACTGAACTCGTCGTGAACCTCGGGAACCGGCAGACCCCGGCGCAGCGACACCGACGCCGTGACCCCGAAGGACGCCAGAAACACCGTCGCGGCGGCGCGCCAGCGGCTGCGTCCTGCGCGGTCCAGCATTTTCCATATTGCGGCCGCCAGACGCGGCGCAACGGGCGTGGTGCATGCCAGCAGCACCAGCATGGTGAGTATCACGCGGTGTTCGACGTAACCGGTGAACGCGAGATAGGCCAGAGGAATATCCATTCGTCCGTTGTCGGAAAGCAGCGCGCTGCCCGTGTTGCCGCGGTTCGCCGCCGGAAGGCGATTATAGACGCCTGCGGGCGCCTTCCACACGCCGCCGGCGCTGCCGTCTGTCCGCTATAATCCGCAAGGGTGAAGACGGCTATTGCCGAGATGTTCGGTCCCGCAGGCGCCATCGCCCGCAGACTGGGCGAAAGATATGAACCGCGCCCGCAGCAGGTGGATATGGCGCAGGCGGTCGAAAACGCTCTGGCTGCCGGAAAACATCTTCTCGTGGAGGCCGGCACGGGCGTGGGCAAGTCCTTCGCCTATCTCCTGCCGCTGGTTGACTGGGCCGTGCGGAACGACAGGCGCGTCGTCGTTTCCACACATACTATTTCGCTTCAGGAACAGCTCATCGAGAAGGACATTCCGCTCATCCAGTCGGTATATCCCGACGAGTTTGCCGCGGTGCTGGTCAAGGGGCGCGGTAATTACCTGTGTCTGCGCCGGCTGGACATAGCCGTGCGCCGCATCGCTTCCCTTTTCGAGATAGACCGCCAGCAGGAGATGCTGCGCAACATTCACGCCTGGTCGCAGCGGACAACCGACGGCTCGCTTTCCGACCTGGAGTTCAAGCCCGACAGCGCTGTATGGGAAAGAGTGTGCGCCGAGGCGGGCAATTGTCTGGGAAGAGAGTGCCGGTTCTATCAGCAGTGCTTCTATCAGGCGGCCCGCAGGCGCATGTACACCGCCCGCGTGCTGGTGGTGAACCACGCTCTGCTGTTCGCGGACCTGGCGCTGCGCGCGCGCGACGTGAGTTATCTGCCCGACTACAGCGCCGTGGTGCTCGACGAGGCGCATACCGTCGAGGAGGTGGCCAGCGACCATTTCGGGCTGGAGGTCAGCCAGGGCGCTGTCGCGTGGGTCCTCCGCAGGCTCTACGATCCAGAACGCGGCACGGGCCTGCTCTCAATAGCGCACAAGGGCGCCGAGGAAGCCCGCCGTCAGACGCAGCAGGCTTATCAGATTGCCGCGGCGTTCTTCGAGCAGTGCGCCGCGTGGCAGCAGAAGCACGGGCGGCCCAATGGCCGGCTGGACAGGCCCGACTGGGTGCCCAACACGCTTTCGCCGGCGCTGGCGGCGCTGGCCAAGCGCGTCAAGGCTCTGGCGCCGTCGGTGGCCGACGCCGGCGAGGCGGCGGAACTGGCGGCGGCGGCGTCCCGTGCCGCGGAACTGGCCGAAGACCTCAACGTGCTGCTGGCGCAATCGCTGGAGGATGCCGTTTACTGGATGGAGATAACGGGCAGACACTCCCGGCGCGTGTCGCTCCATGCGGCGCCGGTGTGCGTTGCGGCGGGGTTGCAGCAGCATCTGTTCGCCCGCGTGCACAGCGCTGTGCTGTGCAGCGCCACGCTGTGCACGGCCGCCGCACGGCGCTCCGGGGACGATGGCGACGACGACGGGCCTTTCCATTACATAAAGTCGCGACTGGGCCTCGATGAATGCATGACGCTTCAGGTGGGTTCGCCTTTCGATTACCGCACGCAGGCGACGTTGTACCTGGAGACCGGCCTGCCCGATCCTTCGTTGCCGGAGTTTCTGCCCGCCGCCTGCCGGCGCATAACACACTATGTCAGGCAGACGCACGGGGGCGCGTTCGTTCTGTTCACCAGTTACAACATGCTGGATCAGGCCGCGCAGCGCCTCCGCGCGCCGCTGGAGGAAATGGGCCTGCCCATGCTGGTGCACGGACAGGGCCCGCCGCCGCGCATCATGCTGGAGGAGTTCCGCAGGACGCCCGACGCGGTGCTGCTGGGGACGGCCAGTTTCTGGCAGGGCATAGACGTGCAGGGCCGGCAGCTGCGCAATGTGATCATCGTCAAACTGCCCTTCGATGTGCCCGACGAGCCGCTCATCGAGGCGCGCATGGAGGCGATAAAGAAAGCGGGGGGAAACCCCTTCATGGATTATTCGCTTCCGCAGGCCGTAATCCGCCTCAAGCAGGGGTTCGGCAGGCTCATACGCAGCCGCACCGACACGGGCATTGTCGTGATACTCGACAGCCGCATAGTCACGAAGCATTACGGGCGCGCATTCCTGCGCTCGCTGCCGCAATGCCGCGTGGTGCGCGTGGGCGAACCCGAAGGCCCATGAAAGGTCACTCGAACTCGAAGGGGTCTTTGGCGATGACCAGCGGGCGGTTGTGGGCGATGTTCAGCAGCAGCCCGATGGCGATGAAGCTGGCCAGCATGCTGCTGCCCCCGTAACTGACCAGCGGCAGCGTCACGCCGGTAACCGGCATCATCCGCACGGCCACCATGAGGTTGAGCAGCGTCTGTCCGGCGAGCATGGAGGTTATGCCCACCGCCAGCAGCCGCCCGAAAGGTTCGCGCGTGGAGGCGGCTATCTCCAGGCCCGCCGCCAGCAGCACCAGATACGCCGCCACCACCGTCGCCGCCCCGGCGAAACCGAACTGTTCGCCGATGAGCGCGAAGATCATGTCGTTGTGAGCTTCGGGCACGCTGCGCCCGGCCGGGATCACGCCGGCACCGCGCCCCCACGCGCCTCCCGAGCCGAAAGCCGTCAGCGCCTGCTGCTGCTGAAAACCGGCCTCGCGCATGACGGCCGGGTCCCGCGAGAAAAGCGCATACACGCGCGCCCGCTGATAGGTGCGTATCATCGCCGGCAGGTGCCGCAGGACCGGCAGTTCGAAACTCAGCCCGGTCTTTTCACGCGGGCCCGCGAACCACGCCGCCGCTGCCAGGACGCTGCCCATAGCCAGTATCGCCAGCAGATGGCGTCCCTTTGCCCCCGCCGCATACAGCACAATGAACAGCGCCGGGATGAACACCAGCGCCGTGCCCAGATCGGGCTGTTTGAGTATGAGCACCAGCGGCGCCACCACCAGCGCGAACGGCGCCATCAGACCGCACAGCGTGCGGTAGCTCGACCGGAAACGCAGATACCGCGCCAGGAGCATGCACACCGCGACTTTGGTCAGTTCCGAGGGCTGGAGATTCAGCACCCCGCAGTTTATCCATGCCCGTGCGCCGTTGATTTCCGGGACGCCGAAAAGGCCCGACGACGGCACGCCCGGCGTCACCGTGTACACCAGCAGCGCCATGCTCAGCAGATAGTATCCCCAGGCGTAGCGGCCGATGCTGATGTAACTGGCCAGCTGCACCGCCACAGCGCAGGCAATGCCCAGAACGATGAACAGTATCTGTTTGCGCACGTCGCCGGCCGCGCGCACGCCCGCTGCGCTGTGGGCGGCGATGGAAACGACGCCCATGGTTACAAGCACGCCGGTGGCCAGAAATACCGGCCAGTTCACGGCTTTCGTAAGTTGTCGCCACAGCAGATTCATCGACAGCGCCCGATCCGCCGGCTCATCGCGCCGGCGCGACCGGCGCGATTCACTGATACAGCGCCGCCACTATGGCGCGCTGCGGCCGCCCCGCAGGAGCCACGACCCACAACGCATCGCCGGCGGCCAGAGGCCCGCATCGCCGCGGCACCAGCGAACGGTAAACGCGGTTATCGCGCGAATCCTGCACCGCAAAACATACCATGCGGGACAGCGGCGCCGTCGCCGCCTTGCGCACATCGACCACCACCGCCATGTGCGCCAGCCCCTCGCGCCACACGCGCAACACCGACCGTCGGCGCCACCACGCCGCCAGCAGCAGCAGCGCTGCCGCGGGCAGTGTTACCAGCAGCACCATTATATCCCTCAGGAAACTCGCTTCGATACGGTCGGTCCAGCGCGAGGGATCGCCCGGATCCACGAACAGATCCACCTCCATGCCGTACCCGAGGTCCTCGCGCTGATCCTTCAGATACACGCGGTCGGTGATGTACGACTGTCGTCCGGGGAGCGGAATCTCCAGCCGGAAGTGCGCATGCTCGTCGGGGCCGAACACTTTGCCCTTCAGCCGGTATCCGTTGGCTTCGACGATGCGCGCTTTGACGCGCACGCCGTGCGTCAGGAGCCAGCGGTCGCGCGCGGAGGCCGCCAGCTGCCCGCCCGCGGCAACCGCCGCCACCAGCGTCACCGCGCACGCCGCCAGCCACCATACGCGCACGCGCGGTTCCAGCCATGATCGCCGGCGGGCCGCCGCCGTGATCGGCCGCGGCGCGGGCGTGGGCGTTGCGCCAAGGGCATCCGATGGTGCTTCCGGCATCGTGGCAAAGGTGTCGTGTAACGGGCGCCCGCTGTCAAGTCAACGACGGATGCCGCCGGCATCGCCGTCCGGCATCCCGTGCGTGCCGGGCTGTGCGCCCGCAACGTGCGGGCGGTCTTGTACGCCGCGGCTGATATGTTCTAATGTCCGCCTTATCCGCGAACCTGGAGAATGCATGTCCGAAACTCTCAAGTCGCCCGTCCGCGTGGGGATAATAGGTTGCGGCCAGATCGCCCAGCACCACATGCGCAACTACGCGAAAATGCCCGATGTGCGCATGGTCGCCGCGTGCGACATCATCGAGGAGCGCGCCGCTAAAGCCCAGCAGGATTTCAACATACCCTGTCGCCATGTGAAGTTTCGCGAACTTCTGGCGCGCGACGATATCGACGCGGTGGATGTATGTCTGCACAACAACCTCCACGCGCCCGTTACCATCGCCGCGCTGAAGGCCGGCAAACATGTGTATTGCGAAAAGCCCATGGCCGGCTCTTACTGCGATGCGCTGGCCATGTTCAAAACCGCGCAGCGCTGCAAACGCCGGCTGCACATTCAGCTGGGTACACTTTACGCCAACGAGACGCAGGCCGCCCGCGAACTGATAGAAGCCGGCGAGCTGGGCGAGGTGTATTACGCGCGCGTGACCGGATTCCGCCGCCGCGGCAGGCCCTACGTTGACGGCTACGGCTCGGAAAACTTCGTCCGCAAGTCGGTTGCGGGCGGCGGGGCGCTGTATGACATGGGCGTGTACCACATCGCCCAGATGCTGTATCTGCTGGGCAACCCGGCTCCCGTGCGCATAACCGGAAAGACCTTTCAGAAACTCGACATGGACGCCGCCCGCCGCAAGTTCTCCGGCTACAGCGTCGAGGAAATGGCCGTCGGCTTCGTGCGCTTCGCGGGCGACCTGACCATGGACGTGATAGAAGCGTGGGCCGTGAACCTCGACAGCTTCGAGGGGTCGTTTCTCGTCGGAGATCGCGCCGGCGTGCGCCTCAACCCCTTCGGCTTTTTCCGCGCATACGGGCACCTGGACGTCAGCGGCTCGGCCAACATGGACGCCGCCCGCTATCGCTGGAACAACGTCCGCGGCGACGGCATCTATTACAGCGACTCGCAGCAGCACTGGATTTCGGCTCTGCTGGGACGATGCGAACTTCTGCCCACCGCGGCGATCGCGCTGAACACCATGCTCATCTCCGAGGGCATCTATATGGCGGCGCAAAGGAACTGCGAGATAGCCGCCGGCGAAGTGCAGCGGAGCTCCAAATCCACGGCGCTGCCCGTCTGAGCGCTATTCACCTTACTTACGCGCGCCGTCATGTGCGCGCTGCATGTGGGCGCTGCTGCGCTGCTAATGTTTTTCCCATTCGTACTTAAGTACCGCTATCCCCGCGACGATAACACGGGCGAAAAAGGTCGGGGCAGATCAGATCGGCGGTCGGCCCCTCAACAGGCATCTTTGCAGGAGAATGGCTAATGCGCTTCAAGTTCGCGCTGAAGGGACGTCTTCTTTTTATCGGAATAGTGCTCACCGCGATGCCGCTGATGGTGGTGGCGTTTGTTACGTGGCGGCAGAGCGTGCGCATGGAAGCCATCGCGCGCGAGGGGTGCACGCAGCTTGCGTACACCGATCTGGACCACATGGCCCAGAGCATCTACGACCTGTGCGAGTCGGGACGCCTCTTTCTCGAACAGCAGACCCGCACAGCGCTGAAGATGGCTGCCGAGACGCTCGCCAGAGCCGGCGCGGTTTCGCTCAACGAGCAGGAAAAAGTTTCGTGGCACGCGGTGAACCAGTTCACACAGACGGCCGCCGAAACGCCGCTGCCGAAGATGATCGTCGGCGGCACGTGGCTGGGGCAGGTAACCGACCCCAGCGCGCCGGCGCCGGTGGTGGATGAGATTCGGCGCGTCACGGGCACCACATGCACCATCTTCCAGCGCATGAACGCCGCCGGCGACATGCTGCGCGTGGCTACCAACGTTGTGGGTAAGGATGGCAAACGCGCCGTGGGTACGTACATACCGGTGGTCCAGCCCGACGGCCAGCCCAACCCCGTGCTTGCCGAGGTGCTTGCCGGCCGGACCTACGTCGGCAGGGCCTACGTGGTGGACGGCTGGTACACCACCGCCTATCAGCCGCTTACCGACCAGTCGGGCAAGGTGATCGGCATGCTGTACGTGGGCACCCCGGAGGCCGTCGCCACCACGCCCATACGGCAGGCCGTGATGAAGATGAAGGTGGGCAGAACGGGCTATGTGTATGTGCTCAACGCCACGGGCACGACGCGCGGGCACTACGTGATATCCAAGGACGGCAAGCGCGACGGCGAGAACATCTGGCAGGCTACCGACGCCGACGGCCGGCTGTTCATACAGGATATATGCAACAAGGCCCTTGCGCTTGGTCCGGGGCAGCTGGCCGAGAGCCGCTATCCGTGGAAAAACGCCGATGATCCGGCGCCGCGGCCGAAGGTTGTGCGTATAGCCTATTTCAAGCCGTGGGACTGGGTCATAGGCGTCGGGTCATACGACGACGAGTTCTTCGAAGCGGCGCAGCGCGTGGCATCGGTGGGCAGGCAGGGCCAGATGATGCAGCTGTTCATCGGTCTGGGCTCGCTGGCGGCGTGCATACTGATATGGACGCTGGTTGCCGGGCGGCTTTCGCGGCGTCTTGCCGTCGCCGTGGCGGAGCTCAATACCGGCGCCGACGAGGTGCGGGCGGCGGCGGCGCAAGTGTCGGCTTCGTCGCAGTCGCTGGCCCAGGGGGCAAGCGAGCAGGCCGCCAGCATCGAGGAAACCAGCTCTTCGCTGGAGGAGATCAGTTCCATGACGCGGCGCAACGCCGAAGCCGCCCAGCAGGCGCGCGCGCTGTCGGCGGAGAACGCCGCGGCGGCGGCCAGGGGCAATCAGGCCATGACGCGCATGGCGCAGGCGATGGCCGAGATACAGAAGTCGGCGACCGAGACCGCCAAGATAGTAAAGGCCATAGACGAGATAGCATTCCAGACGAATCTGCTGGCGCTCAACGCGGCTGTGGAGGCGGCCCGCGCGGGCGAGGCCGGCAAGGGATTTGCCGTCGTGGCCGAAGAGGTCCGCAACCTCGCCATGCGCAGCGCCGAGGCGGCCAGAAACACCGCAGCGCTGATCGAGCACAGCGTCAACGACGCACGCGGCGGCGTGAGCATCGCCGAGGAGGTCGGCAAGGTGCTCAACGAAATCGCCACCGGCACCGACAAGGTCAACAGCCTTGTCGGCGAGATCGCCGCCGCCAGCCAGGAACAGGCGCAGGGCATCGAGCAGGTGAACCAGGCGGTGGCGCAGATGGACAAAGTGACGCAGGCCAACGCCGCCGGCGCCGAGCAGTCGGCCGCGGCCAGCGAGGAGCTCTCCGCCCAGGCCGAGCAGTTCGCCGTTACGGCGCGGCATCTTGCGGAAATTGTGGGCGGCACCGCTGTCGAGGCCGCCGCGCGCAAGATGCGCAGCGAGCAGGCGGTTTCGAACTCCGCATCGACGGCTCAACCCGCTCCGGGGCGCGCCTCCGGCGGCAGGCCCGTCGCGACCAGTTCCCGGGACGGCGCACAGACGCGGCAGGCCGCGTAAGACGATAGTAGCGATCTCCTCTCGATTGCCGGCCCGCGCCTCGACCGTGCGGGCCGGCGCGTTTATGCGCGCCGCCGGAGAAAAACTCTTTTTTATTCTTCTGTCGCCCGGCGCACGGGCCTATACTTAACAGTCGCGATTGTCGGAGCCTCCGCTGAAAGCACTTCTCATCTATCCGCCGTTTCCTCAGACCTTCTGGAGTTATTCGTATGCGCTGCCGCTGATCGGCAAGAAGGCGTCGCTTCCGCCGCTGGGACTGCTCACCGTGGCCGCCCTCATGCCGCCGCGGTGGGAAAAACGTCTGGTGGACATGAACGTCAGGAGGCTGACGTCGGCCGACCTCGCGTGGGCCGACTGCGTGTTCATCGGCGGCATGGCCATCCAGCGCGAAGCAGCGCGGCAGGTCATAGCGCGCTGCAAGGCAGCCGGGAAAACGGTTGTCGCCGGCGGGCCGCTGTTCGCCGCCGAATATGCCTTCTTCGAGCAGGTGGATCATTTCGTGCTGGGCGAGGCCGAGCCTGTGATGGACGCGCTCGTGCGCGACCTGGAAAACGGCACCGCCCGCCGCGTGTATCGCTCGAAGGAGTTCGCCGACCTGCGCAACAGCCCCATGCCCCTGTGGTCGCTGGCCGACCTGAAGCAGTATTTCTGCGTCGGGGTGCAGTTTTCGCGCGGTTGCCCCTACGACTGCGAGTTCTGCAACGTCACGGCCCTGCTGGGGCGGCGTCCGCGCACCAAGGCCGCTTCGCAGATAATCGCCGAGCTCGACGCTCTGCGCGGCGCCGGATGGCGCGGGCCGGTGTTCTTCGTGGATGACAATCTCATCGGACACCGTCCGGCGCTGAAAAACGATCTGCTTCCGGCGCTTGTGCGCTGGCAGAAAGCCAACGGGCCGGCGGCGTTCTCCACGCAGGTTTCGATAGACCTGGCCGACGATGAAGCGCTGGTGCGCCGGATGGTGCAGGCCGGCTTCGACGCGGTTTTCGTGGGCATCGAAACGCCCGATCAGGACAGCCTCGACGAATGCCGCAAAAGGCAGAACGTCGATCGCGATCTGGTCGCCGATGTGCGCCGGCTTCAGCGCGCGGGCATGGAGGTTCAGGCCGGGTTCATCGTGGGCTTCGACCACGATACCCGCACCATCTTCCAGCGCCAGGTGGATTTCATACAGCGCACGGGGATAGTCACGGCCATGGTCGGCATGCTCCAGGCGCCCCCGGGCACGAGGTTGTATGAAAGGCTCCTGCTGGAAGGCCGGCTGTGCGGCAGAGCCTCCGGCGACAATGCCGACGGCACCACCAACGTGGTGCCCGCCATGGGCCTTGGCGCCCTCCGCGAGGGATACCGCTGGCTCCTGCGCCACATCTACTCGCCCAGAGCGTATTACCAGCGCGTCAGACGTTTCCTCCGCGAATACCGGCTGGTCGGTCCGAGCATCGCCCCCGACCGCAGCCGGCTGGTCGCCTTCGCCCGCTCGCTGCTGCGACTCGGTCTGCTCGAACCGCAGCGGCGGTATTTCTGGGGGCTGCTGGCGTGGACTCTCCTGCGCCGCCCGAAACTGCTGCCCACGGCCGTGCGCCTGGCCATCTGCGGGCATCATTATCGCAAGATGAGCGAGTCGATCGCGTAAGCGCCGGCATCTTCGTCCGCCCGCGGCGCATTCAGTTTCCCTGCCCGGCCCGCGCCTTCTGCCGCGCCATCGCCTGCTCGAACCGCTTCATGTCCATCCATTCGACGTGCCCGTCGGCAAAGGCCGCATTCACGCCGCGCTTGCCATGATTTCCCGGTTTGTCGTGCGCTATGATGGTCGATTCCGGATTGCGCACCGACTCGCGCAAACCTGCTCCGATATATACGTAATCGCTGTTGCGTCTGATCCACTCGGCGACCGCTTTGGGGTCGGCCTTGTCGGGCAGGTCGGCGCGCTTCCGCGACGGACAGGCGAACACCCGCACCGTGAGGTCATATTGAGCCAGAGCAGCCAGATCGGGCGGATACTGGCCTTTATTGTCGTTGGCATACATTATGGCCGCCATGGCTATCTGACGCAGGTTGTTTGCGCAGGCTGCCTGCTGGGCCCGCTCGCGTGCGGTGGTCATGGCCGGCAGGAGCATAGCTGTTGCCAGCGCCAGCCCGTGCACTCCCATCATTCCGCCCGACGACGCCAGCAACTCTGCGCAGGGGAAAGGACTGACGCTGCGGAAATGCCATCCCTCGTCGTCCACCCACGAAACTCCGCCCGCGGGGATCAGCAGCGGACGCAGCCGGCTCAGCGGAGGCAGAATCATCGGCGGCGTCTTTACGCCCGCCATGTCGGCAAAACCGATCAGCTGAACAAGCAGCAGCGCCATGGGATATCCGTCTCCGGCGCTGCGCGGCAGATCGGTAAACGAAAAGCCCGTGCAGTTCTGACCGCCCAGCCGTTTGCGCAACGCCTGAAAATCGGCGTTATCCAGCAGCGACGCGCCGCGTGCCGCGGCGCCGTCGATCGCCCCGGCCACCACCTGCGGATAAAGCCCCGCGTACAGAACGCCATCTTTCACCGCCCACGCCGGCGCCGCCATCGGCAAAGCCGCATAGTTGATAACCGTGCCGCCGTGCTCCACACGGTCGAAGCGCAACTGCATCTTGTCGTGCGCCAGCGCCGGGGCGGCGAGCGTCTGGATCGTCTTCTGTAGCTGAAGCAGCGCATTCTGAGCCGCCTCGGGTTTGGCCAGTCGGTTTATGACCACCATCCCCAGAACGCTGTTGCCGGTATTGTTCGGGTCTATGTAAAACGCCCACTCGTCGCCCAGCGCCTCCAGAAGGTCTTTCTGAAGGTCCATGCCCAGCGCGCCGTTCACCTGAGCCATGCCGCCGTCGAAGGCTGCCTGAAGGTTGGGATCGACCTTGCCCAATCCGCTGCGCACCTCGGCAAGGAGCCTCCCCAGCGACAGCCGCCAGGCGCCGGCGGACGTGGCCGAGGAGGGTATGGCCGCGAAAACCTGTTCCGATAGCGGCCTGGCGTCGATCATCGCCGCCAGGCCGGTGCGCGGCGCGGGCGCCCATACGAACGCCTGCATCGACCAGTCGCGCCCGTCGAAACCGCCGGTTATCGCCAGACGCTTCAACCCGTTAAGTCCCAGAGCGTCGCGCACCCTGGGCCACATCTGCTGCGCCTGCGGGTCGGGCGCCAGCGAAAGAATCTGATCCGCCAGGCGCACCGCTCCCTCGATGTCCACGTACAGCATGATCGAAGGGTCTTTGCCCACCCTGGCCGCCGTCTGCCGGAAATTGTCGCTGGCCGTCGCCAGCGCTTTGGGGCGTCCGGGTTCGGGTCCGGCAACCGCCGCTTGTTCCTGGTCGTAGCCGACGGCTATTCCGACAATGTCGCCCGCGCGGAAAGCCTTTACCGGAAACGGCGCTGGCCCGATGCCGGCCACCAGTCCGTTGAGCATCGGCATCAGCGCGTCGGCGTCCTTGCCCGCGGCACACATGATCGCCAGTTTCGGTCTGGGCGGCCCGCCGGCCGCGGGTGTCTCTATGCCCGCGAAGTACAGCGCCGTCGGATACTTCAGCACGGGCGTTATCGCCGCCAGAAGCCTCCTCAGGTTCTCTGCGTCGCGGGGCTGGTCGGCCGCTATCCGGTCGATCAGCCGCGGCAGGAAATCATTTATCAGAGCCGGGAGGTTCGACGCGTCGATGAACGCCTTCAGACGCGTCTGGCCGTACCTCGCCGCCATCGGCTCGCTGCCCTCCCAGCCGATGTACACGATGGCATCGGCGGGCACGCGGTCGGCCAGCGGCGCCGCGTCCATCCTCGCCACCCACACCAGTACTACCGCCAGTACCGCCATCACGCGCTTCATAGGAGACCTCAGGTGAAACCCACGGTGCTCGAACCTGACGATATACCCAGATTGTATGCAAAACAACAATAATCCGAATTCGTGCGACTGGCGCCAACGGAAAGCAGGCGTGTCAGCCGTCAGGATATGCCTGTTACTGTGGCGCGCCGCCGGCCTCGCCTTCTATCACCACATCATCGAACAGTATCGGTTTGTCCGAATACGGCGCACCGGCGAGCATGCATCTGCCGGCCGGCGGCTTCTCGCTGTCGGTCCATGTGATCAGCCACTGGCGCGGCTCCTGCGCGCCCTCGTGCCACGCCTTGCCCTCGAAGGTCCACCTGTCGGTTCCGGCGTGGCGCACGCGCAACTTGAGGTGAGTCCATTTGCCGCTGGCCCATCTGAAGGGCACCGCCGCCACGACATCTTCGCCTTTGATTATCTGAAGCTCGCTCGTGGCCGGCATCACCCACAACTGATATCCTCCCGTGCCCCCCAGACCGATGCCGAACTCCGGCGTGCGCCTGCCGGTGGCTTCGGCTTTGACCCTCGCCGACACAGCGCTTATGGCGGCGTGTTCCGGGCCGATCAACACGCCGTGACAGTCCACCGGTGCCTCCGGCAGCCGTAATACCTTATTGCCGCCGTCCTTATGTATCCTGACCTCGCCGTTGAGGACGAGCATTTCCTCGGGCGCCTTGCCTTCCGGGTACTTCTCAAAATCGTCGCTGTACAGCGCTGCCCCGCCGGCCCGCTTCGGGGTTGGCTCTGGCGCTGCGGCGGGCGCGCGCGCCAACCATCCCACCACCATAAGTGCCATGGCCCCAATATATTGAATCGCAACGCGCCCAATACTGGTATGCATGGTCCCGACTCCCTTCGCCACGTTCGCAGAAGCCCGACTAGCGCCCGTCAATGGCATACAGATGTCTGTCGGTGGCGACGTAAAGCACTCCGCCGGCCGCTACGGCCGTCGAGAGCACCGGTCCGTCGAACTTCGCCGTGGAAAGCACCTTAAGCGCTCTGCCGGCGGCAAGGATCGTCAAAACACCCTCTTCATCGCCGATATACACCTTTCCGTCGGCAACCAGCGGCGAACCCCATATGCGCGATTTCGTGTCGTGCTTCCAGTTCACGGCGCCGCTGGCCGCATCGAGGCAATATACAAAGCCCGCGAGGTCGGCGATGTACACAAGACCGTCGGCCACGGCCGCCGTGGACAGCGTGCGCCCTATCTCCGCGTTCATCCACGCCTTTGCCGACGCGGTTACGTCCCCCGTTTTTCCACCGGCATCGATGCAACTTGCGCAGCCGTCTCCGTCGCCGTCCTCGGGGTTTCTCCCCACGGCCACGTACACGCGTCCGTCATGTACCACGGGCGTGGCCAGTATGCCGCTGGGTCCTCTGGGGTTGTCATACTTCACCGGCTTGCCGTCGCGGACGCGGCGATGCGGCGGGTTGCAGTCGAATCGCCACAGTTCCCTGAGCACACCCGCGCCGTCGGGTTCCGCGACAGGATCGGGATCGAAGCCGTAACAGAACCCGTCGTCGGCCCCGAATATCACCTGCGCGCGCCCGCCAATGATTCCCAGCGCCGGCGACGACCAGTTGCACAGGAAAGTCCGCCTGCTGATGCCGCTGCGCTCCAGCCCCAGCAGCCGCCCCGTTCTCTTATCCAGACATATCAGCGCCGGAGCATCGGGGGCGGGGATGTGGCGGCCCGTCCAGTTGCGCCCGTTGCAGGTGCTGACGTACAGCCGCTCGCCATACACCAGCACCGAGCCGGCCGACGCCTGATGCGGATATACCCCCAGTTCGTCGCGCATGTCGAAGCGCCAGATGATGTCGGCGTCGGTCGGTCCCGGCGGCACCGGCGGCGCGCCGGCCGGCGCCATGTACCGCGCTTCATCGACGAAGGGTCCGTCGTTGCCGTTGGCCATGCCCGCAAGGTCCAGACACAGCACCTCGCAGCGGTTGCTTATGACATACACGCGATCGCCGTCTATGGTGGGCGAGGAGCAGATGCCCACGCCGTCATAATCGTTGTTTCTGCCGGCCGGCAGTTTGGGCACGACCAGTTGCCACAGCATTTTTCCCGTGGTTTCGTCGAGGCACAGCACCACGCCGCGGTCGCCGGTATGGCGCGGATCGCGCGGGGCATCGTTGTTGGTGCCCACCAGCACGCGCCCGCGCCCCACCGTAACGTTGCCGTAAGACTGGCCGCCGAGCCGCGCAACCCACTTCACCCCGCGGGTGGTTTTCATGTCCACCGCGCCGTCGTCCGCGACCTTGCCCGGATCGAACTGCACCGGCAGATTCTTTTCATCGCTGACCATGTTCCGCGCCGGCGTTCCGCCCCACATGGGCCACTCGCCTCCGCCGGCGCAGCGGCACACCAGCGCAGCAAAGACGCCACAGACCATCGCGCGACAGTTCATGCCCGCCATACTACCCTTTCCGCGCCGCGGAATTAAATAGATCCGGCGGATGTTGCATCCGACCGCGGCAATCACGTACAACCGCCGGACACATCGCGCGTAGTACATGCGCGTTTATCAACTGGAGATGCCGAGCGATGCACCGCCTCGCATGGATACTACTGTGTGCCTTGTGGATGCTGCTGATGCCGTACGCCGTGCTTGCGGAGAACTGGCCGCAATGGCGCGGGCCGTTCTTCAACGGCTCCACGACGGAAACGGGGCTTCCGGAGGACCTGAGCAACTGCCGTCTGTGGACGGCGGAACTGGGCGGCGCGGGCAACTCCACGCCGGTGGTCTTCGGCGATCGCGTTTTCATAACGGCCGTTGAGAATAAGACCTCGAAACTGCTGGCGCTGTGCTACGACCGGCGCGACGGCCGGCTCCTCTGGCGGCGCGAGGTCGGCATCGGCCCGCAGCAGAATCAGCGCAACAACATGGCCACGCCCTCGGCCGTAACCGACGGGCGCATGGCCGTGTTCTATTTCGGCACCGGCGATTTGGCGGCCTTCGACATGGACGGCAAGCCCCTGTGGGCGCGAAACATCGCCGCCGACCACGGCAAGTTCAACATACTCTGGCTCTACGGCTCTTCGGCGCTGCTTCATGAGGGCAGGCTGTATATTCCCGTTCTCCACCGCGACATCGACGCCGGCCAATGGCGCGACCCCAGGCCCGGCGAGCCGACCTCGCCCTCGTATCTTCTGGCCGTGGACGCGGCCAGCGGCAAGGACGTTTTCAAGCATATCAGGCCCACCGACGCGAAGGTCGAATCGAAGGAATCCTACTGCACGCCCATTCCGGCGCAGATTGCCGGGCGCACGCAGATACTGCTTGTCGGCGGCGACTGCGTATCGGCGCACGACCCGCGCACCGGCGCCGAATACTGGCGCTGCGGCGGCTGGAATCCGCAGAAGATAAATCACTGGCGCATAGTGCCTTCTGTCGTGGCGGCGGGAGAACTGCTCATAGCCTGCGCCCCCAAACGCGGGCCCGTGCTGGCGATCAGGGGCGACGGTTCCGGCGACGTCACCGCCACCCACATCGCCTGGCAGACCCGCGAAGCCACCTCCGACGCGCCGACGCCTCTTTACTATCGCGACCACCTGTACGTTCTCGATGGCGATTTCAGAAAGGGCATAACCTGCATCGACCCGGCCACCGGCAGGACAAAATGGTTCGCGGCCATCAACAGCAAACCCGTTCTCCGCAGCAGCCCGACCGGCGCCGACGGCAGGATATATACGATGAACGAGGCCGGTGATGTGTTCATCATGTCGGCCGACGACGGCAGACTTCTGTCAACGTGCTGCCTGGGCAGCGAGGGACTGGCGCGCGGAACCGTGGTGGCGGCGCAAGGAACGCTGCTGATACGCACCGCCACGAGACTTCACGCCTTTGCCGTGAAACGTCCCGTGCGGACGCCGTGACGGGCACAACGCCGGCGCAACATCTGCCGGTCTGCCGACGAGGAAACCCCGGTTACCGCCGCAGGCATCAGCTGCATCCCATCGAGTTGCCGCAGTTGAGGCACTTGTAGCAGGTACCGCTGCGCACGGTGATGGCGCCGCACACGTCGCACGCCGGCGCGTCGGCCTGAAGATTGGCGCCCTGCTGGCTGAGCGGATCGACTACCACCAGCTTCACCGCGGGCGTTGGGGCGATCCGGCCGTCGGCCTGCCCGGGCATCTCCACTTTCGGCTGAAGCTGGAGCGCCGGACTGTCGGCTTCGCGGCGCAGGTGCCCGCCGTTGCCGTTGCCGCCGTTGCGCGAGCCGGCCGGCGGCGGCGGCACATCGCCTTCGACAGGCGGCAGCGCCGCGGGCGACGCCGGGGCCGGCGCGGCTTTCTCCTCGGCGTTTTTCTCCTTGCGCTTCGGGGCATTGGCCGCCCGGTATCCCGGGACGAACTCCATCGCCAGCCAGCGGAAGATGTAATCCACCAGCGATTTGGCGATCGGAATATCGGGATTGAGCGTCATGCCGCTGGGTTCGAAGCGCACGTGCTCGAACTTGCGGACCAGCGAATCCAACGGCACGCCGTACTGAAGCGCCAGGGATATCAGGGTGGCGATCGTGTCCATCAGTCCGCCGATGGTGGAGCCTTCCTTGGCCATGGTGATGAACACCTCGCCGGGCGAGCCGTCGGGGTACAGTCCGACGGTCACATAGCCCTCGTGCCCGCCCACGCTGAACTTGTGCGTGATGGCCTTGCGCGTATCGGGCAGCCTGCGCCGCAGCGGTCTTTCGACGATGCGCTCGATGACCTTCTCCACCGGCGCCGGCGTTGTCGGCGCTATGTTGTCGGCGGATATGCGCGTTTTCCTGCCGGGCGATATGCCGCTGCCGGCCACCTTCGCCGCCGCCGAGGCCACCTCCGACGCTATTTCCTCGCGGGCGGCCGCCACGTTCTCCTCGTCGTCCTCCTCGGCGCTGTCGAGATCGTCATCGTTCTTCACGTTCAGCGGCTGCGACAGCTTCGATCCGTCGCGATACAGCGCGTTGGCCTTGAGGCCCAGTTTCCACGACAGGAAATATGCGTTCTTGATATCCTCCACGGTCGCTTCGCGCGGGAGGTTGATCGTCTTGGAGATGGCGCCGGTTATGAATGGCTGGGCGGCGGCCATCATGCGGATGTGTCCCTCGACCGATATGAAGCGCCGTCCGTGCCGTCCGCAGCGGTTGGCGCAGTCGAAGACGGCCAGATGCTCGGGGCGTATGTGCGGCGCGCCCTCGACGGTGCCGCGGCCGCAGATGTGGTCGTCGGCGGCCTCTATCTGCGCGCGCGTGAATCCGATGCGCCGGAGGAAATTGAACGAGGGGCTCTGCCACTCGCTGGCGGGAATGCCCAGCCGCGACAGCGTCTGCTCGCCCAGGGTCCACGGGCTGAAGGCGAAAGACAATTCGAACACCGCCGGCAGCGACTGTTCGATGCGATCGATCTCCGCGTCCAGCAATCCGCGCTGCCGCAGCGACTCGCGGTTGATGTGCGGCGCGCCCTCCAGGGAGAGCGTCCCCAGCACGTATCTGAGGATGTCTTCTATCTGCTGCGGCGAATAGCCCAGATTGCGCAGCGCGGGGCGGATGGACTGGTTGGCTATCTTGAAATAGCCGCCGCCGGCCAGTTTCTTGAACTTCACCAGCGCGAAGTCCGGCTCTATGCCCGTGGTGTCGCAGTCCATCAGCAGCCCGATGGTGCCGGTGGGCGCTATCACGGTGGTCTGGGCGTTGCGATAGCCGAATTGCTGGCCCAGCGCCAGCGCGCGGTCCCAGCATTCGCGGGCCGCATCGAGCAGCGCGCGCGACGCCAGCGGATCGGTTTCCGAGAACTGCGACGCATCTATGCCCACGGGCTTGATTTCCAGCCCTTCGTAATCGCCCAGACGGTCGCGCGCCGCCGCATCGCCGGATACGTTATATGCCGCTCGGCGGTGGTTGCGTATAACCCGCAGCATGTCGGCCTTGTTCTCCTCATAGCCGGGGAACGGACCGAGCTGGCGCGCCATTTCGGCGCTGGTGGCATATGCTTCGCCGGTGAGGATGGCGGTGATCGCCGCGCATATCGCCCGCGCCCTGTCGGAATCGTAGGGTATGCCGGCCTGCATGAGCATCGCCCCCAGGTTGGCATAGCCCAGCCCCAGCGTCCGGAAGCGGTACGAAAGGCGCGCGATCTGTTCCGATGGAAAACTCGCCATCAGCACCGAGATCTCCAGAACGATCGTCCATAGCCGGATGGCATGCCTGAAGGCCTCTATGTCGAACCTGCGCGTCTCGGCGTCGAAGAACGTCATTACATTGAGCGACGCCAGATTGCAGGCCGTGTCGTCCAGGAACATGTATTCCGAGCAGTTATGCACCACCAGCCCGTTGGCGATGAAGCTGCCGGTGACCGGCTCGGTCAGATCGAACACCTGCTGCCGTCCCAGCGGGCGCAGCGAGTGGAACCGGTCGTAATGCCCGTCGGTCTCGCTGACCACCGCAAAACTCGCCGTCGCCGCCAGGTGGTCGGCCATGCGTCCGGGCAACAGGCCGATATGCCTGATAAACAGGCGGAGGCTGCCCGGGTCGATACGCAGGCCGTGGCGTCTCGAAACTGCGTCGCTCGGGGCCGTGGGGTCGCAGGCTCCGCCTGATGCATACAAGGCTCCGCCTTGCGTGGTCCCGGCGCCGGACCGCATGGGGGCGGACCGTCGCTCGGGCAGCGCTCCGCAATAAGCCGTCGCAACTTCCTCCTGCTCTTCCGCGCGCTGCACGATTGCGCTGCGGATGCCGAAGCCGAGCAGCAGCAACTGTATGTCCTGCAGCATCGCCACGCTGGTCGATTCCAGTTCCAGCGTGCCGTCGCGTATCACGCCGTCGGCGGTGAACAGCGCGCGCAGCATGTGTTTCTGGGCGGCCAGTCCGGCGGTAAACGCCTCATCGCCCAGACGCCGCCGCCCGCCTTCCACGCGCACAAACGCCCCGAGCCGGCTCAGCAGCCGCCGGTTGGTCAGTGTGATCGTCAGCGTCTCGCTCCCTCCGCTGTCGGCGCCGACGCCGCGGCTGAGCATCGCCTCGTCGGGGTAGTCGTCGTCGTATGCCCGCTGCGGCCAGTGGTCCCACAGGTAGCGCGCCAGCGGCGCAATCTGCGACGGCTCCGGCAGACACTTTTCCAGCCGCAGCGCCGTTCCGTCGCCGTTGGCCTCGGACACATACAGCCCCAGCAGCTGGAACAGCAGCGGGTCGCGCGGCTCGCCGATCTCCTGGACGCACGCGGGCCTGTCCGGCAGGCGCAGTTCGTCTTCGCGCGTCAAGTCCGCCGCCGCCACCCAGCCGCGACGTCGCGTCCAGACCCTGTGGTCGGCTGTGAGTTTCACCGTGTAGCCCGAAACCGTGCGCAGCTCGAAGACCTCTCTGATGCCGGTGGGATACGAACCCTCGGTGGCGTGTATGCCCTGTCTGTACACGCTGGTGACGATGCGCGAGGGCAGATGGATCATCTGATCGATCCGCCGCCATATGCCTCCGGGCGTCAGCACGCGCGTATCGCCCGTCACGCACGGATTGGAGGCGTTTATGCGCCCCGAGCGAGGACAGGTATGCCACTGGTTTATGGTGTCGTCGAACTGCACGCCCGGATCAGCGCAGCGCCACGCGGCAAAGCATATCTGGTCCCACAGGTCGCGCGCGCGGATGGTGCGCGCCACCTTGCCGCTGGTGCGCCAGATGAGGTTCCACTGCCCGTCCTCCATCACCGCGCGCAGAAACCGGTTGGGCACGCGCACGGAGTTGTTGGAGTTCTGCCCGGAAACCGTCTGATATGCCTCGCCGTTGAAATCGTAGTCGAGATTCAGCCCCAGCCGTCTGGCCAGTTCCTGCTGCGCCGGGGGCAGGTGCTTGAGGCCCTCCACCATGCACGCCACTTTGAGTTCCTCGCGCACCTTCCAGTTGACGAACGCCTCGATGTCGGGATGGTCCAGGTCGAGACATACCATCTTCGCCGCGCGCCGCGTTGTGCCGCCCGACTTTATGGCGCCGGCGGCGCGGTCGCCGATCTTCAGGAAACTCATCAGCCCCGAGGACTTGCCGCCGCCCGAAAGCGGCTCGTTCTCGCCGCGCAGGCGCGAAAAGTTCGTCCCCGTTCCCGACCCGTACTTGAACAGCCGCGCCTCCCGCACCCACAGGTCCATGATGCCGCCAGGATTCACCAGATCGTCGGCCACCGACTGTATGAAGCAGGCATGAGGCTGCGGATGCGAATATGCATCCTCCGAGCGGCGCACTTCGCCCGTACGCCCGTCGCAGTAGTAATGCCCCTGCGACGGACCGGTTATCCCGTAGGCGAAGTTCAGGCCCGTATTGAACCACTGCGGCGAGTTGGGCGCGCACATCTGGTGAAGCAGCATGTACACGATCTCGTCGTAGAACGCCCGGGCGTCCTCCTCGCTGTCGAAATAGCCGTACTGCTCGCCCCACCAGCGCCAGCAGCCGGCCAGCCGGTGCACCACCTGCTTCACGCTCCGCTCCGGACCGGTAACGATGTTGCCGGCCGCGTCGCGCATCACCTGGCCGTGCTCATCGAGCTGCGGGACTCCTGCCTTGCGGAAGTACTTGCTGACCATGATGTCGGCGGCCAGCTGCGACCAGTCGCGCGGTATCTCCGCGTCGTGCATTTCGAACACGACGCTGCCGTCGGGATTGGTTATCCGGCACGTGCGCCTGCTGTACTCCACGCTCCGGAAAGGATCTTCGCCGGCAACAGTGAAATGGCGTTTTATCTTCATGGTTTGCTGATTCCTTTTCTGCCGGTAACCGCCGTCCGCTCAGCGATGGCCCCGGAACTGCTGAAAAAACAACTGATGCGCGTGGTCGGGCGCCACCTGACGAAGCGGAATTACGTTTCTGTTCAGCGCCACCACGCGCTTCTTCGGATGCAGCACAAGCTCGTCGCGCGGCGCCAGAGACGCCGTGTAGATGACTTTTCCGTCCTCGCAGTCGAAAACATACACGGTTCCGCGCGACGGCGCGATGAAATGTATTATGCCTTCCCTGCGGGCGCTGACCGGCTCGGCGTCGTCGGGAACCTGCCCGCGCGGGCTCTTCCCGCCGCAACCGCCAAGCATGGCGATCACCAGCGCCGCCACAAGACCGCAATATCGCTTCCAGATGATCATACCTGCCCCGCGTGCTGCCTAATCCACTTTCGGAAGCGTAAGTCCCTGCTGGTCCTGATACTTGCCGTGTTTGTCGGCGTAGCTCGTGCGGCAGACCTCGTCGGCCCGCAGAAATATGAGCTGCGCTATGCCTTCGTTGGCGTAAACCTTGGCCGGCAAAGGCGTTGTGTTGCTTATCTCCAGGGTAATCCGCCCGCGCCATTCCGGCTCGATAGGGGTGACATTAACTATTATGCCGCAGCGGGCATAGGTGCTCTTGCCCACGCATATGGCCAGACAGCCCCGCGGCATGACTATCGTCTCCACCGTCTCGCAAAGCGCGAAACTGTTGGGGGGAATGAGCACGTGATCCTGGCCGGTCTGGCGCGTGTCCACGGTCACAAATGACCACTCTGAAAAGGCTTTGGGGTCGATGATCGCCGAATTAACGTTGGTGAAAATCTTGAATACGCTGCCCACTCTTATGTCGTAGCCGTAACTGGACACCCCGTAACTCACCCTCCCGGGGCGCTTGAGGTTCTCCTCAAACGGCTCAATTCCGATTAGCCGGCGTATCTGGGCATCGCACAGAACCGACATCGGCCTTCCTCCCGCGCACAGAAACCACACCCGCGACGACAAACACCAGATGCCGTGCGGTTCCACCACACCAGCAATCGCTGTTCGATTTCAAACGGCAACGCCGCGATCTGTTAGCGGGCAGCTAAGCGACCCTTAATTTCCGCGCCTCACTGCCCACAGAAGCCTTATACACTATATCTTGTGTCGGTCAAGCGCGACTTTACTAAATATGGCATACTGTCGCCTCACACCATCCTAACATTCGCTCAACGCGACTCTTACGATAATCGCAAGGCGGCATTTTTTTCGCGCGTGACTGTCGTTTCGCCCAGCTTATCCACCGGCGCCTGTCGCGCCGGTCGTGGGACGGCCGGCGGGCGCGGTGGGATGGGCGGTCGATCGTCCGATAACGCAACGCCCGCGTGCGCGTATTGCGCATTGACGCCGGCGGATGTGAGCGCACAATGTGGCCTGACGCCCGCGGGCGCATGTCTGTTTCAGGGAGCACCGCGATGACCACCTCGCGCAGTTCTTCACACGTCGGCATTACCAGACGGCAGTTCATGGGAACAGCGGCTGCGGGAGTTGCCGCATTGTCGGCACGGAGCGTCCGCGGCGCCAACGAGCGCATAGGCGTTGGCGTGATCGGCTTCGGCCTTATCGGGCGCATCCTCACGCGCAGCTTCATGCAGCAGCCGGACGTCGCGATCGTGGGTTTCGCCGAGACCTACGAACCGCGTCTGCGCGCGGCCGTGGAGTTCGCCGGCGGACAGGCGGCCGGTTACCGCGATTTCCGCAGGCTTCTGGATAACAAGGCCGTCGATGCCGTCGTGGTCGCCACGCCCGATCACTGGCACGCGCTGATGACCATGCTCGCCTGCGCCGCGGGCAAGGATGTATATGTCGAGAAGCCGCTGTCGCTGTTCGTGCGCGAGGGACGGTGGATGGTGGACGTCGCCCGTCGCCACAAGCGCGTCGTGCAGGTAGGCACGCAGAACAGGTCCGGTCCGAACTTCGCCCGGGCGCGCGATTTCTTCCAGAAAGGCAAACTCGGCAGCCTCGTCTCCGTGCAGATCAATTACTTCCGCAACGTCATGCCGGGTTTCGGCAATCCGCCCGACGGCGATCCGCCGCCCCAGCTCGACTGGGAGATGTGGCAGGGGCCGGCCCCGGCACGCCGCTATAACCCCAACCGCGCCATCTACCATTTCCGCTGGTTCTGGGATTACTCCGGCGGGCAGATGACCAACCTGGGCCAGCATTCGCTGGACGTCGTTCACTGGTTTACCGGCGCTGCCGCTCCGCGCTCGGTGTACAGCGCCGGCGGCAGGTTCTTCCTCAAGGACAACTGCGACGTTCCCGACACTCAGGACGCCATTCTCGAATACCCGGGCTTCAACGTGGTTTGCCAGTTCCGCGAGGCCACCGCCGGCCGCGATACCGGCGGCATGGGGGCGGTGGTGTTTCACGGCACTTACGGCACCATGTCCGTCGGACGCACCGGCTACGAGGTGTTTCCGGACCCGAAGGTGAATCCCGCGAACACCGTCGCGCGCATACTCGGAGGCCACCCCGTCGGCGGGCCGCAACCAGTGCCTGAAGAGTCGGGCCAGTTCTGGACGGAAAAGGTGAAGGACGACACCGGCGATGCCGCGGCGGATTACCGCCGGCATGCCCGCAATTTCCTCGACTGCATGCGCTCGCGCCAGGACCCTGTGGTCGATATAGAAAGCGGCCATCGCGTAGCGACGGCGTGCCATCTGGCCAACATATCGCTGCGGACCGGCCGGAAAATAACCTGGGACCCCGAAAAGGAGCAGATAGTCGGCGACGCCGAGGCGTCGGCCATGCTGGTGCGCCCGTATCGCAAACCCTGGGACGCCGAACTGAAGGCCCTTGGCGTGGGCTGATAACCGGAGCGGATAACCGATGCGCGCCAACCGCGATCCGCGCAAGTCGCCCGTGCGCCGCAGATGGCCACGCCCGCAGCAGGGCTTTGCGGGCTGTCATCCCGGCGGAGTTCTCATCAGTCGCCGGCGGTTCTCGGCGGCGGCGGCCGGCGCGATGGGACTGCCGGCAGCGCTGGCATCGCTGGAGCAGGCGCCGGGCAGACCTTGCGCCATGGGCATCGTCAGCTATGCGCTGGGCATACGCATTTCGATGAGCGCGGCCGGGGGCGCAGCGCCTCTGACCGACCCGATAGCGTTTCTGGAAGAGTGTCGCCGCCTGGGCGCCGGGGGCATGCAGATGGCGCTGGGGCAGCGCGACCCGGAATACTGCGCACGTCTGCGCGCGATGGCCGAACGGCATGGGCTGCACGTGGAAGGCAACATGGATCTGACGTCGCCGGCCACGGGCGCCGACGCCATCGAGGCGCAGGTGCGCACGGCGGCGGCATGCGGAGCAGCCATCGTGCGCGTGGTGGTGATTCCCGGGCGCCGCTATGAGCAGTTCCGGTCGGTCGGGCAATTTGCGCGCGCCGCCGCACATGCTCTGGCGGTGCTGCGGCTGGCCGAACCGCTGGCCAGAAAACATGGCGTGCGCCTGGCGGTGGAGAACCACAAGGATCAGCGCGTGCCCGAGCGGCTGGAGCTGCTCAGGAAGATAGACAGCGAGCATGTGGGCGTGTGTCTGGATGTGGGCAACAGTTTTGCGCTGTGCGAGGACCCGATGCAGGTGGTCGCCGCGTATGCGCCCTGGACGCTTACGGTGCATCTGAAGGATCAGGCGGTTCGCCCGCACGACGACGGTTTTCTGTACGCCGATGCGGCGCTGGGCGCGGGCTTTCTGGACCTGCGCGGCATGATGTCGCTTATCCGCAAGGCCCGTCCGGAGGCGCGCTTCAATCTGGAAACGATAACGCGCGATGCGCTGATGGTGCCGGTGCTTACGCCGGAGTACTGGGCAAGCATGGGGGACGTTCCGGCGGCGGAGCTGGTGCGCACGCTGCGGACCGTGCGGCAGCACAGCGCGGCGGAGGAGTTCGCAAAGATAAGCGCGCTGCCGCCGGCGCAGCGCCTGGAGCGCGAAACGCGCAACGTGCTGGACAGCATCCGCTGCGCACGCGAGCATCTGGGGTTGTGAGGTCAAGCGCATGAACACAGCGGCGGACGGTTACCTGGCATGGGCCATACGCAGCACGCCGACGTGCTGGTGGCATGACTCGGCCGACCCGCGCGAGCTGGAGGCCGGTCTGGAGCGCGGCGCGGTGGGGGTAACGACCAATCCTTTTCTGACGCACGCGGCGCTGGCCGCCAACCGCCACGTGTGGGCCGACGAGATCGCCCGGGCGATCGGCTGTGCCGACGGCGCCGAGGCGCGCGCCGAGGCGCTGATGCGGATTGTCGTGTCGCACGCGGCCGGACGATTGCTGGCGTGCCATCAGGCTACCGGCGGGCGCCAGGGCTGGGTGTGCGGACAGGTGAACCCGGCCCGCGCGGGCGACCGGGCGGCGATGCTGGCGATGGCCCGTCGCTACAGCACGTGGGCGCCCAACATCGCGGTGAAACTGCCGGCGACGGCGGCGGGGCTGGATGTGCTGGAGGAGTGCGTCGCCGAGGGCATAACGTGCACGGCGACCGTCAGTTTCACGGTGGCGCAGGTGCTTGCCGCCGCCGCGCGCCATCGCCGGGGCTGCCAGCGCGCCCGCGCCGCCGGCCGGCAGCCCGGACGCTGTTTTGCCGTTCTCATGGTGGGGCGGCTGGACGACTATCTGCGCGACGTGGCTCTGGATGCGCGGGCGCCCGTGGAAGCATCGGACATCAACATGGCGGGCATCGCCGTGGCCAAGCGCGCCGCGGCGCTGCTGCGCCAGGGTGGCTATGAGGCGGAACTCATCATCGCCGCCCTGCGGGGTACGTATCACATGACCGAACTGGCCGGCGGACGTCTGATCATGTCCATCGCGCCGGCGTATCAGGGGCCGCTCATGTCGGATTCCCTGCCGCGCGTGCCGCGCTTCGAGGAACCGGTACCGCAGGGCGTCATCGCGAGGCTCACGTCGCTGGAAGAGTTCGTCAAGGCGTGGGAACCCGATGGTCTGGGGCCCGAACAGTTCATCGCCTACGCGCTGACGCAGAAAACGCTGGCGCAGTTTGCCGAGGCGGGCTGGCGGCTGCTGGAAACCTTCGCCCCGCAGGATTTGTCTGCGGCGCGGCATCGGGCGGGGTGATGAGGCGCGGCATTTCGGCATGTCCGTTGGGGGAAAGACGGCGTTGGGAGTGGCGAGGCGGTTTGTGGTAAACTGCGCCGGTTGACGAAAGGAGGCGTGCGTTGAGCATGGCGGCTCAGTCGAAATCTGCGGCGGGCGGGGGCGAATACCCCGTGGGCCGACCGCAGGGGCAATGTGCGGCATGCGGCAGAGTCTTTGCGCCGGGGGAGCGCATGATGGCGGCTCTGCGGGATGAGCCGGAGGGGATGCGCCGTGTGGACTGGTGTCCGGCGTGCTGGACGGGCGTGGACCGCGCGGGCGTGCTGGCGTTCTGGCAGACGACGATGCCCCGGCCGGATCAGCCCAAAAAGCAGCCTTTCGTGGATGACGATGTGCTGTGCGAGTTGTTCGAGCGGCTGGCGGGCACCGAGGATGCTGCGAAGTTGAGTTTCCGTTTTGTGCTGGGGCTTATTCTGATGCGCAAGCGGCTGGTGATACATGAGGCGACGCGCAGCGAGAACGGTCGCGAGATATGGGTTGTGCGCGTGCGCGGTTCGCAGGGCGCAAGCGAGCTGGTGAATCCGCGTCTGACGGAGGAGCAGATCAGGGAGGTCGGCGGGCAGTTGAGCCAGATCATGCGGGAGGAACTGTGAAGGCGACGGTGCGCCAGCGGGTGGGGGCTTTCGCGGCGCCGGCGGTGGTGCTGGCGGCGCTGTGCGGCGGGTGTCGGCCGACCGCGCGTGCGCCGGAGGGCTACTTCGGGCCTACCGAGACGCTGGCGGAGGTGGTGCGGAGAATAAACAGCAACAATCAGGCGATACCGACGCTGTTCGCGCGGCACTACACGGAGGCGAACATAGTCGATGCGCGCAGCGGCAGGACGACCTTTGTCAATGCGGGCGGAGAGCTGCTGGTGCGCAAGCCGCGCGAGCTGCTCATGCGCGGGCGCAAGGACGTTGCGGGAACGATCTTCGAGATAGGCAGCACGGCCGACCGGTACTGGCTGACGATACTGGCGGGCGAGGAGGGTCACTGGTGGGGCTGGCACCGCAATGCCGAGCGGCTGACGGGCAGCGAGCTGCCGTTGCGACCCGATCTGCTGGGCGAGGTTCTGGGCATAGGCGAGATAAACCCCGCGCTGACGGAGCCGCCGGTGCCGGTGATGCGTTTCAACAACGATGTGGACGCGTACATGCTGGTATGGAATGCGCCGCTGCCGGACCGCTGGTACGCGCAGAAGGAGATATGGTACGACCGGCGGACGCTTCTGCCGCGCAAGGTGCTGCTGTTCGACCGCGACGGAAGAGTGGTGGTGCGGGCGGACCTGAGCGATCATCGCCAGGTGGCGACGGGCGCCGCAGCAGGCGCGCGCCCGTGGATGGCCGGCACGCTGGATCTGTTTTTCCCCGGAAGCGGTTCGACGATGAGGGTGGTGCTCAGCGACATGGCGCTGACGAGCAGAACCGGCCATCCGCGCGAGGGGACGATACGGTATCCGCAGCCGCCTCCCGTGCCCGATGACAGGATCATACAGATAGACCGACATTGTGAGCCGTAGCATGGCAACATCGCTGAGGGCGTGGACGGCGGGACTGGCGGCGCTGATGGTGGCGGCGGCCGGGCGTGCTTCCGAGGACCGCGCCGTTTTCGCGCAGGGTTCGCCGCGCGCATCGCAGAGCGCCAGCGCCATGTGGCTGGCGGTGGTGGAAGCGCGGCGTCCGGGGGAGGAGACGCGGCTGCTGTTCCGCGAGAAGCTGGGCGACAACAACTGGATGGAAATTCAGCGGATTGCCGCGCGTGTGACGGGCCTGACGACGCATCGCGGCGAGCTGGTGGCGAAACTGGTGATAAGCCCGGGGCAGCCGCCGGCGTGGGCGTGGATAAGTTCGCGGTTTTCCTACGGTCCGAATCTGCCGGATAAGGCGATGCTGGTGGCGCTGGCCGGCGACCGCACGACGCTGTGGGCGCTGGGACGGCCCGTGCGCCGCAGCGCAAGCGCGGCGACCGGACCGGCGGCGTCGCCGCTGGTGCTTTACCGGCTGGCGGGGGAGACGTGGCGTGTGTACCAGGCGTCCTGGCCGGCGGATACCGATGTGTCGGCGGCGGAGACGGTGGCGATGGCCGTGATAGCCGATCGCCCGACGGTCGCGGTGGCGGCGGCCGACGAGGTGATTTACGTGCTTCAGCTGGAGGGAAGCAGATGGACGAGGCTGGAGAGGTTGAAGGTGACGCCTCCGCCCAGGTATTTCAAACTGATCGAGGTGGCGCAGCGGCCGGCGCTGTGGTGTCAGCCGGAGGGAGTGGAGGAGGGGATCGGCGGCATGTTCGCGGCGGGGCGGTATTTCCGCATCGACATCCCGGGACCGGCGCCGCGGCCGGGCGAGGTGGATGTGACCTCGGCGGGGGACCAGATCCGCGTGTTCTGGCGGCGCGGCGAAAAGCTCATGGAGCAGCGGCTGGATGCCAGCGGACGTGCGGAAGGTCAGCCCGTCGAACTGCGCCTGAGTTATCCGCGGGATGACAGCTCGACGCAGTGGACGGCGATTGCGCTGGGCGCGCTGGCGGGGATACTTATCCTCAACGCGCTTTTCCGCCGGCGTCAGTCGCCGGGGCAGGGGCGCGAAGAGGGTTCCGACCGCGAGGATTGACGCCGTTGCGAGCGCGTTTCCGCGCCGGCGCGCGGGCATTGCGGCGGTGCGGCCGCCGGGGGCGGAAGTTATTTCTCCAGGCGTTTCCAGATGTGGCTGCCGTCGCTGAGGGAGCTGAAATCCGGCGGCGTTGCGGGTTCGCCAAGCAGCGACTGGCGCGCTTCGCGGCCGAACCTGCGTGCGCGGCAGAGCAGTCGCCACGCCAGAAAGAGCGCCGGGGGAACGACGGCCAGGTAGAGGATGGGTGCGGCGGTCCAGCCGGAGAGATGCACGTTCATCACGGCCTTGTATATCAGTTGTCCGGCCGCCGCGGCCGACACCGCCGAGCCGATGAAGCAATATGATCGGCTGCGGTAGGCGGCGCGCCTTGCCTGGGCGAGCTGGCGTATGCGCAGGCCGTCCAGTTCATCTTCGTCGGAGGTGCCGTCGTCGGGCGCGGAATCGTCAATAACCACGAACCCATCGTTGCTGGCGCCGGTGCGCGCGACGGGGGGCGTTGAACCGTCGGCGGCAGGCAGTATGAAGCACTGCGCGCAGACGGCGCACTGGAGCAGTTGCGGCCGGTCGCACGGAGCGGCATCCTGTGCGGCGCCGCAATGGGGGCAGAACACCTGGTTGGCGGGCGGCTGTTCGCCGGGCAGGTCTTCCGACATCATGCTGCTACACGCTAGCACGGCAAATGGCGTCAGACCAGAGGTCGGGACGTGCGGTCGGGTCAGTTCTCAACAGGCGCCGTGCATAATTGGCCGGAGCGGGGCAGGGCCTGGCGGCGTGTCGTAAGATGTGTATGCGCAGGCAGATGCGCGCGGCACAAACCGGGCGGCGTTGAAATACTAGGGGATTTTGCAGCATGGGTGTTGCAACGCCTTGATTTTTCGATATGATGTGAACCAGTTCGGGCCGGATGCAACGGGCATTCGGCTGGATGCGGGTTGCGTTGTGGCAGAGCGCTGCCCGATTGCGGCCGGGAGAAACCGGCGACTGCCCGGAGCGCTGCGGTGGTGCGGCGCACGACACGTCTTTTTTTCAGAGAAGGAGTCTGTTATGCCGAGCGGTGCCAAGCAGAAACCACTGAGCAAGTCGCAGCTGGCCAAGGAGCTGGCCGAGAAGGTGGGCATCACGAAGAAGCAGGCGCAGGCGTTTCTGGAAGCGCAGGCTGAACTGGCGTACAAGTATGCCAAGAACGGTTTCGTGATCCCGGGCATCGGCAAGCTGGTGGTGCGTCACAGCAAGGCGCGGATGGGGCGCAACCCGAAGACGGGCGAGCCGATTCAGATCCCGGCCGGCAAGAAGGTGAAGTTCCGCGTGGCCAAGGCGGCCAAGGACAACATCCTCGGCGCGAAGAAGTAGCCTCCAGGTTCGCGGCTGAGACGGACGGATAGCGCGACGGGCCGCCCGCAGGGGCGGCCCGTCCGCATTTGCGGCGGAGGCGCGTTGCCGCCCGCCGCGCGGGGTGCTACATTTTCGCGACGGTTTTCAGAAGGGGTGAACATGCTGCGACGGATGATATGGATGTCAGCGATATGGGCGCTTATGCTTGCGCCGGGGTTTCGCGCGGGCGCCCAGGATATCGTGATCGGGCATTTCGGCTCGATGACGGGTAACACGGCGACGTTCGGCATTTCGACCGACGAAGGGGTGCGCCTGGCGATGGAGGAGATAAACGCCGCCGGCGGGGTGCTCGGCAGAAAGATAAGGGTGGTGACGGCCGACACGCAGTCGAAACCCGAAGAGGCGGTTACGGCCGTGCAGAAACTGATCAACCAGGACCGCGTGGTGGCGCTGATAGGGGAAGTGGCCAGTTCGCGTTCGATAGCGGCCGCTCCCGTGGCGCAGCGGCGCGGGATACCGATGCTGTCGCCGGCTTCGACGAACCCGAAGGTGACGCAGATCGGCGACTACATATTCCGGTCCTGTTTCATCGATCCGTTTCAGGGGGCGGCGATGGCGAACTTCGCCACGCAGGTGCTGAAGATGAAGCGGCTGGCGATACTGTACGACGTGAAGAACGACTACAGCATCGGCTTGCGCGAGTTCTTCAGCCAGACGGTGAAGAGGAACGGCGGGGAGATAGTGGCCGACGAGAGTTACGGCGAAGGCGACATAGATTTCCGCGCGCAGCTGACGAAGATCAAGAATGCCGCGCCCGACGGGATATACGTGCCCGGATACTACACGGAGGTGGGACTGATATGCCGGCAGGCTCGCGAACTGGGAATAAACGTGCCGCTGATGGGCGGGGACGGATGGGACAGCGACAAGACGTTCGCTATCGGTCGGGATGCCGTCAACGGCTGCTACTTCACAAATCATTATTCGCCGGACCAGGACCGTCCGGAGGTGAAGAAGTTCGTCGAGGCATACCGGAAGCGCTACAACGGCAAGCAGCCCGACGCGATGGCGATACTGGGCTATGACGCAATGTATCTGATGGCCGACGCCATACGGCGCGCCGGCTCGACGCGCGGCAGGGCCATCCGCGACGCTCTGGCTGCCACGAAGGATTTCCCCGGCGCCAGCGGCACGATCACGATCGACAAGGACCGCAACGCGCGCAAGCCCATCGTCATTCTGAAGATCGAGAACCAGAAGGCGGTATATGTGACGAGCATCAACGGGTAGGTTCGGTCCGAAGATGCCGGCCTGAGCAGCGGCGGGCCATCGCATCCGGCGGGGTTGCGCTGGCCGCGGCTGCGGGGAACGCCAGCGGTGCGCATACCGCAACGGCCACCGACAGTTTTCCGCGCGGAGTGCGGCGCGACGGTGGACAATCGGGGCGCCGGACTCCACAATCCGTATCAGGGATGCAGGAGTTCTTCCAGCAGCTGATCAACGGGCTCTCATATGGCGCGATATACGCGCTGATCGCCGTGGGCTACACCATGGTGTACGGGGTACTGCGGCTGATCAATTTCGCGCACGGCGATGTGTACATGATTGGCGCGATGGCGGCATTGTACGCTGCGGGCGGCGTGTACGGACTGAGCAGCCTGCCGTGGTCGCCCGGGGCGGGGCTGCTGTTGAACCCGGCGATATGGCTGGGGGCATTTGCGCTGGTGGCGGGGCTGCTGCGGATGGCGGGCAGACCGCAGGGGCGATGGCTGCGGAGCGTGCTGACGGTGCTGGCCGTGCTGACGGCCGCGGCGGCGGCGTCGGAGGTTCTGACGCGGGCAGTGCGCGCCGCGGGGCTGCCGTCGTGGCCGGGCGCGGTGCTGGTGCTGCTGACCGCGATGGTCAACTGTGCGGCGCTGGGGTACGTCATCGAGCGTGTGGCCTACCGGCCGCTGCGCAATCAGGCGCGCATCACCGCGCTTATCACGGCGATAGGCGTATCGATGTTTCTGGAGTTCGGGGGACAGGCGGTGTTCGGCGCATCGCCGCAGGCGTTTCCGCAGCTGATACCGGGTCTGGAGGAGCATCCGGAGCTGTGCCGGATAGGGGGCGTGGTGATCGGGCGGGTTGACGCCATGATCGTGGCGGTGACGCTGGCGATGATGTCGGGCCTGTGGTGGATAGTGATGCGGACGCGCACGGGCATGGCGTTGCGTGCGGTGTCGTTCCGCTTCGATACCGCCGCGCTGATGGGCATAGATGTGAACCGGATAATCGCGTTCACGTTCGTGCTGGGTTCGGCGCTGGCGGCGGTGGCGGGGGTGCTGGTGGCTGTGCGCTCGCCGAAGGTGGACCCGCTCATGGGGCTGATGCCGGGCATCAAGGCGTTCGTGGCGGCGGTGCTGGGGGGCATAGGCAACGTTCCCGGGGCGGTGCTGGGGGGGCTGGTGCTGGGAGTAACGGAAGTGATGGTGGCGGGGTATTTCCCGCAGGGCTCGCAGTACCGGGACGGGGTGGCGTTCGTGATACTGATAGGAGTTCTGCTGCTGAAGCCCTCGGGGCTTCTGGGACAGAATGTCGTCGAGAAAGTCTGACATTCTCCTTCCGCTGGTGGCGGGCGGCCCGCGGCCGTGGGTGGTGACGCTGCGCAGCAACATTCTGCTGCCGGTGCTGGTGGTGCTGATGTGGCCGCTGGGACGGCTGGTGGAATGGTCGCCGTATGTTAACGACTATTTTTCGCACGTGGTGCTGATGGTCGGCATCAGCGTTACGCTGGCGGTGAGCCTTCAGCTGATCAACGGCGTGGCGGGGCAGTTCTCGCTGGGGCATGCGGGGTTCATGGCGGTGGGCGCGTACATGGCGGGATACGCCACGAAGACCTACGCGCCCGACTTCGCGGCGGCGCCGCAGACGGCCGATGCGGCGATGGTGGCGGCGTTCTTCCTGGCGCTGCTGGTCGTGATGACGACAGGCGGGGGATTGCTGGCGGTGATTTTCGTGGCGGTGCGGCGGACGCGGCGCGTTCATCGCGCGCTGCCGGGGGTGCTGGCGGTGGTGCTGGCGGCGTGGTTCGTACACGACATAAGCGCCGCCCGCGGGCAGGCGGAGTTGCCGTGGTATCTGCTGTGGCCGCAGATACTGGCGCGCCTGGGGGATGTGTTCGAGTGGATAATGGGGATGGCGGCGAAGGCGGCGCCGGCGGTCAACAGCATCGTGCCGGCGTGCATGAAAAGCGGGACGACGCTTCTGGCGGCGCTGCTGGGCGGGGGAATCATGGCGGCGGCGGCGGGCCTGATAGTGGGCTTGCCGACGCTGCGGCTGCGCGGCGACTATCTGGCGATAGCGACGCTGGGTTTTGCGGAGATCATCCGCGTGGCGGTGGTGAACTCCGAGGCGCTGGGCAAGGCGACGGGGCTGTCGGTGCCGCCGTACAGCATCGAGCCCAATCCCGAGGAAGGCATGGCCGGGCAGCGCATTTTTCCGTGGATATACGGGTGGATGCTCATCACGATCGTCGTGGTGTGGCGACTGGCCAACTCGGCGAAGGGGCGCGCGCTTCAGGCGGTGCGCGAGGATGAGACGGCGGCCGCGGCGACGGGCATCGACGCCACGCATCACAAGGTTCTGGCGTTCGTGGTGGGGGCGTTTTTCGCCGGCATAGCCGGCGGGCTGTATGCGCATCTGGACGGATACCTGAACCCGAATTCGTTCGGAATAATGAAGAGCATCGAGCTGGTGGTGATGGTCACGCTGGGAGGGCTGGGGAGCATAAGCGGGGCGATACTGGCGGCGGCGGTGCTGACGTGGCTGCCGGAACTGCTGCGTGCGCCGGCCGACTGGGCGGCGCTGCTGCTGCGGCCTTTCGGGGTGCGCGGGGCGGAGGACCTGCACATGCCGCAATGGCTGGTGGATGCGCTGGCGGCGGTGGGTGAGAACCGCATGGTTTTCTATGCGCTGCTGCTGATAGTGATGATGCTGTTGCGTCCGCGCGGGCTGCTGGGCGGGCGCGAACTGTGGCCGCAGAGACGCACGCTGCATGCGCGTCCGCCGGCGGCGACGGAGGACATGGCGTGAGCGAGCGTGCGCCGCTGCTGGTGCTCAAGGGGGTAAGCCGGCATTTCGGCGGGCTGGTGGCGCTGTCGAATTTTTCGGTGGCGCTGGAGCAGGGCGAGATAGCGGGACTGATCGGTCCCAACGGCGCGGGCAAGACCACGGTTTTCAACGTGGTTACGGGCGTGTATGCCCCGACGGCGGGCGAGATACATCTGGCCGGCAGGCGCATAGACGGTCTGTCGCCGGTGGCGGTGAACCGCGCGGGCATAGCGCGCACGTTTCAGAACATACGGCTGTTCGGGGGCATGAGCGTGCTGGATAACGTGCTTGTGGGCTTCAACCAGTCGGCCGAACATGGTCTGCTGGGCGCGCTGGTGCGCAGCCCGCGGGCGGTGCGCGAGAGCCGCATGTTCGATGTGGCGGCGATGGACCTGCTGGATACGTTCGGTCTGGCCGACCAGGCCGCCCAGGTGGCGCGCAATCTGCCCTACGGCGCGCAGCGCCGGCTGGAGATAGCGCGGGCGCTGGCGACGCGTCCGAAGATGCTGCTGCTGGATGAGCCGGCGGCGGGCATGAACCCGCAGGAAAAAGCGGAACTGATGGAACTGATCCGCTTTGTGCGCGAGCGGTTTCGCGTGGGGGTGTGGATAATCGAACACGACATGAAGGTGATCATGTCGATCTGCCAGCGCATTACCGTGCTGGACCACGGCGAGATAATCGCCGAGGGCACGCCCGCCGAGGTGCAGGCCGACCCCAGGGTGATAGAGGCCTATCTCGGCGAGCCCGTATGATCCGCGGCGAGAGCCGCGCGGCGGCATATGCTTCTGAGCATAAGCGATCTTGAAGTGGCCTACGGGCCGATTTCCGCCCTTCAGGGAGTTTCGCTGCACGTGAGCGAAGGCGAGATTGTGGCCCTGATCGGCGCCAACGGCGCGGGCAAGACGACGCTGCTGCGCACGATAAGCGGACTGCTTCAGCCGCGTCGGGGCGCGATCTCTTTCCGTACGGCGCGGGAAGACACCGGCGACGGCATGGTGCCGATACATGGTCTGCCGCCGCACGAGATCGTGCGTCTGGGGATAAGCCAGGTGCCCGAGGGGCGGCAGATATTCGCCAATCTCACCGTGCGCGAGAATCTGGTTCTGGGCGCGTATCAGGAGCGTTCCGCCGCCGAGGTGCGGCGGCTGATGCGCGAGGTGTGCCAGCTGTTTCCCGTGCTCGCCGAGCGCAGCGCGCAGCGCGCCGGCACGCTCAGCGGGGGCGAACAGCAGATGCTGGCGATAGGCCGGGCGCTGATGGCGCGCCCGCGTCTGCTGCTGCTGGATGAGCCCTCGCTGGGACTGGCGCCGCTGTTCGTGAGGCAGATCTTCCGCATCATCCAGAAACTCAACGCGGCGGGCACCACCATTCTGCTGGTGGAGCAGAACGCGCACATGGCGCTGACCATCGCCCACCGCGGATACGTGCTTCAGACCGGCCGGGTGATCATGTCCGACCGGGCGGCGGCGCTGCTGGAACATCCCGATGTGAAAAAAGCATATCTTGGCGGATAGGGCGCGCGGACATTGGACGCGGAAGGCGCGGCGGCGTATAAATGCGGGCGTTCAGCAGGGAGATTTCCCATGAAGCGGATACTGTGCATCGGCATTATCATCGCGGCGGCGGCACTTCCGGGCTGGCGGGCGGCATACGCGGGCGAAGAAAAGCCCGCGGCGCCGACGGGTCTGATTCCCGCGCCCCCCGAACCCGAGGGCATGATACGCATATTCAACGGCAAGAACCTCGAAGGCTGGGAGGGCGATCCGCGCCTGTGGTCGGTGAAGGACGGCGTCATCCGCGGCGAAACGACGAAGGAAAATCCCACCTACGGCAACACGTTTCTCATCTGGAAGGGCGGCGTGCTGAAAGATTTCGAGTTGCGGCTGTCGTTCCGCATCGACCACGGCAACAGCGGCATACAGTATCGCAGCCGGCATCTGCCGGCCAAGGAGGGCGACAAGAACCGATGGGTTGTCGCGGGCTACCAGGCCGAGGTGGAGAATACCCCCGGCAAGGTCGGGTTTCTGTATCATGAGAAAGGCCGGGGCTGGCTGGTGAACGTGGGCGACAAGGTGGTGATACATCCCGACGGCAAGAAGGAGGTGGTGGGCAAGGTCGGCGACAAGGCCGAGATCGCCCGCACCTATCGCAAGTCTGACTGGAACGACTATGTGATCATCGCCAGGGGCAACCACGTGATGCACTTCCTCAACGGGGTGCAGACGATAGATCTGATAGACAACGACGAGAAGGGAAGATGCATGGAGGGCATACTGGCGCTTCAGATACACGCCGGCCCGCCCATGTGGGTGGAGTTCAGGGATATCCGCATCAAGCATTACGACAGCAAGTGAACGGAACAGCAGGGCGCAGACCCAGGGGTACGGCAGATGAAAACCGAGAAGATCACGATCAACCGGACGCAGGAGAATCCGCAGGGAGTGGAAATAGACCTTGTGCAGCCGGAGAACGCGCTGGAGGAAAGGATGATGTGTTTCGTCCTGGAGATGTTCCTGCGCGATCTCAAGCGCGACAACCGCGTGACGTACGAACTGCCTCCGGGGGCGCGCGTGCGGCATGGGCAGCGCGGCACGTTCGTGCTGGTCGGCCATACGGGCAACGGGCCTTATTATGAACCGCCGCGGCCGCTGGTGATACTGGGTCTGCGCGACGCCGGCGGGCGATTCGACCTGATCCACGCGCCGGTTCCCGCGATGCCGCCGGCGCAATCTCAGCCGGCGGCGGGAGCGCTCCGGCCGGCGGAATTGTCGGCCACGGCCACGCAGATGGCGGCCGGTCCGGAAACCGGCGATGCCGACGGCGCCCGAGAAGAGGGTGCTGCGCCGCAGGCATGAATGAAGATCATCCGAGAGCCGCTCTGTTTCGCGGCGGTCGGGACGGGCGGCACATTTCACGGGAGGCGCACGATGCCGCGCGCGCCGGTGTCGATAGTCGTTACCGCGGCGGCGGTGTGCATGCTGTCGGCATGCGCCGGACCACGGTACTCCTTCGAGGTGGAAATAACCAACGCCACGCCCGGGCCGCTGGCCGCGGGGTTCGTGAAATACATACCCGGCGGACAGCGCCCGGGGCTGGAAGAGGGTTGGACGGCGCCGGAGGACGTGGCCATCAACGCTCCACCGCTTACGGACCGGCGCTGGGGCAGACTGATACCCGCGGGCCGCACGGTGGTTCTGGGGCCGCAGAAGGGTCGCTTTCCCGAGGGCATCCGCCCGATGCTGCGCGTATATGCCGGGGACTATACCATCGACGAACTTCTTGCCTTCCGCCGCGACGACCCCGACCGGCTTGATATTCATCTGTGGCCGGGGCGCAGCAGCTACGTGATCACCATGGAAAACGGGCGTTTGTCGGCCAAACGGCGCGAGGGGTCGTAGTCGAGCGGCCTGGCGCAACCAGCCTTGCGACGATGGGTTCGAACGCGCCGCGCCGGCTGGCCGCGCGCGTTGCGTGGGGCTTTGCGCGGCATGTGCGCCGGCACTGCGGGCGGGGCGGGGGTATCGCGCTTGCCGGAAGCGCGCATGCAAAATCTGCTTCCGAGGCAATTATCCGGCGTTTTGTGCGATGAAGATAAGGAAGCCGGCCTGATGCGCGCAGCGGACGGGTGCGGTGCTGTGTGCCGGCGTTGTGATGTTTCGTTCAGGCGGAGCGTTGAAATACCGCGGCAGGATCGCCGGTCGGGGCGATTGGCGGACGAGAACAGACGGAATGGATGCATCGGGCGTTGGCGGCGAGGCGGCCGGGCGGGCCGGCCGGGCTGCCGGATGTGTCGGTACTGCCCGCAGGGAGCGATAGCCATGCAGAGATGGAGCACAATTGCCGGTGTGGTGGTGATGTGCCTGTTGCTGGCCGGCGCGGTGTATCTGTTCATGGATGCGCCGCAGAGCAACCGGACGGAACGGGTTGTTGTGGGGACTGCGGAGACGGCCGCCCAGGCGCCTGCGGCGGCGCAGCAGAACCAGGGACAGACCCCCGGCGGGCGCCGGCGCGACGACGGCGGCCGGGGCGACCAGCGCCGGCAGTTCGGTCCGGGCGGCAGAGATTTCCGCGGCGGCGATGGTCAGCAGCGCATGGGCCCGCCGTTTGAGCGACGCTCGAGCATGACGGAAACGATGAACGTGCTGGGCGAAGCCAACCTCAGGCCGGACTTCGACCTGACGAAGGAACAGAAGGAGAAAATACTGGCCATCCGCGACGGATTGCGTGCAGCGCGTGAGAAGTGGCAGACCGAGAACGCCGCTGCGCTGCGGAAGATAGAAGAGGAGATGCGCGCGGCCCGCGATGGCGGGGCGGATCGTTTCGACGCCCTGAGGCAGAAGCGCGACGAGCTGATGGCCGGCATGCCGAACTCCGAGGACGCCATCGCCAGGATCAAGGCGCTGCTTACGCCGGAGCAACTCAAGATCTTCGAGACGATGATCGAGGAACGGCGCAGGATGGAGGAGGAGATGCGCCAGCGGTTCGGCGGCCCGGGCGGTGGACCGCCGTTCGGCGGGCGTGGGCGCGATGGCGGCGGGCCGGGATTCGGTCCGGGCGCTCCCGGCGGGCCGCCTGGGGGGCGCGAACCCGGGCGCAATCCCGATGGGCCTCCGGGCGGCGCCAATCCGCCGGCGGAACAGGCGCCGGCGCAGCAGCGCGAAATCTGACATTTATCGACAAGGCGGGGAGCGCGAACCGCGCCGCGAGGCAGCGCCCGTTGCCCTGTGCGCAGCGGAGGAAACATCATGTCGTCGGGCAACAGAGTGGTCTGTGCCGGGCTGGTCCTCAGCGCCTGTCTTTTCCTGCTGGCGGCGGCCATGCGGCTGGGGCTGCTGCCGCGCCGGGGACATCAGGCGGTCATGCGCGCGGCGCAGGTCGCCAGCGCGACGCCGACTGTCTCCACGCCGCAAGTCGTTCGGCGCAGCACGGCGCCTGCGAGCCGTCCGGCGCCGGCCGCGCCGCAGGAACTGTTTGTGGAAACCGCCGTATGGACGGTGCATCTGTCGCTCTCGCCGGAGCAGTGGGAGGCGATGGAACCGAAGCAGCCCGAAAGACAGCCGTTCGGCGGGGGCCGATGGCGCGGCGCCGAGACGGACTATTCGCAGGGCGCCATCGCCGCGCCGGCGTTCATGCGCGATGGCGACGCCGACAACGACGGGCGGCTGTCGCGCGCGGAGATGCTGGCGCTGGCCGACAGGTGGTTTGCGAAGTGGGATGCCGACCGAACGGGCAAGCTGTCGCCCCAGCGCCTGCGCATCGGTCTGACGGCGACGCTGGCGGCCACCGGCGCGTTTCCCGCGCGGGCATCGAATCTCCAGGGGCCCGAGGGCAAGCGCAACGGGCTGGCGTCGGCGGCGGGGATCGATTTCGAATACGTGCGCGCGGATCTGGAGTTCGAAGGCCTTACGCTCAAAGATGTGGGCGTGCGCTACAAGGGGAACGGCACATGGATGCAGTCGCGCGGAAGCATGAAGCGATCGCTGAAGATCGATACGAACCGCTTCGTGCCCGGTCAGAGGCTCGCCGGCATCACCAAACTCAATCTGCACAACAACGTGACCGACGCGAGCTGGATGAACGAGGTGCTGTCGCACCGTCTGTTCAGAGATGCGGGCGTGCCGGCGCCGCGCACGGCGTATGCGCGGGTGTTTCTTACGGTTCCCGGGCAATACGAGCGCCAGTATCTGGGGCTGTATTCGATCGTGGAGAACATCGACAGCGCTTTCTTCAGAGAACGTCTGGGGACCAGGGGCGGCGCCATCCTCAAACCCGTGACGCAGAGCCTGTTCGCCGATCTTGGCGACGACTGGTCGCGCTACCGGCAGATATACGACCCGAAAACGGACCTGACCGACGCGCAGATCCGCCGGATCATCGAGTTCTGCCGGCTGGTGACGTGGGCGGGCGACGCCGAGTTTGCGGCGAAGGTGGGCGAGTATCTCGATCTGGAGGAGTTCGCCCGCTTCATGGCCGTCACCACGTGGCTGTCAACGCTCGACAGCATCCTGTCGCTCGGGCAGAACTTCTACGTGTATCTGCATCCGCAGAGCAACAAGTTTAAGTTCCTGCCGTGGGATCTGGACCATTCCTTCGGACAATTCGGCATGGGCGCCAGCCAGTCGGAGCGCGAGAACCTCAGCATCATGCATCCCTGGCGCGGGGAGAACCGGTTTCTGGAGCGGGTTTTCGGGGTGGAGGCGTTCCGGCGGCTGTATGTGGCGCGGATGGAGGAGTTCAGCCGGACGATTTTCCTGCCGGAGCGGTTTTTCAGGCAGGTGGATGAGATAGCGTCGGCGATACGCGGGGCGGTGGCGGAGGAATCGGAAGCGAAGCTGGCGCGTTTCGAGAGGGTGGTGGGCGGGGAGTTGCCCGACGCGCCGCGTGGCGAGGGAGGCTTGTGGGGCGGCCGGGGGGGTCGGGGTTTCATGGCCGCCAAGCCGATAAAGGGTTTTGTGGTGCCGCGGGCGCAATCGGTGCTGGAGCAGCTGGCGGGAAGGTCTGAGGGGATGCTGCTGGGTGGCGGGGGACGGGGTTTTTTCGAGCGGCTGAACCCTGTGAGTACGTTGGCGGGCAGTTTGTCGGCGGCGTTGGACGGGGATGGGGATGGCGAGGTGGGGCGTGAGGAGTTTGTGGCGGGTCTGGGGCGGCTGTTCGACAGGTGGGACGGCAACGCCGATGGCATGCTGGAGGAGAAGGAACTGCGCGAGGGGCTGAGCGCTCTGCCGCGTCCGACCCCGGGGCGGTGATGCGGGCGGAAGAAGGCGTCGGGGACGGATGAACCGGCGGAAGATGCTATGGCGCCTGAGCGGACTCCGCGAACCAGCTGGCGTTCAGGCCGTGCTCAGCGCCGCTGATTATGGCGTAGGAGAAAGGTTGTGTTTCGGTCACATTCATAAACGAAGCGCGAGTGGGTTTGCATCTCCGGCGGGCTATCCATGCGTGCACGGGCAGCAGCAGCGCAACCTGTGGCGCGCTGAAGCGGAGGTGGCGAAGGGGAAGCCGCGGTATCCATGGGGATGGCGTGAGGGCTACTTGGCATGAAACAGCGACAAGAGCTCGAGCGTGCGCGAAGCCGCCGGCCGGTGCGCGAGTTTCTCAAACACGGCGATGAGCTGTTCGTCTCGGATGGCCAGCGGTTCCGCGAGCCTCCGACGGGCATAGGCGACGTATTTTTCCTCGATATCAAAGCCGATGAAACGCCGGTTCAGATGTCGAGCGACCTTGGTCGTCTGACCTGATCCCACGAACGGGTCGAACACCAGGTCGCCCGGATACGTGTAAAGAAGGATCAGACGCAGCGGTATTTCCTCGGGAAAGGGGCAGGGGTGGTCCAGGTGGCCGGGGGGAACGGGCGCTATGTGCCATACGGTGTTAGCCAGTTCCTTCTTGAAAAGCTCGTCGATCGGTACGCGAGCGCTTTCCTTCTCGGCCTCGCTGCGGCCGTCGTATATCGGCGGCCCATCGCGACGGAACACCAGAATGTATTCCGTCATGATGTTGGGGTAGAAGTACCCGGGATAGGGTTTCTGAATGAAAACGCCCGCGCGCTTCACACCGCCGGTTACCTTGTGCCAGACGAAATCCTGATGGAACTTCCAGCCCCATTTCACCATCAGGCCGGCAAACTCGAAAGGCAGCGGATAATGTTCGCCGTTCAGAAGCACTGTTCCCAGCACCACGGCGCAGCAGCCGCCCGGCCTGGTCTTTTCCAGAAGCGGCCGGAAGACTTTCTCCAGCCACGCGAGATACTCGCCGTATTCCCGGAAGCCCCTGTCATACTCGCGCTTGCGATACCAGGCGCTGCTGTCGCGAGCATGGATGTCGTAATCGATGGCGTTCCAGTAGGGCGGGCTGGTTACCGTCAGCGCTATCTGGCCGTCGGGGATGATGCTCAGATCCTCGGCCGAGTGCAGGAGGATCCGGTCATACGGCGACACATTTTCGGCGGGTTTCGACACGACGTCTCCGCTGGGTGCGCTGACCTGCGCTCAGCTTAGCGGCCGAGCGCCGGAGCGGCAAGTGCGCCCGGCGCAGAGCGGCCATCAGGCTGTCAGGCGCTGGTTCAGTGCCGGGTTCGCGCGGGCTTCCTGAGCGCGCCGGCCGGCGGCAGTGGCTGTTTTCGTTTTCGCGCGAGGGGATTCATTTCTCCACCGGCACCACGATGCCCCGGATGATGTAATTCTGCGCCAGGATGAACACCAGCAGCGTGGGGATGCTGGCGATGAGAAGCGCCGCGAACACGCCGCAGGTGGAGGCGGCGGCCTGCCACTGGAACAGCCAGACATTGATCGTCCACATGTCGGTGCGCGGGCAGACGATCAGGGGGAACAGGAACATGGTGTATGCCTGTGTGAATGCGCCCAGGGCGACCACCGCGAGTATGGGTTTGCTGAGGGCCATGGTTATCTGAAAGAAGATGCGTGCTTCCGAGGCGCCGTCTATGGTGGCCGACTCGTACAGTTCGCGCGGCAGCGAATCGAAGAAGCCCTTGAGCAGAAACACCTGATATCCGTTGGCGACGAACGGCAGTATGAGTGCCGCGAAGGTGTTCAGGAGTTCCAGTTCGCGCAGCATGATGAAGGTGGGTATGGCCGTCACCATCGGGGGGAAGGCCATGGTGACCATCATCATGAGCAGCACCTTGTATGTGCCGCGCAGACGGAAGCGCGACATGGCGTAGGCCGCCAGCGGGTTTACCAGCAGCGTCAGCACGACCGTGCCGATGCACAGTATGGCGGTGTTGAGCATGGCCCGGCCGCGGAGCAGGAGTTCGCGGAACACCACGCGGAAGTTGCGCGTGGCGTAGGTCCAGCGCAGGGCGTGCGGCGACTGAAGCACGTGGGCGTATTCCAGTTCGTCGATGGGCATGCGGGCCTCGTCGAAAGAGGCCAGTTGCGTCTGATGGGCGGCATTGAGAGCCTGGACTGTGCCGTATCTGGCTTCGAGCCATTTGCGCCAGGCGAACTCGGGTCCCACCAGCCGGTAGAGCGATGGGTCCTGGGCGTGGAGGAACTCGGCGTAATCCACGCGCTGCGCCCCGCGCAGCCACTGGCCGCGCGGGAGCCGGATGTTTTCGAACGACGCGGCCGGAAGCGCATCGCCGGCGGCGCTGTCCGACGGGCGGGCGAGCCACGCGCGGTTCAGGGCGTCGATGGTGCCGTAGCGCTGGCGCAGAAAGGCGCGCCAGGCGTCCTGTGCTGATTCGTCGAGCAGCACGAACGAGCAGTTCAGTTCGTTGCGGGCGAAGTCTATCCACTCTCTGCGCTCGGCGGGCTGATCTTCCGGCGGCACCGTCTGGGGCAGCGAAAACTCGACAAAGGAGCGCAGTTTGCGGGCGTGGGCGGCGTTGTAGGAATCGGTGCTCACCCGGCCGTGCTGCGGGAAGACCATGGTTTCGAGGAAATGCTGCGTGAGCGAGACCAGTTGTCGCCGGGCCCAGGGCTGGCGCTCGAGAAGGTCGAACCACGCGGCATAGATGGCATCGTCGGAGAAGTCGAATTGCGGGTTCAGCCAGCGCACCACCGGGCCAACGAGCGATTCCCAGTTATCGACGGGCGCGCCGGTGTCGCGGGCGAAAGCGCCCAGATCGCCGTTGAATCGCCGGATAAGCGCATCGCGGAAACGGCGCAGGTTTTCGGCCGCCAGCTTGCTGTTGCCGGCGCCGGCCATGCCTCCGAGCAGCTGCCAGTGTCGCGGGGGTCGTGTTTCGTCGAGGAAGGCCAGCAGGTCGTCGATGCGGCGCTGGACGATGCGCGCGGGCACGGCGGCCTCGCGGAAGCTGAAGTTCAGCCGGCGGTGGGCGCCGTTGAGCAGGGTCACGTCGTTGTTGTACTTGGTCTCGAGAAACTTGCGGTACAGCGCGTCGCGGTCGATGAGAAACGCCGGAATCAGGTCGAGGTCGGATTCGTCCATCTCGCTGCGCAGCGCGCCGGAGAGCATGACGGCGAACGGATAGACCATGGTGAAGGCGCCGAGAAGCAGGACGGCGACTATGGCCGACAGTATGAATCGGCCGCGCCGCGTGCGGGATTCGACGCTCAGGACTATGGGCATGCCGTGTGCTCCTTCATTGCGCGCTGCGGAACTCCGCGCGCGACAGCATCTTGAGCTGATAAGCCGTGAAGGCGATCAGCAGGGCGCCGAGCATCCAGGCCATGGCGGTGGCCGTGCCGTAGCGGAGGTCGAGAAACGACCGCGTGAAGATTTCCAGGGCCAGGATGTTGGTGGCGTTGTTGGGTCCGCCGCCGGTCATGACCATGATGTATTCCGTGCCGCCGCGGAAAGCGCCGATGACGGCGCCGACGAACTGGATGATGATGAGGAACCGCAGCTGGGGCAGAACTATGTAGAAGATGCGGTGCCACCAGCCGGCGCCGTCGATGGCGGCGGCCTCGTAGAGCTCGTCGGGAACGGTCTTGAGGGCGGCCAGATAGAGTATGCACCCGGGTCCGGACCCCGCCCACACCGACGGTATCACCACGCACAGCATGGCCATTTCCGGCGAGGCCAGCCAGCGCAGCGGACGCAGATCGAACTTTCCCGTCAGATTCGCCAGCACGGCTGCGACCGCGCGCAAACCGTCGGGCGAGCGCGCCGCCGAAAGCAGCGGCCAGAGCGTAAGCAGCCCCAGCGCCGCCGCCGCCGACCACAGGGCAAGCTTCAGCCCCGCCGACATCTCGCGCAGCCGCAGCGGCAGCCACGCCAGAACGGCTATCAGCGACAGCCACGCCGCCAGCGCGGCCCACTTTACCAGCGTCGCCGAGACCGGTCCCAGAGCGTTGAGCGCCAGCAGAATGCGGTTGAGAACGCCGAACGGCGACGGGTCGTAGAGCTGTTTCCACAGGAACATGACCACCAGGCCGCTGGCGATGGCGGGCAGATAGTAGATGGTGCGGAAGAAATAGCGCGCCGTGTTTCCGGGCACCTCCTGAAGGAGAATGGCCAGCAGGATGGGCGGCCAGAACCCCAGACCGATGGTCAGGGCCACGAAGTAGAACGTGCGGCCCAGCGCCGACCAGAACTTGTCGTCCCACAGCGCCTGTGCGAAATTGCCGGCGCCCACCCACACACTTTCGCGCACGAGCTGGTAATCGACGAAGGCCATGGCCAGACCGCCGGCCAGCGGCACGTAGGCCCACAGCAGTATGAGCAGCAGCGCCGGCGCGAGCATGGCGTATGCCAGACCGCTGCGCTGAAGCCCGCTGCGGCGCCGGGGCGAAGCGCCGGCGGCGGCCATGCGCGTGAAATATCGCCACACATGGGCAATTCCCACCGCGAACACCGCAGCCACGGCAAGCATCACCGCGCCCGCCAGAAAACTGCGCCGGCGGCGCTGGTCGGGATGGAGCAGGCCCATAACCTTGCTGTTGACCTCGGCGGCCGAGTTCTCCAGCAGACGCCGGATCTGCGCCAGAGCCTGATCGCGCGGCATGGTGTTCAGCGGCAGTTCCAGCGCGGCGTTTATCGGCTCGGACATGTAGCGGTAGATGTACTGGGTGTTCTTTCCGTAAGGCTCGGGGACGCCGTCGTTCATTGCTGCCTGAAACGTCTGGAGCCACTGGCGCGGTACCTGGCGCAGCAGGCGCTCATATCCGAAACGGCGCAGATGGTCGGGGTTGACGAACCGCCCCATGTCGTTGGCGACATACACGTCTGTGCGGATGCGCCGGGCCTCATCGCCGCTGACGAACCATACGTAGCGCATGGCGGCCAGTTTCTGCTGCGGCGCGGAGCGGCTGAACACGCCGAGCATGGCGCAGTTGACCTCGCTGGCGCGGGTGCCGCGCGGCGAACGCGGCACGGGCGCCACGCCCACCAGTTGCGGGTTGATGTTGGCGAGCAGGTCCTCGTTCAGATAGGAGAACAGCATGCCCCCCTGGCCTCTGCGCCACAGAAGCGCCAGTTCGTCATCCGTGCACAGCCGCGCCGCGCCATGGACGGTCATGCCCTGCGCCTCGAAGGGCTCGCGACACAGGCGCCAGACGAACTCCACGGCTTCGGCGGCCGCGGCGCTGCCGTAGGCGGCCAGCCAGTTGCCCCGGCCGTCGTGCTCCACCGCCCGCGCGCCGTTGGATACCAGAAAGGTGTACGTGCCCCAGCTGATGATGGGCCCGCCGTAGATGAGCATGCCATACTGCTGACGGCGCGGATTGGTCAGGGCGCGGGCATATGCGAGCAGTTCGTCCCAGGTGTCGGGCGGACGGTCGGGGTCGAGTCCTGCTTCGTAGAAGAGGTCCTTGCGATACAGCAGAGCCATGACCAGGTTGCTGGTGGGCACGGCCCAGGCGTGGGGCTGCTGTCCGAATTCCGCCTCGCGGTATACCACGGGCCACGCCGCCCGCGGCACGCGCTGGCGTATCTGCTCGAGCGCGGCGGCGATCTCGGCGGCGGATGGGTCTGCCAGCCACCGGCCGGCGCTGTCGGTCTGCCGCACGCGCGCGTCGGTGCTGAGAAGGCGCGCCAGGAGTATCTCCAGCGGCTCGAGAAAGCCCTGCGCCAGGTACGTGGATGACTGGCGGAAGTTGACGTAGATGGCGTGCGGGGGCACGCCGGCGGCGATGGCCATAAGCGGACCGGTGTCCATCACCTGTCCCTTGGCCAGGGGCATGGTGAACGGCTCGATGCGATATTCGGGGTGCAGTCGCAGGAAAGCCTGGAGTACGGCACGCTCGGCCATGGCGGCCGGACTGGTGTCGCCGGGGTTGGGCAGGTTCTGCGCGCGGAAGTGGACGACGTTCTGGCCGGCGTCGCCGTGCACCGGGGCCAGCGCGGCGGCGATCAGCATCGCCGCGGTGAGCATGCTCCGTCGCCCGCTCACGGCCAGATGGTGCTTGCGGTCGCAGGCGCTGTCAAGCCGCTGTGCGGCTGTGCGCGATCAGCCGTAGCGGCCGGTAACGTAATCCTCGGTGCGCTTGTCGGCTGGCGCGGTGAAGATTCTGGCGGTGGGTCCGAATTCGACGAGCTCGCCCAGCAGCATGAAGCCGGTATCGTGCGACACCCGTGCCGCCTGCTGCATGTTGTGCGTGACGATGACGATGGTGTACCGCGCGGCCAGCGCTCCCATGAGTTCCTCGATGCGCGCGGTGGCGATGGGATCCAGCGCCGAGCACGGTTCATCCATCAGCAGCACCTCCGGCTCCACCGCCACCAGGCGCGATATGCACAGTCGCTGCTGCTGTTCGGGCGACAGATCGAGCGCCGACTGATGAAGACGGTCGCGCAGCGCTTCCCACAGCGCCGTGGCCTCGAGGCTGGCCTGCACTATCGCCTGGAGTTTTTCGCGGTCGGCGATGCCGTGGACGCGCGGCCCGTATGCCACGTTATCGAACACGGACAGCGGGAAGGGATTGGGGCGCTGAAACACCATCCCGACGCGCTTGCGCAGAAGCGTCAGATCGGCGCTGCCGTCATGGATGTCGCGGCCGTCGAGAAGTATCTGTCCGCTGATGCGCACGCCGGGGATGAGTTCGTTGAGGCGGTTGAAGCAGCGCAGCAGGGTGGACTTGCCGCATCCAGAGGGTCCGATGATGGCGGTTATGCGCCGCGGCGCGATGCTTATGTTCACGTTCTTGAGCGCATGGAACTTCCCGTACCACAGATTAAGGTCGCGCGTTTGGAGTTTCGCTTCCATCGTTCAGCCGAAATGTCCGGTGATGTAATCGCTGGTGCGGCGGTCGCGGGGGTTTGTGAAAACCTGAGCCGTGGGCCCGCATTCCACGAGTTCGCCCATCAGAAGGAAGGCCGTGCGGTCGGAAGCACGGGCGGCCTGTTTGGTGTTATTGGTTACCAGAACGATGGAGTAGCGGCTTTTGAGTTGAAGCAGGGCGTCTTCGATCTTGGCGGTGGAGATGGGGTCCAGTCCGGAGCACGGCTCATCGAGCAGAAGCAGTTCCGGCTCCAGCGCCAGCACGCGTGCGACGCACAGCCGCTGCTGCTGCCCGCCGGAAAGATTGGTGGCGCGGTCGCGCAGGCGGTCCTTGACCTCGTCCCAGAGAAACGCGCTGCGCAGGGCTGTTTCGACTATCTCATCGAGCCGCTGCCGGTCGCGCACGCCCGCGAGGCGCGGTCCGTAGGCGACGTTGTCATAGACCGACCACGGCAGCGGAATGGGCACGGCGTAAACCATGCCCACTCGCCGCCGCAGCGCCGGCACATCGGCGTCGGAGGCGTAGATATCCTGGCCGTCGAGCAGTATCCGGCCGGTGTGGCGGAAGGTGTGCTCCAGGTCGTTCAGCCGGTTGAGGCTGCGCAGGAGGGTGGTCTTGCCGCTGTTGGCGGGGCCTATTATGGCCAGGCGTTCGCGGGCGTTGATGGCGAGACTGATATTGCGCAACACCTGGCGCTGGTCGAAAAACGCGGAAAAATCTTCGACGATCATCCGCGGCGCAGCGGCCGGGGGAATGGCCTGGCCGGCGGCGGGGTTGCGGGTCGTTTGTGCGGTCGCGGTCATTCAGACAGCCCTCGCTACGAAACGCCGCATGAGCCAGTAGGCGGCGATGTTGATGGCGAGTATCACGATTATGAGGGTCGCGGCGGTGCCGTAGGCGTTGGCCATGGATATGCCCTCGCGCGAGAGTATGTAGAAATGCAGCGCCAGCGTGCGCGAGGACTCGAATATGGAATGAGGCATGCCCAGCGCCGAGCCGGCGGTGAGCATGACGGCGGCGGTTTCGCTGACGCTCCGTCCGACCGAAAGCACCACGCCCGTGCCGATGCCCGGCAGGGCGCAGCGCAGCACCACCCACGTTACCATCTGCCAGCGCGTGCTGCCCAGCCCGAAACTCACCTCGCGGTAGGAGCGCGGCACGGCGCGGATGGCCTCTTCGCTGGTGCGGATTATCGTGGGCAGCACCATCATGGCCAGCGTCAGCGCGCCTGAGATTACCGACAGACCCATCCCCAGCGTGATGACGAAGAAGACGAATCCGAACAGCCCGAAGATGATGGACGGAATGCCCGCCAGACAGTCGGCGCCGAACCGTATGATGGCCGTAAGGCGCGTCTCGCGCGTGTATTCGGTGAGGAACACGGCCGTGGCGACGCCGATGGGAGCGGCGATGACGACGGCGAGTCCCGCCACCCACGCCGTGCCGACGATCATGGGCAGTATGCCGCCCTCGCGCCCCATGCTGCGCGGGCCTTCGCTGAGAAACGTCCAGGTCAAGCGCGGCAGACCGTGCACCAGCACGTAAACCACTATGAACACCAGCGCCGACAGGGTGATCGCCGTGGCCGCCCACAACAGGCTTACGGCTATGCGCTGCGTGATGGCGGGCCTGATTCTCATGCAGACCCCCTGCCGACGCGGCGGCGCGAGAACCACAGCGCAAGGCTGTTGAGAATCATGATTATCAGGAACAGAGTCACGCCGGTGGCGAACAGGGCGCGACGGTGGTCTCCCGCCGCGTAACCCATCTCCAGTGCTATGTTGCTGGTAAGCGTGCGCACCGGGTCCAGAATGCTGCGCGGAATCTCAATGGTGTTACCGGCCACCATGATAACGGCCATGGTCTCGCCGATGGCGCGCCCCATGCCCAGAATGATGGCGGCGAGAATGCCCGACCGCGCCGCCTTGAGCACCACCATGTGCGTCGTCTGCCAGCTGGTGGCGCCGAGGGCTATGGACCCTTCTATGTAGGACCGCGGCACGGCCTGAAGCGCATCCACCGAAACGCTGGTGATGGTGGGCAGCGCCATCACGCCCAGCACTATCGACGAAGCCAGCACCGACAGCCCCGGCCCGCCCAGATGGTCGCGTATCAGCGGTACAAGTATCGCCACCCCCATGAACCCGTACACCACCGAGGGTATTCCCGCCAGCAACTCTATGCTGGGCTTGATCACCGCCACCAGCCTGGGCGGGCAGAACTGCGTCAGCACGATGGCGCAACTCAGCCCCAGAGTTATGCTTATGACCATCGCGCCGGCGGTTACCGCCATTGAACCGGCTATCATCGGCAAAATGCCGAAATGTCCCTCCAACGGATACCAGTCGCTGGACAGCAGGAACCGCGCCGGTCCCACTCTCAATACGATGGGCAGACCTTCCTTGAAGATAAAGAGGGTTATCAGCAGCAGCCCCGAAAGCGCTGAAAGAGCTATCGCCGTCAGGACGGCGCGCACCGCGCGGTCGGCATCTACCTTCAATCGTCCTCGCTCGACCGGTACGGGGATGCTCGCGGTAGTCATGACCGTGCCTTTCACCTTATGGGTATGAGCCCCTCGCGCCGAAGAAGGTCCTGCGCCGGCGCTGAAAGCACGAAATCGATGAACGCTCGGGCTTTTTCGCTCGGGTCGGAACGCGTCACGAAAAGAAACGGCCTGATCAGCGGATACCGCCCGGACTTTGCCGCGTCCATGGTGGGCGCCACGCCGTCTATTGCCAGAGCCTTCAGGTCGGCGCCGACAAGCCCCAGCGACATATAGCCCACGGCGCAGGGATCGTGTTTGACCAGTTCGCTGACGGCCCCGTTGGATTCCTGAGTGAGCGCCCGGCGGCTGATGCGCGTGGAACCCATCACCAGTTTCTGAAAGGCTTCGCGCGTGCCCGAGCCTTCTTCGCGGGTGATGAGCCGGACCTCCCGATTATCGCCGCCGACCTCCTTCCAGTTGGTTATCTCCCCCGCAAAAAGGGCGCGCACCTGCGACCTGGTCAGAGACTCGATCGGATTGCTGCGATGAACCACGATCGCCAGTCCGTCGCGGGCTATCTCGAACTGCCGGAACAATGCCGCCTCTTCCTGCTTGAGATTGCGCGAGCACATGCCTATCTCGGCCACGCCGTTCATGGCGGCCTGTATGCCGGCAGTGGAACCGCCGCCCTGCACATCCACGACGAAGCCCGGCTCGCGACCGTTGAACTCCTGCGCAAGCATCTCGGCGAACGGCTGGATGGATGTGGAGCCCAGCACGTTGAGCACTCCGTGACGGTTGGAGCGCCAGTCGAAACACAGAAAGACCAGCAGCGCTATGCCTGCGAGTGTCAGAAGGACGGTTCTCATCATGCTGCGGCCCGGGTAGTTCGCACGCAAATCCTTCGGCCAGAATCGCTTCGGCACGGCGGCCGGCACGTACCTGCGAAGCCGCGCCGTTGCACGCTGACCCGTGCAGCCTGCCGGCCGAGCGGTGTAAGCCTGATGTCAACGCTCGGCATGTTTCGTGTTCGAGCTTGCGCTTTTCAAGTATGCCCTTTACCCAACATTAATACGAGGACTCGGCAACGCTCAAGCGGTATGGCGCGGGTATAACGGCTTCTTAGCGGTGTCTTAATCGTATCTTAGCGCATATTGAATGGCCCCATTACGGCAGCCGAGTCGCGCAATACAATCTGGGCATGGTTCGGGACGCGGGCGCGACATCTGGTGGTTCTGACGGCCTGCTGGGATGGCCGGCCGGCGAGCGCCGCTATCCGGAACGGCGAGATTCGGCAGTGTTGGCGCGCGGCGGGGCGTGGCAAGGCATGATGGCCGTGCTCGGGAGTCTGCTGATTGCCGCCGCGCCAGTTGCCCGCGGGGTGGATGCTCCGACAGCGGTGGTTGTTCTGCGTGATGGAGGGACGCTCAGCGGCGAGGCGGCGTTCGAATCCGGCGCGCTGGTCATTTCCACCGGAGGGAAGCGGCAGCGGATCGAGCTGGACCGCATAGGCTCGGTCGAGTTTGCAGGAGTGGTTTGTCCGACCGAGAGTACGCAGGCAGCGGCGCCGGCGCGGAGCATCCCTGAGGCGCCGTCGGGGGGCGGTCTGCGCGGCGAGTACTACGCCGACCGCGAGATGAAGGAACTGCGGCTGGTGCGTGTGGACGAGCGCATAGATTTCAACTGGCCTGCCGATCAGTCGCCGGACCCGCTGGTGCCGGCCGTATTCGCCGTTCGCTGGACCGGCGACGTCGAGCCGGTGTGGTCGGACGTGTACACGTTCCACGTGGAAGCGTATTCCGGCGTGCGGTTGTGGATAGACGGCGAGCTGATAATCGACCGGTGGGGTTTTGCGCCGGGCGTGTTCACGGGGACGGCGAAACTGCGGGCCGGTTGCCGCCACGGCATACGGCTGGAATACCACAACACGCAGTACGGCGGACACGTGCGGCTGCACTGGTCGAGCCGCCGGCAGGATTACGAGCTCATCGGACCGCAGCGCCTGATTCCGCCCGTGGGGACGCGTCCGCCGGCCGTGCGCATCGTGCGTCCGCGCGATGACGAGCTTGTGGTGTTGCCCGATCCGGTGGGCGTCGAGGTGCGCGCCGGCAACCGCGACGACGAAATCAGCATGGTGCGGCTGCTGGTTGACGACGGGCTGCTGGCGACGCTTCAGCGGCCGCCCTGGCGCTTCGAATGGACGCGGGCGGCAGCCGGGGTTCATCGGCTCCAGGCCAGCGCCACCGACAGAGCGGGCATAACGGCCGGTTCGCGGTGCGCGCATGTGATCGTAGCCGAGCGCGGCGATCTGCCGGCGCCGTGGGCGGCTTTGAGCGTGGGAACGTCGTCGCCGGCAGGACGGGCGGCGCACAGCGACGGGCGCTTCGTGCTGACGGGCACGGCGGGCGGGATGAGCGACGAGGGCGACGTTTTTCATTTCGCTATGCGGCCGCTGGCCGGCGACGGGGCTGTCGTCGCGAGGCTGGCGGAGTTCGACGGGGCGGCGGGCGCGGCGGCCGGGCTGATGCTGCGCCAGAGCCTGCGCTGCGCCGACAGCCGCTGTGCGTTTCTGGGGCTGACAGGCGGGGGCGGTGTTGTTCTGCTGCGCCGGGAAAGCAGCGGCGAACCGTGCCGCAGCGGGGAATACGAAGGCGCTGCGCCGGTATGGCTCAAACTACAGCGTCACGGGCAGGTCGTGCGCGCCAGCCGGTCGGGTGACGGGCGGAACTGGGAATTGCTGGCGGCGCGCAATCTCCCGGGCGACGGGGTCATGTATGCCGGCGTTGCGGTCTGGGGGCAGGCCAGGGCTGTATTCGACAACCTGGCGCTGGTGGCGGGCGCGCCGCCGCCGGCCAATCTCAAGGGCGTGGTGTTGCGGAGCGGTTCGTTCATTGCCGGCGACGCCGACTGGAGCGACGCGGCGTGCGTGCGCGTGGGGCCGCGGGGCCGGCATGCCGTGCCGCGCTGGCAGGTGGCGCGCGTGGTGTTTGCGCCGCTGCCGGCCGACGGCGCAGAGCAGCTGGTGTCCGGCCGCAGGGGCGTGCTGCTGCGCAGCGGCGATTTCCTGGACGGCGATGTGGCGAGCATCGGCGACGGACGGATAGTGGTGGACTCGGTGCTGTTCGGGCCGCGACATGTGCCGCTGGCGCAGGCGGCAGCGGCGGTTCTGCGGGATGTGGTCAGGCGCCCGGGGACGGCGGAAGTTGAGCTGGCGGACGGGTCGGTTCTTCGTGCGCGATCGCTGGCCATCGACGGGGGCGCGCTGGTGGCGGAAGACGAGGGCGGGCTGCGTCTTACGGCGCGGGCCGGAGAGATGCGGCGGCTGCGGCCGGCCCGTTAGGGCACCCGCGCCGCGAGCATATGCGCTGGGGTCGGGGCGCTGTATAGTCGGCGGCAAGGAGTGCTGCCGATGTCTTCACACACGGTGGTTGTTATTCCCGGCGACGGCATAGGTCCGGAGGTAATGCGCGCCGCGCGGCGCGTGCTGGAGGCGGCGGGTTTCGCGCCGCAGTGGGTGGAATTGCCCGCCGGCGAGGCTGCGCTTGCGCAGGGACTGGGAGACGTGCTGCCGCAGCGCACTATCGCCGCCATACGTGCGCACGGAGTGTGCCTCAAAGGCCCGGTTACCACGCCCGTGGGCAAGGGGTACGCCTCGGTCAACGTCCGGCTGCGGCGCGCGCTGAATCTGTACGCGGCCGTCAGGCCGGTGCGGAATCTGCCGGGCATAAAAACGCGCTATGAAGGAGTCGATCTGGTCATCATACGCGAGAACACCGAGGGCCTGTACAGCGGCATCGAAAACGAGATTGTGCCCGGGGTGGTGACCAGCCTGAAGGTGGCCACGGAAACCGCCTGCACGCGCATATGCCGTTATGCGTTCGAGTACGCGCGCAGCCGCGGGCGGCGTAAGGTGACTGTTTTTCACAAGGCCAACATCATGAAGCTCAGCGACGGGCTGTTCCTCCAGTGCGCCCGCCGGGTGCGCGACAGCGGATACGCCGATATCGCATACGAGGAACGCATCATCGACGCCGGCTGCATGCGCCTGATAACCGACCCGACCCAGTTCGACGTACTGCTGATGGAAAACCTTTACGGCGACGTGGTTTCGGACATATGTGCGGCGCTGGTGGGCGGGCTGGGCGTTACCCCGGGCGCCAACATCGGCGACGACGCGGCCGTCTTCGAGGCCGTGCACGGCTCGGCGCCCGACATCGCCGGCAGGGGGATTGCCAACCCGCTGGCGCTGATAATGTCGGGCGTGATGATGCTCAATCACCTGGGGGAACAGGCCATCGCCGGGCGCATAAAGGCCGCATACGACGCCGTGCTTGCCGAAGGACGCATCCGCACGCCGGATCTGGGCGGCTGCGCCACCACCGACCAGTTCGCCGATGCGATTATCGCCGCCATGAACCGCCAGCGAGCGTGTTAACCGGCCGCCGGGGCGCGCCGATGAATAAACCGATGACGCGCACGGGACCGACAGGGGTCATGCGGCTTTCCGCTGAGCAGGTCCGCGACATACTTGCCGCCCTCAACCGCGGCGGGGAGCTGGCGCCGGGCGACCACCGCCGCGCGCCGCGCATGAAACTCATGGCCGGCGCCGATATTTCGCTCCAGGACGAATCCTCGCGCCGGGAGCAGCGCCTCGCGGTGCAGGTGCGGAATCTGTCATCACGCGGTCTGTGTGTGATTACCGACCGGCCCGTCGCGCCGGGCACTCAGTTCATCATCCATTTCCCCAACCGCCACGGCAGCGAAACCGACATACTGTGCACGGCGATGCATTGCCGCCCCGCCTACGGGCGATTGTTCTCCGTCGGAGCCGAATTCGTATGCTCCATCACCCACACCCTCGGCGCTGCCGACGCCGAAGCCGAACTCAAGCGCATACGGTCGTCGATACTGTCATGATGCGCGCGGACGGTGGCCTGTGCGCCGGCCCGACAACGCCGCCGGCACGGGCTACGGCTCGACGCTCTGCCCCCATTTGGAAGCCCAGCGGATTATCGCCTGGAACTTAGGCGACTTTGCGGGATCGTCATCGTAATACTGAAGCGCCCCCCAGCTGCCCCACTTGCTCCATCGCCCGACCGACGAGAAGTAGCACATGAGGTCGCCGCCGGCCTGCGCCCACGCCTCGAAATACCTGTCATATATCTGCCCCATGCGAGGGTGTGCATTGGCGGCATGGAACAGTCTGGTCATGGCGTCGTTGTCGTGTCCGCCGCCGACGCCCACCATGTGCTGCCCGGCTTCGTATGCCACCAGCAGCAGGCCATATTCGTCGGCCACCTCTTTCGTGTCGCGCATGTGCCTGATGCTGCGGGGCAGCGACTGCTGCTCGAGGTAGTCCAGCGCCTGATCGACCGTCCATTTCTCCACCGTGGCAGCGCTGAGTTCCCTGCCCTGCGGCGGCACGTTGCACGAAATGTACGGCGCTATCGCCAGGGCGTCGGCGTTGCGGCCGGCATCGTTATGCGGCAGAACGATGCGCCGCATCCACCACGTATTGCCCGACTGCCACGCCAGCACGCGCATAAGCCGCCGGCGGTCGCCGAACACCTGCTGCCATATCCGGAATATCTCCACCGAGCGACGGGCGTAGAACATGCCGCCGCCCTCCCACGGGCGTTCGGCCGGGCCGAGTCCCAGTTCGCGAGCCTTTTCCCATGTCCAGCGCGTCTGAACGAACTGGCTGTTCCATACCTCGTTGGAATACTCGATCCACACCTTCAGTCCCGGATCGAGCTTTTCCTTCACCATCGCGGCGAAGTTGCGCACGTATTCATCGTCGGCCAGATGCGGCATGCAGAACCACGCGTCGGCCTTGAGCCGGTTGCACAGGTCAATCATTACTTCCAGGGCGACGCCTTTGGCCGAAAAAGTGGCATCGTCGGGCGTAGGACGGTCGGTCCAGCGGCTTATTTTCGATCCGTTGGTGTGCATCCAGTCCATGAACCGCAGACACGCCATGCCTTTCCATCGCTTCAGAAAGGCCGGATGAAATGGATTCTCGCGCCAGGTGTCGGCGAAGCCGGGCATGATGACGCGGATGTTGCGCACGTAATCGTCCGGGTCGGTGCGCGTAAGCCTCAGGAAGAAACCGCCCTTCGCGGGGTTGGGGGCGATTATCATCTTTCCCGGGGCGCTGGAGACCACCGCCGCGTTGGCAAACTCTATGGTGCCCCTGCCTTCATACAGAACGGTGTACTCGCCGGCCGGATAGTGCCCGCCTTCGATCGTGCACAGGGGCGTTTCGGCCCAGCAGCCCTCTTCCAGCCGCTTGACCCATCCGCGCTCGTCCAGCGCCAGCGGCGGTCCCTTGCCCCACGGCTTGCCCTTCTGCTGGCTGACCCACGGCCGCGACATGCGGAAAACATCGACGAAAGGCAGTTCCGTGTTCCAGTCGGCAGGCCCGGCCAGGTTTATGCCCATGCGCGGGCGGGGCTGCGGCGCCGGCGCTGTCTGTGGAACGGCCGCGGCGGATGGCTCGCGTGCCGCCCATGCCCGCGATGCAATTGCCGCGACCACGATGCATATGATTGAACGGTAGCGGAACATGGCGTGTCGTCCTCCGGGCGCGGGGATTTAATCGTCCGGCCGCGCGTGCCGCCTTATAGCAGCCGCAGCTCGCATGTCAAACAACGCGCTCCGGCGCGTTTTTCCGCTTGCCGGTTCTCCGCCTGTAGCGCGTTTCTTTCAGCGGCAGCATCGCGATCACAACGGCGCGTCTCGCTCCGTGCGCGATGCCTGCCGCGGCTGCCGGCGCAGTGTTCGACGGCACCTCGGGGGGCAGCCGCCGGGCGTTACAGCCGGTGCGCTGGCGCATGGCGCTGTTCGGCTGGGGCACCGCGAGATGCAGCCGGGCCGGCGGCGCTGACAAGCGGCAGGTGGCGGGTAGAATGCGCCGGCGCATGACTCCGGTGCGGCTGGAAAAGATCAGCAAGAGTTTCGGGGCGGCGGTGGCGCTGCGCGATGTGAGTCTGGAGGTGAAAGCGGGGGAACTGTTCTTTCTGCTGGGACCGAGCGGCTGCGGAAAGAGCACGCTGTTGCGCGTGATCGCCGGCCTTCAGGAGCCGGACAGCGGACGGGTGTTTTTCGGGGAGGAGGATGTGACGTCGCTGCCCACGCAGCAGCGCAACGCGGTGATGTGTTTTCAGAGTTATGCCCTTTGGCCGCACATGACGGTCCTGGAGAACATCCGTTTCGGGCTGAGCGTGCGGGGGCTGAGCGACGCCGAGCAGAAGCAGCGCATAGACGAGGTGCTGTCGCTGGTGCAGATGCAGGACCTTGCCGGCCGGCGGCCCAATCAACTGTCGGGCGGTCAGCAGCAGCGTGTGGCGCTGGCGCGTGCGCTGGCGGTGCGTCCGAGGTGTCTGCTGCTGGATGAGCCGCTGTCGAACCTGGATGCGCGGTTGCGGCAGGAGATGCGCGGGGAGATCCGGCGCATATGTCGCAGCGGCGCGTTCACGACGATATATGTAACGCACGATCAGAAGGAGGCGCTGTCGATTGCCGACCGCATAGCGGTAATGAAGGATGGGCAGGTGGTGCAGGTGGGCACGCCGGCGGAGCTGTATCATCGGCCGCGGTCGGTTTTCGTGGCGGATTTCATAGGTCAGACGAATCTCCTGCCGGCGGAGGTGCTGGGTGCGGAGGGCGGGCGCGTGCGGCTGCGGACGGCTGCGGGAGACCTGTGGGCGGAGGACGGCGCGGGGCTGGCGGCGGGGATGAAGGTTACGGCGGGCATCCGTCCCGAGCAGATGCGGATATGCCGCGGCGGGGCGGCATCCGCGGCGGATAACCGGCTTACGGGCCGGGCGGTGGAGGCGACTTTCCTGGGCGAGGCCAGCGAGCACACGATAGCGGCGGGCGGGGCATCGCTGCGGGTGGTGGCGGTGCCGCCGCTGTTCGAGGTTCCGCAGGAGTTGACGGTGGAGTTCAGCGCGGCCGACGTGCTCGTGCTGCGCGAATGAAGAGCGTTCATGCAGCGAGCGATCTATCTGGTGCTGTTCGGCGTGGTGCTGGTGCTGCCGTTCATAGTGCGCGCAGCGCTGCTGCGCCGCGAGGCGCGGCCGGCGTCGCGCGGCGAGACGCTGGTGATCATTACGCCGCACAACCAGGACATAAGGCGGGAGTTTGAGCGGGCGTTCAGTGCATGGCACCTGCGGCGCTACGGCAGCGCGGTGGACATCGACTATCGCACGCCGGGAGGCACCAACGACATCAACCGGCAGCTGAAGAGCACTTATGACGGATATCGCGATCGGCGGACGCGCGCTCTGCCGCCGGACGTGCCGGCGGATATTCACATCGTGTGGGGCGGGGGCGATTATCCGTTCGAGAACGAGCTGAAACCCGCGGGAATACTCCAGCCGATGCGGCTGGATCCGCGGCTGCTGCGCGAGGCGTTTCCCGAGCCTGCGCTGGCGGGGGTGCGGCTGTACGAGGGAACGACGGACGCATCGGGCGCGCCGACGCCGCTGTGGGTGGGCGTATGTCTGAGCGGATTCGGCATCGTGTACAACGAGGAACTGTACGTCGCGCTGGACCTGCCGGCGCCGCGGTCGTGGGGGGATCTTACGCATGAGAAGCTGGCCGGACTGGTAGCGCTGGCGGACCCGGTTCACAGCGGTTCTGCGTCGGTGGCGTATCTTATGGTGGTGCAGCGGCGTATGGCCGACGCGGAGGAGGCGTTTTTTGCGAAGAATCCGGAGTTGCGGTCGGCGGACAAGGCGACGCTGGCGGGCAACGCGGACTACCGGTCGGCGATTGCCGCCGGGTGGAAGCGCGGGATGGCGGAGCTGGTGCTGATCGTGGCCAACTCGCGTTATTTCACGGATTCGTCGAGCCAGGTACCCAACGATGTTGGCCACGGGCAGGCGGCGGCGGGGATGGCTATCGACTTTTACGGGCGGGTGTTTCAGGAGACGGTGGGGGCGTCGCGGTGCCGGGTGGTGCTGCCGCGGGCGGCGACGGCGATAACGCCCGACCCGGTGGCGATATTGTGGGGGGTGAAGGGGCGGCAGCTGGAGCTGGCGCTGCATTTTGTGGAGTTTCTGCTCTCGCCGGAGGGGCAGCGGTTGTGGATACTGAAGGTGGGGGTCCCGGGCGGGCCTGTGGAGCGGGTGTTGCGGCGTTCGCCGATCCGGCGCGATGTATATGCCGACAAGACCGGCTGGGCCGATGATCTGGACCCGTTCGCGCTGGCCGGGGGGTTCAATCAGCGTGCAGAATGGGGAGCGCTTTTCGCCGACATGCGGCTGGTGTGGGCCGCGGCGTGGGTTGACAGCCGCGATGCCCTGCGGTCGGCATACGCGAAGGTGCTGCGGGTGAAAAACCCCGTGCAGCGGAAACGGCTGGCCGAACGGCTGGCCGATCTGCCCATAACGCTGGCCGAGGTGGAGGCCATGCGCAACGAGCGCAAGCGGCTGGAGAAGGAGGGAGGCGCCGACGAGTGGAAGGCGGCCAAACGTATTGAACTGGTGAAGCGGTTCCGCGCGCATTATGCCCGGGTTGGCCGCGGCGCTGAGGCGTGGGGGCCGGGCGGTTCGAAGACCCGCAAACCCGCCGGGGCGCGATGACCGGTCGCGGACCGAGCCGGCGGAAAGACGGAGCGACGCGACGATGTCCCTGATGCGCAGAAGCAATCCGCACTGGCTGCTGGCGGCGATGTTGTATCTGTTTTTCGCGGTGTTTCTGATCTGGCCGATCGTGCAGGTGGTGGCGACGGGTTTCACCGGCCGGGGCGGGTCGTTCACGCTGCGCTACGTGCTGCTCGTATTTCGGGATCCGTCGCTGGTGGAGGGGTTGATAAACGCGGCGAAGATCGCGGCGGCGGTGACGCTGCTGACGCTGCTGATCGCCATGCCGCTGGCGGTGCTGAGCGTGCGCTGCGATTTTCCGGGCAGGGCGCTGCTGAGCGGGCTGCTGCTGGTGCCGCTGGTGTTGCCGCCGTTCGTGGGAGCGCTGGGAATGAAGCTGGTGCTGGGGCGATTCGGTCCGCTTACGCAGATAGTGGGCGGCGGGGCGCTGGGCATCGACTGGCTGGGGAGATGGCGCGAGGCGGGGATAGTCATAGTCGAGGCGCTGCATCTGTATCCCATAATGCTGCTGAACCTTCAGGCGGCGCTGGCGAACATCGACCCGGCGATGGAGCAGGCGGCGGCCAACATGGGGGCTTCGCGGTGGCGGGTGTTCTGGAGCATCACGCTGCCGCTGGTGCGGCCGGGGTTGTTTGCGGGCAGCACGCTGGTGCTGATATGGAGCTTCACGGAACTGGGCACGCCGCTGATATTCGACTACTACACGATAACGCCGGTGCAGGTGTTCAAGCGTATTACGGACATAGCCGACAATCCGCTGCCGTATGCGCTGGTGGTGGTGATGCTGGCGGCGTCGGTGATGCTGTATGTGGTGGGCAAGGTGCTGCTCGGGCGGTCGTACGGCGCTGGCGGCACGCGCGCCAGTGTGGCGGCGGTTCCGCACCGTCTGCGGGGAGCGCAGGCGGCGGGGGCGGTTGCGGCATTTGTGCTGGTGGCGTTTCTGGCGATGCTGCCGCATCTGGCCGTCGTCCTGACGAGCCTCAGCAGCACCGGCGCATGGTACAAGTCGCTCTTGCCTGCGAGTCTGACGCTGGCGCATTTCCGCGATGCGCTGATAGACGAGATGGCTTTCCCGAGCATCGTCAACTCCATCCGCTATGCGCTGCTGGCGACGTGTCTGGCGCTGGCGGTCGGGATGGCCGCCGCCGTGGTCATCGTGCGCAGCAACCTGCCGGGCAGGTGGATAATCGACGCGCTGTCGATGCTGCCGCTGGCGGTGCCGGGGCTGATACTGGCGTTCGGCTATCTGGCGATCAGCATAAAGCTGAAGCAGACGCTCGGTACGGCGGCGCCGGCGTGGCTGGACGTGCAGCGCAATCCGCTGGTGCTGCTGGTGATAGCCTATGCGGCGCGGCGGCTGCCGTATGTGGTGCGCTCGACGGTGGCGGGGCTGGAGCAGACGCCGCGCGACCTGGAACTCGCCGCCGCCAACATCGGCGCCGGGCGGCTGACCGTGCTGCGGCGCATAACCGTGCCTCTCATAATGGCCAACCTGATTGCCGGCGGGCTGCTGGCGTTCGCCTTTGCCATGCTGGAGGTGAGCGATTCGCTGATACTGGCGCAGCGGCCGGGCTATTACCCCATAACCAAGGCGATACTGGAGCTGGTCAACCGTCTTGGCGACGGGATATACATCGCCAGCGCGCTGGGCGTGTGGGCGATGGTGCTGCTGACGCTGACGATACTGTCGGCCAGCGCTCTGCTGGGACGGAGACTGGGGGCGATATTCAGAATGTGATCGCGCGTCGGGCGCGGCGCCGGATGCTTGCCGGAGCAGGCCGCGTTGCCCGGCAGGGGACCTGCTGCCGCGCTATCTACCGCCGTCGGCCGCAGCCGCGGGGCGCAGGCTGATGTCGCGGCAAACGGGCTATTTCGCAGCGACGGGCTGATCGCTGATCCTGAAATAATCGAAGTCAACGAAGCCGCCCGGGGTGCGGGTTGCGAAGTTGAACAGGGCGAAGCGATAGCCCATGAAATGCTGCGGGACCGTGTATGTCATCTTCAGAGGTTTGCCGATGGGCGTCCAGTCCTTTTCGTTGTGGCTGTAATAGAAGCGGGCTTCGTCTTTGCGATTCCGGTAGTCGCACTCGACCGCAAGGAAAACGATCTGCCGGTCGGTCGGCACGCGCTGCAATTCCCCGGGGGTATCGCTCTCGGCGCTGACCATGACTATGGATCGGGCCTTGCCCTCCATCCTCACGGCCACGTAACCGTAACGCCGCTGAAACGCCGCCAGGCCCGCCACATCGCCGTCGTTCATGTTGCTTGTATCGACGGCGACCGTTGCCGAACACTGCGGGCCGAACGTCCGCTGGGTGAGGGTGTTTCTGGCGTTCAGAAGATCGGAATCCACCCTGCCCGCGATCAGGCGCAACCAGCCGGGGCGCCGGCTGAGCGACCAGTATCGATGGTCGGGGTTGTGGTTCCACTGCCAGGCGAGGGGAAGCACGCGGTCGGAGGGCAGGCGAGCGAACTCGTCGGACGCGACAAGGTTGCCGAGTGTGCCTCGGCCGGCGGGAATATCGAGCGTGGCCGGCACCTTGCCATCTGAGCCGAAAACCGGCCAGCCATCTTCCCAGCGCACGGGCACTATGAAGGGAACGCGCCCCACGGCGCCGTGATCCTGAAAGAGGTACGCGTACCACCGGCCGTCGGGAGTGTCGATGATGCTGCCCTGGGCGACGCCCTGATCACGGAAAACGACGCGGCCTTCGTAGGGGCCGGTGATCCTGTCGGCGCGGTGAACGACCTGGGTGCGCATATCGCCGCGCGGCCAGACGATGTTGAACAGATAGTACTTGCCGCCGACCTTGATCATCTGGGAGCCTTCGCCGGGCAGGCCGCCTCTACCGCCGGCAACCCGTCCGGCGTCGGGAATGATGCTCTGGTGGATGCCGCCGGGTTTTATGCCGGAAACGTCGGCCGTGAGCTCCACGAGCCGGATGTTGCCCACGCCGTAGATCATGTACACCCGGCCGTCGTCGTCGAAGAACAGCGAGTGATCGTGCAGCGCCGGGGCGAAGGACGTGTGTTTCCACGGGCCGGTTTCGATGTCGCGGGTCGTATAGACGTGGGTTCTGCCGGTGGTGTGCGAGAATGTGGAGGCGTAGAAGATGCCGTTGTGGTAGCGCAGGCTGCTGGCCCACGAGCCGGCACCGTAAGCGTTCCTGCCGTTGGTGAGCGTCAGCGCGTCATTGTCGGCGAGGATGTCATAGGCATAGCCGACAAGATCCCAGTTCACCAGGTCGTGCGATTTCATGATGGGCAGGCCGGGACTCATGTGCATGGTGGTGCTGCTCATGTAGTAGGTATTGCCGACGCGGATCATCGCCATGTCGGGCACGTCGGCCCAGATGATGGGGTTTCGGGCCTGCCGGGTCGCCGCGCCGGCCCGCAGCGCGGAAGGGCCGCAGGTTGCCGCAAGCGACAAGGCGACGATGCAGGAAAACAGTCTGGACATGGAAGGTCCTCCAGCAGGTCTGCTGAAGTCACATTGTCGCCGCATGTTGTCGTGCAACAAGGTATCTTTCGGACGCGACCGCCCGTTTTAGAAGCAGACCGGGCAGAATTGCCAGTGATCGCCGGCGCGACAGGCGATTGGCGGTGAGCTGTGTTCGTGTGGCGGCGGCGTCGGGCGGGGCCTGCCGTGCGTATGCGTGCATTATGCTTCAGTGGGGCGGGGCGAACTTCATCAGTTCCGCCGGCAACTGTGTTATGCCGCGGCGCAGCGTCTGGGCCACGGCGTAGCGCATCGAACGCTCGAACCGTTGCTGCACGCGCTGGTCAACGGACACGCCGGCCTTGCGCATCTGCGACAGCGCCCACATCCACACGTGGTATTCTTCCTCGCAGCGGACCTTGAAACGGCGGAAGCCTATGGCGTGATGGCCCACTTCGTGCAGGAATATAGCGAGGCTTATGGGCGTGCGCGGATAAGGCGCTTCGATCCAGTTGGTTACCCGGCCGTCGTGGTAATACACGCGCCACGCGCAGCCGCTCATATTCTTTCTCCAGCGGCGGACGCGCAGGCGATAACGGGCTTTCATGCGTTGTACTATCGAATGGAAGTCCGGCATGACGCTGTATTTATCGGCAGGACATCCCGCGCTCGTTAATATGGTATGCGCCGTGGACACCGCCGCGTTCAGTTTCGAGTCGGTCCGACTGTGGCTTATTCACTGGCCGCCGGCCATACCGCTGACGATCGCGCTGATGCTGGCGGCGTCGGCGGCTGTGTATGCGGCGCTCGTCCATCGCTGGACGGTATGGCCCAGGCGCGAGGATCTGCGCCAGTGGGCCTGGCGCAACGGGATGCACATGCGGTTGGGGCGTCGCGCGCGGCAGCCGCGCGCGCTTGATGTGCTTGGCGAGTACCGGGCGGTGGTATCGCTGCACGACCGGGATATCACGATGGTCAGGATAGAATGTCCGCCGGCCGGGGAAGACGGCACAAGACCCCGCATGTGGAACCTCGTCATACGTCGCGTGGGGGGCGACTGGCCGGTGACATGCGCCAGGCCCGCCGCCGGCCAGGAGAGCGTTTTCGACAGGCTTCTCGGGGGCGAAATGTACACGACATGGAGTCTGGACGGCAGGCCGCTGTACGGCGCGCAGTGTCTGCCGACGCGGGCGCTGAAGCAGTCGGGGGCATGCGAAGTGCTTCCGGGCGACGTGGCGATGCTGCTGTGCGGGGCGTATCTGCTGCTCGATTTTTCGTCGCGGCCGTTTGATGAAGTGGAGGCTGCGCGCATGCGCCTCATAGCGGCACAGGCGGCAGCGCGGCTGCCCGCGGAGGCGCAGGGGCAGTGAGGGCTCACGTCCGGACGGTGGCGGCGACGGTCCGGGCGAACTGCTGCTGCGCGGTCTGTTCGAAGCGCGCTCCGGTCCACGTGCGCGTGGCGATTGCGAAGTCCGCGGCGTTGACCGTGATGACGTTGTAACAATTGGGCTCGCGCCGCACCCGCGTGGATATGGCAGTACCGGCCAGGGCGCAGACGGTCGGCCGGGTTGAGGGCCCGCCCGCGGCAAGCAGCTGGCACCAGTAGGGGGTATGCAGGTGTCCGGCGAGCAGCAGATCGACGCCGCCGGCCTGTGCGATGGCCGCGAGCATCGCGCGGGCATTGTGGACGATGCGGCGCCGCGGATGGCGCGGGGGCACGGAGAATGGGTGATGGGTTACGAGAATGCGGAACAGATGCGGCGGAATGCCCGCGAAGAACATCCGCGCCGCGTGCGCCTGCTCGTCGGATACGCGACCATCGCGCCAGAAGCCGTCCCACCACCACGTTATGGGCCGGGCCGTGCTTATGCCCAGGATGGCCAGTTCGTCGTCGATATGCGCCGGCTGGAGATCGGCGCAGACGTATTGCCGGTAGCGTTCCAGCGGCATCATGAATCGCCGCACCACGTCGAAAAGCGGAATGTCGTGATTGCCCGGCACGACGAGTTTGCGCCCGGGGAGGCGCGCAAGATACGCCGTCGCGAGGGCGAACTGCCGCCGCCGGGCGCGCTGTGTGAGGTCGCCCGAAACAATCAGCAGGTCGGGGTTCTGCTCGTGCAGATCGGCGGCGAGCGCCTCGGTCAGCGAGGCGGTTACGTCGCTGAAGTGCAGATCCGATATGTGCGCCAGCGTGCGCATTGAAGAGGCTACATTACGGCGCAGCGGCGGATATGAGAATACCCCCGGCACGGAGCGCGCCGCGGAACGGGCGCAAGCTTGCGGCCGGCTGGATCATGCACACCATATGGCGCCGGTTCCTCCAGCGGAGCAGCCCATGAAGCGCGTGGCACTGATGGCGGCGACGATGACGATGGTTCTGCTCGGCTGCGCGCGTGGGGCGGCGCAGCCGGGGGTCGCGGCCGCAGACGAGGCGGGCTGGCCCGACTTCCGCGGGGCCGGTCGGGCGGCGATCAGTCCGCACGTGCCGGCCGCGCTGCCGGCGTCGATCAGGTGTCTGTGGAAAAAGCCGCTTACGGGGCTGGGTCTGTCGGGGGTGAGCGTTGCCGGGCGCCATGTGATCGTTGCCGACAAGAACGCAGCGAAGACTCACGACATATGGCGCTGTCTGGATGGCGCCAGCGGCGAGCAGTTGTGGCAGCTGGAGTATCCCGCCGCAGGCGAAATGGACTATTCCAACAGCCCGCGCGCAACGCCGGTCATCCGCGACGGCCGGGCGTGGTTGCTGGGGGCGCTGGGCCATCTGAACTGTGTGGAAGTCGCAAGCGGCAGAACGCTGTGGAGCATGAACATCGTGGAGCGGTTCGGGGCGAAGCGTCCCAACTGGGGAACGTGCTCCACGCCGCTGCTGCTCGCGGAGCTGCTGATAGTCAATCCCGGGGCGGCGGATGCGTCGCTGGCGGCGTTGCGCGCCGACACCGGCGAGGTGGTGTGGCGGGCGCCCGGGCGGGGTGCGGCATATGCATCGTTTGTCGTCGCCGCCCCGGCCGGCGTCACGCAGATAATCGGCTACGACAGTATTTCGCTGGGGGGATGGGACGCGCGCAGCGGCCGGCGGCTGTGGGAGGTCATACCGCCGTCGGCGGGCGACTATAACGTGCCCACGCCGGTCGTAGTGGACGGCGCGGTTATCGTGTCCACCGAGAACAACTTCACCAGACGATTCCGGTTCGACGCCGACGGGCGCGTGGCGGCACGGCCGGAAGCCGTCAGCCGCGATCTTGCCCCCGATACGGCGACGCCCATCGCCATGGACGGCATGCTCATAGGCGTGGACAAGCGGCTGGTGGCGCTGGAGCTGACAAGTTTACGGACGCTGTGGGAGATTGAAGATGCGGCGTTCGAAGAGTTTGTCATGCTCATCGGCGGAAACGGGCGCGTGCTGGCGGTTACGGGCAAGGGCGAAGTACTGCTTATCGCGGCCGGGCGCAGCGCCGGAAAGATCATCGGGCGCGCACGGCTGTTTGCCGGCGCGGATGTGGAGATATGGTCGCATCCGGCGATAACACCCGGCCGGCTGTATGTGCGCAGCAACGACTGCATCGCATGCTTCGAGTTGCCGGCGGCGCGGGATGGGTCGTCGCCGTGAAGACGGGCCGCGGCGGGTGGGGCGCGGGGGCATGCGGCGCGGCGTTCAGTCGGCCGGCCGCCAGCCTGTTTCGGCGGTTATGCGCGACACGTCCACCAGCGCCGTTATCTGCTCGAGCGGGGCGCGCAGCGGCACGTTGGAGAAGTACCGCTTTATCAGTTCGGCGACGGGCTGTCTGACCAGCGGGCGCGGCGATACGGGAAAATACACGCGGAAACCGGGCAATTCGGCGCGGAGAATGGCGCAGACCAGCTGTGCGGCGTCGTTGAGCGACAGATACGAAAAGGCCTCGTCCAGGGCATAATTCGGCCAGGGCTCCTCGGCGCGGCCGGTCATCTCCGCCAGCCTGTCGGCGCTTACCAGCAGGGGGAAGCGGATGGCCACGCACGACATGCCGTGCGCCCGGCTGAAATAGGCGAGCATGTGTTCGCTGAGTTGTTTGCTCAGCGCATAGGGGTTGGCGGGATTCGGCGGGACCTCGCCATCGAGCGGCAGATAGGGCAGGGCGCTGGGCGGGGGCTGGGGTTTCTCCATGCGGCGCGCACCGGCGATCACCTGTATGGTGCTGGCGAAGACGATGCGTTTGACGCCGCACTGTCTGGCCGCTTCGAACACGTTGAAGTTCATCGTGACGTTTTCGTTGCAGATGCGCTGGGCGTCGCCGCCCCAGAATCCGGGATGATTGCCCAGATGGACCACCGCGTCGGCACCTTCAACCAGGCCGTAGGCGCTCTGGCGATCGAGCAGGTCGGCGATTTGCAGCCTGACGGGCAGGTCCGCGCGGTAGTTGCGGTCGGTGGCGAGCAGGTCCATGCCGGCTGTTGCCAGCGTTGTGCATACGACGGAGCCGAGCCTTCCGGCCGCTCCGGTTACGGTTACTTTCATGTTCCGTATTGCTCCGTGTGGAAAGCGGATAATATGTTAGGCTGCGCGGCGTTCGTGGCAAGTCCACACGGCGAACCGTGCCGGACGGAAGCTGCCGAGGCCCTGACGTCGCAGGAGGCAACGATGAACGGTACGACGTGTTTTCTGGCGCTGGCGGTGGTTTGCGCGATGACGGGACTGGCTGTGCGCCCGGCCGCGGCGCAGATGGTGTTTGTGGAAGCCGAGGCGTTCGAGGACCTCGGCGGCTGGGTGGTCGATCAGCAGTTCATGGACGTGATGGGCTCGCCATACGTGCTGGCGCACGGGCTGGGCGTGCCGGTGAAGGATGCCGTGACGACGGTGCGATTCCCGGCGGCGGGGCGGTATCGGCTGTGGGTGCGTACGCGCGACTGGGTTGCGCCATGGAAAGCGCCCGGCGCGCCGGGGCGGTTCAACGTCGTGATCGACGGCAAACCGGTCAAGACGGTTTTCGGCACGGAAGGAGCTGAATGGCACTGGCAGGACGGCGGGGTGGTGGACATCCCCGGCGAGCGCGTGACAGTGGCTCTGCATGATCTGACCGGCTTCGAAGGCCGGTGCGACGCGCTGCTGTTCGTGCCTGCGGAGACGGACTTTGCGCCGCCGGACCAGGGTCGGGCGCTGGAGGTGCTTCGCCGCAAACTGCTGAACCTGCCGGAAAAGCCGGAGGATGGCGGCGATTATGACATGGTGGTAGTGGGCGGAGGCATCGCCGGCACCTGCGCGGCGATCTCGGCGGCGCGGCTGGGACTGAAGACGGCGCTGATACAGGACCGCCCGGTCATCGGCGGCAACAACAGTTCCGAGGTGCGCGTGTGGCTCAACGGTGATATCAACAAACCGCCGTATCCGCGCGTGGGCGATGTGGTGCGCGAGCTGGAGCCGCGCCGGCGGGCGCATCACGGTCCGGGGAATACGGCGGACATATATGAGGACGAACGCCGCGCCGAACTGCTGCGGTCGGAGAAGAACCTGAGCGTTTTTCTGAGCTGGCGGGCCAACGCCGTGGAGGTTTCGGGATCGCGCATAACCGCGGTCACGGCGCAGCACATAATCAGTGCCCGGCGGCTGCGGTTCACGGGCCGGTGGTTCGCCGACTGCACCGGGCACGCCACCGTGGGCGCGCTTGCGGGGGCCGATTTCAACATGCTGCCCAAAGGCCGCATGGGCGCCAGCAATCTGTGGAGCGTGGTGGATACCGGCCAGCCGCAGCCGTTTCCGCGCTGTCCGTGGGCTTACGATCTGAGCGACAAGCCCTTTCCCGGGCGTCATGAACCGGGCGACAGCGGCCTGGCGAAACTCGGGGTGTGGTACTGGGAGTCGGGCTTCGACCGCGATCCGCTGCTGGAAGGGGAGCTCATCCGCGACAATAACTTCCGGGCCATGTACGGCGCGTGGGATGCGCTCAAGAACGTCGATAAGAAGTTCCCCAATCACAAGCTCCTGTGGGCCGCGTACATCGCGGGCCCGCGCGAGTCGCGATGTCTCATCGGCGATATCGTGCTGACGGGGCAGGACCTCATCAGCGCCAAGGCCTATCCCGACGGCTGCGTGCCCACCGGCTGGGACATAGATGTGCACTCGCCCGATCCGAGGTACGTCAAGGGCTTCGAGGACAACCCCTTCATATCGAAGGCCAATTTCCGCAAGTATCCGCGGCCGTACTGGATACCGTACCGCTGTCTGTATTCGCGCAACATCACCAATCTGTTCATGGCGGGGCGCAACATCAGCGTCGACCAGGACGCCCTCGGCGCGGTGCGCGTGATGCGCACGTGCGGCATGATGGGCGAGATAGTGGGGATGGCCGCGTCGCTGTGCAAGAAGCACAACGTCGATCCGCGTGCGGTATATGAGAAACACCTCGCGGAGCTTCAGGAGCTCATGAAAAAAGGCGTCGGCAAGCTGCCTCCGGCGGTCGGTCCGGCCGGCACCAGGCCCGTGCTCAGTCCGCCGGCGTGGCTGTCGGAGGTGGGGCCCAACGTGGCGCCGGCGGCGAAGATAACCGTTTCCAGCACGCTCGAGCCCAAGTACAAACCGGCGGCGATAAACGACGGCAAGATCAACCTTGCCGACAACAATGCCCGCTGGGTAAGCGCCCGCACGATGCCCCAGTGGGTGGAACTCGCGTGGAACACGCCGCAGACCATCGCGGGGGCGCGCATCGTGTCGGGCTATCTGGAGGGCGACGGGACCATAGGCGCTCCGGCCAGCGATTTCGCGCTTCAGTATGACGACGGCGGCACGTGGAAGAACGTGCCCGGCGGGGCTGTATCGGGCAACACGAAGTTCGATTTCAGCATGCGCTTCCAGCCTGTAACCTGTTCTCGCGTGCGTCTTCTGATAACGGCAGAGCCCGGCGATACGGCCCGGCTGTGGGAACTGGAGATTTACGCCGCGCCCGCCGCGGGCGCTGCCAGGCAGCAGAGCAGATAAAACAACGTTTTCGAGGGCAGCACGTCCAGCCCGAAGGGCAGGCCGGCCTTGCCCGTGTTTCTCCTTCAGGAGGTTCCGACATCCGATGTCGCAGATGCAGCAGATTATCGAACGTGGAAACGCCGTTCTCATTGGAAACTACGCCCGTTATCCGGTGTGCATGAGGCACGGCGAGGGGGCGCTGGTGTGGGATGCGGACGGCAAACGGTACATCGACCTTTTCGCCGGTTTCGGTGCGGCGATAGTAGGCCACTGTCATCCGGCGCTTATCCGAGCGGTGATGGAACAGAGCACGAGGCTCTGGCACGTGGGCAACACGTTCTATACGGAGCCGCAGATCGAGTTTGCGCAGCGGCTCAACAAACACGGGTTCGCCGGCAAAGCGTTTTTCTGTCACAGCGGGCTGGAGGCCAACGAGGCGGCGTGCAAACTGGCGCGCCTGCGGGGCAACCGGCAGTTCACGCCGAAACGCTGGAAAATCCTGTCGCTCACGAAATGCTTTCACGGGCGGTCGCTGGCGATGATCTCGGCCACGGGCAACCCGAAGGTGAAAGAGGGCTTCGAGCCGATGGTGCCGGGCTTTGCGCAGGTGGAAGCCGGCGACTTCGGCGCGCTGGAGCGCGCGGTTGACGACGAGACCGCGGGCATCATCGTCGAGGTCATACAGGGCGAGGGCGGCATCAACGAGCACAGCGCCGATTATCTGCTGGGCGTGCGCCGTCTGTGCGACAGCCGCGGTCTGACGCTGATATTCGACGAGGTATGGACCGGTTGCGGTCGCACGGGCAGATGGTTTGCGTATCAGCACCTTGCCCATCCCGACGGCGGATTCATAGAACCCGACATCATGACCCTGGGCAAGGCGGCCGGGGGCGGACTGCCCGTGGGCGTGATGTACGCCAAGCCTGCGCTGGCGGCGCTGCTGACGCCCGGTACGCACGGATGCACGCTGGGGGCGAATCCCATATGCATGGCCGCCGCCTGCGCCGTGTTCGACGTCATCGAGCGCGACGGGCTTGCGAATCGCGCGGAGGAACTTGGGCGGCTGGCCATCGAGCGGCTGGGCGCCGACCGGCGGATCGCCGACCGGATTGCCGCTGTGCGCGGGCGCGGTCTGATGCTGGGCATCGAACTGAAGGACCCGCCGAAGCGTATCGTGGAGCGGGGTCTGGAGCGCGGCGTGATAATAAACCTGACGGCCGGACGGGTCATACGTCTGGCTCCGCCGCTGAACATTCCCCGCGAGCTGTGGGAAGAGGGACTGGAGACGGTGGCGCAGCTCATAGCAGCCGGATGACGCCGCGGATACAGGCGGCGGGGCGGGCATGATGAAGGCCGAACGCGTTGGTCGCTGCGCGGACGTGGGTGCGGGGGGCGTGCGCCGGGTGATTGGGGCCGCGTGGCTGGCGTGTGCGGCATGCGCCGGGGGGTGTCTGCGGTTTGCCGCCGCGCCGCCGGCGACGCTGCCGAGCACCATGCCCGCGGCGGCGACGGTTGCGCCGGCGGCGCCGGTGCGCACCGCGAGGCCGGCCGACCCCGCGCCATTTGCGCAGCCGGTGGCGAGTCTGCTGGTGAGGCAGTTCGGCGTGCCATGGGGAACGGCCAGCGCCAACGACGCTTTCTGGAAGCGCGTCGATGAGCAGATACTGGACATTTCCATTCACGACCTGCTCCAGAAGAACGGACTGCGTCTGGGCAGCGCGGCGGTGGCCGACTATGAACATCTGCGGGCGATGCTGGAGCGCGGGCCTGCGCGGGCGCGGCCCGAGGTGTTCGTGGCACCGGGCGTGAAGACGGTGAACCTGCCGATGAAACAGGGCGTGGGCGAGCAGACGGTTTACTTTTTCGACCGCAGGAACGAGTTTTCGCTGCGCAGTCACGACGACAGCGACAACATAATGGTGCTGGAGTTCGGGCTTTCGCCGCGTCTGGCGGATCACGTGCGCGTGGGGCTGATGCCCATGATAAGGTCGCTGCGCCGGCGGCTGGTGGCGGCGGGCGATGTCCACGTGCGCGAGATAGAAGTGCGCCAGGACGAAAGGTATTTCGATCTGGGTGTGCGCATCGACGTGCCGCTGGACAGGATGCTCATTCTGGCGCCCTCGCCCGAGGCGGCCAACACCATGAGCCTCGGACATGCCATGCTGGTTCACGACGGCGACACGGCGAAAATCGAGACGGTCATCATCATCGTGCCGCAGGTCATGAAGGCGCGGCGCTGACGGCGCCGGGGCGCTGTCATGCGGGCTTCATGGCCGGCAGGCGCATGCGGAATGTGGAGCCGCGTCCAAGCGTGCTTTCGGCCTCGACGGAGCCGCCGTGAAGCTGGGCGACGTGCTTGACGATGGACAATCCCAGGCCGGTGCCGCCGAGTTCGCGGGAGCGCGAGCGGTCAACGCGGTAGAAGCGCTCGAATATGCGCGTGAGGTCTTCCGGGGGTATGCCCACGCCGTTGTCGGACACTTCGATGATCACATCGTCGCCGGCCGAGCGGAGGGCGACGCGGATGTGTCCGCCCTCGGGGGTGTATTTGATGGCGTTATCGACGAGATTGCTGATGGCGCGCTCGATGTAGTCGGGGTCGCCGGCGACGGCGGGGGCGGGCTGAATATCGGCGGCGAGGTCGTGTTTTCTGGCGGCGGCGGCCGGGCCGAGCAGGTCCAGCACCTTGTGTATCGCCGCCGCCACGTCCACGCGCTGGCGCCGGGGCACGTCGGCGAAACTTTCCAGCCGCGACAGCGACAGCAGATCATCCACCAGATTGGCCAGTTGTGCGCTGTGGCGCTCGATGATCTCCAGATATCTGGGTCCTTTCACGGGGTCGTGAATCGCGCCCTCGCGCAGGGTCTCGACGTAGCCCCGGATGACGGCCAGCGGGGTGCGCAGTTCGTGCGAGGCGTTGGCGACGAAATCCTTGCGCATCTCCTGAAGGCGCACCAGGGGCGTGGCGTCGTGCGCCACCAGTATCAGTCCGCGCGGCTGAAGCCCCATCGGATATACCGAAAGGGACAGTTCCACATGTCTGTTCCCGATGAGCGAAGGCGCAAAAGCCCTGCGGCCGCCCGTTTCCAGAACTTCGCGGGCCGCGCGGATGACCCAGTCGGTGCGCACGACCTGCCACAGGGCCTTGCCGGGAGCATCGCCCGCAGCGAACCCGAGCAGTTCGCCGGCGGCGCCGTTGGCCAGCCGCACGGTCTGGCGCGCGTCGGTCACTATGATGCCCTCGCTGAGCGACGCCAGTATCGCCAGCACCTCGGTCCGTTCGCTTTCGCTTCTGCCCAGCAGTTCCTGTATGGACGCCGCCATGCGGTCCAGCGCTGCGCCGAGGGTCGCCAGTTCGTCGGCGTCGTGTCCCGAGCGGGCGATGCGATGATGAAATTCGCCGCGGCTTACAGCCTCGGCCAGCCGCGTCAGTTCGCCCACGCGCCGCGCCTGACGGCGCGCCAGGGCATACGCCACGCCCACCGCCATTGCCAGCGCCGCCAGCGCCGCCAGCAGCACGCCGCCGTACAGCATGCGCAGTTCCTCGTTCAGATCGCGCACGGGTACGGCCAGACGCACGAAGCACGGCCGGCCCTGCCCGGCATCCAGCCGCCTGGCCAGATACAGCATGGACTCGTGAATCGTGGCGCTGGAGCGCAGGCGTTCGGCCTCGCCGGCGCGGGCGGCGGCGACTATCTCGGGCCGGTTGAGGTGGTTGGCCATCTGCGCCGGGTCGGCCTGATTGTCGGCAAGGACGGTGCCGTCGGCGTCTATTACGGTTATGCGGCAGCCGATCAGATCGCGCAGCGGCCTGATGCGCAGGTTAACCTGCTCATGGCGTCCGGCGGCCACGTCGTCGCGTATGAGCTCCCATACCAGCGAAAGGGAATTGTGCAGGTCTCTGCGCCGGGCCTCGACGTACACCGCCCGCATGCGCGACGCTCCGTACGCGCCCAGCGCGGCCGCAACGCCGCATACGATAAGCACAACCGGAATGAACAACCGCCGGAAATAGGTTCTGCGCGGCACGGTCGATCACCCCGCTTCGGCGCCGCTGCTTACGGCGCTGCGGAACTTGTACCCGAAGCCGCGCACCGTTTCTATGTGCGCCGCGGCCGGTCCCAGCTTCTTGCGTATGGAGGTGATGTGCACGTCTATGGTGCGGTCGAAGACCGCCGTCTCCTTGCCCAGAGCGGCGTCTATGATCTGGTCGCGCGACATCACGCGGTCGGCGTGGCTCGCCAGATAGTGCAGTATGCGGAACTCGGCGGCCGTCAGCTGCACGGGCACGCCGTTGCATGTGACCTCGTGGCGATCGCTGTCGATCACCACCGCCCCGGCGCGAATGACCCGCGCGGGCTGTTCGGTCCGGCTGGATCGCCGCATCACCGCCCTTATCCTCGCCAGCAGCTCGCGCACGCTGAAGGGCTTGACTATGTAATCGTCGGCGCCCATCTCCAGCCCGACCACGCGGTCGGCCTCGGTGCTGCGCGCGGTCAGCATCACCAGCGGTATGTGCGCCGTGCGGGCGTCGGCGCGCAGCTGGCGGCATACCTCCAGACCGTCCATTCCGGGCATCATCAGGTCGAGCACCACCACATCCGGCAGATGGTCGCGCGCTATCTGGAGGCCGCTGGCCCCGTCCCTTGCGCAGATGACGTCGAAGTGCTCTTTCTCGAGATTGTCGCGCACCAGTTCAAGGAGGTCTTTCTCGTCGTCAATTACCAGAATTGTTCCGTTGCTTGTGCCCATGTGTCAGCCCTGTCCGGCGGGAGCATCGGCCGGATGGCGGATGTCCCGGCCCTGCACCATGTAGATCACTTCCTCGGCAATGTTCGTGGCGTGATCGCCTATGCGCTCGAGATTGCGCGAGATAAGTATCAGCGACAGCCCCCGCGATATAGTTCCCGGGTCGGCCATCATGTATGTCAGCACCGTCCGGAATATCTGATCCTTGAAGGCGTCGGCTTTGCGTTCCTGCTCCAGCACCCCCTCCGCCATCTTCGCATCGCGCTGCGCCACCGCCTGGAGACTGTCGCGCACCATCTGCTGCACGACCTGCGCCATCAGCGGTATGTCCACCAGCGGTTTGAGCGGCGGCTGCGACGTCAGAACACGCGCGCTCTGGCATATGTTCACGGCCTGATCGCCGATGCGCTCAAGTTCGCTCACTATCCGCGACGCCATGAACAGAAACCGCACGTCGGCCGCCACCGGCTGCTGAAGCGCCGTCAGCCGCACCGCCGTGTCGTCAACCTCCATCTGGAGGCGGTTGACTTCGTGCTCTCTGGCGAAAACGCCTTCTCCGATGGAGTCGTCCCGCTCGATAAGGCTGCGCACTGCCAGGCTTATCATCGTGTCGGTGAGCGAGCCCATGTAAACGATCTTGTGAAGCAGTTCCTGAAGCTGTTCGTCGAAATGGCGCATCGAACACTCCGTTGGCAGCGCGGCCCCGCCGACCTGA